>Ga0335069_10005756_pt1 | contig 18157 bp, 14 predicted proteins | sample Lox_Sample_11_FD_206714 | JGI IMG/M metagenome (GOLD analysis project Ga0335069, IMG submission 206714) | Soil microbial communities from Loxahatchee National Wildlife Refuge, Florida, United States - Lox_Sample_1.1 | ecosystem: Environmental > Terrestrial > Soil > Wetlands | place: USA... | reverse complement strand
GTTGCAGTGCCCCAAGATCTTGATCCTGGACGAAGCAACATCCTGCCTCGACCCCTATTCCGAGGAACTCATCCTCGAAAATGTGATTTCTCGTCTTCGCGAGTCCATCGTCATTGTTGTGTCCCACCGCCACTCCACTCTGTCGCTTTTTGAACGAAGGATCACTATGGCGGCTGGAGAAATTGTGAGTGATCAAAAATGCGAAGTCTCGCGTAGTTCGGGAATGCGTATCAGTTCATCTTCGCCGAGTTCAGCTGCGGCCAACTAACGCACGTCAGTTTCAGAAACTCTAAGCTCCTGCGTTGGGTTGGAGCGGAGGCCATCGTCCAAGTGCCCTCACTCTAGGACCGAACTTGAGCAAAAACTGCACAAACCCGAGTGCCCTGAGTATTTGCGCAGTGCGGACAAGTCCTTGAGTTCTCGGCAGTGGTCTCACGCTTTTGATTGGTTTCAGAACAAATCTCCTTTTCGCTGGCACTTAACACGCAAAAGATGGCACATTGCGCGACATACATCAGGCTTTTCCAGCAGTCGTGGGGCGAGGTTTTCAGCCAATGCACAAGGTTTCCGATTCCGTCCGCAGCACGCATGTCCAGGATGGCGCAATCGTGTTGGATATCCAGCAAGGACAGATATTCAACCTCAACCTCGTCGGATCGAGAATTCTGGAGTTACTCGAGTCCGGTTCCACCGACGAACAGATTGTCGGCGTGATCGGCCGCGAATTCAACGCTGATATCGAGACAGTGCGAAAAGATCTCGCAGAGTTTCTTGAAGAGTTGAAGGCACGCAAACTCCTGGATGCAGCGGTGCCTGCAGGAAACTTCTCAGTCGGAGCCTCCAATGACTGAGCAAGGTGATCACGCAACTTACCGCGTCATCGCATTTGGGAGCGACGGGACCGAGATCCTTCTGACGCGCTCGCAATCCAGTCTGCATTTTCCCGAAGTCACGATTCCACGGTGGGAACGAGTCGCGGACAATGTCAGGTCTGTGATGAACCGGGACTGTGGCGAACCCGTCCTCTGCCTGTTCGAGCCAGAGTCGCCGCCATGTGCCGGAGCATTTCGATACATGGTTACACGGCACTGGGGTGCTTGCGGAGCGCCTTTACCCCATCTTAAGTGGGTACGCATTTCTGATCTTTCGGAAAATTCGTTCCCTGATCCCGATTGCTATCGAGCACTGCAGGACTCCCTCGCGCAGTGCGGAGTGTCAACGCCCCATGCAGTATCAGCACCGTTTGCGCGGCTGAATTGGTCTGAAGAACTGTGCGGGTGGGTCTCAGCGGCGATTGCAACCCGAGGACTGTACCTGGCTGGAGATTTCCGGCAGTTGAATGCCAGCCCCACATTCAGCCTGATTCGGTTCGGGACGAACGGTCCTGCCGTGTGGTTCAAAGCAGTGGGCGAGCCAAACCAACATGAATTCAGGATCACGCTCAAGCTTACCGAACTCTTTCCCAAGTTTCTGCCCGCAATCATTTCTGAACAGCCGCAGTGGAATGGTTGGTTATCTATTGAAGTTAAAGGGAGTGAACTAAGCGAGGCGCGTCAGGTCGAACTCTGGGAGACGGCCGCGACAGCGCTCGGCGAGCTCCAAACTGAGTCACTCGAAAGAGTGGCCGATATCAGCAAGGCTGGCGCCAGAAGTTTAACCAGTGACGAACTCATGGCGCTGAAACGTCCTTTCTTCGATGTCATGGGCTACCTGATGAAGCAGCAAACCAAGGTTCCTCCAGCCGTTCTGACGGACCAGAAACTTGTTGAGTTAGAGGAGCACGTTTACGACGGGCTTACTCGCATGCATCAACTAGGAATTCCCGCCGCGCTGGGTCATCTGGATCCAAATCCTGGCAACATGATTGTGTCGTCGGGCTCTTGCGCGTTTTTGGACTGGGCGGAAGCATACGTGGGCAATCCGTTTTACACGTTTCAATACCTACTGGAACACGCTCGCCGCGCCTTCCCCGACGATTCTGAAGTTCGGGGTCGATTAACTCGTGCATACGCCCACCGATGGAAAGGCTTCTTGCCGCCCAGTACGCTCGATGAAGGACTGCGGCTCTCGTCACTGCTTGCTCCGTTCGCATTTGCGGTGGGAAGTCCCGCCTGGAGAAACAAAGAGAATCTGAAGGATTGTGCGATTGCTGGATACCTTCGCAGCCTTACTCGCCGCATGAGCCGCGAAGCTAGCGAGTTAAGCGGTCGGAGCTCATTATGCCTGGCTTGATAGATGCTCCACCGCATTCCAACATCGAAAACGTCACTGAAGTCTTCCATGGCATGCCGGTCACGGACCCGTACCGCTGGCTGGAAACGAAGGACTCGCCCAGCACCCGCGAATGGATCGCCGCCCAAACGCGATATACCCGCTCTTATCTCGACTCGATTCCAGGGCGAGAGCAGATTCGACGGCGCATTCGCGCGCTTGTGGATGTGGAGACCTACGACTCGGTTCAAAAGGTTGGGAATCACTACTTTTTTCGCAAGCGGCTGACTGGGCGGGAACAAGCATCTATTTGCATCCGCAACGGGTGGGACGGTCAGGACGACGTCCTAGTCGATCCCGCTGCACACAGTGGGGCGCCCTATACCGCCGTAAAGCTACTGCAGGTTTCACCTGATGGTTGCCTCCTTCTGTACGAGATCAAAGATGGCGGCGAGCGTTCGGGGCGGTTCGCGATCTTCGATGTACAGAGTCGCAAGACCCTGCCTGAGACCCTGCCGCGCGGGTATCTGCGAGGATTCGCATTCTCTCCCGATTCGAAAGCGATCTACTACGTACACGAACCTGTAGATTCAAATCCTTCATTCTCCTGTGCTGCATACAAACACGTGCTTGGAACTGACTTCAGCAGTGATGTTCAAGTGTTCTGCGCCGACGCTGAGAAGCCAACTCGTCTTCACATCGTTGCCGGCGGACCGCACCTTGGTTTCCTTGTTATTCGCTTTTCGGCTGGCACATCGATCGACTTCCATCTGTGGAAGATTGGAAGCGCGGACTCGCCTCAATGCGTGGTCAGGAACGCTGAATGCACATTTGGACCAGTAGTTCTGAACAACGGCTCCATCGTCGCTATAACGAATGACAGAGCACCAAACTTCCGAATCGTCATGGTCCGCCAAAACACAAGATCGGAGTGGGCGTTCGAAGAGATCGTTCCTGAGGTGGACGTTCCAATCCAGAACTGGGCGGTGCTCTCGAACCGAGTCCTTGTTTCGTATTTTCGCAGGTTGAAGACGGAGACACGTATCTTCAGCCTCTCAGGAAAGCGGATTGGGATCTTGCCGGTTGAAAGCACGGACACAATCAGGTTCCTGCCGAGTTCTGAAGGTCAGGACAATCTGTTTTTCGAGAGAGAGTCGTTTGTCAGGCCGATAGAAATCTGCAGTTTCTCACCTTCTAAACAGGAGATCGCAGTTTGGGCGAGACGAAAAGTTCCGTTTGACTCGAGCCAGTTTGAGCACGAGCAGGTCTGGTTCCGCTCCAAGGATGGCACATGCATTCCCATGTTCCTGGTAGCCCGCTGCGACCGCCACCACGGCGCACCAATGCCAACGATTATGACTTCGTACGGTGGATATGGCGTCCCAATGACGCCTCAGTTTAGTGTTTTTGTCGCTTTCCTCTTGGAGAAAGGGTGCCTGTTTGCCTTGCCGAACATTCGTGGCGGGGCAGAATTTGGCACCGAGTGGCACGACGCTGCGAAGGGTCGAAGGCGTCAGGTCGCATTCGACGACTTTATCTCGGCTGCGGAGTGGTTGATCGCCAACGGGAGAACGGATCCGGGAAGGTTCGCAATCTTCGGCGGTTCCAACTCTGGGCTCCTGGTTGCGGCCGCCATGACTCAGAGACCGGACCTGTTCAAGGCAGTCCTCTGCATGGTTCCGCTCCTGGACATGCTCCGGTATCACCTGTTCGATGGTGCACAGATTTCTCAGGACGAGTTTGGGACGGCGGACGATCCTGACGACTTCGCAACACTGCTTGGTTACTCCCCGTATCACAACGTTCGTGATGGCGAAAAGTATCCGGCAACGATGATCGTGTCAGGCGACGCAGATCAAAACTGCAATCCGCTCCACGCGCGAAAAATGACCGCACGCCTGCAGGCTGCGAATCAATCTGAAACTCCAATATTGCTCGACTATAGCCCACACCGAGGACATTCCCCGGTATTGCCCTTAGGAGAGCGCGTTGAGGCCCTTAGCGACAGAATGGCTTTCCTCTGCGATCAACTCAAGCTCTCAGTATAGGAGTCATTTGTGCTCACTTTGTTCATCCGTGCCTATCTATTGCTGATGTATTTCGATTTCCATCTTGCAAAGCGTAATTTTGCGGCCTTCTACGGGAAGGTCGGCAATTGTCCTTTAGGCGACACGACAGTTAGCGAAAATGCAATTCAGAAGATCTGTTCTGCCGTTGATTTGGCCTGCATCTGGTATTGGAAGGAAGTGCTGTGCCTCCAGCGATCAGCGGCCACAACGTTTCTGCTGAAACAGCACGGCGTCTCTGCACAACTGTTCATTGGCGCCCAGAAGATACCGTTCAGGGCTCATGCCTGGGTGGAAGTGGACGGTCGCGTCGTGAATGACAGGCCCTATATGCGCGAAATCTATGCGGTACTTGATCGTTGTTAGCACGGGCTAGTTGGGGGCGGCATGAGTGTGCAGTTCGGCAAATGCAATTTCGACGGCGATCCTGTGAGTCCAGAGGAACTCGAGCAGGTCCGGCCGCTTCTCCTGGCGTACGGGCCAGATGACGAAGGGTCGATTTGTCGCAGCAACTTCGCGGCGCTATATCGCGCATTCCACACGACAAAAGAGTCTCGCCGCGAACGACAACCGGTCACCTTGGCATCAGGGGCGGTCCTTATTTGGGATGGACGTCTGGACAACCGTGAAGAGCTTGTCGCTGCTCTTGGGAGTGGAGTATCGCTCGAGTGTACTGACCTAGAACTAGTCGGCGCGGCGTTCGAGAGATGGAACACGCACGCATTTCCGAACCTCATTGGCGATTGGGCGCTTTCCGTCTGGGATCCCAAGATCAGGTCGCTAATTTTGGCGAAAGACTTCGTGGGTACTCGCCATCTCTACTACTCATGCGAGAAACATCAAGTGACGTGGTGCACTCTCCTCCATCCGCTGGTTCTCCAAGCGGGTCGTTCATTCCAGTTGAACGAAGAATATATCGCTGGCTGGCTGGGGTTATTTCCGGCTGCAAGCCTGACTCCATACGTCGGTATTGATTCAGTTCCACCGTCCTGTTTCGTCGAACTGAAACTGGGCGAAAAACGGGTCACCAGATACTGGGACTTCGACCCCGCCCACCAGGTGCGCTACAGAACTGATCGCGAATACGAGGAACATTTCCGAGTACTCTTCGCGCAGTCTGTCAATCGGAGGCTTCGGTCGGATGCGCCACTTGCGGCAGAACTAAGCGGGGGAATGGACTCATCATCGATCGTGTGTATGGCCGACCACCTGGTAGAGAGCAGTGATAGCAGACGGCACAAAATCGAGACGATCTCTTACTATGACGATTCTGATCCGAACTGGAATGAACGGCCCTATCTGGAATCGGTCGAGCGGAAGCGCGGCTTGGCTGGGTTGCATATCGATATTGGCTCGAAGGACAGTGTTAAGTTCAAAATCGAAGACTCTGAATTCATTGCCACTCCCGCCTGCACTCTCGCCAGAGACGAGGCAGCTGTCCAGACCACCCAATTTCTAAGAGATCGCGGCATTCGGGTCCTGTTGTCCGGAATCGGCGGCGATGAAGTCACCGGCGGGGTACCAACGCCGGCACCAGAACTCGCTGACTTGCTGGTGACGATGAAGTTCCAGCGACTGGGCCACCAACTGAAAACCTGGGCTCTCTGGCAGAGAAGGCCCTTGCATTTTCTTCTCTGGGAGGCCATTCGCGAATTCCTTCCTGTAGGAAAATATCTGACCAGCGTTCGCCCCGCTCCATGGATTTCGTCTGAATTTGCAAAACAGCACAGACGCGCGCTTTCCGGGTACCCACAGAGACTTAGGTTCCTAGGGCGTTCTCTCCCCAGTCTTCAAGAAAACCTTCACGCCCTAGACGCTCTCCGGCGGCAAGTTTCGATCGGAGCGCAATCTCCGCTGGCCGTTTGCGAAACGCGGTACCCCTATCTTGACCGCAATTTACTGGAGTTCCTGTACTCGGCACCTCGAGACCAACTGGTTCGGCCAGGCCAAAGGCGATCCTTGATGCGCCGGGCATTGGAGGGGATCGTACCAGATGAAATCTTGACGCGGCGGCGCAAGGCATATGTAAGCCGCCAGCCGGCCAACGTTTTGCGCGAGAGGTCCTCGGAATTACTGGCAATTGTGAAGTCCTCGGCAAGTTCACAGATCGAGTGGATCGATCCTGACGCCCTTGTGAATTGCATGAAGGCAGTCGAGGCGGGCGATTTCCAGACCTATTTGCCCTTGATGAGGACTGTCCTTTTTGAGCTGTGGTTCGAGGTCGCAACGACACTCGTGGACGCACATCAAGCCTGGATTTGACGCAAGGTCAAAGCAGAAGAGATTCAGCTCGAAAGAGCTGGAAATACAAAAGAAAGGAGTATCAGCCCATGCGGTACAGCAAGCCGGAAATCGTTGACTCGAAGCGGGCACTCGAAGCGGTCCAGGGTGTCCAAAAAGGTCATCCGCTGCCTCCGGATGCGAACAAAATCAATCGCACTCCGTCGGCCTATGAAGCGGACGAGTAGGTCCTCTTTCCGGGGCGTTTCTAGAGCGCCCCGCCTCATTGCGATCCATATGCCGGTTGGTCATCAGTCTGCTGGTCGCAGCGCCGTGATTAATCTGCGCCGAACCGCAACACCAGCACGTCAGCAACAAAGATCTCAGTCCGGGAAATCGGGAATCTTAAAGGAAAGGAGGATCAGCCAGTGAGATACAAACAAGCCCGAAATCGTTGATTCGAAGAACGCGCTTGAGGCGGTTCAGGGTGTCCAAAAGGGCACGCCGTTACCTCCCGACAGCATGAAAATAAACAGAACTCCCTCGGCGTATGAGGCCGACGAGTAGTTCCTGTTGTTTGGGGTGCTCGATTGTCGGGCGCCCCAATTTTTTCATCAGTGCGATATCTGAGATTCCCGCGCATGCTTGAGCTCGTTCCATCGGACGAATTGCTGGGAATCATATTTGGGCGGGGATACCTCGACACCCTGCATCCAAAATCGAAACCAGTCTACATTTCGTTCTAAGGAGGCGAGACGCTGACTGGGCAGATCCAAATCATGCTCTCCAGTAGGATAGGAAAACATTTCGGCAGGCTTGCCTTGTCGTTTCAAGGCAACAAAGAATTCCATGTTACCAGTGAGATCTCCAGGGAAGCTCGTGTACTCCATCAGTAGAGGGACACTCACATTCTGCGCGTTGAATGCAGGTGTGAATCGAAGCGTGTTGGCTAGGGTATCACCGTAGGGCGGACCGCCTAACTCCTCTTCATAATCGTCCATCGATTGCTTGGAATTCAGAAGCCAATAAAAAGCGTAGTTGTATATGCCGCTATCAGCCGACGAGACCGCCGCAAATGGAAAATCGGAATGCGTAATCATGAAGTCGGTTTGCCAGCTTGTGCTGCTGAAGCCGATCAGTCCTACTCTGGTTGGGTCGAGCAAGCCCCGCGAGCTAAGATCGCGGACAGCGGCTTTCACCATCGCAATGAACTGATACCCTTCACCCATTTTCCCGGTATATCCGCCCGGAATCTTGTCGAGAGGGAGTACATTTGCCATCAGCACCAGAAATCCGGCAGCGGCAAGTGGCTGTGGAGGAAATGCCGTTTGATAGTGAGTGTCAGCCAGGAAGAAATTTCCCCAGCCCTTCACCATAATGACTAGCGGATAAAGTTTCCCCTCATTGAATCCCACTGGTTTGATCAAGTATCCGGTGTTCCGGAATCCCAAGTCATCCATCCATTCAAAATCTTCAATCTTGCCGAGCTCACGCTTGCGGAGGTGCGGATTGAGATCAGTCAAGACTCTCGTTTTTGCACTTCGAAGGTCGTGCACAAAAAGCTCCGGTGGCGTGTTCACATTCTCAAGCACGCCTACGACTTTTCGTCCGTCGCTTGAAGCATTCAGCTGGGCAACAAAAACTCCTGCGCGCAGCTCAGTGGGGCCGAAGGGAAGATGCGATTCGCTTTGTTGGTGCCAGACCCCCTCCTTCGGAACGAACCAGCCATAGGATTCAGGTGTCTTTTGGATCAACATTCGCTCTGAGGCTCGATGCCAGAACAGGGTGTCATTCTGATACCAATTCGTCGGCTGGGGCATGACGAGACTGACGTCCAGAGATTTCACGTCCACTGAAAAAAGGTGGGTGTAGTGCGCGAACTGAATACCTTGGTGGAATCCTGAGTTTCGATCGTCGTCTTCTGAGGCGCTTCGGATCTTCGACAACGCCACAACGGAAAATGCACGACTGTCGTCCGCCCAGACGGTGGGTAGGCCAAATCCCGCAGACGGTGCATCGAAGGCTACCCGGACTGTCCGCCTTTTCAGATCGGCTATAACGAGCGTGGTTGGCTCGGCAGCTTCCTTTTCGATGAAGATGGTGTAGGGATTGGTCTTCCATGCTTCCGGGAAACGAGTGCTCTGGAAGTCAAACGTTAGAAATCTGCCATCTGGGGAGAGGCTCAACGCTTCGACATTGCGGAGAGTTATTGGCACCCTATCACCGCTCCCACGAAGCGATAGGCGCGAGCTTACCAACGACCCATTGGCGTGCCGTTTGACCAGGAACAATACGGATGAAGAGCGCTCTGCTTCTGCCGGCTCGACACCTTGGCCAAAAATGACCGGAAACCCGTAAACCTCGGCTTGACGTCGGCGAGCTTTAGCGTGTGTGTTGACCTCGGAGGAATATATGAAGGTGCGGCCCTCTGCATCTACCGAAAACGAGCTCAAGCCTTCGGCTCCAGCTACAACTTCTCTGTGGCGGCTTCGCGGGTCAAGCGAAACGATGTCGGCTGTTCCCGCACGCTGCTCAAGAAATACGAGCTTGGCGGCGTCCCGTGTCCACCTCAGCCCATCTATCGGGTTGTCCGATCGATAGAGCAGGTGGCCGTTACTGCGCGTGCCTGCCAGCGACACAGCCTTTACATACACTTCAAATTCATTTTTGTTTTTCTCGATGTTTGGGACCTTAACGACATACGCAACCTCTGTGCCGGCGGGAGAGAGCCGAACCTGCGCTCGGTACACCCGCATTATTCGAACGCAATCGGCGGCCGAAATCGGCTTCTGAGGCGCTGAGGCGGGCGCTAGCTTACTACAGGCACAGACCACTAACGCGATCAGCCAGAAAAACAGTTTCTTATTATGAAGTGCAGCTACCAAGCGTTTGCTCCCTCAGGAAGATCGGCGCGGAATCCGTCAGAACGCTAGCCTTAGCGACAGCTGGAGAGATCTTGGTCCACCTTGCTGGAAGAGCGGGTTCAGCCCTCCTAGACCCTGATTCAGCATCTCTGTTGAGGCAAGATAGCTGGAACCAAACTGGATGTAAGCGAAGGGATTGGTGAAGTTGGGGTGATTCAAAACGTTAAATGCGTCCGCCCGAAATTGCAGCCGCAAATAATCCGTAAGTTGGAAATTCCGTCCAAGCGACACATCCACTTGCGTGAGCCCGAAACCTGGGATGTCGTTTCTGCCTTCTGTGCCCTGACGGACAGTTCCCGGGACAACGAAGGCATTTACATTCAGGATTTTCCCTCCGGGCGCACGCGGGCTCTGGACCCAAGAACTCTGCCCGGGCACTCTATCCGGACGCGTGAGCGCATACCCGCCTGGATCAGGAGAAACACCGAACACACTGGCATTAAAGGGAAATCCGCTTCTGGCCACGACAACCGAGTCAATGGTCCAGTCGCTGCTCAGCCAGTGGAGGCTCGTTCCTCCAAACCGTGGCACCTCAAAGGTGACCGCTCCTGAGACGCTATGCCGAACGTCAAAGTCCGACGATGAGCGATCGCTAGCGCTCGAAATGACAGCATTCGAGAGACCAGCGACAACGTCATTGGAAGCGTTATCGAGTGAGTGCGCCCATGTGTAACCCAAAACTGCCTGGATCCGATCCGACAGGGGATGTCGATATTGCAACTGCAGCGCGTGATAGTTTGAATCCGCGCTGTTCGTCGTCAGTAGGAAGTCACCCGCGAAATTGGCATTGGGCATCCAGAGAGCTTCCTGTCGCAGCAACTTGTTCCCACTCTGGCCGACGTAGGTCGCAGAAACGCTCTGCTTAGCAGCAAAAGACTTCTCAAGGGCCACGTTCCATTCGTAGGAGCGAGGGAGTCGCAGATTAGGGTCAAAAGCCCACACGGTGCTGTACGGCGGGTTAACAGAAATTGCGGGGATGTATGGTGACAGGTCAGTTACCGGAAAAGACACACCGTTGTAGATCTGTGACGCCGAGTTTGGAAAGTAGCCGCCGACGTTCGCCGATGAACCAACCCCCAAGTCGTAGAAGATCCCACCGCCGCCGCGCACAACGAAATCTCCGCGTTCGGTGAGGCGGTAGGCAATTCCAAGCCGTGGCGCAAAATTCGAGTAGCTTGTCCGCCAGAGCGGTGTCCCGAACGGTTCCAGGCTGATGTTCTGAGGGGTATTGACATTCGACCATGATGCAAGTGTCGTCGTCCCGCGGGCGGAAGGCGCTGGGGCAAGTTCCCATCTGACACCGTACGTCACCGCGAGCCTTGGAGTCGGCTTCCAGAGGTCTTGTGCATAGGCGGAAAATGACTGCGTCAGCAGATTCGCCGGGCGTGCCGTGACGCTCACGATTGAAGCGGCCTTAGTGGTGACGAACGTCTGAACGTCGGAAGTCTCATACGTGATTGAGTGCTGAAACGCTATGTGATCGAGGAGAATGGCGCGATAGTCGGCGCCGAATTTCAGTTGATGCGCCCCCGATGTAAAGCTCAGGTCATCAGCAAGCTCGAATTGGCGAGTGCGATCCCTCGCGATCGGGCCCTGGCTGTAAAAGCCCACATCGAACGAATAAAAACCGCCACTATTATCTGAGGGACTAAATGACCCGAGCAGCAAGTTCGGATCCGGCGGGACTGCCCCTCCGAAAGAATCCAATGCGGCCTGAGTCCTTGAATTTTGTGTGCTGAAGTTCCAGCGAACCTCGTTCAGGAGCGTAGGTTTGATGAGAGTGTTGAGTCCCACCGTCGCCGTCTGCACATTCGACACAGTTTTCTGCGTTGTGCTTAGGCTGTTGAGCCTTTGGGTGAAATTGGATGGGGCATAGTCGTAACGAGCGAAGTACGACAACCGACTGCCGATCCGGTGATCGATTCGAAGACTCACAGCATTCAAGGTTGCGGTGTTCGAGAAGTCGCCCGTGAAGGCACTCGTGTAGACGCCGGGCACAACGGATGTGTCCTTGGGCTCAGGATATGCTTCCAAAAAGGGAGCGATCGCCGGATCGGCTACGCTCCTAGCGTACGCAGATGGCACTTGGATAGCCTGAGTCCTGGGAAGCCGGAGCCGGGCCCCTTCGTAGGAAAAGAAGAAGAAGGCCTTGTCCTTGTGAAGAGGGCCGCCGAGAAATCCTCCAAAGTCGTTGTGCTTCTCAGGCGGACGTGGAAGGTCTGCATTGCTCGCGAACCAATCATTCGCATCCAACGCGTCGTTTCGGAAATATTCGTATACTCCACCGTGAAAATCGTTGGTTCCTCCACGGGTCGTGAGCACCACCTGCCCCCCAGGCGTTTTCCCGAATTCGGGTGCAAAAGATGAGGTTTCCACTCGAAATTCCTGGAGCGCCTCAACCGACACCAGCGTGCTCGTTCCACCCAGCGCGCTGAATGCTTGGGCGGTTCCCGTACCAGACTGGCCTGGGAATCCAGTTGCATTCGCCTGCACACCAAAATTCGCGGAGACCCCGTCGATGGTGAAGTTGTTCGCATCGGTCCTTTGGCCTGCGATGCTGTACTGGCCGGGGGAGGAAACGGTCGCTGGCGCAATGGTTACACCAGGTGTAAGCGCGAGGAGGGTGTTAAAGCTTCGGCCATTCAGGGGTAGGCTCTCAACAAAATTCCTGTCAACAACCGTGCTGACGGACGCTGATTCCGTGTTCACCAGCGGTGCGCCGCCATGTACTGTCACAACCTCCAATGTGGCGCCGACCGGAAGAGTGAAATTGACGAAGAGGGCGTCTTGCACATTCAGGATAATGTCAGGCTTGACCAACGTCTTGAACCCGGCTTTGCCAACCTGAAGCCGGTAGGGGCCTGGGCGAAGGTCCCGCAGAACGTAGATACCCTCTGGGTTAGTCTTGCTCGAAGATGTCACGCCCGTGAGATCGTTGATCGCCAGAATGTCGGCTCCCGCAATGGCTCGATTAGACGTGTCCAAGACAATGCCACTAATCGAGCCATTGGGGGACTGCCCCGCAAGGGGAAGCGCTAGGGCAACAACAACGAGAAAGACAACAACGATTCGGGGGAAGCGCACGTCAAATTCTCCTGTGATCGACCGACTGCAGTGACGCTCTTCCCTTGTATGCAAGAGACCCCTCTTGCAGTACCAATTAATGCTCATTTTATGACGAAAAAAACTTACTGGGAGGCGCTGCCAGCTTAGGGATGGTTGGGTTCAGATTTCAGATAAGCGAAGAGGAGAGGCTTGCCACTGGGCTTGTGGCTGCCGCCATGTGGTTCGACGGTTACGAACACAGCGTCGATCTGGGCCAAGGTTTTGGGATCATCCAGCTTTACCACCCAGCGTTTTTTAGAGGCGTTGTCCTGGTAGAAGATGCCGAGGGGAAGTGCACGTCCCCAATCTGGTCCGCGCCGGCCCCACGCCTGGAATGTGCTGGCATTCTTTACTTCCGGCTCCTGGTCCAAGTCATAGGCGTAGAAAATAAGTGATTTTCCTTCCGTGAAGAAAACTCGACCGTAAGGTTTCTGGGTTTCACCCGTGCGGGCGACATCATAGACTTCCGCGACGTGGAGATCCCTGGCGCCCATCACCTCGCGAATATCGCGATCCTTGGCAAGCAATTCGTCTTTTTGTTGCAGAGCCTGATTGCGATCGTTCAGCTCCTTAGTTAGCGCGTTTACGGTCGCGGTCAGCTGGGCAGCACGAGCCTGCTCTTCGTTCGATTGCTTCACCAATCCGTCGAGTTTTTGGCTCGAGTCATGGACGCTTGTCTGCGCCACCGCGAGCTTGGTTTCGAGGTCAGCCGCGCGTTTCGCGAGATCGTCCTTCCCGGTATTGCTGTTCTGTAGCTCGGATGCCAGCTGGTTCTGCGCGATCTTCATCTGCGCCATTTCGGCCGACTGCCTTTCCAACTGCTTTCGGAGGTCGGCAATTTGGCGGTCCCGCTGAGCAACCTGGGTCAGAGCGATTTCACGATCGTGTGCAGCATCGCTCACCTGAGCTTCGAGAGGGGTCAAATCCTGTTGGACTGGCGGGGGAAGCGTAGCCTTAGCAGTGTCGACGCCACGGCGCATGCCAACTTGGTACACGGAAACCCCAAGCGCGAGGGCCAACAGGATTCCGGCGGCGTACATGGTCCAAACATTGCGCCACGTTGAACCAGCGGTAAACGGAACGGCTTGCTGCACACGTTCTGACGATTCGTTTTCCGGTTCCCTGATGCTTGTTTTCTTTTGGCGACTTTCTTCTTCCGCAAGCCGATTGAGGAATGTCGCCTCAGCGCGTTGCTGCGACCAACCGGGGCCTGGATCGATGTGCTCCGCGGTTTCAGCCGCCTCTTTCGCGGCAATCGCAGGGATTTCGTGCGCAACTAGGGATTCGTATTGCTTGATCGCCTCACGGCAGGTGGCACAAACGAGCAGATGCTCGTCGAGCTTGGTCTGCTCTGCCTCGGTCAGTTCGCCTGAGGTGGATAAGGCGCAGAGTTCCAGGAACTCGTCATGGGGTTCGGTGTGCGACAACGCCCCAGCTCCTCGGATGGTGGCAACTTTGTATCATACTGCCGAATTGCCCCGCAATTTGGTATTAAAAACGTGTTTGCGCAGCTTTTCCAGGCCGCGGAAATAGTGGTGCTTTACGTTGCCGTGGGTTTGGTTCAACTTCACAGCGATTTCTGGCAACGTATACCCCTCAACGAAGAAGAGGCGCAAGGTCTCGCGCTGATCGTCTGACAGAGCATCGAAAATTCTCCCCAGGTCTGAGTCTTCTGAGAGCCCATCGTCTGCATATTGTCGCCCACCGTTGCCGTTCCCACGATCGCTCAGTTCGCTTTCTACGTCCGCAAGATCCACATGCGTGTAGAAGTGCCGAGAGTTGAGATAACGCCGTCTGCCAAGAGCGCAATGGTAGGCCATCTGAAGAATCCAGAACCGAGCAGGTCCGCGAGTGGGATCGAACATCCCGCACTTCCGCAGGATCAATATAAAGAGTTCCTGAAGAAGGTCGTCCGCTTCGGATGCGTCTCTCAGGACTCGGTACGCCACCCCACGAACGATCGGTGCGTAGCGACCAAACAGCGTTGCTAGTGCCTCTGCGTCACCCTGACGAACGAGTACCAATAACCCTTCGTCTGAATCCGACGCATCAACCTGCCGACGACGAGGCCAGGCTAGAGGTTCGTCTTCTACTGGTGCTAGGAGGTCAGTTCTCGACTTTAGGACTACTCTTTCTGGTGCGTTGAGATCCTTAGCGCCGCTGCTTACTGATTCCGCACCGCCCTGCGTTGGCAGGAAATAGCGTGCCAGCGAAGAGGTCATAGTACTCCCTCCGCTGACGTGTCCATTTTGCGATTGTCGGTAACTACCCGTTGGCCTACTGCCGACAACAGCGCACGATGGATTTTCACATGGCCAAGCGTCGAAAACAGATCCAGCCCCGTTCGGGTGTGGAAAGGGCGTTTGGAGATGTAGTGCGGACAATAAGGGAAAGCCTCGGGATGTCGCAGATGCAATTTCATTTGAAGACGGGACTTGATCGGACATTCATCAGCGATTTGGAGCGTGGAGTTCAATGTCCTAGCCTTCGCACGATTTACCGGGTTGCAGCTGGCCTAGATATCCCGGCAGGCACCCTTGTTCGTCGGACCGCAGAATCGCCGTATTTCGCTGTGCCGACCGACGACGCCTGAAACGTGAGCTCGAAACTTGTAGGCGATTACCGACGTAGCTTGTTGCCGACATTAACGCCAATAGCCTTCATCGTCAAGCTGAATATCGGCTAATAGCTTGTGTTAACGGCCTGAAATCGACTGTAGCGTCAAGACACATGGAACGTCAGGCGCTCTTTGGAAGCAGAATCCGATCTATTCGGGAAGCCGCAAATCTTTCACGCGAGACTGCGGCTGAAAGAGCGGGCACCGGTGCCAATTACCTCGGCGAGGTGGAAAGAGGCGAAAAATTTCCAACTCTCGAAATGATAGAACGCATTGCCACGGCGCTTGAAGTTTCACCGTCAACTTTTTTCGAATACGAAGCCGAGGAAATTGACAGTCAGATCCTGATGTCCAAAATCCAGCACTTGCTTTCGCGGCTGGACACCGATCAACTGCGAGAGGCGCTGAGAGTACTGAAAGCACTCTTCCAGATGTGAACGGGGTTTCGTGCCTTCCGCGGCGTCTCCAGAGAGACACACAATTCGCGCACAGAGTCGCTTGGGTCGTACGACCCAAGCTGGAATGCGGCTCGCCGACAGTCAGTCGCTATTTGGTCTACTAAGCCCGTGTGGTCGGGATGAATTCTGCACACAGTTGGAACACTATTTTTGTTCGTGGACATGGCTTCGCGGTCGAACAGGCACTGTTCTCCTTCACTTCCCCGGCGTGTTTCGGCCACGCAAGATCGTGAACGGCACTTGGCCTGACTACGAACGCACCCGGGCCGGAGCGCGACCTAATCAGGACGGCACCGGCCCTGATCGCTGCATGGCGGGTTTCTTTTGGTGCATTTTGGCGGCTCAGCGCGGATGGACCATCGAGGAGACGGCGCACAAGCTGGTGGAGGTAAGCGCGATGGCACAGGAAGGCGTGCGGCTCAAAGATCAGGGCTACGCGCTGGTCACCGCTGAGAATGGAGCAGCAGCGGCCGAGCGCGGCAAACAGCGGGGCACGGGCTAGAACTAAAGGTGCCCCGATTCTGCTAGCACGGGGCTTGCCAGTGGCTGCGATGACTCCTCTCTATTGCGTTTCACGCTGAAGTCATTATGATGTCACCATGAATCGCAGGCCTGCGTCCGGATCGTCTCGCCGCCCAGTTTTCACCAGGATACCGGTTACCATTCGTCTTCCGGAAAACATTGTTAAACAGATTGACAAGGACCTGAATCAGCGGGATGTACCGTTATCCCGCAACAATTGGTTGCTTGAGGCAGCGATAGAAAAATTGCGGAAGAATGGAAATGGGGAGGCACATGGCTCGCAGTGATCTCTTGCTATCGTTGGTTAAAGCCGGTAGCAGTGGCGATAGGCGTGCCTTTCAGGCAACCACCGAAGCCATCATCGCTGAGGAGCGTGCAAAGAACCACGCAGTACTAGCGGATCGTCTCAGTAGGGCGATACAACAAAATGGAAATGGGTCACGAATGCCTGCTCCGTCTCTTGTCACCACAGATGCCCTTAACCGTGGTAGAGATTTCATATCCGAAGTCACTCCCCGCAGAACACTCGAGGATCTTGTACTTTCGGACCAAACTCGTCGAACGATAAACGAGCTGATTGAGGAACAACACCGTGCAGATGTATTGCGCGCCCACGGCCTGGAGCCTCGCAGCCGGATTCTCTTGGTCGGACCGCCGGGCACAGGCAAAACAACTTTGGCCGAAGCCTTGGCTGAGGCCGTTTCGGTTTCGCTGTTCGTGGTGCGCTACGAGTCGATGATTGGAAGTTACCTTGGCGAGACTGCTGCCCGCCTTAAGCGCATTTTTGATTATGCCAGAACAACTCCCTGTGTTCTCTTCTTCGATGAGTTTGACGCAATAGGAAAGGAGCGGGGAGACACCCATGAAACGGGAGAAATTAAGCGCGTTGTAAGCTCACTGTTGATGCAAATTGACGAATTGCCCAGCTACACAATCGTTGCTGCGGCCACGAATCACCCTGAGCTGCTCGATCGTGCTGCGTGGCGTCGCTTTCAAGTTCGTTTAAACTTGCCTCTCCCCAACCAGAAGCAGCTAGCAGACTATATTTCAATACTACTTTGCCGATTTAACGAGAGCACCCAGTTTTCGTCCAAGGCAATCGCGAAAACTTTGGGGAAATTGAGCTATTCCGACGCCGAGCAGTTTTGCCTGGATGTCCGAAGGCGCCAAGTCTTAGCAATGGGAGAAAAGGATCTCAAAAATATCATCTCAGAGCAGCTGAGCATATGGGCTTCTAAAGCCCGCGCTCAGCGGTCGTCGGAATACGAGGAGGATCATGCCAGAGCGTCCTCTGCTCCCACTTCCAAGCGCTAATCTTATTGCTCCTCCGAGAGGAGGGGGTGGCGGAGACGCTATCAGATTTCCGCCGAAGGCACGACAAACGGACCGTTTTGGCCCGACGTTTGATCGACTTCAAGCCGTACTCGCACGTGCGGAAGGCGCACTGGAGCTTCGTAACGACCCAACTTCGCTAGCTCCGGAACGTGTGATCGTGTTTGAAATTGCTGGTTCGGTCACTGACTTCATCAAGGCGCTTTCGCGCATCCCTGGCCTGGAATTTATGGCCGAATACGAGACCGACTTTGCTCCTGACGCCAACTTTGCTGTCCAAGATGAGCGCAAGGATCGGGCAGGCCAGGACCGCAGAGATAAGCAAGTCCCCGGCTGCTTTTATCTTGCTATCCCGGATTTGCAGGCTTTGCAGCAACTCCTTAGCCTTTGGGAGCGATGGAGGAACGATCGGCCGCTCGGTAGAGGCTTCGCTCCTTTCGCCCATCTGTTCTCGCAGCTTCGAGATTTGCGTCCGTGGGGGCCACAGGATCGGGTGCCGCCTGAAACCGTACATTTCTGGCGAGAAGAAACTATCCGCCATCCGGACAGAGCGATTCGCACAGAAATCGAGCTTTGGTACCGCAACAGTGAAGCGCGACGAAACGCCTCATCAGCCGTCATTCGCGAGCTTTTAGAGCAGGCAGGTGGCCAGCTCATCCACGAGTCAATTATTCCGGAAATTGCTTACCACGGCATGCTCGC
>Ga0335069_10005755_pt1 | contig 18158 bp, 16 predicted proteins | sample Lox_Sample_11_FD_206714 | JGI IMG/M metagenome (GOLD analysis project Ga0335069, IMG submission 206714) | Soil microbial communities from Loxahatchee National Wildlife Refuge, Florida, United States - Lox_Sample_1.1 | ecosystem: Environmental > Terrestrial > Soil > Wetlands | place: USA... | reverse complement strand
CCGAGTACTACAAGAGAATCAGTCCGACCTCGCGATGGTTCTTGGCTCCCCGCGCAGCTGCAAGCAGCAGTGCAGAGTGGTTCTTTGCGAACGGAGACCCAAAGTCCGACTACCGCGTCGGGAGAGCGGGAGCCGGAATGGACGTTGGCTATGCACTGAGCCGGTTCAGTGAAGTGCGTGCGGGCTACGAGGTCGGTTACCTTAACGCTCATCTACGGTTGGGCACTGCAGAATTTCCCTCCGTGGAGGGGCGAGTAGGTGCTTCGCGATATCGCTTCACCATTGACCACTTGAATAATCCCGTCATTCCGCGTAAGGGCTATTTGGGACAGATGACCTTCCACTGGATCGATACGAACCCGGGCTCTGCGGAGGCGTTTCCAAGCCTTGAACTCACGACCGAGTTATTTAAACCCGTTTCCCGGCCTGGCTCAGTTTTCCTGGTCGCTCGGGGCGGGTCAACCCTCGGCTACGAACAGACCGGCATTCCGCAATACTTCCTCGGGAGCACGTCTGGGCTGCTCGCTTATGGCCAGAACGAGGTCCGGGGAAACCAGTTCTTTCTTGGACGAGCGGGATACCTGCACAGTCTAGCCACCCTTCCAGCATTTCTTGGTGGAGGTATTTACGCCGTCACCATGTTCGAAGTCGGCAAAATGTACAACGCTCCGGGCGTGAGCAGACTTCCCACTGACGGCGCGGCTGGAGTGATCGCACAGACGGCTCTTGGGCCCGTGTTCGTGGGCGGCAGCGTCGGAGACACCGGGCACGCGACGTGGTTCTTCTCTCTGGGCCGCGTTTTCTAGGTCATCTCATTCATGTAAAGACGAGATCTTTCTCAATGGCATCCTGACTCAAGTGATACAGATAGCGACTTTTTGAGTCAATATGACTGCCGGCGGCCTTACTGTCATTACCGATGCAAGGCAAGGCTAGTAATCTTGTGCATTGTTGAGCGGCAGAAGCAAATGCGGCCGCTCCGCGAGAATGCATCGGTGTTTGCAACGAGTTATTTAGGCTACGGAGTGCCACTCCTATCCTGATCCTTCCTGGCTCCACACTCACATAACTCAGCGTGTTCTGCTTCTTGCGATGCGGTGCCGATGGTCCGCAATCCGCACAATCTTTCGTGCTCTGGCGCACGAAAGTTGTGCAGACTGTCAACTCTGACAGTTCTCAGAGTCTGATTGGCCCTTTACGGTATGGCCATAAGGAACCATTAGCGGTACAACCCGAATCGCTTTTGATGGATTAACGAGGAGCACACTCATGAGGGTACAACGACTTCTTTCTATTGCGACCGTTGGAATCTGGATCGCATTGACTGCTGCATCGAGTTGGGCGCAAGGCCCAGCAGACATGTCCGTCGCAGCCCAGGCAAGCTCCACTGCTCAGACACCGGCGCAACCCGCTGCCCCCGTATCCGACGCAGCAGCTTTGGAGAGAGCGCGGAAAGCCTCTCAGAACCCGATTGCCAGCATGATCAGCGTACCTTTTCAGGAGAACTGGAATTTCGACATCGGCGATTCTAACCGTGTCCAGAATGTATTCGTCATTCAGCCGGTCGTTCCGGTCAGCCTCGGCTCGAAGTGGAACGTGATCACGCGCTGGGTTACCCCGATCGTGTACCAACCTTATGCCGTAACGCTGGAAGACGGGTCCCTGCACCAAACCGGCGCCTACGGAGTGGGAGACATGCAGCCCCAGTTTTACTTCTCCCCCAAAAAACACAGTGTGGTTACCTGGGGCGCAGGACCGATTTTTCTGGTGCCCATGGGTACCCCTTACCGCTATATGAGTCAGGGGAAATTCGCCATAGGTCCAACTTTTGTCGCTCTCGCACAGCCCCACTTTGGTACCATCGGCGTGCTTGTCAATAATATGTGGTCTGTAGCCGGTCACAAGGACAGGCCCGACGTAAACCAGTTCTATCTTCAACCGTTCCTCAATTACAACTTAAAAAAGGCTTGGTATCTCTCCCTTCAGACTAGTGGGATTACAGCCAACTGGGAAAAGAGCAAGAACCGATGGGTCGTGCCGATCGGCGGTGGTCCCGGGCGCGTCTGGAAATTCGGACACCAGGCGGTGAACGTCCAGACTTTCTTTTTCGGAAACGTTGTCCATCCACCGAAGGCCTCACCTTGGGAATTCCGGATGGCTTTCACACTCTTGTTCCCAAAGCCCCGTTAACAAGAGAAGGTATGCAGAACTCGCAGGCAGGCCAAGATGCGAATGGCTAAGAGCACACCGCGGCTCATGAGTAATGAGCCGCGGGTCGCAGATAGAGTGCAACACCATTCCCCGGGGTTCGAAGCGCACCACGCCATCCATAACGCAAAGGAGTCCGGACAATGACAGCCATGCGCAAACAAAACTACATCGCCGCAACGCTTGCGGTGCTCATAATGATCGGCTGCGGAATCCTGGCGGCGCAGACTACGGATGCCGCCGCTACGGACAATCTCATCGCCATTGACGTCCTGCTCGAACCGAATCAGGTGATGTTAGACAAAGCCAATGCCACCAATGCTCGCTTACGAGAGAACTACTCCGGCGGCTACGCGTTGGATGCCACGCACGCGCCGCATGTCCTAACAGCGGGGGCACCATCGAAAGGATAGCAAACATGCCAACGGCGAAACTCCACTCTTCGCTAATTGACGAAGCGGATGTGGTCGGACGCCGCCCGAAGGTGGTTTCGATGCGCTTCCTGCTTGGGGTCGCGTGCCTCGTGGTCATCTCGGCGGGTATCAAGGCCGCATCCGATATCCTCACGCTCATCCTGCTTGGCTTTCTTCTCGCTTACAGCGCCCTTCCATTCGTGAAGTGGATAATGCAAACATTTCGCCTTCCCAAAACCGTCGCATTAGCGATCGCAGTCGGCCTGTTGAGCATGTTGGCTGTAGTCCTGTTAGTTGTGCTATTTGAAAACGTCACCAGCGTGAAGGAAAGAATACCGATCTACGAGGAGCACGCACGTAACCTATACCAGCAGGTAGCGGCTTTCTTGAATACTCATAGCATCGATATCACGAGCCTGTCGGCCACGAGGGAATCGACCTCCAATCAGATTCTCAAGCTTGCGAACCTGATCCTGCCAGAAATAAGCAGTCTTTTCTCGAATGGACTGGTGGTCGTCCTGCTGGGCGCATTTATTCTCTTGATCATCGCGGAAAGAACGGAGAGCACGAACGTCCGTTCGATCTTGACCCAAGTCCAGAATGACGTCGCCCGTTATGTCGGTGCCCTGGCGACGACCGGAGTTCTGACGGCGCTGGCCAATTTCGTGCTGTTGCTCGCCTTGGGCGTGGATTTCCCTCTGGTTTGGGCGGTTTTGTATTTCTTTTTGAACTTCATTCCCAGTATCGGGTTCCTTCTTGCTCTGGTGCCGCCTGGTTTTCTGGCGCTCCTCATGTTGGGTTGGAAGAAGGCGTTACTGGTCGTCGGAGGGCTGGTGTTGATCCAACTGGTGGCGAATTCCGCCATCAAGCCGATGTTTCTGAGGAGGGAACGGGTAGAGGTCTCGTCGGTGGAGAAGATGCTCTCGCTGCTGTGGTGGGGATTTTTGCTTGGCCCAATTGGCGGTATTCTGGCGATTCCGTTGACTTTGGCAATAAAGAGGTTCATCCCCGATTTCTCCATTGAAGGCAGCTCTGCGGGGGCGCGCTCAGCGCGACCTGTGACTCGCCCACAGGCGGCGGTTGGTAGCGAGATTTAGGAGAGATGAGTAATGGGATTGTATGAACGTTCGCCTGGGCCACAAACCTATTGAAGTTGGTTCAGTTGCGAATAGAAGTGGGCCCGTCAATAGTTCTAGAGGAGGTATTTCATCATGCGACATCTCTTAGGGACGGTCTTTCTGATCGTATTGATTGCAGGAGTTAGCGCTCCCAGCCGTGCCCAGATGAATGCGGAACTACTCAACTATCTGCAACAGGACGTCAAACTGAATCAGGACCAAATCACTGCTCTAGGCAAAGGGCAGGCTGTGGCCAAGAATCTGGAATCCCGCAAGGCAGATGAGGTTTTCCTGTTCGGTGTGATTTACGTCAACGCGACCCCGGAGAGCTATGTCAAGACGGCATATGACTTCGACCGCCTTCGCAAGTTGCCGAACTATCTGGCGCTCGAGAAATTCAGTGTTCCACCACAGCTATCTGACCTGAAGGGCTTCGAGTTGGATAGCCAAGACATGAAGGACCTAAAGGACTGCAAACCTGAGCACTGTAACATTCAGATTCCTGCTAGTTCGATTGCGGACGTCCATCAAATTGTCGATTGGTCCAGTCCTGACGCTGAGCAACAAGTAGATCAAATGGCACAGAAGAAAGCGCTGGAGCAGCTGCTCGCCTACCAAAAGGAAGGCAATCCGGCCCTGGGAGTTTTCAATGACAAGCACGACCCCACCCAAGCGCCGGAACAGTTTAAGTATATGCTCAGCTACGCCAAGGCGCTGCCTAAAGCACTGCCGGATTATTACAACTACCTTCTCGACTATCCCAACGGCAAGCCCGCCAACGTGGAGAACATGTTTTATTGGGAAAAGGTGAAGTTTGGTCTTAAACCAACGCTCCGTGTGGTGCAGGTTCTCACCATGCAGGGGAGCAATCCGCAAGAACCGGCCTACGTGATCGCGGAAAAGCAACTTTATTCCAGCCACTACTTTGAAACGGCCCTGGATCTAACCTATTGCATCCGCAGCGACGATCCAAAACAGCCGGGCTTTTACCTCATCATGGTCATGGGATCGGAGCAGGCTGGGCTGACCGGGCTCAAGGGCTCGGTCGTGCGTAAGGCCGCGGTCGGGCGCTCAGTGTCCAACCTACAAAAATCGTTAACGACTATCAAGAACGCTTTGGAGACTACTCAATAAAATCAACCGAGAGGTAGCTCGGTGCGACCGATACTTGGACGAGGGCCGGGAGTTTGATTGTGTGCAGTATCTACAAGCTGACTCCCCTACTTCTCGGCTGCTAGACATGTGCAGTAAGGAGTAACCTCGGATGGACTCCCATCAAGAGTCCCTTTTTGAGAAGTGAGCTCGACAATGGACTCCGCGGACGATTACCGGGAGAGCAGCCCAAAAGACCATCAGGTACAAAACTACCGCACGTGCGAGCCTAGGTCGGTTGGTGGCTCGTACAAGATGGGGACGACCGGCCGAGATCGCTGATTTATTCTTGGATTCCCGCAATTCGAGCGCTTCGCTTTCGTCAGACGTCAGGTCGGGCGCGACTCGCCAGGACTACTCTCCCCTTCTCGACTGTGCCAGGATATGTGATCGAGGCGCAAAGTTGGCAGCTGCAAGGGATAACGAGCTCCGAACCTGCGAGAAAAGTGCCAAGCGTCACCTCCGATGAGCAATCGATCAAAGTCGGCTCCTGAGGTTACGCAACCGCTGAAACCGCCTCGCCTACCGCGTAGGATCCAGAGTTTCAGATAACGCATCGAGGGCGAAGAGGCACGTGGACGTGCCTTACAGTATCGGAGCGACTTTCCGCAGCTCACTAAACACATCACACCGTAGAACAGGTTTTTACCCTCACGCTCGGCTCGATGCCGGCAGTTCCGTACTCCGCAGGCGGGACAGGGGTTCCAACTATGCTGCTCCGCCTTCTGCTTCCGCCGGAGCCGCCTTTCTCTTTATGAGCTTCGGAGCCAGCGCGGTCACGATCCCGCTAACAATCAAGTACAGAAGAAGGAGTGGTCCGACCAGTTTCTCATCTGGAAAATTGGTATGCGCAATCGCCAACGCAAGACCCGGATGGCGAGAAGCAGTCGCCAGAGACAACACGGAACGCTGCTCGGGCTCCGGTCCTCCCAATAAGAAGCCGACGAAGTAGCCAATCATTGCGAAAACAGCGAGACTGAGCAGCGTGCCGTCGCCAAGGAAGGGCAGAACGGCCTTCATGGCAGCAAAAAGCACCGGTAGTACGCCCAGGACCAGGAGCACGGCGGCCAGTGTGCCCAACGGTTTCGTTATCCGGTCAGCAAACGACGCCGAAATAGCGCGCACGACAATCCCAGCCAACAGGGGCGTCAACACGGTTGTAAAGACTTTCGTGGCAACCGTCAGAGCCGACATGTATAGTGGCACGCCTGTGACCTTCTGAAATATCTCCAGCGCGACCGGTATCGCAACAATTGCAAGCACTACGGTCGCCACCAGGAGACCGATCGTGTAGTTTTCCTTGCCGCCAGCCCTAAGTGCGTTCTTTGGAAAAATGGGTGGAACCGGGGACACAGAAAGGGCAACCAGGGCGATCTTCACGGCCGGGTTAAGGTGAAACGTCATCACCAGGATCAGGGCGACCAAAGGCATGATCACGTTCATGGAGAGGAATCCGCGAATCAGCAGTTTGGGGCGTCGGAAGAGGAACGTTGCGTCAGCGAATGTTGCTTGCAATCCCAGCGCGAACACAGTAAGGAGGATGCTTATCTTCAAGACGATCAGAATCAGAGACTGTAGGTTCATGGCCAGACTCCTTGAGCTTCCCGCCGAGCGCGGTTTGTGCGTGCCCGCGGCGTGTTTCCTTTGAATTACTATCCCGTTACTGGTGCAATCTTTCGCGGCAGTGAGGTGGTTTCATGCACCCTTACTGAACCGCGGCGCCGAAATTCAGTGAGCGCCCGTCAGAGCCTTTAGCTTGGCGTACGCCTGTCGATATTCGAGCTCGCTCCGAAACATCTCTGCTTCCATGCTTGCCCGCGCCGACTCGACTTCTGAGTTATCGGGGTTGTAATTCGCTTGAACCACTTGAGTGGTGCTCACCATCCGGCTCGCTAACTGATAGAGTTGGCGGGAGCGCTCCAGTTCGAAATAGGCGCTCTTGACGGCGGCCGCGACTTTGGCCTTGGTCAGTTGCACCCCCAGGTCTGCCATTTCGGATTGTGCCTTAACCTCTTTCACTCCATGCTCGCGCTTGCCAAAATCGTAGATGGTCCAGGAGGCGGAAACGCCGATATAACCAAAAGACTTGGGTAGGACTCGGTTGATTGCGTCTTGCAAGGCGTAACCGCCAATGACGCCGACGGTGGGGACATACTGCAATTTAGTCGCTACTAAGCCCGCGTGCGCCTTGATCGCGGTCTGCTCTGCCTCAATGACCTCGGGATTTGTCACCGCCTTGTCAACGGCTTCTCCTAAAGACGTATTCTCGACCAAAGGTGCTGGTGCGACGAGTTCCAGTTTTGTTGTTTCCGGTAAGCCGAGCATTTCATCAAGTGATGCCGTCAGCTCCTTTACCTTGCTGGCCGGACCGATGACTGCTTTCTCAGCGTTGATCATGTCCGTCTCTTGATCCGTCGAGATAGCGGTAACTCCAGAATTGCTCGCCCTTAGCCATTTGGCTTGGATTGTCTTTGCATGTGCTTTACTGGCGGTAAGTTCTCGCTGGGCAACCAGCAATTCGAAGAAAGCCTTCTCGACGTTGCTAGCCGTTTGCGTCAGCGGCATTCCCGCCTTCGCCCGGGCAATGTTCTCGTCCGCCCGTGCGATCTTGGCGAGTTGATAGACGGAAAAGAGCGGTGTGATGGGTTGAACTGCCATGAAGTTCATGGTGTTCGAATCTTTATTGATGATGTTTACTGATACTGTTCCCAGAGGACCCGCTGAGAGCACATCACCCGGATGCTTGTTGTAGTGAAGATCGAAAAACGAAGTACTCACGGCTGGAAAATACTGCGCCTCCACACCTAACCGATGCTGCTTCGCGGCTTCTACTTGAAGTTCTCCTAGCCGCACGAGAGGATTGCTTGCAACTGCGGCCTGCTGCTGCGCTTCATCCAGCGTGAGGGTAACGACTCCATCAGGGCCCGGTGTCAACGCGGTTGTTGAGAGCACTGATCCTCGATGTACGAAGCTCGCGGTCTTGATCGAATCCGTTCTGAAGATCGAATCGAACTGGTAAGCTGTGCTCTGCGCCGTCAGTGGCAAAAGCGGTGCTATACCGGAGCGCGTTGTATCGACGGGCGATTGAGCATTTGCCCCAAGGCAAGCGAAGATTATCGCCATGGACAGAGTTGCACACCGGCACCAGAACTGATTGTGATGAGTCATCGCTGTTCTCCAAAGTTGAATAGATTCAACGGTTCCAAATCTCTTGGCGTGCCGGGGAAGACGCTTCATTACTTCGAGCTGTCCTCATGTTTAGCAACCAAGCCGTGTGATATTAGAAGGCCAGTGTGGTTATAGAAGGGCAAGGAGAACGCCACAACTGTCAGAACTTACAGCGGCTCGTGAAGCGCTCTGCCGTCAAACAGCGGGGACCGCCCGGTTTGTTCGGACTGTCAGCTTTGACAGTTGCCGAGGCACTGCTCTGCTCTCTATGGTTGGTAATGAAAGCGTCGTGAGAGCTCCGGATTTGAGCGGCCGTTGTCGTCACATCCCTTGGATACCCATGCAGGTTCATTTCCGTGGACGCATGGCACCAAGAGCCGATCGAATACGGAATCATACGAAATGACAACTCAACCGACCGCAGCGATACTGACTGCACCAACCGGGCAGATGCCCGACTTCTCATTGGTCCTGGGTGGCCCCCTTTTTCGACTCTATCGGCGCATGCATCTGTCTGGGCCCGTTCTGGAATCTCTGGGGCGTCGTGTTCTGGTCATCACACTGTTTGTTTGGTTGCCGCTGCTGGTCCTTTCCGCGCTCGCTGGGCACGCCTTCGGTCGAGGCTTTGAGATGCGTTTCCTGCAGGACGTCGAGGCCAATGCCCGATTCCTGATTGCCCTACCAGCGCTCATCATCGCCGAAGCTACGGTTCACAGACGAATCAGCCCGTTAGTGCCACGATTCGTCGAGAGGCGAATTGTCGCGACTGAGGACTTACCCGCGTTTACGTCATCGGTCACCTCGGCGATGCGCTTACGCGACTCGAACATGGTCGAAGGGACGCTGCTAGCTCTCGTCTATACCCTTGGACTTTGGATCTGGCGAGCTGAAATCGCCCTGGGAGTGGCAACTTGGTATGCCCACCCGGACGCCAAACATCTGAATCTCACGCTAGCCGGTTACTGGTACGCATTCGTAAGCGTTCCGTTTTTCCAGTTCATCCTGCTGCGCTGGTATATGCGACTGATGGTGTGGTTTCGGCTCCTGTGGCAGATTTCAAAGCTGAATCTGCATCTCACTGCTGCGCATCCGGATCAAGCCGGCGGGATTGGATATCTCGGGACAGGTTCTTACGGCTTCGGACCCATTCTTTTCGCGCAGGGCACATTGCTGGCGGGTTTGATCGCCAGCCGGGTCCTGCACGACGGGCAGAACCTACGGTCGTTCGAGATGGAAGCCGCTGGATACGTGGCTTTCTTCGTCTTGGTCATCATCGGCCCTTTGGTAATGTTTACCCCTAAACTTGACGATGTTTTGCGCAAAGGTTCAGCAGAATACGGATTGCTCGCTAATCGGTATGTTTTCGGCTTCGAGGAAAAGTGGATCAGAGAGGGTGCGACGAATCCCAACAACCTACTGGGAACACCCGACCTTCAGTCATTGGCTGACTTGGGAAATAGCTATTCCATGGTACGGAAAATGCGAATCTTTCCTTTTGGGCTGCAGGTCGTGACGCGTCTCGCTAGCATAACAGCCGCCCCGCTCTTGGCCTTGGCGCTGACAGTTCTTTCGCCAGAAGAAGTGCACGAATTGCTGGGGCGCCTGGCTAAGATCTTTTTCTAAGCACGAGATTCCACACAATCTATGTCTGTTTACATCACACGGCTCAGACACATGCTGTCTCACGCCTTATCAGAATTTCGTTCAGGCTACACGACGGAACGCATGGAAGCGGATCCCGAACTCAGAGGTACGACAGCGCGGATCGTCGTGCCCCCTTTTGGGTGCGATTCGATCGAGAGCGTCCCGTTCAATAGTTTCACCCTCTCCTCCATGCTGATGAGCCCAAGCCCACGGCTCTGCTTGGCCTCTTCCGCGTTAAACCCAATCCCATGGTCACTCACCGAAAGGCGAACTTGATCTTCTGTTTCCCACAATTTGACATCGAATCTCCGTAAACCACTGTGCTTGGCCGCATTGTGGAGAGCTTCCTGCAAAACTCGAAACAGGCACAGAGAAGTGTCGGGCGGCATAGGAATTGGCAGATCTTCACTCTCGAAGTGCACGTCGACCTTCTGCTGCTCACCGAACTCCTTGCAGAAGCTCCTGATAGCAGCGGCTAACCCCAGATATTGAAGCTTGGACGAGTGCAGCTTGTGCGACAAGGATTGGATATCGCTTGCCAACTCGAATGTCTGCTTCTGCAGATCATGCACTTGGCTGCGGATCTCTGTTGGCAATTCAGAACAGGCTTGTCGAAGCTGTTCCAACTCGTTTGTGACTAGTGCGAAGCGCTGACCAATATCGTCGTGAAGCTCACGGGCGATTCGGGTGCGCTCCTGCTCCTGCGCCTCGATCAATCTGCGGTTTACGTTTTTGAGAGTCGCCTCGGTCAATTTGCGCTGTGTAATATCGATAAAAGTGACCACCGCCCCGACGATCTCCTGCCCTCTGCGCTCAGGATGGGCCCAGTATTCAGCGGGAAAACTTGTTCCGTTGGCTCTCCAGAGCACCTCGTCATCGACGTGAACTTCTTCCCCGTTTCGAAATGCCCCAAAGGTCCGACATTCCTCCTCGGGTAACGTCGTCCCATCTTCTCGAGTGTGATGAATCAGGCTATGCATGTTCTTACCAAGCAATTGGTCAGAGCGCTCATACCCCAAGGTGCGAAGACAGGCTCGGTTACAGAACGTGCAGCGGCCTTCGAGATCAAGGCCATAGATGGCTTCCGCAGTCGAGTCGAGGAGGAGACGAAGTTTGTGCTCGCTCTCGCGAACTGCTGCTTCGGCACGTTTGCGTTCGGTGATATCCGTCGCTATCCCAAGCATTCTTTCCGGGTCGCCCTTTTTTCCGTAATAGAATTTGCCGATGGCGGTTACCCAGCGAACAGTCCCGTCCGTCCTAATTACCCGGAACTCTGACACGTAGTTCTTCCGGCTTTGTTTGGCCTCTGCCACCGCTTTCGCCACAGACTGCCTGTCTTCTGGATGGACGTATCGATGAAAATCTTCTGCCTTGCCGATGAACAGATCAGACGGAATTCCGAACATGGTCGGCAGATCTCCGAACCAAGAATCCTGGCCGGTCTTGAGATTCCAATCCCAACCTACCGATTTTCCGCTCTCCACTGCCATGCGGAACCGGTCGTTGGTGATCAGCAAGTCCCTTTCGACTTCTCTCCTTCTAGCGCGCTGCCATAGCAATCCGAGAATGAGCACCGTCTCCGTCAGTATGAGAGAAATGCCGCCAATGATGTACCACCGATAAAGTTGCCATGGACCTATTTCGCGGTAAAGAACGACGGTTCCCGGCGGTAACCTCCCTTCTGCGAGATGCCAACGCCGCAATTGCCTCCAGTCCACAAGATAATGAGATGGAACCATAGCGGGCAGGTCTTGTGGGTTGATCCTTTCTCCATCCAAAACCTGCCGCACCAGCCCGGCTGCCTGACGCCCTACATCTTCGATCTCGAATACATATCCCCCAACGACGCCAGCACCGACGTAGGTGCTGTACGAGACGTAGACTGGAGCAGAAGAAGCTTCCGCGATTCGGTGCAAAGCCCTTGATGGAATATAGGTCTTCCCTACCCCATCTCGAAAGAACGATGGGCAATAGACGATCGTATTGCGAGGCAGATGAGACAACTGCCGCAGCGCATCATCGAGGGCCAGTCCTGTCAGATAGCGGATCGGAATAGAAGTGTGCAGTTGTGGAAGATCACGCTGCCACGCGGGTTCCCACGCGCGATCGTACTCTGCAGTTCCCGATACAACTACGATCTCACGAGCATCGGGTTGCAGGCCGAGAGCAAGGCGGACCGTTGATGCATGATCGACGACCACCGGTACACCGACGAAGTTCGCGGGGAGAGGCTGAGCTTCAACGATATCCCGAGCGACACCTACAAAGACGACCGGGATGCCGGGGAAAAGATCTCCTCGATGACGGTAGAGAAACGGCAGTGCAAATGACCCAACGGCAACGATCACGTCAATGGGTTGCCCGGAGTACTTGGCTCGCAGAAAATCGCTGGCGAGTTTGTCGTATGCGGGACCGCCGAAGCGGCCGAAATCAAGATACTCACTGAAATATGTAAGGTTGGGATTTGTTTCCACCGCAAGGCCATTCCGCAAAGCCGTGTCCAGGGTCTGAATCCCTGGCAGTAGACGCTGCTCCGAATAGATCGCCAGAACAGTCTTCGGCTGTGATGTTGCGCTGAGGGGAAACGCTGACAGAACTGCCATAGAAATCAGTCTTCGCAAGCATCTCGTCCACCTCTCGTAACCGCTCTTTTCCGTGACACTGCTGGCTTGGCCGATCATAAATCCGTGCTGTCGTTGAACTGGGTTTGTAACCACATTGGTGGTTAAATTTGGTTCATTTCTTGTGGGCCCTGTGCATCATCAGGCAACGCCAGTCCCACTTGTCGCGTCTAAACTCCAGTTCCCACGCGGATTATACGCTCGGCGCTACGCAGTATGCGGGCTGCACGGGGACGGGATGCCTGTGCGAAGTGTAGAATCCAGTTTTAAGCTGAGATTTAACTTTGCCGAGCGTGTCGAGATGCCGCAACCAACTTTGCGAGTTCGACCTCGCAGCTGTTTCGATCCGGAGTAGCACCGTCCTCGGTATGATTTCACTGATGCCGAACGCCTACACTTGGCACTGACCCAACAACCTGTTGTTCTACTGAGGGGGCTGCAAGGGTGACCAAAATTCGCGTCCTGGTAGTGGACGACTTCGGTCCTTGGCGCCGATTTGTCTGTTCCGCCCTGCAAAAGAACCCCGAGTTGCAGATTGTTGGCGAAGCTTCTGACGGCCTAGAGGCGGTTCAGAAAGCCAGTGAGTTACTCCCTGACTTGATTGTGCTCGACCTTGGACTTCCAAAATTGAACGGTATCGAGGCCGCTCGACAGATTCGCAAGAAGTCCTCGGAATCCAAGATCCTTTTCGTGAGTCAGGAATCCTCGGCCGATGTGATACAGGCAGCCCTGAACGCTGGGGGCTCAGGCTATGTTCTTAAGACGAGAGCGGAAATGGATTTGCTTTCCGCCGTGGAGGCTGTTCTTGCAGGTCATCAATTTGTAAGTAGGGTTTTGTAAGTTTCCAGACTGACATCAGCGATGTGGGCGCGAGCTCGTGGACAATTGTTCAACCTAGCCAATGCCACAGCACAGCTTCTTCCTAATAGCGCCGGACTCTAGGCAGCGACGATGTGGCTCCGAACAGCGTACTTGACGAGTTCAGCGTTGCTCTTGGCGCTGAGTATTTCCATGATCCGATACTTGTGATAAGCGACAGTTCGGGTCGTCATATTCAAAATCCCGCCGACTTCCTTCATCACCTTCCCTTCCGCCAGCAACTGCAACACTTCCCGCTGGCGGTCGGTCAGGCGCTCGTTTTCGGCAACCAGTTCCTTGTGCTGCCAGCGCAAGCAGTCAATGGCATCGCGAGAAAGGGCTCGCGACAGATACGTTTTACCCCGCAATACTTCGCGAACCGCCTGAACCATTTCCGACGAGGCGCAAGTCTTGAGCAAGTACCCTGCAGCGCCGCGAGCAAAAGCTTCAGCTGCCACTTCCGGGTCGGCGTTCATGGTCAAGTAAACTAACTTGACCGACGGCAATGTCTCTTTCACTTGCCTTCCGGCGTCCAAACCGTTCAGAATCGGCATCGCTACATCAACGATGATGACATCCGGCTTCAGTTTGACGGCGGCACGCACCAGGGCGCGGCCATCCCCAACCATTCCCACTACATCAAATTCGCTCTCCAAAAGCTGTTTGCACAATTCCGCTACCAGATTATGATCATCGGCGATAAGAACCCGGGATCGGTTAGTCATTGGGATCCTCCCCTCGCACAGCAAAAACACTGCTGAATGAATGAACCTTCAGGCCGACTAGTGGTCATACCGCAAATACGCTAAGCTGCAATACCATTCTCAAGCCGATTCAGGTCGCCTTCTGGAATCGTAAACTGTGTCCGGCCGCAGACGAGACACACCTCCAGTTTGGGGAATACCCAGATGCCGGGCTCGTCCAGGCCCTTCTCGCCGGGGAAATGGACATTTATTTCCGCTCGTAACTCGGCTTGTCTTTCCGATCCACATGAATTGCAAACCATAAGCTTCTCCAGTTCTCTCTAGACAGTGTCCCTGAGACCCTGTCACCTGTTCGCTGCCAAGAATGAACTGCTTCGTTCTTTTCTTGCGAGCACCATGGTCGATCGGCTGCAGCATCGACTTCTGTCTCGACAGCCGGGGCAGTTTTGCGCTGGCGTCCCTCTAGGAAAGAGCTACCTTCCTTATGGTTTCGAGCACTTCCGCGCCGGAATCCGTTTTTCGGAAGTAAGCCGAACAACCCAACGCTTCGGCCGCCTTGCGCGCTTCTGGATCGTCATGAGCCGTGATAAATATGACAGGCGGGTGCCCGCCCTCGGCAAAGAGCCGCTGAGCGAGTTCTATACCAGACATTTCCCCGAGCTGAATGTCGAACACGAGGCAGCCGAACTGCGGATGCTTCGTATCCGCCAGAAACGACTCCGCCGAGTCGTAGGTGATCGGCTGAAGTCCGGACGCACGTAGTAGCCGGCCGAATGATCGGCAGATACTCTCGTCGTCATCAACAACTGCAACGTAGGTCGGGGTAAGTTTGCTCATCGCGATCCGATGAGACTATAGGGATGGGAAGTATGGCCGTCTACTGCCCTTAGGGGAAGGTCCGGACTGGTTCCGGGAAGATGCCAGCCTCCTGCGTCAGTCGCGTAAGTTCTGCCACGGACTGCACCTTCAGTTTAGTGGTGATCGCGGTGCGGTGTAGTTTGACTGTCCGCTCGTGTACGCCCAGATCTGCGGCGATTTGCTTGTTGAGTCGTCCCCGCACAACATGGGAAAGCACTTCAAGTTCGCGCTCGGTGAGGGTGTCGAAGAGGGCGCGTAACTCACGCTGGCGTTCGCGCGCGGCGCGCTCTCGTGAATCGCGGCCCAGGGCGCGCGTCACGGCATCGAACAACATCTCTTTTGGAGCGCGCTTTTCCAGAAAATCCTCGGCACCATCGCGCATCGCTCGCACGGTTGAGCGGATATCTCCATGCCCAGTCAAGAAGAGAATCGGCAGTGGATTGGGGGACTGCGCCAGGGCAGATTGCAGATCGAGTCCGCTCATGCCAGGCATTCGCAAGTCGGCCAGGACGCAACCCGGAGTGCCTGGGTCGCGCTGCGCGAGAAATTCATGCGCCGACGAATAGGTCCGTACAGTGAAGCCGTTTGCCCGGAGTAGTCGCGAGATTGCCGTCAGAAAAGACTCGTCATCGTCGACAACGTAAACGATGGGTGCGATATCCCTCATTTGTGGGTAGGCGCCACTCACGTAGTGAACTCCTGCTCTGCGATCGGCAGTGTAAATCGGAACGACGCTCCCGCCTGATCTTGATTTTCAACCCAGAGCCGGCCATTGTGGGCCTCAATAATCGTGCGCGAGATCGCCAAACCCATGCCCATACCCTTAGGCTTGGTCGTGAAAAAGGGATCGAAAATATGTGTGAGTTGGTCGGCGGGAACACCCGGACCGGAATCGCTCACTGCGATCACGATAGTCTTCGGTCCGCCAAGCTTCGCGGATACGCGGACCCATCGCTCTCCTCGATTCAGTTCCTCCAGCGCATCCATTCCGTTGACAATTAGATTGAGCAACACCTGCTGAAGATGTACAGGGTCTCCAAGCACGGGCGGGAGATGGTCGGCTACGATCAATTCCAACGTTATGCTCCGTGCTGTGGCGTCGGAACGCACGAGGACAGCGACATCGCCAACGAGGTCGCCCACATTCAAGGGCTTCTTCTCCAGGCTCCCCCGCTTGAGCATCCCGCGCATCCGGTCGATAACATTTCCGGCACGCTGGTCATCCTTGCGAATGTCGGCAAGTATCGCACGGACTTCGTCCAGGTCGGGCGATGGATCCTGCATAAAGAGCTCGGCGGCTTCCGCGTTTCGCAAGATCGCCCCGAGCGGCTGATTGATCTCATGCGCGAGGGCCGAAGACAGCTGGCCCATCATCGAGACGCGCCCTGCATGTGCAAGTTCCTGCTGCAAATTCCGGGTTTCCTCCTCGGCTTTCTTTTGGAGAGTAATGTCCTGCGATACGCTGCGAGCAAAAGTTGGTTTTCCTGCACTGTCAAACTCGACGCGACCCCTAGCGGCGACCCAGCGTAACTCTTCAGTGGGGAGCACTACACGAAAATCTGCGTCGTAAACGCCATAGCCCGACCTTGCTCTCTCCAGCACTGATTGGAGCGCATCGCGATCCTCCGGGTGGACGCGCAGTAAGATCTTTTGAAATTCCAGCGGTTCCGTCTCCGAAAAGCCGAATAGGGCTCGCCATCTGTCGGATGCCCAAATTTCGTTTCGGGTGAAATCTCGAATCAAAACACCGAAGTCGGCGGCCTCGACGGCCAACCTCATTCTTTGTTCAATCTCGTGTAAGCCGGCCTCGCTCTGCTGCAACCGGCGGGCCAGTTCGGACGCGCGAAGCGTATCGCTGCTCAACTCATAACCCATTACTAAGACCAGGCACATGAAGGATAGGCTCGCCGTAATTGGTGTTCGGATGATCCCCCAGAACACGAACACACTCTGAACCGTTGAGGAAAACATGAAGAACATGGCACCGCCACCCACGGCAAGAGCACGGTGGCGGTCGCCTCGTCTCCAAACGGTGACACTGGCGTCCATAAGGAAGACAACTAGGGCCAACAAACTCATCTGCCCCACTAGCATCCAGGGATTGGGTACACCCTCGGCGATCTGGACGGATTCCCCGAGAAACGAAATGTGTCGAAGACCCGTAATCTCACGGTAGTTGAGATTCTGTCCTACCAGAAAATTAAGGACCAGAGCCAGCGTTCGCAGCCCGCAGGCCAACCATGCGAGCCATTTTCGCCCGGCCTTAAAATAGGACCTCGCGAACCATACCAGGGACACAACAATCAGCCATGTGGGCACGTGTCCCCACTTCAGCACGGTCCCGAATTCTGCGGGAGTCCTGGCTCGCATCATCCCCAATTCACAAAATGCGAAGGCCGCCGTCCCCGCCGCCAGCAGAGAAAAGAATAGATTTGCCCATGCTTCGCGATTCCTGCACCAGGTCAGGAAACTAATTGCGGCCAGCGTGAGGCACGCCGACCCGATCATGGACCAGATGATGGTAACCAGGCTCATCTTCTTTTGTGGTGAGAATACTCTCTGACCTAGGCAGCTACAACGCTTTTCAGAGAGATCCGGGCAGTCGAGAACCTATGGCCAGACAGGCCACCGATTTGAATGGCAGAGACATTGGGCGCCCATGAATTGGATTAGGCGCCCTGCCTTGCTTAACGCGTAGAGTTTTGCCGATGGGGGAGGGCTGCTCTCACGTACTCAGGTAATGTTCTACAACACTTTGCTGACTTCTGTACGCAGTCGGATGAAAATCTTCGCAGCGCGATAGCTTCGAGACATCTTGTTACTTTCTTTCAGCGTTCCCTGCTCTTGGGCAACGACCAGGAGAACGTCTAACTGTAGAAATTAATACTGCATGAAGAACGAAAACCTAAAATCTACTACTGTCCGGTTCACAGACTCGGACCTTTATCTCATCGACCGCCTGCAAGAAAAGCTCGGCCTCGGCATGATTCACGTTATTCGACTCGCCATCAGGCGCATGGCCGAGAGCGAGAATCTACAACTCTCTCCTTCGGTACTGAGGAAGAGCTAAACACAAAAACTTTGTGTCAATAACGCGGGGACTGAGGTGGGGTGGTCTGACCGCAGCCGTTCCTACCAGCTCCGAACCCTTCCTACATCCACGTGGACAAAGTCTAGGGCACGATAGTAGCCGACCCCACCACGATGCAGTTCGAGCGCGGCGTCGCGCAACTGGGCAGTAGGCACACCCGGTAGCCGGATATCAATTGCCTCCGCCTGCATGTGCAGGCTGTGGAGGGCTACACCCGTGTGGACACTCCGCGAGCGCAGAAACTCGTTGGTACGAGGAGTGCGATACCCGCAGATGACATTAATCTCCGCGTCAGGATGGCCGAGAGAACTGGTCAACTCGTG
>Ga0335069_10005754_pt1 | contig 18159 bp, 14 predicted proteins | sample Lox_Sample_11_FD_206714 | JGI IMG/M metagenome (GOLD analysis project Ga0335069, IMG submission 206714) | Soil microbial communities from Loxahatchee National Wildlife Refuge, Florida, United States - Lox_Sample_1.1 | ecosystem: Environmental > Terrestrial > Soil > Wetlands | place: USA... | reverse complement strand
CTCTGGCTAATCCAGATGACGCAGTGCAGTTTGAAGCTAACCAAGTAATCATCGCTGTTCAAAACGTTGATGGTTCTGGCTCTGCTCCGACCGATACTGCAGTTATTACTGCTGTCAATCGTAACTTAGGCACACTGACTGTCACTTCGGCTACAAACATCGCATCGGATTGGCCTGCCAATTATTGGCTTGCTGTTCAAGGCGATCTCCCGACTTCGTCCAACAACAACTTCCAACCGTCTGGTTCGACTACGACCAACAGTCTTCTGAAGATCGCTGGATTGGCTGCTTGGTTACCCCTTTCTGGTCCTGGTGTGTCGGACACTTTCTTTGGAGTTAACCGAAACCTTGACGTTCAACGTCTTGCTGGCGTTACTTTCAATGGATCGGCTTTGTCGCTCGAAGAAGCTCTTCTGCAAGGTACTGGCCGCATCGCCCTTAACGGCGGTCGCGTAGATACTGGCATCTGCTCGTATTCAACGTATACGGCTCTTATCACGTCGCTCGGCTCGAAAGTCATCTATCTTGACCATAAAGTGGGCGAGATCGGCTTCCGTGGCGTGCAAGTTAACGGCGCCAATACAGTTATGTCGGTTTTCCCCGACAGGAACTGCCCAGACGGTGTAATTTATGCATTAGAGATGGACTCGTGGTGTCTGCGCTCGCAGAATCCCGCGCCGCACATCTTGAAATACATGGATGAAATCGAGATCTTACGTGTTCCTGGTCTTGATGCTGCTGAGCTTCGCGTTGGTATGTACGCTAATATGTATACCAATAAGCCTGGCCACAATGGCGTCATTCAGGTACAACTGCAAGAGTTTTAATTAAAATTGATGGGCGTACGAGTAAAGTCGACGCCCTTTCTTTCTTCCCTTGGGGGCATCGGAAGATCGCATAACCACCCACCATCGCAATTAAGCCTTGGTTAAAAAAGGAAAATCATATGTCTAATAGACGCGATATTCAATTCACATTCAATCCGCATAACAAAGCTACAATCCTTGATTGTTCTTTTATCGTTGACCATTCCAATGGTAATGGCCTTGGTATTAGGTCTCTGAAGAATTCAGGACGTATTGCCAACGTATACATGAATACTAGCGCTACTCCTGCTGCTGGCAATCCAAATCCACAAGCGGGTATTATCGTTGTTCAGCTTCAAGATAACTACAATAGACTTTTGAGCGCTTTTGGCGGTCGAGTTGTTCCATTGTCTGGTTCTAACTTGAACGTTGATGCTAGCGATGCAGCACTAACTATTGGTAATGCTTATGTAATTACTTCACTTGGCACATCTACTGCTGCTGATTGGGTTGCTCTAGGCGTTCCTGCAAATATCACTCCTGCTGTTGGCGTTGCATTCATTGCAGCAGCTACTGGCGCAGGAACTGGAACAGGCCACGTGCAAGTTCCCGCTTCAACTGGCAGCGGCATTTTTAGCATTGAAGCTCTTGGCGATGCGAATCTTGCTAATTCCAATGGAGCTTATACTCTAGGCAATAGTAATGGTATGCAACTCATTCTGGCCTGCTATAAAGCTAACGGCACTGGCTCTACGCCTTTGTTGGCGGCTCCTGCCGATGGTACTGTGATCTCGCTTGTTCTCTACATGAATAACTCCGCACAAGGAGTCTAATCATGATTATGTTTGATAAGAAAAAGGCTATGGCTACAATCATGTCCCGTCGGCAACATGCCGACGGATCTATGAGCGAAGCTCCCATGAAACCTGAAAAGGCTTCAATGGAAGACGGCAAAATGGATGGCCGCCATGCGGCTATGGAAGATTTCATGCGAGCGCACGCAGAAGGTTCTGCCAGTAAGATGGTAGAAGCAATGGTGAATTTCATGGATCTTCACAATTCTCATAAAGCTGAAGATACTGAACCAGAGGTTCCTAAGCAGCCTGACAAAGAATCTTAAAGCCGCTTTTCCACTATAGAGAGGTGTCTTAATGTCGATTCCTGCGGTCGGTCCTGTACTTACTCCCCCGAATTTTCAAATCGTAAGTGCTGAGAATCAGGTCGTTTTGACTTGGTCTCAGGCTCCATTAGCTACTATTTATTATATTTCTAGGTCCCCAGACGGTGTAACTTTTACTGAATTAGGCACTACTGCGTCATTGCAATATAGCGATACGACTGGAACTGTAGATACTATTTATTATTACTATGTCCAGGCTGGTGATGGCACTTATTCCAGCATGCCTACTATTGCCCTTCAGGGACTATCTCTAAATCCTGGGGAAACTACTGTAGGAAACCTTGTTTTGGAATGTCGTCAACGTTCCAATAAAGAGAATAGTCAATTCTATACTGATCAAGAGATGATCTCGATGGTTTCACAATCCTATAAGGAGCTTTACGACAAATTGATCACCGCCTATGGCGATGATTATTATGTGGCTACCCCTTATACTTGGACTACTGGAAACAATGAGCAACTTTATCCTTTGCCTTCTGATTTTTATAAGTCTCTTCTAGTAGAGGTGGCTCTGAATCCACAAGATCCCAATAGTTACGTGACCTTGAAACAGTTCATGTTCCGTCAAAAGAACCTCTACAACTATCCAAACCAATACACGATGTATGGAATTACCAACATCAGGTATCGCATCAATGGCAATAATTTGATGATTGTGCCACAAACACAAGGCGCGCAAACACTTCGTATGTGGTATGCACCTCGTCCTAACCAATTGATCAATGCTACGGATACGGTTGATGGTGTTTCTGGCTGGGAAGAGTACATTGTAGCCGATGTTTGCATTAAAATGCTGGGTAAACAGGAAGATTATAATACGATTTTCTCCATGCAAAAGGCCGAAATGAACAAACGCATCGACGAAATGGCCAAGAATCGTAATCTGGGTGAACCACAGACGGTCACTGATAGCAAATACATCAACTTTGCATGGGGCGATCCTGGCGATGGATGGAATTCTGGTGGAAATGGGATGTTCTAATGAGTTTACCTCAGAAACTTCCACTTCCACTTATGCAGACTCAATGGGCGCAACAGATTGATCCTGTTTTAACTAACATCTTGGTTAGCGGTCAGTATCTTCCAGAGGTCCAATTGATCAATGGAGTTACTGTAGTGAATCACAAACTCTCTCGAAAAATGCAAGGATTCTTGATCTGCGGCCAAAACGCTGCAGCTAATATTTATTACAGTCAACCTTTCAATGATATAAACTTAACGCTCACCAGCAATGCTGTTGTGACCGTGAACCTTTGGGTGTTTTAATGAGTAATACTATTGTTTCTCCTAATATGGGCTTGCCGCTTCCTGTACCAGGAGTTGATCCTGGGCCAGATTATGCGCTGAATTTGAATGCATCCTTGATGGCCATAGATGGGCATACGCATGCTGCTGGATCTGGAGTTCAGATTTCGCCTTCAGGTCTTAATATCAATAGCGCTTTGACTTTTCAGAATAATCCTGCTACGAATCTTCAGGCTTCTGTTTATGCAGCCCAAAGTTCTTTGGCAACATTACAAGCAGTATACGTTTCTGGTGTTGATTTATATTACAATGATGGCAATGGGAACATTATTCCTATTACAGCCAATGGATCTGTCACTGGCGCATCTGGTACAATTACAGGCTTACCCAGCGGTACAGCAGGCGCGGCTTTTAATTCTGTATCTGGTAATTTCATTTTCACATCTGCCACTAGTACGGGTGCTGGAATAGATGGTGGAACAGTTATCCTGCATAATCCTACTAACTATGCTGAGACAGTTACTATTACTCCGTACGGCTCTCCTTTCTCAAGCTACAACTTGATTCTTCCTCCGCCTGTAGCAGCCACTGGATTCGTTACCCTGAATTCTTCTGGTAGTTTGAATGCCACTGGTATTCCAACATCTCTTGGTATTACTGGCTCGAACATTGCGAACACTACTATCACCAGAACTAAGCTAGCGGCGGTAGGACAGCAAGTTTCGACTGCATCGGGCACGTTCACTACGTCCTCTACTAGCTTTGTAGATATTACTAACCTGTCTGTAACGATCACTACGTCTGGTAGACCTGTTATGGTCTTTTTGATGGCCGATCCAGCATCTACCAGTACGCCTGGTATTCTCCAGGCTGCGGGTACCAGTGCAGAAAGTTTGATTACCATTTTGAATGGTTCAACCGTGATCAGCTATAACGAATTGTTTGGAACTAACTTAGTCATCCCTTGTAGTTCTATTATGACTATGGACACGTCGGTAGTTGGATCTCCTGGAACATACACTTACAAAGCACAAGGAAGAATCGTCACAGGAACAGCTTTAAACGTTTTCCATGCAGTTCTCGTTGCTTACGAGTTATAAATGAATAAAATTCCTGTAACTATAAATTTTGCAGCAGGATTGGATCTTAAAACAGATCCTTTTCAGTTACAACCAGGAAAATTCTTGAGTTTGCAGAATTCTATTTTCACAAAACAAGGATTAATGCAAAAGCGGAATGGCTATGATCTCATTACTACTGCTAGCGGTTCTTCTACAGTTACTACTTTTTCTGGAAATCTAGTAATAATGGGCAATGAGTCCCTTGCCATATATTCTCCTGATATCGAAAGTTCAATTAATACTGGATTTTTACAATCTCTGAGTCTTTCCACGCAACCCATAGTAAGAACTGCGACTGGACAGCTTACTTGTGATTTGGTAATTGCATCTAATGGATTAGCATGCTCTACGTGGCTCGATTCTGATACTAATAGTTATTATCAAATTTCAGATGCTGCTAGCGGACAAGCTATAGTTCCAAAAATCATGTTGCCATCTACAGCTACATCATCTAGAGCATTCGTACTTGGTAACTATTTCATAGTTGCATTCTTAGTAACAGTTTCAGCGGCTACACATTTGCAATATATAGCCATTCCTTTTTCTAGTCCATCAACTCCTAAAGTGGCAACAGATCTTGGTACAAGTGTGGCTAGCCTCTCCTCAGCATGGAATGGTTGCGTAGCAAATAATACACTTTATGTATTTTGGCAAAAATCTACTAATACTGCATATGCTTATTTGTCCGCATCTTTATCTAGTTCAACTCCAGGCAATTTATTCTTAGTTCAATCAACTTTATATTCTGTTACGGCAGATACTACTGGAAACAATCCAGTGATCTGGATGTCCGCCTATCTTCCAAGCATAAATACAATCGTTTGTTCAGCCTGGACGAATGCATTGGCGCCTATAATGTCAGTAACTACATTGGCCACTAGTGTTACTATTAATCAAATTACTTCAACTGCAGCCAATAGTGTGGCAAATGTCTTTTATGAGATAGCCAATACATATTCATATACACCCAATGCTAAGAGTGATTATATTGAATATAATACTATGACTCTTTCGGGCTCTACTGGAACTGCGGGAACACCATCTACTATTCTTAGAAGTGTAGGGTTAGCAAGCAAGGCTATATTTCTACAAGGTAAAAGTTATATGCTTGCTACTTATGGTGGAGCATATCAACCTACATACTTCTTGATTGATGATAGTGGCAATATTATATCCAAATTAGCCTATCAAAATGGTGGAGGTTATGCTTACAATCAAGTACTTCCAACAATTAATCAATCTGGAACTTCTGCTCAACCTATTCTGAGCGTTGCGTATCTATTCAAGGATCTATTGGCAGCAGCGAATAGCCAAGGTAATATGAATGCCGCTGGTATTACGCCTAGTCCTTCTAGCGTTTATACTCAGACTGGTATCAATTTAGTAAATTTTACTTTCAATAGTCTAGTCTATAGTGCAGAAATCGGTAGAGGATTACACGTTGGCGCAGGTTTCTTGTGGCAATTTGATGGTGTAAAACCTGTAGAACATAATTTTCATGTGTGGCCTGAGGATATTACTGCTGTCTGGTCATCTTCTGGTGGATCTATCCATGCTCAACCAGATGGATCTACAAATACCAATGCGTATTATTATCAGGTATGTTACGAATGGACAGATGGCCAAGGCCTGCCACATAGATCTTCTCCATCTATTCCAGTTTCTGTTACAACTACTGGTAGCGGGACCTCTGGTTCTATTACCGTAAATGTGCCCTACGCAAGACTCACATATAAAACTACAAACAAGATAAGAATAGTAATTTATCGTTGGAGTGTAGCACAGCAGGCTTATTATCGCGTTACTTCTATTACAAGTCCTCAGTTGAATAGCACTACTTCAGATTCATTAGCTTTTGTAGATACATTGGCAGATTCATCCATTATTGGAAATGATCTCATCTATACTACTGGTGGCGTAATAGGAAATACTGGCTCACCTTCATTTAATGCTATTGCATTATTTGATGATAGATTATGGGGAATAAATGCCGAAGATCCAAATTCCTTATGGTTTTCCAAGCAGGTTCTTGAGGGAACGCCAGTCGAAATGTCTCCGCAATTCACTTTATATGTAGCTCCATCTACTGGAACTACAGGTTCTACTGGAGAAGTAACAGCCCTTTTTCCGATGGATGATAAATTAATCATCTTCAAAGAAGATGCTATTTATTATATAAATGGTACAGGACCAACTATTACTGGAATCCAAAATGGATATAATGGTCCTATTTTTATTACTTCAAGTGTTGGTACTGTGCTTCCTAATAGCATCGCCTTAATTCCACAAGGATTAATGTTCCAATCGGATAAAGGTATATGGCTATTAGGTCGCGATGTGGCTCTTCCCACGTATATTGGTGCGCCAGTGGAGAATTTTAACAATCAGACAGTAACTTCTGCTATTACTATTCCTGGCACTAATCAAGTACGCTTCACGTTAGATAGCAATATTACATTGATGTTTGATTATTATTTCCAACAATGGGGAACATTTTCAAATGTGAATGCTATCTCATCATGTATATGGCAGGGACTTCATACTTATTTGAATAAATATGGACAAATCTTACAAGAAACTCCAGGGAAATATCTGGATATATCAAATCCAGTTCTCCTACAATTTACTACTTCATGGTTGAATATGGCGGGCCTTTCGGGCTATGAACGAGTATATGATTTTATGTTCTTAGGAACTTATGTAAGTCCACATTATCTCAATGTTCAAGTGGCATATGATTATAGTCAATATCCACAGCAACAAAGCGTAATTGCTCCTAACAATTACACTGGTAACTATGGATCGGACCAATTATACGGTCAAACTACTCCATATGGAGGACCCAGTTCGCCCTTTAATGGCACTGGCAATTTAGAACAATGGCGCATTCATACTCAAAAACAGACTTGTGAAAGTTTTCAAATTTCGATTCAAGAAGTTTATAATCCAGCATTCGGTAACTTGGCTGGTGCAGGTTTTACAATGTCAGGAATCAACTGTACTGTAGGACTCAAAAAAGGACGTCGCCCAATCAGAGCGACCAATACGGCGGGATAATATGGCAAGACGAATTAAAATCAATAAAGATGGTTCAGTCCACATCGAGCATGATGACATACAGCATTTTGATAATGGTGGCATAGCTGGCATCCAGACCCCTTCGAATCTCAATTCTCCCGCCGCTGCAATTGTAGGCGGACCGATTGCAGGCGCCGCCGCGTTAGGAAGCTCACCAGGACAAGCCGCATTCCAAGGCGCGCCTGGACAGGTTAACTCCGCCTCTAATCCTAATACGGGTGTGTTTGGAAGTATCGGTGATGCGTTGGGCCTGAACAATCAGTTCGTAGGCCAAGGCGCAAACATAACGCCTGGTACGAACGCTGGACAACTTTCTACTGCTTATCAAGGCGCGCAAGGAGCATTGGGTCAACAACAGGCTCTTGCTAGTGCCTTGACTCCTGGGGTTACTGGCGCAACGAATGCTCAGAATGCATTACTAACGGCTTTCCAAAATCAGGCTATGGGCAAAGGACCGAATCCTGCACAGGCCCAATTAAATCAAAATACTGGGGCAAATATCGCTTCCACAGCGGCGCTTCTTGCTGGTATGCGAGGATCTTCGGCCAATCCTGGCCTGGCAGCCGCACAGATCGCGCAGCAAGGTGCTGCAACGCAGCAGGGAGCGGTTGGACAGGAAGCCGCCTTACAAGCACAACAAGAACTCGCTGCCCAACAAGAAGAAGCAGGGCTTACAGGTCAGATCGTCGGTCAAGCTGGACAGGCAGTCGGCGGCCTCAATACTGCCCAGCAGTCCGAACAAAACATCCTCCAGAATGCCAACACTTCTTATAACAACGCTCTCGTCGGCATGCAAGAAAACATCAATAACGTCAACGCAGCGACCGCAGCAGCAAACCAAAATATGGCTGGAAATCTGTTTGGTGGTTTGACGAGTGGTTTATCGAGTGCGTTAGGCGGTGGTGCGATCAGTGGAATGTTTGGGGCTAAGGGCGGTTTAGTAAAACGTTCAATGTCACCCCATATGAAAAGTATTGCAATGATCTTCCATCCGAAGAAATATGCGGATGGCGGAGAAATCGATGAGGGCGATGACGTTTCGGCAGTTCCATCAGAACCTTCTTCTGGTCCAGGTGGTGGTCCAGCAGTTAGTCTACCTGCCGACACAAACAACTTCGCAAAAGACATGCAATCTGGTTCGGGCGGAAGCTCGGGTGGATTAGGTAAGGGTATTGCCAGTATAGCAGCATTGGCTGCAGCAAAAGGCGGAATGGTGCCTAAGTATGCTGCTGGTGGACCCTTGGACTTCTCAGCATCTTTCGTTGCGCCTGCTTCATCTGCTTCTTCGGGGCCTGGCGGTGGGTCGGCTGTGAATTTGCCGCAATTCCAGAATGCTAAGTGGCTTCAACAAGATAAAGATAAAAAACAAAAACCAGCATCACAGCAGCCCCAACAACCCATGACAACTACGGGCCAAGCAGATCCCTGGGAAATTGGCGGCGGCATGGCTGGCGGCCCAATGGATGCCACTTCAAATTACGGAGTCTCTCCAGATGGAGATATGGCTGGTAATGAATCTATAGAATTGGCTGCTAAGGGCGGATGGATGGGAATGCGTAAAGGCGGCAATGTTCCTGGCAAGCCCAAAGTCGATCATGATAGCTACAGTAATGACACTGTAAAAGCGATGCTAAGTCCTGGAGAAGTTGTTTTGCCGCTGCATGTCATGAATAGTGAAGATCCTGCAAGTGCCGCCGCAGAATTTGTAAAAGCTATAGTGGCCAAACATGGGAAATCACAGGGCAAAGAACATCAAGATTTTAAAGTAGCCCTAAAGACAGCGATCAAGTCGAGGAAGAAATAATGGAACTCAAAAATTTCAAACTCAAAAAAGAAGATGAAAAGCATTATCATATCGAACATCCATCTGGCAAGATGATCATGGTTCCCAAAAAGGGGCTGTCTGAAAAAGCCCACAAGATCATTAAGATGTGTTCTGGTGGTGAAATTGCAATGATGGCCGAAGGTGGAGAGGGCAAGGTTCCTCCTGCATTAGCCGTCGATGATGCTGCTCCTGAAGCTGCCCCTGAAGCTCCTGCACAACAAAACAATCCTGGAGATTTTGACATTACTGATCCTGCAAATCAGGCTATCCAACCATCTCCACCTCAGCATTTTGCACCCTCTTGGTTCGGGACTGGAAGCCCACAGGCGCTTTTAGATAAGATGAAGCCTTATCTCGGTCCTGGATGGCAGAATATGAAACTGGATGATAATATGGCCAATCCTGAGCCAGCCGCTGGCGAGGCTAAGGTTCCTTCACAGCCTAGCGTTGAACAGGCTTTGGGTGAAGTTCCATCTGCAAAATCTCCAAATGTTTTTGCTACCCATAACATGGACATAAATGCCGCTTTACGAGAGCAAAAGCGTGGCGTTCAAGCAGAAGCAGATGCAATCGCCAATGAAGGCAATGCAGAAAATGAACTTTATAAGAATACAATGGCAGCCTATGATGAACTTCCTTCTCAGAATGAACTTGTAGCTAATAATAAAGCTGCAAGTGATGCATTGTATCAAGCATATGCAGATAAGAAGATTGATCCAAATCATTTCTTTACGAATATGAGTACTGGCAATAAAATTGCATCTGGCATCGCTCTGTTCTTGGGTGGAATGAGTACACCATTTACACATCAAGGAAATCCTGCGCTTGGAATTATAGAAAATGCCATTGCGCGTGATATAGACGCTCAAAAAAATGATCAGACCCATGCACACAATCTGTGGACAATGAATCGACAAGCCCTAGGCACAGATCTTGCAGCAAATATTGCTACTCAAAGTCAATTGCTCACTGGATTGAAATATAAAGTTGATCAGGCGGCTAGTCAATTCAAAGGCCCTATTGCCCAAGCCAAGGCTATGCAATTGAAAGCTCAGATTGATCAACAAATCGCCGCCAATAACTATAGATTATCCTTTATGCAAGGAGATACAAAAGAAGGCAAGACCGATCCTAACTATCCAGAAAAATACGTAGCATTTTCAGATATGTTTAAAACTCCAGAAGAACAGAAAATGGCTCTTGAAGAAATTAAGGATAGAAAGAATTTGAAAACTATTGCAAATCCATCACTTCAAGCATTTGATGATGCATCGAAGGAAGTCAGACCTATGACGGGTGGTGTAAATACTTCTGGAACGGCTTTTATTCCTGGAATGCTTAGTCCAGCTCAAAAAGTGTGGCAGGGATTGGCACATACAACTGTAAAAGAAGTAGAAGGTACAGCTAGACAGGCCGCCTTTGATAATTTGGATAAAAGTTTCATGCCTCAATTCGGCGATGATGATTCCACGATTGCTAGAAAGCGTGCTGGATATATAAATTATCTACAATCTAAATCTTCTGCGCCTTTTAATTCTAGTCGTGGAAATGATCTTGATAGATACGAATCAACTAGATGGACTCCTCCTGGAGCTAAGGGTGCCTCTACGCCCATAAAAGCCCCCAATGGTCAAATAAAAATGGTTCCGAATGATCAAGTTCCCGCAGCCCTAAAAGCTGGTGGTAAAAGGATTCAGTAATGGCAGATTTCAATTGGGATGCATTGCCTAATGCACCTTCACAATCTAGCTCTAATGTGCCAAATTCTCAATCTGGATTTGATTGGAATTCTTTACAAAATGCTAATCCCGATGATATCAATGCGGCAATCCATGGAACTCCGTTAGAACAAGCAAAGACTGCCGTTGAACAAGGTCTAAGTGGTCTTACCTTAGGCGGTTCAAAAGTTGCAGAAACAAAGATCCTCGGCGTTAAACCTGAAGATATAGCGGCAAGAGAATTGGCAAATCCTGTAACTTCTACGGCTTCAAATATTTTAGGAACTGGCGCATTACTTTATGGCACGGCTGGATTGGGAGAATTGGGCGAAGGCGCAACTTTTGCCACGAGAGCAGCTAGAGCAGGAATAGAAGGTGCCACAATCGGCGCTGTAAATGCAGCCAATGATGACTGGAGCCAAAATAAGCCTCTAGACGCAGAGAAGATCGCTGCAAGCGCTGGGATCAATGCTCTTTTCGGTATTGGCGGCGCAAGTATTCTAGAAGCTCTCGGTAAGACAGGTAAAGGTCTAGATTTTTTTGATAATCTCATGTCTGGTAGGGCTGGCGGGATAGAGTTGGCTACTCCTTTAGAAGATCAAAATTGGAGTCAGCGGCTTCGTTCGGCCTATAAATTTGCTTCTCAACAAGAAAATCCTGATGCTTTCATACGCAAGTTATCAGATAATCTGAATGAACTTTATGGCCAAGCATCCAAAGCATCTGATGAAATGTATAATACATCAGGAAGAATCAAAATTTCTGCAGCCTTGGGCGAAGGTCCTGAAGCCTTGGCCGCTACACAAGCAAAAGCCGTACAGTCCATAAATAAAGTTGGAGAGCTAATAGCTCCCGCCATGGAAAATGGAGAGCAAGTCATAGCATTGTCTCCTTCCATGAATAGAATCATGCAGAAAAATATACAAGAAATGATAGATAAAATCGCAGATGCTACACGTCCTTACGATGTACATCAGGCATTGCGGACTTTTGCAACAAATGTGGGCCAAGAAATCAAATTCAATAAACTTCCCAGCCAATTTGCAGAATCGGCACGAAATGATCAGGCCATCTTACATTCCATTAACAACGTGGTAAGAGAAGACCTTAAAAATCCAGCAATATGGGGCAATGCTGGTTCTGTATATGAGAATATGAGTAATCTCTACCACCAACATCTGGTGAATGAAGAAAATTTTGAAAGTTCATTTATGAAAAGTCTTGCTGGGCCGACTGGTAAGCGTGAATTCGTAGTAGATCCTGCCAAAGTTAAAACGTACTTCAACAATGCAGGCGATCCTGGACAAATTATTCGTGATCAAAACCTTGCTCTTTATTTAGATTCTGCCACTAAAATGGCACAGGAAGCTAGGAACTATGAAACTTTCCAGCATACTGTACGAGACGTAGCCGATCAACTTGAAACTGTTAAAGCAAAAATAGGCAATACGACACAAGTAGCGGCTACCCTCAAAAAAATCAAAAAAGGAGCCAGAGAACACGATGCTGGCGTTAATGACCTTTTCATCCTTGAAGGATTATCACATTTTGTTCCAGGCGCAGCGCCTTTACTATTGGCTGTCAGGCGGTGGGCTGGAGAGACTGGGATGTACAAATTCGGAGAAGATTTACATGGAGTAGTGGAAGCATCTAAAAAACTTGTAAAACATACCGAAAAAGTGTCTCACAAAATAGATGCTGGTGCCAAGGCTATCTTCTATAGCCATAAGAAGGACTAATGAATTACTGCCAAGTAGCCCAAATGAAAAATATAACTATGGGTAAACCTATTAAAAATACCATCATGACAACCTCCTTAAGGAAGATTATGTCAGAAGCGAGAATATAATGCAAGACTTTTCAAAAAAAACCTCTCAAATCGAGAACTTAGCTAGAAAAAGCCCACAAGAACTGGTGGATCATCTTGCTGCCACGCATAGACATTTAACCCATGTCGCACCAAACATAGATCAGGCATTGCAAGGCGTGGCTATTCGCGGTATGCAATTTCTCAATTCCAAAGTTCCTAGGCCCGCTAGCCAGTATCCTAGCGATGGAGTATGGGAACCCAGTCCAAGTCAGAAACAGAGCTTTCTGCATTACCATGAGGCTGTGAATGAGCCTATCAAGGCGCTTGAGCATGTTAAGAATGGCACGCTAACAACTCATCATATGGAAGCACTTCAGGCAGTTCATCCAGAACTTTTGAAAGAAATGCAGAATAAAGTCATGGAAAACATGACTCCTCAGAATATGAAACGTGTAAGTTATTCAACCAAGATCGCTCTATCTAAATTCCTGGGATCTCCTATAGCCTCTAGTATGACACCTGAAGCTGTCATGGCTAACCAGGCCAACTTTGCAGCACCGCCTGCCCTTGCGCCTGCTGGCACACCTAAACGCAAATCTAGCACTCTTGGTGGACTAGAAAAATTGAATATAGCACAGCGCTCAGCTACCGAAACACAAAAAGAAGAAGAGGAAGGCTAAAATGCCGCTTTTCCACATTAATAGGCACCCCACAAGGGAATAACCCAAAAGGACGATCACATGTCACGTAAACTCGTAGTTCCCCCATTTAAAGATCCCAAATTTTCAGCAGCCGATATGAGCGCCAGTATAACTGGTACTCCTTCAAATATACAATTTACAGATAATATTGGAGTCCAACTTTTTTGGACTGGAGGCAATCCTATTGGCACCATTACTTTTCAAGTAAGTATTGACTATAATGCCAATAGCGGATCTGGGACATGGTCAACTATTCAGTCTTCGCCTGGAACCGATCTAACTGTTACTCCATCAGGCTCTGCTGGCAATACATATGTTGATTTTAATCAATTGTCTGCTCCTTGGATTCGCGTTATTTATACTACTGCAGGAGGTTCATCTGGGAATCTCACAGCCACAATTGGTGCTAAGGAAGTCTAATGGGTACTTCATATATTCGATGGCCAAGCGAAGGTAGTGGTGGCGCTGCAGGAGTATCCAGCCTAAATAGTTTGACTGGATCTTTAGTTATTGCTGCTGGATCTGGTATTACAGTTACCCCTTCTGGCAGTGATATTATTATTGCCGCAACAGGATCAGGATCTGGCACAGTCACAAGTGTAGCCTTGACAACTCCTGGAGTACTTTTTACAGTATCTGGAAGTCCCGTTACATCATCTGGCACTTTGGCTATGTCTTTGATAAATCAATCGGCGAATATGATTTTTGCAGGACCCACTTCTGGTGGTGCTGCCAGCCCTACTTTTCGTGCTTTGAGTCTCGTAGATTTTCCAGCGATGTCCAACAATACAATTGTTGGTAATATTTCTGGTATCACAGAAGCTCCTTCAGCATTGACTGGAACTCAAGTAAATACTATGTTGCCAGTCTTTACGAGTTCTCTAAATGGATTGGCGCCTGCTTCTGGTGGCGGGACATCAAGTTTTTTACGTGCCGATGGTACGTGGGCTACTCCTCCTGGTTCTGCTGGATCTGGATTTTTCTATCTAGCATCAGGATCTTCAGTTTACGGTGGAACAAATAGCTCTTTATCTTTTACAGGTGTAAATAATACTGTAATCGGACCTGGAGCAGGAACGGATTTAACTAGCGGTCAATCCAATACTTTTATTGGTGAAGATGCTGGTTCAGATTCAATTACTGATAGCTATACTGTTGCAATTGGTGCTCAAACTGTAGCACCTCATAGCAGATCTGTCGCTATTGGTTATGGCGCAGAAACATCTGATGATAGTATAGCGTTGGGTTATGGTGCACAAACTGGTGCTGCTGGTAGTATCGCAATAGGATCTAATACACATGTTGTAAATACGAATTCTATTGCTATCGCTCCTGGAACAAGTAATTTATCTGCAGATAATGCATCAAACCAATTAGTAATTGGTAGTGGCGGATCAGGTAATGGTTTTATCTCGCAGGTATGGCTAGGAAAAGGTGCGATTTCGACCACTTCAGCACAGGCAGTTTCAATCCAACTAACTGGCGTTACAGGATCAAATGTAACTGGCGGAAGTCTGACTATAGCTCCTGGTAATGGAACTGGAACTGGAGCATCTGGAGATATACATTTTAAAGTAGCTCCTGCTGGATCATCTGGAAGTACGCCCAATACAATGGCTACGTATCTTACTGTTAGTAGGCGTGGATCTGTTGATTCTAGTGCTCCTCAAACACAAGTAAATGGAGCGACTTCTGGAGATGCAATTTTTACTATGCCTTTTCAGGGAGATTCATATAAAAAGGTTATTATATATTGTCAAGCTCTAGTGGGCAATGCTTCATATACATTTCCTGTCACGTTTACCTCAACGCCTGTAATTTTGACTACGAATGGTCTTTCTGGAAGTTTGATCACTTCATTATCATCTAGTGCTGTTACGGTGACTGGCGCCACTTCAAGTGGTTTTTTAATTTTAGAAGGCTTTTAAGGAGATATTATGAGAGTCGTACAAATACCTAACATTATAACTGCTGGAACTGTAATGAATACTACAATACATAGTTCAGCTATTGGCGTACCGCAAATGTTCGGCGCTGCCATCCAGATTGAATTCAGTGGAACCCCCACTGGCTCATTTAATCTGCAGGCATCTGCAGATCCGTGGGTTGCAAATCCCACAGCCGCACAAGTTCCTAGTAATTTTTCAGATGTTGCAGATTCTACTTTTACAGTTTCTGCTGCTGGCAATGTAATGTGGAATATAAGTGATATCGAGTACAACTGGATAAGAGTAGTGTACACGGATACATCTAGCGGAGCTAGCACTGCAACTATTACAAATGCGAGCGCAAACTTAAAAGGATTCTAATCTCATGATGTTAATCCTAAGTATTAACAATGAAACGCATGAGGTTAGACTTCGCCATGAAGATGGTACGGAGTCCACTTTTGTGGTTCCAGAATCTGATAGGTATCCCAGCAAAAAGAAGTTGGCCTATATCAAGAATCAGGTTCGACCAGCTAGAGTCAAACGGCCATGGTTGTTATATCTGGCTATTGCAGAAGCGGTTGTAATAGCCGTGTTACTTATAAAGGTGTTGTAAATGTCCAGCCAGTATGTAAATATTCCAGGTGTTGGGAACTACCAGTGGAAAGCACCCGTTGATACTGCGGCAGATCTGCCGACGGTAAATAATCTCGTGGGCGATGTTCGCGTTGCGCAAGATACGTCTGTAATCTATGTATGGAATGGAAGCAACTGGGTAGCAAATGCTGGTACCGCAGGAGTTTCTTCATTAAATGCTTTAGTGGGTGCTGTAACTTTGGCCGCTGGTACTAATGTAACATTAGGCACTACTGGCAATACAATAACAATTAATTCCACTGCAAGTGGTACTGGAACTGTCACATCTGTAGCCCTCGCTGAAGGCTCTGCTACTCCCATCTATAGCATCTCTGGTAGTCCGATTACTACATCTGGCACTCTTACCTTTACATTGTCTACACAGGCTAAGAATCTAGTATTCGCAGGTCCATCCAGTGGATCTAATGCACAGCCTACATTCAGATCTTTGGTTCTTTCTGATTTTCCAAGTATCGCAAATGATACAGTTCTTGGTAACATTTCTGGCGGTAGCGCAGTTCCATCTGCACTGACGCAAACACAATTGACTACTTTGATCAATACATTCACTTCTTCGCTCAGCGGAGCCGTTGCGGCTTCTGGCGGAGGAACAACTAATTTCTTGCGCGCCGATGGCTCTTGGTCCGTTCCTCCTGGAAGTTCTTATACTTTTGCTGATAGCATCGTCAATAGTTCTGGAACTGTGACTTTTGTTAATGATTCTGCAAGTCCTGGTAATAGTAAATATTATGGTACTGATTCTGGTGGAACTAAGGGCTATTTCACTTTGCCTGCTGGCTCTGTAACTAGTGTAGCAATGACGGTACCAGCCAGCATTATGTCTGTGTCTGGTTCTCCTATTACATCATCTGGTACATTAGCAGTTAGTTTAGCGACACAAAGTGCCAACATGGTATGGGCTGGTCCAACCACTGGATCTGCTGCACAACCTACATTTCGAGCATTAGTTACGGCAGATATGCCTTCTGGCACAGGAACAGTAACATCCGTTGGGACAGGAACAGGTCTAACTGGCGGAACTATAACTACCACTGGCACGATCTCATTAGCCAATATAGCTAACAACACAGTATTAGGCAATACTTCTGGTGGAAGTGCTGCTCCTACAGCCCAATCTTTGGGTACAGTAACTGAATCTACATCTAGCGTTCTAACTCTATCTGGATGGGCAGATGCCACTTTGGGTAGCCCTACAATTCAAGTGAAGCAATCCAGTGGTTCAGTATCTGGATATCTCAGTTCTACCGATTGGACTACTTTCAATAATAAACAGTCAGCACTCACATTTTCAAATAGTCTTGTAAATAGTTCTGGAACTGTTACTCTTGTTAATGATAGCGCTACACCAGGCAATAATAAATACTATGGTACCAATGGTTCTGGAACGTTAGGATACTATAGTATATCTGCTGGATCTGGAACTGTCACATCCGTAGATATGTCAGTTCCCTCATTTTTGAGTGTATCTGGCAATCCTATCACCACTAGTGGAACTCTAGCAGTTACATTATCTGGAACGGCTTTACCCGTTGCAAATGGCGGCACAGGAGCAACCAGCTTGGCTGCCCATGGGGTCCTTGTCGGAGAAGGCACATCTGCTGTCACATCTGTTACTGGAAACTCTGGAACCATTTTCGCCAGCATTACATCTGGCACAGATCCTGGCTTTGTAGCAAATCCTACATTGGGTGTTGCAAATAGTGCTACAGGAGCCTTAAATTTAGCCAATGGTAGCAGTGCTGGTATAATTAACATCTCCAACGGCGGAGCAGCATCTAACTACAATTTCATTCTTCCTACTACTGCTGGAAGTTCAGGACAAGTTCTTACGTCACAAGGCGGCGGTTCTAGCGCCATGACATGGTCAAGTCCATTATCAAATCCAATGACGACTACTGGCGATATTATAACTGCTGGTACTGGAGGTACACCTCAACGGCTTGCAATTGGATCTACTGGTAATGTATTGACAGTATCTGGAGGCGCACCTGTTTGGGCTGCACCCGCAACGTCTGGTACAGTTACATCTGTAGCTATGACAGTGCCTTCATTCTTGAGTGTATCTGGAAGTCCCATTACATCGTCTGGTA
>Ga0335069_10005752_pt1 | contig 18167 bp, 12 predicted proteins | sample Lox_Sample_11_FD_206714 | JGI IMG/M metagenome (GOLD analysis project Ga0335069, IMG submission 206714) | Soil microbial communities from Loxahatchee National Wildlife Refuge, Florida, United States - Lox_Sample_1.1 | ecosystem: Environmental > Terrestrial > Soil > Wetlands | place: USA... | reverse complement strand
GTACACGCCGTCGTTGATGTAATAGCAGGTCTTCCCGTCGCGCACCGCCTTGCCGATGACCGAGGCCACGCTGGTGCCGCAGACCGCGGCGAGGAAGCGGCCGGGTTCGGCCAGCACCTGGATGTCCTGCGGAAACAGCCGGTCGATCTCCGTAGTGATGATCTGCGCGAGCTCGCGGAACGGCCGCACCGAGGAATCGTACGGGGCCGGAAAGCCGCCGCCGATGTCGAGCAGGTTCATCTTCGTGTAGCCGCGGTCGCGCGCCTCCTTGAAGATGCCCGCGGTCAGGCTGAGCGCCTGGACGTAGTTCTCGAAGTTCGTCGTCTGGCTGCCGACGTGGAAGCTGATGCCCTCGACGGTCAGCCCGACGCGATCGGCCTCGAGGATGAGGTCGACCGCCTCGCCCGGTGACGCACCAAACTTGGACGAAAGCTCCACCATCGCGCCGGTGTTCGGCACCTTCAGCCGCAGGGCCAGCCCGGCGTTGGGCGCGTGCTTCCGGATCTTGTGAATCTCCTCGCGGTTGTCGAAGGTGACCAGTGGCTTGTACCGGTTCAGCTCCTCGAGCGTGTCCGTCGGCTTCGTCGGATTGGCGTAGATGATCTTGTCCCAGATCCAGTCCTGCCGCTTTTTCGCCGGCAGCGACTTGATGTTCTGGTAGACGATCTTGAACTCCGGCATCGAGGCGACGTCGAAGCTGGCGCCCTCCTCGAACAGCGTGCGGACGATGAGCGGGTCGGGGTTGGCCTTGACCGCGTAGTAGACCTGCACGCGCGGCAGGTGCCGGCGGAATTCCCGGTAGGCCTTCCGCAGCGCGTCGTGGTCGATGATGAAGAGCGGCGTGCCGTGCTGGCGCGCGAGCGTCTGGAGGCGGCGGAGCGGAATCATGGCAGCGCCAACGTCAGCCGGCGTCCGTCACGAGGAAGTTCTGGAACTGCCACGGATCGCGCAGATCGAGATCGGGTTTGTTGTAGCGCGCAAACGTGGTGTCGCGACCCTTGAGCGGCGTCCAGTCGGACGGCTTGGAGATCCAGCGGCCGAGGTAGGGCTTGGCGATGTCGAGGACGAAGTCGTGCGGGAGGTCGTCGGGCACCTTCACCCCCTCCTCCGGATTTTGCATCATCCACATCGAGGCGGCGACGACCGAGATCGCGACCTGCATGGTCGTCGCATTCTGGTGCGGCACGAGGCGGCGGGACTCCTCAATCGTGAGGTCGCTGCCGATCCACCAGGAGTTGTAGGCGTGGCCCATGAGCAGCGCGCCGAGAATGTCCGCCCCGGCGGTGATCTCGTCGTTCATGATGCGCTGGTTGGCGTTCAGCTTGTAGTTGTAGCCGCGCATCTCGTTGAGCGACGAGATGGCCTCGTCGCAGCAGCAGTAGGCGTAGTGCATCGTCGGCCGGTAGACGGCCTTCCGGCCCTCCCACACGGTGAGCTTGTCGGAGATGGTGAAGGCCTCGCCGTGGCGGACGACCATGCCGAGGATCGGGTAGTCGGGGACCCAGGATCGGACCCAGGTGTTGATGCCCATCCGCGCGAGGCAGATCTGGTTCTTCGGACCCTCCTTGTGCCGGAAGGCATGCTTCGGCAGCTTCTTCTCGTGCGTGCCCCACCCCATCTCGGCGGTGGTCGTGCCCTCCTCGCGGAAGCCCTCGATGCTCCAGGTGTTGACGAACTCGTCGACCTGCTTCGGCTTGTCGGTGATCTGGGTGTCGCGCTCCGAGCAGTGGATGACCTTCACGCCGACGGCGCGGGCGAGGTGGTTGAACTCCTGGGTGGCGATCAGCGCGCCGATTCGCTCGGCGGCCTTGTCCTTCACCTTCTTGTCGGCGACCAGGCTGCGGCCGATGTCGATCAGACCCTGCTTGACGAAATGGGAGATCAGGCCCGGGTTCGCGCCGTGCTCGATGACGGCCGTGGGGCCCTTCTCTTTCCAGCCCGCGAGCATCCGGCGCACGTTCATGTGGCGCCAATAGAGCGTCTTCTCCGTCGGGTGTTGGTTTTTCCCGCCCGCGTACGGGTCCCACAGCTCCGTCGACGTGTTGATGTAGAGCACGCCGTGGTCGTGGCACCACTGGAGGATCTCGCACGCATCGATGTTCCAGGCGAGGTCGATGAGCAGGTCGCCGGCGCCGACGTGCTTGGCGAGCAGCCGGCCCATGTTCTCGCGGGTGACGCGGTCGCGCACGAAGCGGACGCCCCTGGCGGTCCACTCGGCGAGCTTCCCGGACCGGTCCTCGAAATCCATCACGGTCACGTTGGCCGCGGGCACCCGGAGATGCTGGAAAAGGATCGGCAGCGTGCATTCAGCCACGGCGCCGTAGCCGACGAAGAGGATCTTGTTCTTGAATTCAATCATGGGTCAGGTCGTTGGAACCGGGTGCCGGTGGCAGGCGTGATCAGTTGTTGGGTTCGCCCCCGGGTACCGCCGGAAAATGGACTTTTTTGGCGCGCGCCCGGGAGTGCAAGTGTAATCATTTGCCGCGAGAACGCGGCCCATTATTCGCTCTTGTTGTAGTTCACGTAGCCCTCGGTCAGGTCGCTGGCGAGCAGGCGGAAGGCGGCCTTGCCGAGGTGGAGGTTGAGCGTGACGGTGAAGCGCCGCGCCTTGACGATCTCCTTCCACTTCGGCTTCAGCTCGGGATGCGGCCGGCCCGCGGTCATCGCCGGCGTGTCGTTGTAGAGGATGTCGAGCTTGGCCTCGACCAGCTTGGCCCCGGAATAGCCGGCGGCGTCCGCCAGCCGGCCCCAGTTCGGATCGCCGCCGTACCACGACGACTTCACCAGCAGCGAGTTTCCGACGGCCCGCGCCACCTTTTCGGCGTCCTCGGCCGAGGCGGCGCCGGCGACCTTCACCTCCACGACCTTGGTGATCTTCTCGCCGTCCGAAACGATCTTCTCCGCCAGGAGCTCGCACGCCTTCCACACGGCCTCGGCAAAGAGCACGCGCAGCTCGCGCGGGCTCTTGTCGCCCACGCTCACGCCCGAGTGGCCGTTGGCCAGCATCAGGACCGTGTCGTTCGTGCTCATGTCGCCGTCGACCGTGATGCAGTTGAAGGTGCCGGCCACCGCCTCCGCCAGCGTCTTTTGGAGGAAACTGCGCGGGACCGAGAAATCCGTCGCGAGGAACGCCAGCATGGTCGCCATGTTCGGCTGGATCATGCCCGCGCCCTTGGCGAAGCCGGCGATGGTGTGCTTCTTGCCATCGTAGACAAAGTTGACCGTGACGGTCTTCGGGCGGGTGTCGGAGGTGAGGATGGCCTCGGCGGCGCGGCGGCCGTGGGCGGCGGACCGGCCCTTTTCGCTGACGGCGCGCTCGATGCCCTTGAGCACGCGGTCGGCCGGGAGCGGCTGGCCGATCCGGCCGGTGGAGCAGACAAAGAACGCCGCGGGCTTCTGGTTCAGCGCCGCCGCGGCGCGCTGCGTCATGGCCTGGGCATCGCGCAGGCCGTCGGCCCCGGTGCAGGCGTTGGCGTTGCCGCTGTTGGCCACGATGCCGTGATAGGGGCCGCCGTCGGCGAGATGCTTTTGGTCCAGCAGTACCGGCGCGGCCTTGACCGCATTGGTCGTGAAGGTGCCGGCGGCGGTGCACGGGCGCAGGGAGTAAACCAGCGCGAGGTCGAGCCGCTTGAGATCGTTCTTCTGCCGGATGTCGCACGCGACGCCGGCGGCCTCGAAGCCGGGCACATCCGTGATGCCGGCGGAGTCAGGATTGACGGTCAGGTTGCTCATGGCGTGGGATCAGGCGAGGCCCGCGTCCTCCGGGAAGCCGCACCACAGGTTCATGATCTGCACCGCCTGGCCGCTGGCGCCCTTGACGAGATTGTCCTCGGCGGAGGTCAGCACGGCGTTCCCCGTGCGCGGATCGAGCACGGCCGAGAGGTCGATCCGGTTGGTGCCGACGGTGTGCGCGGTGTCCGGCGTCTCTCCGGCGGGCAGGAGGGCGACAAACGGCCGGCCGGCGTAGGTGCGGCGCCACGCCGCGTAGATCGCGTCGAGGGTCGCGCCCGGAGCCGCCGGCACGGTGATCGTGGTGGCGATGCCGCGGCGCATCGGGGCGAGGTGTGGGTTGAACTGCACCACGACCTTGCCCCCGGCCGCGAGCGAGAGCTGCTCCTCGATCTCGGCCAGGTGCCGGTGTTTCGTCAGGCCGTAGGCGCGCGCGCTCTCGGCGCGCTCGACAAAAAGGTATTGTTCCTCGGCCTTCCGGCCGGCGCCGCTGACCCCGCTGAACGAGTTGGCCACGATGTGCTCGCGCGACACCAGGCCGGCGGCCAGGAGCGGCGCCAGCGGCACGAGGATGCTGGTCGGGTAGCAGCCGGGCGCCGCCGCCAGCTTCAGCGTCTTGGTCCATTGCGGATCCGTCAGCTCCGGCAGCACAAAGCCGGCCACCGGCAGCAGCTCCGGGGCGTGGTGCTTCCCGTAGTACTGCTCATAGACCGGCAGGCTGGCCACACGGAAGTCGGCGCTCAGGTCGATGACCCTCCGACCGGCCGGCACCAGCGCGCGGGCGAAATCCGCCGCGGCGCCGTGCGGGAGCGCGAGAAACCACAGGGCGATGTCCGCGCGCGCCGCCAGCGCCGCGGCGTCCGAGTCGATGAACTGCAGCCGGTCGGCCGCGGTGCCGCGCAGGGCCGGAATGACCGCCGACAGGGTCTTGCCAACATGCTGGCGCGAGGTCACTGCCGCGAGGGTGACGTGGGGATGCGACAGCAGGAGCTTGACCAGGACTTCGCCGGAGTAGCCCGACGCGCCGACAATGCCGACATTCATCTAAGTGGACGGTGAGTTAATGGGGGACGCCGCCGGAGGCGCAAATAAAAACGGGGTGCGCGCGGCACCCCGGGAGAACCAAACTGCGGCCGTTTCCGGCTCAGCGCTTCGAGAACTGGAAGCGCTTGCGGGCTCCGGGCTGCCCGGCCTTCTTGCGTTCCTTTTCGCGCGGGTCGCGGGTCAGGTGCCCGGCCTTCTTCAGCGCGACGCGCAACTCGGCGTTGAACTTCAGCAGCGCGCGGGCGATGCCGTGCGAGACCGCGCCCGCCTGGCTGCTCAGGCCGCCGCCCTGGACGTTGACGACGTCGAACTTGTCCTTCGCGTCGGCGGTCGTCAGGGGCGCCGCGGCGCGGCGGGCAAAATTATCGTGCCTGAAATAGGCTTCAAAGTTCCGGCCGTTGGCGGCCAGCTGGCCGGAGCCGGCCACCAGGCGCACGCGCGCGGTCGAGGACTTGCGGCGGCCGGTGCCGAGGAAGACGGTGGTGTCAGCGCTCATGGGTCGAATCAAAGTTTGACGGGATTCTGGGCGGCATGCGGATGCTCGGCGCCCGGGAACACGCGCAGCTTGGTCAGCATGGTGCGGGCGAGGCGGTTCTTGGGCAGCATGCCCTTGACGGCGTGCATGACGATGAACTCGGGCTTCTTGCGCCGGACGTCGGGGAGATGACGGTACTTCTCGCCGCCGACGAAGCCGGAAAACGACATGTAGGAGGTCTTGTCCTCCTTCTTGCCCGTGAGCACGATCTTGCTGGCGTTCGTCACGATCACAAAATCACCGGTGTCGACATGCGGCGTGTAAGTGGCCCGGTGCCGGCCGCGCAGGATATTGGCGACCTTGACGGCCAGACGGCCCAACACCTTGCCCTCGGCATCGATGAGATACCACTTGGGCTGGACCGTTTCTTTCTTTGCCAGATAGGTTTTCATTGCGGAAAGGGGCCCAAGCCAAAGATTTTGACCTACCCTGTCAACAGCCAAACTTTCAGGGCCACTCCAGCCGGCCAAACCTGCGTCTAACCCCTCAGAAATCGAAGCTTACGGTGATGCTGCCCGACAGCCGGGCGCGCCCGGCGGCGCCGATCGGGGACCAGCCCGGATTCTGCCCAAACGCATCGGAAACCCGCACCTCCGCCGCCAGCACCGTATGGGCCCCGATCCGGTACGGCAGCCGGGCGCCGGCCTCAAAGAAGGCGTAGGTGTCAGCCACCGGCGGGAGCGGGCTGTCGGGCCGGATGTCCCTCCCGTCCACCCACCCGGCTGACGCCGCCAGCTCGAGGTATGCCCCCAGTTGCTTCAGCGCCAGATCGTAATGCAGGCCCGCCTGCCAGGTATCCGCCCGCAGGCGGAAATCGCGGTCGTACTCGAAGGCGACGGCGACGCCTGCGGGCAGACTCCAGGTACTCCGCATCTCGCACTCGGTTGACTGGCGGGTGTTCCCGGGCGCGGTTCGGCCAAAGACATATTCCGTGGTCCCGACCTCGATCGCAAATGGTTCGGAAACTTTGAACCGGTAGGCTGCGTTGATCTCGGCTTCGCTCGGTTCGCCGCTGCGGAACGGCGCGTCGGCCGATGCGTCGAGACGAAATCCGTCCACCGCCCCCTCCACCGACGCGCGGGCCGACGAGCCGGCGAGCTCAACCCCGCGAAAAATCCGGGCCGACTCCCAGCCGGCGGTGGAGGTGAACCTCCATTCGTCGTCCTGCGCGGGCAGCCGCGCTGTGGCGAGAAGCAGCGGGACGAAAACCGCCGCCGTCCGTCCCAGCCTCCCGGCCAGGCGACGGATTTCCGGGTGGAGCGCGGCCTCCCCACGCGCGATCGGCCATCCTGGCGAATTGCTTTGCATTGGTTTCGGCACCGGTGGCATCCGCGGCCTCGCGGATGCGGATTGATGTGTTTGTTTTTGCCGCGGTTGTCGACACACTCGTCGGGATGACTTCACCTTCCAACTGGATTCTGGCGGCCGCAGGGGTCCTGGGCTTCCTTGGTGTGGCGCTGGGGGCCTTCGGCGCCCATGCGCTCAAGCCCACCCTGGAGGCGCATGGCTCGCTCGAGGCGTGGCGGACCGCCGTGCTCTACCAGTTGGTTCACGCCGTCGCATTGCTCGCGCTGGCGGTCGGGCGCGGGGCGCTCGGCGGATCGGCCGGCGCGGCCGCCGGCTGCTGGATCGCCGGCATCGCCCTGTTTTCGGGCTCGCTCTACTGGCTGGCGCTTGGCGGCCCCAGGATTCTCGGACCCGTAACCCCGCTCGGCGGACTTTGCCTCCTGGCTGGCTGGGCGGTCGTCGCCGTCGGCGCCTGGTCCGCCGCCGCCAAGTGAAGATTCCGCCGCCACTGCTCGCCGCCCTGCAGGCCCTGCGCATCGCGGGTGGCCGGCCCCGGCTGGTCGGCGGCTGTGTGCGCGACTGGTTGCTCGGGCTTGAACCGAAGGACTTCGACGTCGAGGTCTTCGGGCTGGACTTCGAGGCCCTGGGACGGGCGCTGGCGCCGTTCGGGCCCACCGATCTCGTCGGCGTGAGTTTCGGCGTGCTGAAGGTGCGCCTGGACGGCATCGAGTACGACTTCTCGCTCCCGCGCCGGGAATCGAAGACGGGCGCCGGGCACCGCGGCTTTGCGGTCGCCCCGGATCCGCGGCTGACGGAGGCCGAAGCGGCGGCGCGGCGCGATTTCACGATCAACGCGATTGCCTACGACCCGGTCGAGGACCGGGTGATCGATCCGCACGGCGGCGAGCGCGATCTGCGGGCCCGCGTGCTGCGCCACACCGGCCCGGCTTTCGCCGAGGATCCGCTGCGGGTGCTGCGCGGCTTCCAGCTCGCCGCCCGCTTCGAGCTCACGCTGGATGACGCCACGGCCGCGGTCTGCCGCTCAATTCGCGACGCCTACCGCGAGCTGCCGTTGGAGCGCGTCTGGGGCGAGTGGGACAAGTGGGCGACGCGGTCCGTGAAACCCTCCCGCGGGCTCGCGGTGCTGAAGCAAACCGGCTGGCTGGGCCATTTCCCCGAGGTCGCGGCGCTCGACGGCCTGCCGCAGGAGCCGGAGTGGCACCCGGAGGGCGACGTTTTCATCCACACCGGCCACTGTCTCGACGCGCTGACGGGTTTGGCGGCATGGCGGGACGGCCAGGCCACCACCCGCCGCGTGCTGGCGCTCGCGGTGCTGGCCCATGACTTCGGCAAGGCCGGCACGACCCAGCAGGCCATGAAGCGCGGGCAGTTGCGCTGGGTCAGCCCCGACCACGAGGCGATGGGGGGACCGCTAGCCGAATCCTTCCTGCAGCGGGTCGGCGCACCGGCCGGACTGGTCGAACGCGTCCGGCCGCTGGTGGTAAACCACCTGGCGCACCATCACGGACCGGGCAGGCTGCGCGACACGACCGTGCGCCGGCTCGCACGGAAAATCGAGCCCGCCACGCTGGATGAGCTGATCGCGGTGATGATGTCCGACCACCTCGGCCGCCCGCCGCTGGTCTCGGCCGAGGCGCTGGCGCGGATCGACGAGTTGCGGGCCGCCGCCAGCCGCCTGGCGCTCGAGCACGCGGCGCCCAAGCCGGTCATCCTTGGCCGCCACCTCATCACGCTCGGCTTCGAGCCCGGGCCTGGTTTTCGCCGGGCGCTGGACGCCGCGTTCGAGTCGCAGCTCGACGGGGCGTTCGTCGACGAGGCGGGCGGACTTGAATGGATGCGGAATTATTTGCGGGCGCATCCGCTGCCGGTAAAGTGACCGCGCCATGAGTTCCACCACGCAGCTTGACCAGTTGAAGCAGTTCACCGTGGTCGTCGCGGACACCGGCGACTTTGCCAGCATGCGGCAGTATGCGCCGCGCGACGCGACGACCAACCCGAGCCTGATCCTCAAGGCGGCCGCGATGCCGGAGTACGCCTGGCTGATCGACCGGGCGGTCAAGGAGGCGGGCACGGGGGCGCCGCCCGCGCGCATCATCGACCGGCTGCTGGTGCTCTTCGGCCAGGAGATCCTGCAGATCGTGCCGGGGCGCGTCTCGACCGAGGTGGACGCGCGATTGTCCTTCGACCGCGAAGGCACCGTCGCCAAGGCGCGCGAAATCATCGCACTGTACGAGCGGGCCGGCACGCCGCGGGAGCGGATCCTGATCAAGATCGCATCCACCTGGGAGGGCATCAAGGCCGCGGAGCAGCTGCAGAAGGAGAAGATCAACTGCAACCTGACGCTGCTGTTCTCCTTCCCTCAGGCGGTGGCGTGCGCCGAGGCCGGCGTCCGGTTGGTGTCGCCGTTCGTCGGCCGCATCCTCGACTGGTACAAGAAGAGCACCGGCCAGGACTACTCAGCCGCCGACGATCCGGGCGTGAAGTCGGTGACGCAGATCTACACCTACTACAAGAAATTCGGCCACGCGACCGAGGTCATGGGCGCGTCGTTCCGCAACCGCGGCGAGATCACCGAACTGGCCGGCTGCGACCTGCTGACGATCTCGCCGGCGCTGCTGGGCGAGCTGCAGGCCTCGACCGAGCCGCTGGTGCGCAAGCTCGATCCGGCCCGCGCCCAGGCGGCCGACCTGAAGCAGGTGAGCTTCGACGAAAAATCTTTCCGCTTCGCCCTGAACGAGGACGCAATGGCCACGGAGAAGACGGCCGAGGGCATCCGGCTCTTCTCTGCCGACATCGTCAAGCTGGAGTCGCGGCTCGCGACGAAGCGCGGCTGAGCGTTAGCCACCAAACGACGCCGACGAAGCACCAACAAGCGGTCAGCGTTGGCCGGACTTGCATCGTTGACAATGGCCGAGCGCAGCCTCCCGCCGTCGATGAGGCTTTGGCGCGACCAATCGGAGGCGCTTTCGCCCGGGCGATTCCCTGAACCCGCCCGGAGGTCGGGTTCCACCTGCTTGCGGATTTTAGTGAGCCGTTAGTGTGAATGAGTGGTGCGTTCCCGCCGCGATCGTGCGGCGATGTCCTCGCCGCGGCTCTGGGCTTGCTTGGCACCGGTTCCTCGGGCGAAATCGGCAGCCAGCCGGCCCGCCATGTCGAATCCCGCCGCCCCTGACCTGCCCGTTCGCGCCTTTCAATGGGATCTGGCGCGGCAGGTCGAGCGCCTCGAGGTGCTCGAGCGACTGCTGCCGCGCTACGCAGAGTGGGGGTACCGCGAACTGTATCTCCACCTCGAGGACGCAGTCCACTACCCCAGCCTGCCCGGCATCGGACGGGAGGACGCCTACACCTACGAACAACTGGGCGAGCTGGTGCTGGCGGCGGCCCGTTGCGGCATCGGCGTGGTGCCGATTGTCAATTTGCTCGGGCACACACAGTACCTGATCAAGCACCCGGATTGGCGCGACCTGAACGAGTTGCGCGGCGACCGGGGAGATCCGCTGGCGCAGGGCCAGATTTGTCCGCTGCACCCGCGCCTGGCCGAGATCGTCGAAAAGCTGCTGCGCGATGTCGCCCCCTACTGCACCGCGGGCCGGGTGCACGTCGGGCTCGACGAGTCGTTTCATCTCGGCCGCTGCCCGCGCTGTCGCGAGGAGGTGGCGCGGATCGGCCTGGGCGCGCATTTTGCCGGACACGTGCGGCGGCTCCAGGCGCAGTGTGCGGCGCGGGATCTGCAGCTCGGGATGTGGGCCGACATGCTCTATTTCACCCCGGAAGCGATTCCGCTCCTGCCCGCCGGAATCACGGCCTACGACTGGTACTACTACCCTTTCCCGCGGCTGCCCCGGGTGGAGATGTTCAATTTTGCCGAGCGCGACCTGGCCGGTCCGTTGCAGCGCCAGGGCGTGCGCTACTACGGCTGCCCGATGAACGGCGCGTTCCGCCATGAACCGCTCCCGGTCTTCGGCGACCGCCTGGCGAACCTGCGCTCGTGGTGGCGCCGCGCTTGCGAGGTGCGGGCGGACGGCTTCCTCGTGACCTCGTGGGAGGCCTACCGCCTCGCCCTTGAGACCACCACCGTGGTGGATGCCGCCGCGGCCAGCCTGTGGCTCGAGCCCGTGAGCGACGATCCGGTCGCCATGCTGGCGGCCGGACTCCAGCGCGTCTTCCGCCGGACGGACGGGCGGGCGCTGGCGCGCCGCTACCTGGCGGCCGACCGCCATGCCTTCGCGGGCTACGCCCGTTGGCAGATCAACGACCGCTGGGATGCCTGCGGCGGCACCGAATCACCGAAGATCCACGAGGCGGAGGAGCGGTTTTTTCGCCGCGCGGCGGCGCTCGAACAACCGGCGCCGTTCGCCTCCAGCCTCGCCTTTCGGCGTTACCTGGCGGCCCGCGACGTTTTCGTCCGCCGCGCCGCCCTCGCTGTTTTTCAGTGGCGCCGGCTGCTGGCGCGCGGCGAGCGCGAGGCGGTTCGGCAGAAATTGCCAGGCGCACTGGCCGGCGCAGCGGAATTCGCGCGGGAACTGCGCCGGGGGCGCTCGGCCGCGCGCGCGATGTGGACGCGCACCCGCGATCCGGGCCGGCCCGGGCAGAACGAGGTGCGAATCGAAGCCGACGCCCGACGGCTGGAGGACTGGCGGTCGTGGCTCCGGCGGGCCCGTCACGAGCCCGACCTGGTGAACGGGGCAACACCGGTGTGCGGGCGGTGGCAAGTGCAGTTCTGGGTGCACAATTTTGCTCCGGCCGTGCAGCAGGTGGTGGTGGAGCAGGCGCAGCCCGATGGCTCTTGGACGGTGCTCGCCAGCCGGTACACCATCGAGTTCCGGGCGCAGGCCGCGCGGCCTGCCGCCCACATCCGCCGGGAGTTCATCGCACCGGTCGAAGAGCCCGGGGCGCCCCTGAGGATCGCCGTGCGGGGAGTCGGGCAGGTGGCGATCAGCCATGTGGCGCTGACCAACGGAGTCGAGACGCGCCGCGCCGCGGGTTTTCGGGACCGGCACGTGCTCGGGTCCGCCGCACCCGAGAAGGGATTGCCGGAGATCGACTGGGCCCTGAACCGCGGGACCCTCGATTTCGAATTCGAGGGGCAGCGGGCGAAGAAGTGACGCCGCGGTGACGGTCCAGCGGGTAGTGTCCGTCAAGTTTCGCACATTTGATTCAGGCTGGCCGGAGCGGAGGAAGGTTTGGGGATGGAGGTGTGGAGGCAAGGGGTCGAGGCACCTCGCGTTTAGCGAAGGTGCCGATTGGCGACCCCTTCCTCCACCTCGTGAATCGGGTTGGGCATGGCTCAGGCGGTCTGGGACTGGCCCGGGTCAGGAGTGACGGCCGGCAGGTCGCGGAGACGCCCCATGTCCAGGTAGCGCTTGGCGCCCCAGCTCTTGCCGGCGATATAGCGCAGCCGGGCGCTGACGAGCAGGAGGGCCGAGTTGCCGTCGGGAAATGCCCCGACCACCCGGGTGCGACGGCGGATCTCGCGCATGATGCGTTCAAGCGGGTTGTTGGTGCGCAGCGATCGCCAGTGCTCACTGGGAAAGGCGAAGTAGCTGAAGGTCTCCTCGATGTGCGCCTGGACCAACGCGGCCGCCGCGGGTAGCTTCATCTCGTGGAGCTTGGCCACGACCTGGAGGACCTTGGCCCGGGCGGCCGCCCGGTCTTCGCTGGCATGGATCGCCTTGAGCATCGCCGCCACGGGCCGGACCTTCGTGGCGGGCACCAGCGACCAGACATTGCGATAGAAATGCACCACGCAGCGCTGATAAGCGGCCTCCGGATAGAACTCGCCCAGGCTCTCGACCAGACCGAGGCACTTGTCCCCGATGAACAGCTTTACGCCCTTGAGCCCGCGGCTGGCGAGGTGGCGCAGGAAGTTTTGCCAGGAGGCCTTGTCCTCCTTGGTGCCCTCCGCCACCCCGAGGATCGTCCGGAAGCCGTCCTGGTTGACGCCAATGGCCACCAGCACGCTGACGTTCTTGACCTCGCCGCCCCAGGAGCGCTTCAGCCACAGCCCGTCGAGGAAAACGTAGGCGTGCTCGCCCTCGATCGGCTGGTTGCGCCACGACTCGATCTGGCCGGCGATCTTCTGGTTGAGCTCGCTCACGGTCGAGGCGCTGACCCGCGTGCCCCACAAGGCCTCGGTGATGTCCTCGACCCGGCGCATCGACACCCCGGCGTAGTACATCTCCAGCATGGCCTCCTCGACGCTGGTCTCCCGGCGGCGATACCGCTCGATGATCGCGGTCTCGAAGGGCACGCTGCGCAGCTTCGGCATCTTCAAGGTGACCTCTCCGGCCTGAGTGTGGAGCTGGCGCTCGTAATGACCAGCCCGGGTATCGAGCCGCTCGGCGCTGCGCTCGTAGCGCTTCGCCCCGCAGAGCTGGTCGGCCTCCGCCTCGAGCATCGCGTTAAGGGTCTGCTCGACGGTCGTCCGCACGACCTCGCCCAAGTGTTGCTGGACCAGTTCCTGATCGATCTGAATGACCTGCCCCAAGGGCGAGGCCGGGACGGGCGCAGGCCTTCCCGCGTCCGTCGGATTAACGGTGTCAGTGGACATGATGGCTTCTCTTTCGGGTTATCGGTTAACCCGCTCCAAGCCAACCCTCACAAAATGTGCGAAACATGCCGGACGTTATCGGGTGATCTTGCGCACTCGGGGCGGAGGACATCTCGATATCGGGCTCCCAACCGGCCGCCGAAATAATTCGCTGCGCGCCAGCCAGCATGGTCGCTCAACAGTCTTCTAAGACACCGACGCCATCCGACCCAATTGGGCCGGATGGCGGCAGAATGACAGAAGGCTTCAATCAGCCGAAGCCTTCGTTGTAGGGTCGGGCTAGAACTGGACCCCGACCGAGAACGTGGCTTTCCGGGGTGGCGTGAAGTTGTAGTCCATCCCGACGTTGCCGTTGTAGCTCTGGAACACCAACGTGTCGTCACCGAAAAGGTTATCCACGTTGAGCTGGAAGCGGGTGTGGAGCTTGGTATCCATCGTATCGATGACCATTGAATAGCCCAGCATCAGCGATTCGGTGGTGAACGGCGTGGTGCCGTGGGTCGCATCGATGCGCCGGGATCCCTCGGCGGTGGCGCCGAAGCCGACGTCGAAGCCCTTGATCGCCCCTTCGGTGAAGCTATAGGTCGCAAAGGCATTCCACATGTGATCGACCACCGCGCCCGCGAGGACGGGGTTCGCCCAGTTGGCCAGGTTGGTCTGGGCCTGGGCAAGGTCCGACGCCAGTTTTTGCGTGTTGGTATTCGCCGGGCCCGCCACCGCCTGCCAGTCGGGCAAGTGCTGCGCGAAGTACCGGACTCCGTTGGGTCCGTCGTTTGTCCTCTCACCCTTCGGCTTCGAATAGTGCACCTGGATGCGGAGGTTCTTCAGCGGATTTGCGGTCAATTCGAACTCGAAGCCCGTATAATTCACCGAATACGTATCGACGTAGTTCATTTGCGCCGCGTAGGTGCCGGGGGTGCCCGAGATCTGACCGGCCGGGCCGATGTCGGTCTTGGTGCCGCCGGCCTTGAAGTAGTCGCTCCAGATGCTCTGGAAATCAGGAGTGTCGCCGCCGATGACGTTGTCGCCCGTGTCCTTGTACCAGTTAACCGAGGCGTAGTACTTGCCGTCCTTGGTGGAGAGACGCAGGCCCGCGGTCTTGCCGGTGCCCTTGGAGGCGCCGAGGATGGCGCCGTAAACGGTGGGGGCGAGGCCGCCCGCCGCTGGCTGGTAGTTGGTGGACACATTGCCCACGACGGCCAGCCACTCAGTGACATAGCCGACGAGACCCGCGGAGTACGAGTTGCCCGCGCCGCTGCCGGGAGCGATGTCCTGGCCGGCGTTGGTGGGACGCGTGGCGTACTTGTGAACTTCGAAATCGTCCCGCCGGGCACCCAGGGAGATATTGAGACGGTCGTCCCAGAGGCGGGTCTGCGAAAATCCGCCGACGTACTTGATGTTCTGGGTCGCGTTGAAGTCGTACCACGTGAACGGCAGGCCCAGGTACTTGATGGAGCTGGGGGCATTAATCGCCGCCTGCGGATGATCCCAATACATGCGGGCCCAGACCATGTCCTGGGACCAGTTGCTGCCATTCCAGTTGGACAACGTCGGGTCGATGGCCGTGGACATCGCCTGATACTGGTCAGCGACGTAACGGGTGAATTGCTCGCCACCCGAGACGCTGAACAACTGCTTCATGGGAACATTCCACGGGCTGGCATCGAAATGATAGGAGAACTGCCCGCGGAGTTCATGGGCCGTGTGGTTCTGCACCTGCTCGTCCATCAGGAAGTCGGAGTACAACTGGCCGTATTCCGGGTTGGCTGAGCCATCCGGCATCTGCTTGTTCAGGTCGATGGAGACGGGGTTCCAACTCGCGCTCTCGAAGTTGTGGGCATGGACGTCATCGACGTAGTAATAATACGAAGCTTGGAACTCCATGTTGTCGTTGATCCGCTGGTCGAAGGTCAACGTGGTGTTGAAGTCCTCGGGCTTCACGTAGCCATCCGACGGGGCGATGGCGAACTCCTTGCTCGGCAGCGCCGCGATCGTGGCGCCGGAATAGCTGAAGGAGTAGGGCCGCAGATAGCCGCCCCAATTGATGTCGCTCGTACCCATGGCGCGCGCGCCACCCGACCAGTTCATGACCTTCCCCGTGCCGGCGATCAACACGTTGTACGGGCTTTGGCCCCAGATCTGCATCCCGGTGACTCCGGGTGCGCCCGGGGTGGTTTGCGGGTTGGCCCCGAGATTGGCGATGCCGGCGCCCCAGGTGGCGGCGTAGGTGCTTCCATTCCAGAGGGAGAAGGCGTCCTGGTAGGTGTAGCCGTAAATCGACTTCTTCTCCTTCCAGCCTTCAACTTCGAAGCGGAGGTGGGTGTTGCCATCATTGAACTTCCAATCGCCGGCCAGCGTGGCGCCGAGTTTCTTGTGGCTGTCGCCGTCCTTCCAGCCCTTCTCGTCCGCCCACACGCCGTTCAACCGCAGGGCCAGGTTGCCCACATGCTCGTTGGAGTCGACCGTGCCGCGATAGCCGCCGTAACTGTCGATGGCTACCGACACGTTGTCGAAATTCTTGTCGAACCGCGCCGTCTTGGTGTACGACGTCATCGCGCCGCCGAGGTCGCCGATGCCGAAAAGAATGGAATTCGGGCCATGGTCGAACTCAACGCGGTCGATGTTGTAGGTGTCCAGCGTCATGAAGGTCGGGAAGTAATTCTTCGTCGGCGGATTGCCGCCCTGCACGTGGGCGTCACCGCGGATGCTCACCGACCAGAAATTGAACACGTTGCCGCCCGAGCCGCCGGTCAGACCACTGCGTTCATTCGTGGGCAGGGTGTCGAGCGACCACTTGAGGACGTCCGTCACATTTGTCAGGGCCAGGTCGTTGATGAACTGCCCGGTGATCGAGGACATCGCCGCCGGGGTCACGCGAATCGGCGAGGCTTGGCGTCCGCCCGCGAGGGAGTCGGTGGCGATGTAGCCGTTGTCCTTGTCCGTGTTCACCACGAACGGGTCGAGGACCACAGGCTGGTCGGACGCCGCCCCGGAGGGTTGAGCGGCCGTCTGAGCCTTCAGGCTGGCTCCCAGGCCGAGCGCCAGCGTCAGGGCCAGCGCGGTTCTGCTTGTCAGTCGGGTATGCATGTTGTTGGGGGTCGTAGGGGGATGCGACGGAATGCGCCGGACCATGCTCCGGTGCGGAGCCCATCGGTGTTTAGGGGTGGTAGGTTGATCTTTCGGGGTGAAAGAATCGCAGCGGCCAGTGGCCGGTTCGGCGGTAACTACATAATGACAACCTTTGCATTGCAATCACGAAATTCGTCCGGGGCCTGATTTTGTTTCCGCCATGACCGCCATGGGCGGCGGTCGCCGGAGAAAGCCGGGCCGGGTCGCCCGATCATGCCTCAGCCCGGCATCCCGGTTTCTGACAACGAAGTGCAAATGTTATCATCGTTGCCGCCGGCGGGGGTGTGGGCCGCCGCCCGCGGGCCTACGGATCGGGCGCGAACCCGATCGCGTCGAGCGCCGGCTTGATCTCCGGGTTGGCCATGAATTTTTTCCAGATCAATCCGGTGCGGTGGTTCTCGATCATCACCACGATCGGGGCCTGGTTGAGTGCCATGTAATCCTCGTCGAACGCGTTTTCGGTCTCGTTGAATCCGTCGTGAAATCCGTAGGTGCCCCAGGTCTTGGCGCCCAAGTCGCGGTAGAAGTGCTTCAACGCCGCCATCGACTCGTCCGGGGTGTATGGCATCGACGCCAGCGAGGCCATGACGTTGATCGTGCCGTTGTCGTCGCGGGGCAGCGGGCGCCCGCCGCCGGCGTTGACGCCCGCCGAGCGGCCCCAGCAATCGGGCCCGTACCCGGCGAACTTCCGGGGGTTTTCCATGCAATAGGCGCGATCGATGAGCGCGATGGCCCGGTTGTTCCTGAAGTAGTTCGTGTAACGGTCGCGCCGGCCGCGCGGATCGAAGCCCATGTACGAAAAATGCGTGAAGAACAGCTCGGCGCCGTTGCCCTCGCCGACGTCGAGCTTGATGCCGTAGTACGTGTGGCCGTTGACGTAATGGTCGCCCTCGGTGGTGCGGCTCCAGCCCTGCCGGTATTGCACATGGCGGTCCGACTGCCCGGCCCAGCCGGTGTAATACATGCTGGCGGGCACCGGATGCGTGGGCGAGGCGATGGCGAGCAGGTAGATGATCATGGTCTCGTTCCAGCCGATGAGCGGGTGATGGATGTGGAACCCGTGGTCCGGCGACCAGTGCCAGTAGAGCACGTCGCTGTCGGGCGTCTGGCGGTACCAGTCCCATTCCACCTCGCGCCAGAGGCGGGTGATCGTGTCCCGGATCTCGCGCTCAGCCGGATTGTCGCGGTCGAAATACTGGCGGGCGGCCAACAGACCCTGGATGATGAAGGCCGTCTCCACCAAATCGCCGCCGTCGTCGTATTTGCCGAAATAGGGGATCACCCGTCCGGTGCGGCCGTCGAGGAAATGCGCCCAGGCGCCGTGAAAGCGGTCCGCCTTCGCCAGGAAATGAATGATCTTCAACATGCGCTCCGTGGCCTGGTCGCGGGTGACAAACTGCCTTTCGGTCGCGACGAGGAGCGCCATGAGGCCGAAGCCGTTCCCGCCGACAGCGATCAGGTTCTCGTCACCCGGCAAAATTTCGGGCGCCAGGCCGGCCTTGGGGTGGCCGGCCTCCCAGTAGTAGCGGAAACAACCTTCCTGGACCATGTCGAGCAGCGCGTCGTCCGTCAGCGCCCGCGTGCTCGCGGGGGCCGAGGCGACCGACAGCGGAGACTCGCGTCCTGCGAGATCGATCGCGCTGACCTTGTACCAGGCGGTCTGCCCGATCCGGCCCGTGAAATCCTCATAGCGCGTCCAGGCGTTCCGCTGCGTGCCGACGGGCGCGAACTCCTGGCCGTCCGCCGAGCGATAGATGCGATAGGCCAGCACGTCAGGCGAAGGACTGCGCTGCCAGCTGAGGTCGAAGTGCCTTTCGTAACCCTTCACCGCCAGGCCGACCGGGGCGGCCGGTGGCGGACCGGCGGCTTCCG
>Ga0335069_10005751_pt1 | contig 18168 bp, 14 predicted proteins | sample Lox_Sample_11_FD_206714 | JGI IMG/M metagenome (GOLD analysis project Ga0335069, IMG submission 206714) | Soil microbial communities from Loxahatchee National Wildlife Refuge, Florida, United States - Lox_Sample_1.1 | ecosystem: Environmental > Terrestrial > Soil > Wetlands | place: USA... | reverse complement strand
GGGCATCGTCGACTGCCTCAACGACGGCGCCGACGTCGTCGTCACCGGCCGGGTCACCGACGCCTCGGTGATCGTCGGCGCCGCGGCGGCGCACTTCGGCTGGGGCCGCACCGACTACGACGCGCTTGCGGGTGCGGTGGTGGCCGGCCACGTCATCGAATGCGGCGTGCAGGCCACCGGCGGCAACTATTCGTTCTTCACGGAGATACCCGATCTGACCCACGCCGGTTTCCCGCTGGCCGAGGTCCACGCCGACGGCTCGTCGGTGATCACCAAGCATCCCGGCACCGGCGGCCTGGTCAGCATCGACACCGTCACCGCGCAATTGCTCTACGAGGTCACCGGTGCCCGCTACGCCAACCCCGACGTCACCGCCCGGATGGACACCGTCGCGCTATCGTCCGACGGCCCCGACCGGGTCCGCATCGCCGGGGTGCGCGGCGAACCGCCGCCGCCGACGTACAAGGTGTCGCTGAACAGCATCGGCGGGTTCCGCAACGCCATGACGTTCGTGCTGACCGGGCTGGACATCGAGGCCAAGGCCGACCTGGTGCGCCGCCAGCTGGAGACCGCTTTGCCGGTGAAGCCCGCGGAGCTGCAGTGGTCGCTGGCCCGCACCGACCATGCCGACGCCGACACCGAGGAGGCCGCCAGCGCGCTGCTGCACTGCGTGGTCCGCGACCCCGACCCCGCCAACGTCGGGCGCCAATTCTCCTCGGCTGCGGTGGAATTGGCGCTTGCCAGCTACCCCGGCTTCCACGTGACCGCACCCCCGGGCGACGGCCAGGTCTACGGTGTGTTCAGCCCGGGCTACGTCGACGCCCGCCAGGTCCCGCACATCGCCGTGCACGCCGACGGCGGCCGAGTCGAAATCCCTTGCGCCACAGATACTTTGGAGCTGCTACCCGCCGCTCCCCCGCCGCTGCCCGAGCCGTTGCCGCCGGGTCCGGCGCGCAGGGTGCCGCTCGGCCGGATCGCCGGCGCCCGCAGTGGCGACAAGGGCGGGTCGGCCAACGTCGGGGTCTGGGTGCGCGGTGACGAGCAGTGGCGCTGGCTGGCCAACACCCTGACGGTCGAGCTGTTCAAGGAGCTGCTGCCCGAGGCGGCCCACTTCGACGTCACCCGCCACGTGCTGCCCAACCTGCGCGCGGTGAACTTCGTCGTCGACGGCATCCTCGGTCAGGGCGTCGCCTATCAGGCGCGATTCGATCCCCAGGCCAAGGGGCTGGGCGAATGGCTGCGCGGCCGCTACCTCGACATCCCGGAGAGCCTGTTGTGAGTATCTGGACCACGCCCGAGCGCGAACAGTTGCGAAAGACGGTGCGCTCCTTCACCGAACGCGAAATCCTGCCCAACGCCGGCGAGTGGGAGCGCACCGGCGACCTGCCGCGCGACCTGCACCGGCGGGCCGGGGCGGCCGGCCTTCTGGGCGCGAGCTTTCCCGAATCGGTCGGCGGCGGTGGCGGCGACGGCGCCGACGCGGTGGTCATCTGCGAGGAGGTACATCAGGCCGGCGCCCCCGGCGGCGTCTTCGCGTCGCTGTTCACCTCCGGCATCGCGGTGCCGCACATGATCGCCTCGGGTGACCGGCGGCAGATCGAGACGTTCGTGCGGCCGACGCTGGCCGGCGAGAAGATCGGTTCGCTGGCGATCACCGAGCCCGGCGGCGGTTCGGACGTCGGGCACTTGCGCACCAGCGCCGTCCTGGACGGCGATCACTACGTCGTCAACGGCGCGAAGACCTACATCACCTCCGGGGTGCGCGCCGACTACGTCGTCACCGCGGTGCGCACGGGAGGCCCCGGCGCCGCGGGGGTTTCGCTGCTGGTGGTCGAGAAGGGCACGCCGGGTTTCGAGGTGACCCGCAAGCTGGACAAGATGGGCTGGCGGTCATCGGACACCGCCGAGTTGTCCTACACCGACGCGCGCGTGCCGGCGGCCAACCTCGTCGGCGCCGAGAACAGCGGATTCGCCCAGATCGCGCAGGCCTTCGTCGCCGAGCGGATCGGTCTTGCCGCGCAGGCCTATTCGAGTGCGCAGCGGTGCCTGGACCTGACGGTGCAGTGGTGCCGCGACCGGGAGACGTTCGGCCGCCCGCTGATCTCGCGGCAGTCGGTGCAGAACACCCTGGCCGAGATGGCCCGCCGCATCGACGTCGCGCGGGTGTATGCGCGCAACGTTGTGGAAAGACAGCTCGCCGGCGAGGCGAACCTGATCGCGCCGGTGTGTTTCGCCAAGAACACCGCCGTCGAGGCCGGGGAGTGGGTGGCCAACCAGGCCGTGCAGCTGTTCGGCGGCATGGGCTACATGGCCGAATCCGAAGTCGAACGCCAATACCGGGACATGCGGATCCTGGGCATCGGCGGCGGCACCACCGAGATCCTCACGTCACTGGCCGCGAAAACCCTGGGGTTCCAATCATGACCGCGCCGGCGACGATGCAGTGGGGGCACCTCCCGCTTGCGGGGGACGCAGCGATGTGGGGGTACCTCCCGCTTGCGGGGGAGAGGAGCGGCGCCATATGACCAAGCTGCAGTCCACCCTCGACCCGAACACCGCCGGCTACACCGACGCGGCGTCGACGGCGATGTCGAGGCTCGACGAGATCGACGCCGAACTCGCCAAAGCGCTTGCCGGCGGCGGACCCAAGTACGTCGACCGCCACCACGCCCGCGGCAAGTTGACCGCCCGGGAACGCATCGAGCTACTCGTCGACCCGGACTCGCCGTTCCTGGAGCTCAGCCCGCTCGCGGCCTACGGCAGCGCGTTCACCGTCGGCGCCAGCACGGTCACCGGCATAGGCGTGGTGTCGGGCGTGGAATGCCTGATCGTCGCGAACGACCCGACGGTCAAGGGCGGCACCAGCAACCCATGGACCCTGAAAAAGATACTGCGGGCCAACCAGATCGCATTCGAAAACCGGCTGCCCGTCATTTCGCTGGTGGAATCCGGCGGCGCGGACCTGCCCACCCAGAAGGAGATCTTCATCCCCGGCGGGCAGATGTTCCGCGACCTGACCCGCCTGTCGGCGGCCGGGATTCCCACCATCGCGCTGGTTTTCGGCAACTCCACCGCCGGTGGCGCCTACATTCCCGGCATGTCCGATCACGTCGTGATGATCAAGGAACGCTCGAAGGTGTTCCTTGCCGGTCCCCCGCTGGTCAAGATGGCCACCGGCGAAGAGTCCGACGACGAATCGCTGGGCGGCGCCGAAATGCACGCGCGCACTTCGGGATTGGCAGACTACTTCGCCGCCGACGAGCTCGACGCCATCCGCATCGGGCGCCGCATCGTGGCCCGGCTGAACTGGGTCAAGCGGGGACCGGCTCCGGGGCCCGTGACCGACCCGCTGTTCGACGCCGAGGAGCTGATCGGCATCGTGCCCGCCGACCTGCGTGTGCCGTTCGACCCCCGGGAGGTGATCGCCCGCATCGTCGACGGCTCCGAATTCGACGAATTCAAGGCGATGTACGGCTCGTCGCTGGTGACCGGCTGGGCCCGGCTGCACGGCTACCCCCTGGGCATCCTGGCCAACGCGCGCGGTGTGCTGTTCAGCGAGGAGTCGCAGAAGGCGACCCAGTTCATCCAGCTGGCCAACCGCTCGAACACGCCACTGTTGTTCCTGCACAACACCACCGGCTACATGGTGGGCAAGGACTACGAGGAAGGCGGGATGATCAAGCACGGGTCGATGATGATCAACGCCGTCTCCAACTCGACCGTCCCGCACATCTCGCTGTTGATCGGCGCCTCCTACGGCGCGGGCCACTACGGCATGTGCGGCCGGGCCTACGACCCGAGGTTCCTGTTCGCCTGGCCCAGCGCCAAATCCGCGGTGATGGGCGGCGCCCAGCTCGCGGGCGTCTTGTCGATCGTGGCCCGCGCGGCCGCCGAGGCACGCGGCCAGCAGGTCGACGAGGCGGCCGACGCCGCGATGCGCGCGGCCGTGGAGGGGCAGATCGAAGCCGAGTCGCTGCCGCTGGTGTTGTCCGGGATGCTCTACGACGACGGCGTGATCGACCCGCGCGACACCCGCACGGTGCTGGGAATGTGCCTGTCCGCCGTCGCCAATGGCCCGATCGAGGGGACGTCGAACTTCGGCGTCTTCCGGATGTGAGCCCGATGGTTACTCGAGTGCTGGTCGCCAACCGCGGCGAGATCGCCCGGCGGGTGTTCGCCACCTGCCGGCGGCTGGGCCTTTCCACCGTCGCCGTCTACACCGACCCCGACGCCGCCGCGCCGCACGTCGCCGAGGCCGACGCGCGGGTGCGGCTGCCCAAGACGAACGACTACCTCAACGCCGAGGCGATCATCGCCGCCGCCCGGGCCGCCGGTGCCGACGCGGTGCATCCCGGCTACGGGTTCCTCTCGGAGAACGCCGATTTCGCGTCCGCGGTGCAGGCGGCCGGGCTGACCTGGGTCGGGCCGCCGGTGGACGCGGTGCGGGCGATGGGCTCAAAGATCGAATCCAAGAAACTGATGGCCGCCGCCGGGGTTCCGGTGCTCGACGAACTCGACCCCGAGGCGGTCACCGAGGCGCAGCTGCCGGTGCTGGTCAAGGCCTCCGCGGGCGGTGGCGGACGCGGCATGCGGGTGGTGCGCGAATTGTCTTCTCTCGCCGGCGAAGTCGAGGCGGCCCGGCGTGAGGCGCAATCCGCATTCGGCGACTCGACCGTCTTCTGCGAGCGCTACCTGCCCACCGGACACCACGTCGAGGTCCAGGTGCTCGCCGACACGCATGGCACGGTGTGGGCCGTCGGGGAGCGCGAGTGCTCGATTCAGCGCCGCCACCAAAAGATCATCGAGGAGGCGCCCTCGCCGCTGGTCGAGCGCATCCCGGGCATGCGGGCCAAGCTGTTCGACGCGGCCCGGCTGGCCGCCGCCGCGATCGGCTACACCGGCGCCGGCACGGTGGAGTTCCTCGCCGATGATGACGGCGAGTTCTACTTCTTGGAGATGAACACCCGGCTGCAGGTCGAGCACCCGGTGACCGAGGAGACCACCGGGCTCGACCTGGTCGAACTGCAGTTCGCCGTCGCCGAGGGCGGCCGGCTCCCAGCGGAACCCCCTGCGGCCCGCGGATATTCGATCGAGGCCCGGCTCTATGCCGAGGACCCCGCGCGCGGCTGGCAACCGCAGGCCGGCGTGATGCACACGTTCGAGGTGCCGGCGGTCCGGGCCGAGTTCGCTCCGCTGGGGCACCGGACCGGGATCCGGCTGGACTCCGGCATCGTCGACGGCTTCACCGTCTCGATCCACTACGACCCGATGCTGGCCAAGGTCATCTCGTATGCCCCGACGCGCCGCCAGTCGGCGCTGGTCCTCGCCGACGCCCTCGCCCGCGCCCGACTGCACGGCGTCCGCACCAACCGCGAGCTGCTGGTCAACGTGCTGCGACATCCCGCATTCCTCGACGGCGCCACCGACACGGCGTTTTTCGACACGCACGGCCTGGAGCGGTTGTCGGCATCCCTGGCCGACGCGACGGTCGTGCGGTTGTCCGCGATCGCCGCCGCCCTTGCCGACGCCGCCCGTAACCGCGCGGCGGCACCCGTCCTCGGCCCGGTGCCCAGCGGCTGGCGAAACCTGGCGTCGGGCTATCAGGTCAAGAGCTACCGCGATGACGGCGACATCGAGCAGCGCGTCGAATACCGTTTCAGCAGAACCGGATTGACGCTGCCCGGTGACACGGCGGTGCAGCTGGTTTCCGCCGCGGCGGATCGGGTCGTGCTGTCCGACGAGGGGGTGGAGCACACCTTCGCGGTCGCTCGACACGGTGACGACGTCTACGTCGACTCGGCGCGCGGACCCGTTCACCTGGTCGCCCTGCCACGGTTCCCGGAGCCGGGTTCGACCGTCGAAAAGGGCTCCCTGGTAGCGCCCATGCCGGGCAACGTCATCCGCCTCGGCGCCGTGGTCGGCGACACCGTCACCGCCGGGCAGCCACTGATCTGGCTGGAGGCCATGAAGATGGAACACACCATCACCGCACCCTCCGACGGCGTGCTCGCCGAGCTCAACGTCGAGACCGGTCAGCAAGTCGAAGTGGGCGCCGTCCTGGCAAGAGTGGGAGCGCCCGAAGCAGAAGGAGATTCACGGTGACCGAAACCAGCTTCATCGACACCAGCTTCATTGAAAACCAGGAGCGCCGGGCGCTGCGCAAAGCGGTGGCCGGGTGGGCCGCAAACTATGGCAGCGAGTACTACCTCGAGAAGGCCCGCGCGCACGAGCACACCACCGAATTGTGGTCGGAGGCGGGCAAGCTCGGCTTCCTCGGGGTGAACCTGCCCGAGGAGTACGGCGGGGGCGGCGCCGGAATGTACGAGCTGTCGCTGGTGATGGAGGAAATGGCGGCCGCGGGCAGCGCGCTGCTCCTGATGGTGGTGTCGCCCGCCATCAACGGCACGATCATCAGCAAGTTCGGCACCGAAGAGCAGAAGAAGCGCTGGATCCCCGCGATCGCCGACGGCTCGCTGACGATGGCGTTCGCGATCACCGAGCCGGACGCCGGCTCGAACTCGCACAGGATCACCACAACGGCCCGCCGCGACGGCAGCGACTGGATCCTCAAGGGGCAGAAGGTTTACATCTCCGGCATCGACCAGGCGCAGGCGGTGCTGGTGGTGGCGCGTGCCTTCAAAGAGGGAGGGGCGAAGTCCGAATCTCTCCGCCCGGCGCTGTTCGTGGCGCCCACCGACGCGCCCGGCTTCACCTACGCCCCGATCGAGATGGAGCTGATCAGCCCCGAGCGTCAGTTCCAGGTCTTCCTGGACGACGTCCGGCTGCCCGGCGATGCGCTGGTCGGGGCCCAAGACGCCGCCATCGCACAGCTTTTCGCCGGCCTGAATCCCGAGCGCATCATGGGGGCGGCCAGCTCGGTGGGCATGGGACGCTTCGCGCTGAACAAGGCCGTCGACTACGTCAAGACCCGCCAGGTCTGGTCCACCCCCATCGGCGCGCACCAGGGCCTGTCGCATCCCTTGGCGCAGTGCCACATCGAGGTCGAGCTCGCCAGGCTGATGATGCAGAAGGCCGCCACGCTCTACGACAGCGGTGACGACGCGGGCGCGGCCGAGGCGGCCAACATGGCCAAGTACGCGGCGGCCGAGGCGGCCACCCGCTCGGTCGACCAGGCCGTGCAGTCGATGGGCGGCAACGGGCTGACCAAGGAGTACGGCGTGGCCGCCATGCTCGCCTCGGCCCGGCTGGGGCGGATCGCCCCGATCAGTCGGGAGATGGTCCTCAACTTCGTGGCGCAGACTTCGCTGGGCCTGCCTCGAAGCTACTGAAGCCTCACTGATGGAAAATCGTCTCGTCGAATATGCCGGGCCGTCCGATGCCGGCGGTCCCTTCGCGCGGCTGACGCTGAACTCTCCGCATAACCGCAACGCCCTTTCCACCGCCCTGGTCAACCAGTTGCACCAGGGGCTGCGTGACGCCGAGTCGGATCCGGCGGTGCGGGCGGTGGTGCTCGGCCACGCGGGTGGCACCTTCTGCGCCGGGGCGGACCTCGGTGAGGCCGGCGGTGGCGACCCGCGTGGCGGGTCGCCACCATCGGCATACGACATGGCGGTGGCCCGGGCCCGGGAGATGACGGCGCTGTTGCGCGCGATCGTCTCCTGCCCGCTGCCGGTGATCGCCGCGGTCGACGGGCATGTCCGGGCCGGCGGCTTCGGGTTGGTCGGCGCCTGCGACATCGCGGTCGCCGGCCCGCGCAGCACCTTCGCGCTGACCGAAGCCCGGATCGGCGTCGCCCCGTCGATCATCTCGCTGACGCTGTTGCCGAAGATGTCGGCGCGGGCCGCGGCGCGCTATTACCTGACGGGCGAGACCTTCGATGCGGAGGTAGCCTCGGAAATCGGGCTCGTCACGATCGCGGCCGACGACGTCGACGCCGCGGTGGAGAAGTTGGTCGCCGACGTGAGCCGCGGTTCGCCCCAGGGCCTTGCGGCGTCCAAGGCGCTGACCACCGCCGCCGTGCTGGAGGGGTTCGACCGCGACGCCGAACGGCTCACCGAGCAATCGGCCCGGCTGTTCGTCTCCGACGAGGCTCGCGAAGGCATGCTGGCATTCCTGCAGAAGCGCCGGCCCAATTGGGCCAACGTCTAGCGGGCCGCGCGAGCGGCAAAAACGCGCCCGGGTCAGGGCCAGACCCGGGGAAGAACATTGCAGTTTAGCCAACCCTCTTGCAGCAAAACTTCTACGTCGTACGCTCGTGGATGATGAGCAACTCCGCGCAGCGCGACACCCGCGACACCCAGGACACGCGTGACGAAGCGTCGCGCGCGGCCGATACGGATCGCATCCAGGTCGCGCAGTTGCTCACATACGCCGCGGAGCAGGGCCGGCTGCAGCTGAAGGACTACGAGGACCGCCTGACGCGGGCTTACGCGGCGACCACGTACGAGGAGCTTGACCAGCTCAGGGCCGACCTGCCGGGTGCGATCTTGAGCCCGCGCAGGGGCGGCAAACCCAATCCCGCGCCATCGATGTTGCTGCTGGCGCTGCTGAGCGGGTTCGAGCGGCGCGGCCGCTGGAACGTACCGAAGAAGCTGACCACCTTCACCCTCTGGGGCAGCGGCGTAGTGGATCTGCGCTACGCCGACTTCACCTCCACCGAGGTCGACATCCACGCGATCTCGATCATGGGCGTGCAAAACATCCTGCTGCCGCCCGAAGTCAACGTCGAGATCCACGGGCACGGCGTGATGGGCGGCTTCGACCACAGCGTGCTCGGCCAGGGGACGCCGGGCGCGCCGAAGGTGAACATCCACGGGTTCTCGCTGTGGGGCGGTGTGGGGATCAAGCGCAGGGCCCGCCGGCCCCGCGGATGACCGGCGTCTTGCGGCCGGAAGCGTTGCGCCGCAAGCGTTCCACTGGGTACAGCTAGCCCGGTATGTAGTCGAACTGGTCGGGGTTGGGGCCCCGCCTGCCCGCTTCGCCCTTGTCCAGCGCCGTGATCGCGTCCATGTCGGAGTCGCCCAATTCGAAGTCGAACAGCTCGAAGTTGGCTTGAATCCGTTCCGGCGTCACCGATTTGGGAAAGACGACGTCGCCGCGCTGGATGTGCCAGCGCAGCACCACCTGCGCCGGCGACTTGCCGCTCGCGTCGGCGATGCGGGTGATCACCGGATCGCCGAGCACCTTGCCCTGGGCGATCGGCGACCACGCCTCGGTGACGATGCCGTGCTCGCGGCCGTACGCGCGGACCTGCTCGTTGGTGAAGTACGGATGCACCTCGATCTGGTTGACCGACGGGACGGTGACAGTCTCCGCGGCGAGCCGATCCAAGTGTGCGGTCTGGAAGTTCGAAACACCCATGCTGCGGGCCCGACCATCCTTTGCGAACTCCTCGAGCACCTTCCAGGTGGACACGAAGTCGCCCCCATAGAGCGTGGCCAGCGGCCAGTGAATGAGGAACAGGTCGACGTAATCGGAATTCAACGCCTCCAGCGTCTTGTCGAACGCGCGGCGCGCATCGTCCGGCTTGTGAAAGCCGTTGTTCAGCTTGCTGGTAACGAACACCTCGGCGCGGTCGAGACCGGCATCCCGGATGCCCTGGGCGACTTCCTTCTCGTTGCCATACATCTCCGCGGTGTCGATGTGCCGGTAGCCTATGTCGAGGGCGCGCTTGACGGCCGCCGCGGTCTCGTCGGGCTTGATCTGGAACACGCCGAAACCAAGCTGCGGGATGCTCACCCCGTCGTTGAGTTCGATCGTTGGAACCTTGCTCATACGTATCCTCCTTCTCGGTCGGTGTACCCGGTCGAGAAAGCACCTATCCCCGTTGGTCGAAGACGGCTAGCGACGGCGCCGAGACCGCAGGTAGTCGCCGACCACCGCGGCGCCCAGGCCGTCGACATCGGGCACCACGACTCGCCCCTCGACGCGCCGGGCCACCTGGTCGATAAACCGGGCCAGGCCGGGATCGTTGCCCAGCCGGAAGATCGTCACCTGCGCGCCGAGCCTTGCCATGTCGTCGAATCCGCGCACGGTGTGCGCGATGGTCCGCGGGTGCGGCGGGTAGTCGAAAAACACCGCGGAGCCGTCCCCGTCGAAGTCCTCCAGGTGAGCGGTCGGCTCGCCGTCGGTCACGACCAGGACGACGGGCTGCGCGTTGGGGTGCCGGCGCAGGTGGCGACCCGCGAGCGCCAGCGCGTGATGCAGGTTGGTGCCCTGCTCGTAGACCCCCTCCAGGCCGGTCAGCTCGGCCGCCGTCACCGTGCGGGCGTAACGGCCGAAGGCGATGATCTGCAGGGCATCCGAACGAAATCGCGTGCACACCAGATGGTTAAGCGCGAGCGCCGTCTGCTTCATCGGCAGCCAGCGATTCTCCATCACCATGGAAAACGAGGTGTCCACCAGCAGCGCCACGGCGGCCTGGGTGCGTGTCTCGGTTTCGGAGACCTCGACGTCGTCGACGCTGATCCGGATCGGCCCGCCGATAGTCGTCGTGCCCGCCTGCCGCAGCACCGCGTTGGTCAGCGTGCGGGAAATGTTCCACGGCTCGGTGTCACCGAATTGCCAGGGCCGGGTCGCGCCGGTCAGCTCACCCGCGGCCCCCGCGCGCCGATGGTCGCGCTCGCCGCGGCGTCCGGAAAGCTGTTGCACCACATCGCGCAACGCCGTCTCGCCGAGCCGGCGCATCGCTTTCGGCGAAAGCCGCCACTGGCCGTCGGAACCGCGGTCCAGGAAGCCTTGATTGACCAGCGCCCGTTCCAGTTCGGCGAGGGTGCGGGCATCAATGGCCGCCTGGTCGCCGAGTTGGCGTGCCAGCGCCTCGAGATCGACGTCGTCCATGGTGGCGCCCGGATAGCTCTGCGACAGCTGCTCGGCCAGCTGCTCCAGTTCGGCGATGTCGGAAATCGCCTGGGTGCCTTCGCCCATGCCGAACGGGTTGTCCCCGGAGAACTGCTCGGACCCGGTCCAGTCCTCGCCCGGCCGAGCGGCCTGCAGGTGCGCATCGAGCCGCCCCAACGCCTCCATCAACGCCGGAGACCCGAATGCCTGCTGCGCCAGCGCGTCCAGCTCGGCGCGCTGATCGGGGCTCAGGCTGTTGCGGAAGCGTTGCGCCGCGGCGGCGCGCTTTGCCAGCGAGTCCAGCAACTCCTCCACATTGCGCGGGTTCTCCGGGAAGAACTCGCCGTGCTTGGCCATGAACTCTTCGAAGTCCTGCTGCGAGTCCTGCCCGCGGGCGTGCTTGTCCAGCAGCTCATTGAGGTCGTCCAGCATCTCGTTGACGCGCTGGCGATCCTCGTCGGTGGCGCCCTCCAGCGCCTGCTTCATGCCGGCGAAGCGTTGGTCCAGCATCTCGCGGCCGAGCAAATCCCTGATCTGCTCGTACTTTTGGCGCGCCTCCGCGCTGCGCCAGTTGTAGTCTGACAGCTCCTGCACGGCCTTGGCCGGCGACGCCGGCAGCGCGTCCAGCTGCAGCTCGCCGAAGCGGGCGTCGTCATCCAGCGCGCGGGCCAACTCCTTGCGCTCGGCCAGTACGGCCTCGTCGAGCAGCTTCTTGATCTCTTGCAGGGTGCCGTCCAAGTTGTTGCGGCGCAACAAGTCCCGCCGCCGCCGGTTCGCCTCGGCCGCCAGCCGGTCGGCGCCGGGCATGTTCTTGGTGCCGCGGCGCAGCAACTCGGACAGCGCGCGTCGCGGGGAGGTGCCGGCCATCACATCCTGACCGATCTGTTCTAGCGCCTCACGCAGATCCACCGGCGGCGCCAGCGGGTCGGGCCCGCCGGTGTACGCCGAGTAACGCGAGGAGTGCCCTTTCGAAACAGGCTTAGCCATAGACGGTTTGGCCTTCCCCGGACACTTTGTCGATCCGCTTGGCCAGATACAACGCCTCCAGCGCCAGTTCCAGTGCCGCGGCGCGCTCGCCTTCGGATTCGGCGTGCAGCTTGGCCGCGATCCTTTCCACGACGGGCAGGCCCGGAACCGCGGCCAGCACGTCCTTGGCCGACACCCGCTCGCCCGTCGTCACCGCCGAACCGCCCTCGACCGCGGACACCAGCGAGCCGACGTCGATTCCCCCGAGGACCCTGGCGGCGGTGTCGGCCGTCGCGCGCCGCAGCAGGTGCTCCAGCACCGCCTGTTCGCGGCCCTCCTCGCCGGACTCGAATTCCAGCTTGCCGCGCAGGACGTCGATCACCGTGTCCAGGTCGACCACCCGGGCCACCGGGTCCGTCTCCCCGAGCACCGCGCCGCGGTGCCGGGCGGCGGCGGCGACGGTCTCGGCCGCCGCGATCGCGAATCGCGCCGACACTCCGGATCGCTGATCGACCGAGTTGGACTCCCGCAGGTAGCGGGCGAACCGCGCGATCACCTGCATGAGGTAGTCGGGCACCTGGGCGCTCAGGTGGGCTTCCTGCACGATCACGCCCACCTCAGCCTCGAGCTCCAGCGGGTAGTGGGTGCGGATCTCCGCGCCGAACCGGTCCTTGAGCGGCGTGATGATGCGGCCCCGGTTGGTGTAGTCCTCGGGGTTGGCGCTGGCCACCACCAACACGTCCAGCGGCAGGCGCAGCGTGTAACCGCGGACCTGGATGTCGCGCTCCTCCATGACGTTGAGCATCGAAACCTGGATGCGCTCGGCGAGGTCGGGCAGCTCGTTGACCGCGACAATGCCGCGGTGCGCGCGCGGGATCAGCCCGTAGGCGATCGTCTCCGGATCACCGAGGCTGCGGCCCTCGGCGACCTTGATCGGGTCGATGTCACCGACCAGGTCGGCGACGCTGGTGTCGGGGGTGGCCAGCTTCTCGGTGTAGCGCTCGCTGCGGTGCTTCCACGACACCGGCAGGTCGTCGCCCAGCGTGGCGGCCCGCCGGATCGACTCCGGCGTGATCGGCCGGTACGGATGCTCACCCAGTTCGGCCCCGTCGATCACGGGCGTCCACTCGTCGAGCAGCCCGACCAGCGCTCGCAGCAGCCGGGTCTTGCCCTGGCCGCGCTCGCCCAGCAGCACGAAGTCGTGGCCGGCGATCAGGGCCCGCTCCAGCTGGGGCAGCACGGTGTCGTCGAAACCCAGGATGCCCGGCCAGACCTCGTCTCCCTCGGCCAGCGCGGTCAGCAGGTTTTCCCTGATTTCCTGTTTGACTCCCCGTTCACGATGACCGGCGGCATGCAGTTCGCCGACCGTGCGGGGGAGGCTGCTCGGTGATGGCACCACTCCACGCTACGCGCTGCCTGCACGCCCCACGCGCCGAACGTTCAGTGAGCGAAGTGGCGGGCGCCGGTGAGATACACGGTCACGCCGGCGCCGGCCGCCGCAGCGGTCACCTCGTCGTCGCGCACCGATCCGCCCGGATGCACCACCGCCTTCACCCCGGCGGCGGTCAGCGTCTCGAGCCCGTCGGGGAACGGGAAGAACGCATCGGAGGCCGCGACGGCGCCGCGGACCCGGTCGCCCCCGCGTGCATTCCCTCTTTCAACGGCCAGCCGGGCGGCGTCGACCCGGTTGACCTGACCCATGCCGACGCCGATGGTCGCGCCGTCGGCCGCGATCACGATCGCGTTCGACTTGACCGCGCGGCAGGCGCGCCACGCAAAGACCAGGTCGGCCAAGGTGTTCGGGTCCGCCGGCGACCCGGTCGCCAGGGTCCAGTTCGCGGGGTTGTCACCGTGCGCGTCGAGCTCGTCGCGCTGTTGCACCAGCAGCCCCCCGCTGACCGGGCGCAGCTCGGTGCCGCCGGCCAGCGGCTCGGAGGCCACCAACACGCGGATGTTCTTCTTGCGCGTCAACGCGTCGACGGCGCCCGGCGCGTAGGCGGGTGCGACGATCACCTCGGTGAAGATGGTGCTCACGTAATCCGCCATCTCGACACTGACCTCGGTGTTGGCCGCGATCACCCCGCCGAAGGCGCTCAGCGGATCGCACTCGTGGGCCTTGCGGTGCGCGTCGGCGACCGAGACCGACGAGATCGCGATCCCACAGGGGTTGGCGTGCTTGATGATCGCCACGCAGATCTCTTCATGGTCGAAGGCGGCCCGCCAGGCCGCGTCGGCGTCGGTGAAGTTGTTGTAGGACATCTCTTTTCCGTGCAGCTGCTCCGCCTGCGCCAGGCCCGGCCACGCGCCGGGGTCGCTGTAGAGCGCCGCCTGCTGGTGTGGGTTCTCGCCGTAGCGCAGCATCGCCGAGCGCCGCCAGCTGCCGGCGAACCACTGCGGGAACGCCGTGGGCGGATGCTCGGGGGCTAGCGTCGACTCCATCCAGCCGGCGACCGCGATGTCGTAGTCCGCCGTGTGCTGAAACGCCAGCGACGCCAGCCTTTTGCGCTCGGCGAGGGTGAATCCGCCGTGGCGCACCGCGGCGAGCACTCCGTCATAGCCGAGCGGGTCGGTGACGACCGCCACGCTGGGGTGGTTCTTCGCGGCGGCCCGGACCATCGACGGTCCGCCGATGTCGATCTGTTCGACGCACTCGTCGATGCCCGCGCCGGAGCCGACGGTCTCGCTGAACGGATACAGGTTGACCACGACCAGTTCGAACGCCGCGATTCCGAGCTGCTCGAGCGCCGCTTGGTGCTCGGGTTTGCGCAGATCGGCCAGCAGCCCGGCGTGCACCCGCGGGTGCAGCGTCTTGACCCGGCCGTCGAGCACCTCGGGGAAGCCGGTCAGTTCCTCGACGCGGGTGACCGGAATCCCTTTGTCGGCAATGGTCTTCGCCGTCGAGCCCGTCGAGACGATCTCCACGCCGGCAGCCGCGAGCCCCCGGGCCAGTTCGACCAGCCCGGTCTTGTCGTACACGCTGATCAACGCGCGGCGGATCGGCCTCCTTGCCTCGTCGGTGCTCATGCTGCGCTCATCCCAGGGTCGCCTTTCGTCCTACCAGGGTCATGCCGCGGGTCGCGATCGCGGCCACCACGTCCACCAGCAGCTGCCGTTCGGTGACTTTGATGCGTTCATGCAGGCTCTCTTCGCTGTCGTCGTCCAGCACGGGGACGGACCGCTGCGCCAGGATTGGCCCGGTGTCCGTGCCGGCATCTACCAGGTGCACCGTACAGCCCGTGACCTTGACGCCGTAGGCCAACGCGTCGGCCACCCCGTGCGCGCCGGGGAACGCGGGCAGCAGCGCGGGATGGGTGTTGACGATCCGCCCGTCGAAGCGTGAGAGAAATTGCGGCCCAAGGATTTTCATAAAGCCGGCCGACACCACCAGATCGGGCGCGTGCGCCGCGGTGGCCTCGGTGATGGCCGCGTCCCAGGCGCCGCGGTCGGGGTGGTCTGCCAGCCGGGCGGTGAAGGTGGGCACCGACGCCGCCGCGGCGATGTCGATGGCCGGGCAGTCGCGATCGGCGCCGACGGCGACCACGCGGGCCGGGTAGTCACCGGCGGCGGCGTCGATCAGTGCGGCCAGCAGCGAACCGGTGCCCGAGGCCAGCACCACCACCCGCGCCGGCGCACTGGGGGGCACGTGAAGCGGTGGCTGCACAACGGCGAGCCTACTGGGAGGAGTCGGCGCGTCGATTCTGCGTCCTGCGCCTTATCACCCGGCGTGTCGCCGCGCTCAGCGCAGGGTCCTTCACTCGGGCAGCGGCTTCTCGTCGTCGGCGACGTCTTCGGGGGCCACAGCGTCCTCCGCGGCGTCGTCGCCGGCCGGCTCCTCGTGCGGCGCGCCGTCCGGCTCTTCGAATAGCCCCGCAAAGTCCGCCGGCTCATCAACGTCGGCCTTGGGCCGCCTGAGCCTTCTGAGCCGGACGGGCCGGATCCCGCCGGCCATCACCACCGTGATTCCGCCGACGACCGCGAACCAGAAGAACACCCCTCCCAGCAAGGTCCCCTGGTCGACGCCGACGTAGCCGAAATTGCCGAGCCGACCGCTACCGCCGTAGGCGAGCAAGCACATCGCCAGCGCACCGACGACGGATGCGACCAGCAGTTTGGCCATCGCCGGAAGCGGCGGCAGCGCGCGCCGCGCGCATTGCTGCCCCACCGCAACACCGGACGACGCGCCGACGATGAGCAGCGCGACCCATACCGGCCCCAGCGGCGGCGTCGGGAGCGCGGCCAGGATCGGCAGCGCCGGGATGTCGCCGCCGAACACGGTGAACGGACTGAACGTCGCGAAGCCCAGGTGGGCACTGGATCCTACGGCGACCGCCGACGTGCCGACGATGACGTTGGGCGCGTACAACACGGACAGCACGGTGAGGCTGAACTGGCCGAATATCGAATCGGTGATCCCGTAGAGCTCCTGCATCGTCGCCCAGTGCACGATCAGCGACCCCGCGGTCACCAGGCCGGAGAGCCCGACCAGCGCCAGCACACCGGCCGCCGCGGCGCGCAGCGAATCACCGAGCCAATTGGGCAGCGCGGACGCCGCCAGCGCGCGCCGCCCCACCCGGGACCACACGCCGATCCCGGCGCCGATGGCGTGCACCACCAGAACGCTCGCGAACGCGCGCAGGGCGCTGGGCGTCTGCAGCTCGGTGATCACCGACGACGCGTCGTGGATCACCGCCAGCGCGATCGCCGCCATCAACAGGGGGCCGCCCAGCGCCGATGCGATCACCCAGCGGACCACCAGCCACGACGACTGCGGAGACGTGGCCCGGGCGCTGCTGCGCGCTGTGCCCCAGACCATCAACAGGACCGGCAGCAGCGGCAGCGCCCCCAACTCGCGCCCACCGATCGAGATCGGCACCTGGTGCACCGCCAGCCACATGCTGGCGATAGCCCCCAACGCGCCGGTCATGTCGCTGTTGGCGATCAGCAACTGCAGCAGCGTGACCGCCGCGATGATGCCCAGTGCCACCACGGCCGGGCCGAACGCCACCCGGACAAGGTCGCGCGCCTGGCGAGCGCCGGCCGCCCGGTTGTCCTCGCTTTCTGACACCCTTTTCACTCTCGGCGCACGTGCCCGACTACGCGCGAGGGCGCGGGGTCAGGCGGGCGCCGGCCCAGACGGTGATGACGGCGACTGCTGCTGCTCCTGGCCGTGGGCCGGCTGGCCCCCGGTGTTGCTGGGGTGGTCGACCGAACCCGAACCGGCCTGGGACTCGGCGCCACTTGCGGCCGAGGGGGGCGGCGGGCTGAAGCTGGGGAAGCCGGTGGGCGGCGTCGACGGGCCGTGCTGCTGCGCGCCCGCCTGCGGCTGAGCGCCGAATCCGCCGGTCGACGTCGGGATCGAAGCCTGGGTAGGGGCCTGGCTCTGCCGATAACCCCCGTACTGGGAGCCATACGAGGAAGGCTGCGGCGTCTCCTGCGGGTTGTGGGACTGGTGTCCCGCGTGCTGCGGGGCACCCGGCTGACCGTAATACGAAGGCTGCTGTCCGTACTGCCCGTACTGGCCGTATTGCCCGTACTGGCCATACTGCGCGTACGGGTCGTACTTGGGCCGCCGGCTGGGGGCGGTGATGACGCCGGAGTCGAGCAGCAACGCGCCGATGGCGGCGAAGGCCTGGAGAACGCTGCAGCCCACCAACGGCCACATCGCCCAGCCGATGCCGAATCCGGCGGGCGTGTTGACGGTCTCGGTGATGGCCATCAGCGCGCCCAGCACCGCGACCACCGCGACGATCGCCACGTAGCTTTTGGCCTTGGGCAGCAAGCTGACTGCCGCCAGGAGGGCGGCCAGCACCGCGACGATGACCGCGGTACCGGCGTCACCGGCGCGTCCGCCGCCGGGGCCGAGGTCGGCGCCGATGACGAAGGTCGGCCCGAAATTCAGCAGGTAGACCGCGAGGCCGAGTACCACCACGGCGACGTTCAAGGCCAGCGGAAGCTTGCTTTCGCCGTCGTCGGTCTTGACGAAGGACGGTGTGGCGCCTGCGTAGGAGCCGCCGGGCTGCGCGGGTTGATATCCGGGACTACCGGGCGAGTAGGTCATGACTCCTCCTGTTGCTTCTTAGAGGCGCCACATTGCAGTGCGACGCTGTGCTTCCAGGCGCACCACTTCGACGAACACCTTCCCCATGTTGCGTTGCGGCGCGATCGACCAACCACGCTAGCGCACCTTGGGGCCGCCGTGCGGGAGCGACCGGTCTGTGGGTGCGACCAGCGCCGACCCGCGCCGCTTGCCGAGCGCAGGTAGAACACGTTCTAATCCTGTGCATGGATTACGGCCTTGTGCTTTTCACCAGCGATCGTGGCATCTCCCCGGCGGCAGCGGCCAAGCTCGCCGACGACCACGGCTTTCAGACGTTCTACGTGCCGGAACACACCCATATCCCG
>Ga0335069_10005748_pt1 | contig 18170 bp, 18 predicted proteins | sample Lox_Sample_11_FD_206714 | JGI IMG/M metagenome (GOLD analysis project Ga0335069, IMG submission 206714) | Soil microbial communities from Loxahatchee National Wildlife Refuge, Florida, United States - Lox_Sample_1.1 | ecosystem: Environmental > Terrestrial > Soil > Wetlands | place: USA... | reverse complement strand
TCCGCACCTCGTTGCCCGATTGCAGCGCGCGCTGCACGGCGGCCTCGAGCGTCAGGCGGATGGGCGCGGCCTGCTGCGCCGCCGCCACCGTCGGCACCGTCGGCACCAGGACAAGAAGGAGAGCTGTTGCGCGCATGACCCTACTCCGGAGAGGCAGCCGCCGGCCGGCGGATGCCGTTCAGCGCCACGGACAACTGGGATTCGACCGCGTCGTGCAGGCTGACGGTGCTGCGGGATACGACCGCCTGGTGCGGACCTCCGCCCACCCACCAGATGAGCGTGCCCATGAACACGGACGCCACGACGCCGAACACGGAATCGACGGACAGATCCGAACGGAACTCGCCGTTCGCCTTGCCGTCCTCGACCGCCTGCACCACGAGCTGGTAGAGCCCGCTCCGCGACACGTCCGGCTCCGGACACACCATCCGCTCCATGCTGACGCGAAGCAGCATGCGGGCCAGCTCCCGGTCCTGGCCGTAGGACTCCGCCACCCCGCCAAACAACGCGACGATGCGTTCCGCGGCGGTCCGGCCGTGCTTCGAGGCGTGCTCTTCGGCCCGCGCCATCCACTCCTCGCTCAGGGCCGCCAGCACCGACTCCTTGCGCGGGAAGTAGTTGAAGAACGTGCCCTTGGCGACGTCCGCCCGCTCGGTGATTTCATCCACCGTCGTCGCCTCGAAGCCCCTCTCGTGAAACAGCTCGAGCGCCGCGGCAGTTATGCGCCGCCGGGTCTCCTCCTTCTTCCGCTCGCGCCGTCCCTGCACCGCTTCCGTCATGGCCAATGACCTCACGGACCAAGTCGTAAATTGTTCCGCAGTCAAATACGACTACAGTATATGAATATACACTGGTTTCGTCAACTAATCTGACTACGGTCAACTTCGCGGTCGGGTTTCGGTCCTGGATTGTCGAGCGCATTTTGGCTCACCATGCGCGTAGCCATCACGGGCGGGACCGGCTATGTAGGCCGAGCCGTCATCCAGAAGCTGCTCCGACGCGAGCATGACGTTCGCGCTCTCGTGCGCCGTCCCGAGCGTGCTGGGAGCCTCGCGGACCTCGGCGTCGAGCTCGTGCCGGGGGGCCTCGACGATCCTGTTGCGCTGAGATCGCTCGTCGAAGGCGTGGATGCGGTCGTACACCTGGTCGGCATCATCGTCGAAAGCGGTCGCCAGACATTCGATGCGGTGCACGTGGCGGGGACCGAGACGCTGGTGGCGGCGCTCCGACAGGCGGGGGGCGCGCTCTTGCTCCACATGAGCGCCTTGGGCGCCCGCGCGGACGGCGTGACCCGGTATCACCGAACCAAGTGGCAGGCGGAGGAGGTGGTCCGAGCCGCCGGCCTCCCGCACGCCGTTCTCCGGCCGTCACTCATCGCCGGGCCGGGAAATGCCGCCCTCAAGACGATGGTGGACATGATCCGCTTCTCGCCGATCGTGCCGGTGATCGGCGATGGACGCTACGAGCTGCAGCCCATCTGGCTGGAGGACGTGGCCGAGGCGTTCGCCCTGGCGTTGGAACGACAGGACCTGCGCGGAGTCTTCGAGCTCGGCGGCCCCGAGCGGTTGACCTACCATCAGGTGCTGGACCGCCTCGAATCCGCCCTGGGCGTGCGTCGAAGCCGGGTTCCGATCCCGGTGGGCATGGCGCGCTTCGCCGCAGCCGCGGGGGCCGTACTGCCGCACGTCGCCCCGATCACGCCGGAGCAGTTGCAGATGCTCCTGGAAGGGAACACGACGACCGACAATGCCGTGGCCTCGCGCTTCGGCATCTCCCCGCGCCCGTTCGCCGACGTAGCCCGGGATATCTGCGCGCCCTACGCAGCGCAGCCCCTCGCGGCATCCTAGCCGCCGCCCGGTTGCCCGGCCTGACGAGCGGGCCGCCTCGGATGGCGGGACGGTGGCCGCGCCGCGCGCTGCGGCTGGCCGCCGGCGCCGCGCTGCTGCTCGATGCGTGGGCCGCCACGCCGGCTGCTGCGCAGACCGTGGCTCCGGTTCCGCTGGCCGGAGGCGCCGTTGCGTTCGCCATGCATTCCACGGTCATCGGCGCCTTCACCGGCCGGGCGAGCGTCGCGCACGCCGAATTCACCGGCAACCGCCTGGAGGCTGTACGTGGCTTCGCGGAAGTGCGTGTGGCCGACATGCGCACGGGAATAGCGGCGCGCGACCGTCACATGCGGGAAGTGATGTCGGCCGACAGCTTCCCCGTGATCCGTTTCGATCTGGTGGACGTGGCGCCGGGCGCCACCGCGGGCGATACCACGAAGGCCGTGCTCGAGGGGCGGCTCACGCTGGATGGCGTCACACATCCCGTGCGCGCCGACGGTGCGGTGGTGGTACGTCCGGACGGCGTGGACGTGGACGCCCGCTTCGTGCTCGACATGCGTGACTACGGGATCGTACCGCCGGTGCGCGCGCTGGTGCTGCGGGTGTCGCCCGAGGTCGTCGTGACCGTCACGTTGACGTTCCGAGCGGCGGGCCCCTAGCCCAGGAAACAAGCGGCCCGGGGGCAGAACCCCCGGGCCCTAGGGCCGGACAGAGCCGCCGTCAGACTCTGTGCGCGACCACATCCTCGGGCGACGGACGGTCCGGCGCGCTTCCGCTCGGCGCGAACACGGTCGGCATCAGCGCCGGGTGGACGACGTACCCCCACGCGGCGATCTCACGTCGCGGCGCCGCCGCCGGCTTCTCGTCGGACCACATGACTCGCCCGCCCTCGTCTCGAATCTCACCGATCGGCGTCGCGCCCATCGGAACTCCCCGTCGTGTCCCTGCACCTGATTGGATGCTACGAGCGCGCGAATGGTTGCAGGAGTCAGCCGCGGAGCCGGCCCGTGCGCGAGACCGTGACCGTGTCGGCGGACGCGCCGCGGGCGAAGATCACACGGGTGTTGGAGGTGCCGTAGCCCAGGCCGAGCGGACCGAAGACGACGGTGGTGTTGGAACAGGTGATCGCGGCCGAGCCCAGGTCGTACGTGCCGACCGTGTCCCAGGCGACCGCGGAGCGCCGCACCGAAACGGTGGCCGTCCGTCGCAGCCGGTCCACCTCCAGGCGCGCGAGGCTCGAGCGGGCGAGGGCCAGTTGGCGGGTCGCGGCGTGGACGGCCGCGAACCGCTCGACGCCCTCGCGCACGGCGGCCCGGTCCAGCGCCCGGCCCACGGGCGGCATCGCGACGGACACGAGCACGCCGATGACGGCGAGGACGGAGAGCAGCTCGGGCAAGGTGAAGCCGCGACGCATGGGGGCACCTTAGTGGCGCCGCATCCGGCGCCGGCATCCCTCCGTCGCGGTCCGGCGCAAACGGTCGGCACGCGGGCTTGCCGCCCGCTGGTCGCCGGCGGAGACGCCGGCTAGACTGGGGCATGCACATCCTGGTGCGGATGTATCTCCGGACCGCCTTCGGCTTCCTCGCCGTCGGCCTCCTGGGCGGTCTGTGGATCGAGTACCGGTTGACGACGGGCGGCACGATCACCCACGGGATGATCGTGGCGCACGTACACCTGCTGCTGGTGGGCTTCCTGGTGATGATGATCTTCGGCGTGGCCTACTGGCTCTTCCCGCGCTCCGGGCGCGGACAACCGATCGGGCCCTACCCCGCGCTGGTGGGATGGTCCTACGCGCTGCTGACCTCGGGCACCGTCGTGCGCGCGGCTACCGAGTTCTTCGACCTGCCGCTCGCCGCGCCGGCCTGGGGCTACGTGCGCCTGGCGGCCTCGGCCTGCCAGGTGGCCGGGATCGCCATCGGCATCGTGGCGCTCTGGGGCCGGGTCCGCGGCGCGGCCATCACGAAGCTGGAGCCGCCCGCCGGCGCGTCGCCCTAGCGACTCGCGGCCGGAGCCGTCAGCCGGTGCCGTGTGAAGGCGATGAGCCCCCCGGCGTCGAGAATCGCCTGGCGCGCGGCCGGCAGCGGCCGCACGGGGTAGCGCCGTCCGTTCGTCAGATTCATCACCTCCGCCACGCCGATCGCGAGACCGTCGCCCTCGGCGGCCGCGACCCCCGGAGCCTCCACCAGCCGCAATCCAAGGTTGATCGCATTCTGCAGGAAGATTCGCGCGAAGCTCTCCGCCACGACGACCAGCTCGTGGCCCTTGAGCGTGGACACCGCCTGCTCGCGCGAGGAGCCGCAGCCGAAGTTCTTGCCGGCGACGATGACGCTGCCCGCCGGCACCGCGCCGGCCTTGAGCCTGGCGTTGAACGCCGCCAGGTCGGCGAACGCGTACTGCGGTGTCTCCGAGGGAAGCACGGTCGCCATGTACCGCCCGGGATAGATGACGTCGGTCGAGACGTCGTCACCCAGCACCAACACCACCGAGGCCGCGCTCATGGCTGGCCCTCCCGCCGGGGATCGGTGATCACGCCCGTCACCGCGGACGCCGCCGCGACGGCCGGCGAGCAGAGGTAGACGTCCGCCGTCGGATTCCCCATCCGGCCCTTGAAGTTGCGATTCGTGGTGGACAGCGCGACCTCGCCGTCGCCCAGCGCGCCCTCGTGCACGCCCAGGCACGGGCCGCAGCCCGCGTTCATGACCACCGCGCCCGCCTCGACGAGGTCGGCGACGTAGCCGGCCGCCAGGGCCTCCCGATAGATGCGGCCCGACGCGGGGAAGACCAGCATCCGCGTGGAGGCCGCCACCTTCCGCCCCTTGAGGATGCGCGCCGCGACCGCGAGGTCGTCGAGGCGGCCGTTGGTGCATGAGCCGATCACGATCTGATCCACGTGGCGGCCGGCCACGTCGCCGACCGGGCGGACGTTGTCCACCGTGTGGGGACACGCGATCTGCGGTGCCAGCGCCGCGACGTCCACGTCCACCGTGCGCTCGTACTCGGCGTCGGGGTCGAGCGGCGTCGTGTGCACGGCCTCGACCACGCCCGCGTCCTCCTTCAGATACCGGAGGGTCTCCGCGTCGGCCGGCACGATCCCCGACGTGGCGCCCGCCTCGACCGCCATATTGCACAGGGTCAGGCGTCCGGAGGTCGGCATCGTGCGGATGGTGTCGCCGTGGAATTCCAGCACGCGGAAGGTCGCGCCCGCGGCGCCGAGAACCCCCACGAGGTGCAGGATCAGGTCCTTGGGCCCCACCATCGGCGGGAGCGCTCCGTTCACGTTCACGCGGATGGTGGCGGGCACCTCCACGTTCACCGCGTACCCCAGCGCCCACACGCTCGCCATCTCCGTGGCGCCGATGCCGAAGGCGAACGCGCCCAGCGCCCCGTGGCTCGTGGTGTGGGAATCCGTGCCGACCACCACGGCCCCGGGCCGCACGTAGCCGTTCTCCGGCAGGATCTGGTGGCAGATCCCGCCCCGGTCGCCGCGGATGTCGTGGAACCGGGTGATCCCGTGGGCCGCGACGAACTCGCGCACCTTCTTCTGGTTGGTCGCGGTCTTCGGTGATTCGGCGGGCACGCGGTGATCGAAGATGATGGCGATGCGCGACGGATCCCACGGCCGGGCCTCGAGGCCCGTGTCGCGGAAGATCTCGCGGAACTGGTTGATCACCAGCGCCGCGTTCTCGTGGCTCATCGCGAGGTCCACCGCGGGTTCGACGACGTCGCCGACCGCGACGTCGCTCCGGCCCGAGGCGCGAGCCAGGATCTGCTGCACGACCGTCATGCCCATGTCACCCTCTCCTCCATCAGACGACGCCGGCCTTCCGCAACCTGGCGACGTCGTCACGTGTCAGCCCGAGACCGCCCAGGACCTCCTCGGTGTGCTCCGAGAGCCGGGGCGGGGGCGATGCGATCGCGCCCGGCGTCGCGCCGAACTGCGCCGTCAGGCCGAGCAGCTTGAGCTCTCCGATCCCCTCCGCGCACACCGCCTGCACGGTGCCCCGGTGCGCGACCTGCGGCTGGCTCAGCGCCTCCTCGAGCCCGAGGATCGCGCCCGAGGGCACGCCCCGCGCGTTGAGGCGCACCACCCAGTGCTCGGTCGTGTCCTGCTTGAGCCGGTCCTCGAGCAGCGGCGTCAGCGCGCGGCGGTTCTGTTTGCGCGCGTCCCGCTTGGCGAAGCGCGGATCGCGCGTGAGCTCCGGCACTCCCAGCTCGTCCGCCACCGCCTCCCATTGCTCCTGCTTGTTGGCCGCGATGTTGATCGCGCCGTCGCCGGTGACGAACGTGCCGGACGGCGCCGCCGTGAAGTTGTCGTTCCCCAGCAGCTGCGGCTGCTGGTGGCCGATCAGCAGGTTCGCCGCCACCCATCCCATCAGCGGCATGATGGAGTCCACGAGGGCCACGTCGATGGACTGCCCCACGCCCGTCCGCTCCCGGTGGTACAGAGCCGCCATGATGGCGAACGCGGCGTTCAGTCCGCCGACCGTGTCGCAAACCGGGAACCCGCAGCGCAACGGATTGAGCCGCTCGTCGCCGTTGACCGCCATCACGCCGCTCAAGCCCTGGATGATCTGGTCGTAGGCCGGCTTCAGCGCGTCCGGCCCCGTCTGCCCGAACCCGGAGATGGCGCAGTACACGAGCCGCGGATTCGCCTCGGCCAGCACGGCGTAGGAGAGCCCGAGCCGCTCCATCACGCCCGGCCGGAAGTTCTCCACCACCACGTCGGCGGTCGCCGTGAGCCGCAGGAAGATGTCCTTGGCCTCGGGCTCCTTGAGGTTCAGGGTCACGGACTTCTTGTTCGCGTTCTGGGCGAGGAAGCTCGTCCCCATGAGCCGTTCGTTCAGCTCCGGGACGTTGCCCAGCTTGCGCGCCAGGTCCCCGTCCACGGGGTTCTCGATCTTGATCACCTCGGCGCCGAGCAGCGCGAGATGCAGCGTCGCGAACGGACCGGAGAGGACGTTGGTCAGGTCCAGCACCCGCACGCCGTCGAGCAGCTTCGCGCTCATGCGTTCTCCGCCACGGCCGCGGCGATCGTGCCCGTGCGATAGACCGTGCCCGGCAGCTCGCGGCCGAAGAACCGGCTCACGTCGCTGGCCACGGCGATCAGCTGGTCGAGCCGGACATCCGTGCGCAGGCCGGAGCGCTGCAGCATGTGCACGAAGTCCTCCGTGCAGGTGTTGCCGCCCGCGACCTTGGTGAAGGGGCAGCCCCCCAGGCCCGCCACGGACGACTCGAACCAGGTCACCCCGCTGCGCATCGCGGCGCAGCAGTTGGCCAGGGCGAGGCCGTACGTGTTGTGGAAATGGCAGGCCGCGGTGATGCCGGGGCCGGCCGCGAGCACCGCCTCGTACAGGCGCTCCACCTGGTCGGGGACCGCGTGGCCGGCGGTGTCGGCCAGGCTCAGGTGGGTCAACCCGGCCTCGATGAAGCCGCGCGCGATGCCCACCACGCGCTCCTCCGGGACGGCTCCCTCGTAGCCGCAGCCGAACGCCGACTGCACCGACACCTGCACGTCGGCCTTCGCTGCGCGGGCCGCGTGCGCCATCGCGATGATGCGCCCGGTCGCCTCGGCGATGGACATGCCCGTGTTCTTGCGGCTGTGCGTCTCGCTGGCCGACACGCCCATGCAGAACAGCGTGACGCCGCACGCGAGGCCGCGCTCGAGCCCCTTTTCGTTCAGCACCAGGGCCGAGAGCCGCGCGCCGCCGGCGGCGCCCAGCTCCGCGAACAGCCGGTCGGTATCCGCCATCTGCGGCACCTTGCCGGGGTGCACGAACGAGCCGACCTGGACCACGTCCACGCCGGAGGCCATCAGGCCGCGGATCCACCGCACCTTCTGCTCGGTCGGAACGACCTCGCGCTCCATCTGGAGGCCGTCCCGGGGACCGACCTCGTGCAGCACGATGGGACGCGGCGCCGTGCCCACGCCGCTCAGCCCTTCAGCTCGCGGGCCACGGCCTCGGCGACCTCGAGCGTGGTGTTGGTCCCGCCCATGTCGTAGGTCCGCACCCTGCCGGCGCGGATCACCGCGGCCACCGCGCGCTCGAGCCGCTCGCCCTTCGCCGTCTCGCCCAGCCAGTCCAGCATCATCTTCGCGGCGAGGATCGTCGCGATCGGGTTCACCTTGTACTGGCCCGCGTACTTCGGCGCCGAGCCGTGCGACGGCTCGAACACCGCCAGCTTCTCGCCGATGTTACCCGAGCACCCGAAGCCGAGCCCGCCGACCATCTGCGCCGCCAGGTCCGAGATGATGTCGCCGTAGAGGTTCGGGGCCACCAGCACCTCGTAGCTCGTCGGGTTCTTGAGCAGCCACATGCAGATGGCGTCCACGTTGGCGTCGTCCATCGCGATGCCCGGGTAGTCGGCGGCCACCTTCCGCGCCTCCTCGAGGAACAGCCCGTCCGTCGCGCGCACGACGTTCGCCTTGTGCACCACCGTCACCTTCTTGCGGCCCGCCTGCTTGGCGTACTCGAACGCCGCGCGCACGATGCGCGCGGAGCCCTTCCGCGTATTCACCTTGCAGGAGACGGCGTACGCGTCCGGCGCGAGGCCCGTGAACGGCGCGAACGGCTTCGACGCGGCGGCGAGCGCCGACGCGACGGCCGCGGGCACCGGGCTGAACTCGACGCCGGCGTACAGGTCTTCCGTGTTCTCGCGGAAGATCACGAGGTCGATGGTGTCCTTGAAGTTCAGCGGATTGCCCGGATAGGCCTTGCAGGGGCGGAGGCACACGTACAGGTCGAACAGCTGCCGCATGCGGACGATGGGCGAGCGGTAGACGAGGCCCGTGCCCCGGAGCGCCGGCACCAGCTCGGTCTCCGCCGCCCACGCCGGCTTCGACGTGATCGCGCCGAACATCGCGGCGTGAACGCCCTTCAGCAGCGCGATGGTGCGCGCCGGCAGGGCGTCGCCTTCCCGGCACCAGAAGTCCCAGCCGATGTCCCCCGGCACGTAGTCCGCGTCGAGCCGGATGCCGTCGAGGACGATCCGCGCCGCCTCCATCACGTCGTTGCCGATGCCGTCGCCCGGCAGCCACGCAATCCTGTACTGAGCCATGCGGTCCACTCCCAAGGGGGCTGGCGACCAGAAACAGCAAGAAATGAGCCGGATTTGGGCGGTGGCCGGTAAAGCCGTGCCGCTCCGCCACAATCGCCGGGAGGGCGCGTGGCGACGCGTCAAGTCCTCCCGGCCCGTCCCCTCCTTGCGCTGGGCGCGGCGGCGGGATATGAAATCTGCACACCATGAGCGACCCCCTTCTGGCGCTCCGCGAATACGCCAAGCTCGCCCCCTGGAACATCCGGGACCTGGCGGCCCTGTCGGGGGGGATTCTGACCGCCTCCGGCGTCACGCCGATCAACGCGGCCGCGCAGAGCCAGCCGTCCGATCGGACGATCCGTTTCTACGTGACGCGCCACCTGATGAGCCCGCCCGAAGGACGCGGCACCGCGGCCACGTACGGCTATCGCCACCTGCTCCAGCTGCTCTCGATCAAGCTGCGGCAGATGGAGGGTGCGACGCTCGCCACGATCACCAAGGACATCACCGATTCTCCCGGCGACGTGCTGGAGAAGCGGGTCGCCGCGTCGCTCGGCAGCCTGCCCACGCCGGAGGAGATCGACTTCCGGAGTATCGTGGCGCCGCGCGGCCGCGTCGCCCGGGCCGTGGGCCGCCACCCGGCGCCCGACGCTGCGGGTGCCCCTCAGCTGAGCGCGCCGGCCGGCGCCTGGTACCGCATCCCGCTCGAGGACGGAGCCGAGGTGTCGCTGCGCCACGATCATCCGGCGGCGCGCACGCAGGCTCAGCGCCAGCGGCTGGCCGAACGCCTGGCGCGGGCGGTCCGCGAATCGGCGGGCGAGTCGGGGTCGTAGCGCCGCATGCGCCTCCGCTGGCGCCTGCCCCTCCTGTTGTCCGCGTGTGTCGTGGTCGGGCAGATCTTCTCGCTCAATCCGCTGATCGACGTCGTCACCGGGCTCCCTCCCGGAACGGCACGCCTCACGTATCCCGCCTCGCACGTGCTGCTCGCGCCACTGACCCTCCTCGCCGATTGGCTGAACGGCGGCTCGCGGCGGGACCTGATCGGTTTCGCGGCCTGGATCCTCGTCGCATACGTGCTCGTCCGGTTGGCCGTCCGGCGCCCCGCCGGCCGCGCGGCGCGCGAAGCGCTGTACGCGGGGGCGTTCCTGCTGGCGCTCGGCGCGTTCGTGGGTTGGGGTTACTGGCTCCAGCGGCCCATCCCGCGCCTCGTCGCGACGGACCCCGACGCCATGGTGCTGGACGTGCATTCGCACACGGCGCTCTCGCACGACGGCCGCCGGGGGTTCGGGGCGGCCCAGAACTCGGCCTGGCACGCGCGGGCGGGATTCGACGTGGCCTTCGTGACCGACCACAACGCCTTCGGGGCCGCCAAGGCGTGGCGGCTCGAGGAGCCGCTGCGGCGCCCGCGGCTCCTGGATGGCGAGGAGATCTCGCTCGCGGGCATCCACGTGCTGGCGCTCGGCATCACGCACGTCATTCCCTACCGGCCCTACGACGCGTCGTGGGACTCGACCGGCGCGCTGATCCGGCGGCTGCACGCCGACTCGATCTTCCTCGTCCCGACGCTGCCCGAGGACTGGCGGCGCCACACGGGCGAGGAATTCGGTCAACTCAGCGAATGGGGCGTGGACGGCTTCGAGATCTGGACGGCCGCGCCGCAAGCCATGGACCTGCCGCCGGCGGGCCGCCGCACGGTGATCGGCTGGTCGAGGCTCGAGAACAAGCCCGTCTTCGGCTCGACCGACATGCACGGGTTCGGGAATGCGGCGACGGTGTGGAACGTGGTGCGGCTGCCCGGATGGCGCGCGCTCGGCGACACCGCCCTCAGCCGGGCGATTCTGGCGCAGCTGCGGACCGGTGGCGTGACGGCGAATCAGGTGCTGGCGCTGCGCCGCTGGCTGCCCGAGTCGCGCTTGGGCTCCGCCTTCGACCTGCCCATCAACGCGGCCCTGCTGCTGCGCACCGCCTCACGGCCCCACGCCGTGGCCCTGCTCGCCTGGATTTGGATCCTGGCGGCCGCCGCTACCTACCGCAGGGTGCCGCCGACAGCGTGAGCGCGGCGGGCTCGTAGAAGCCCCGCACGTCCAGATAGGCCGAGCCGTCGGTGCGGAACGTCAGGTCGGGATGCTCGACCGGTGCCGCGCCCCGCCGCAGCTCCGCGCATGCCCCCGGCGCCAGCCACGGGAACCGCAGCACGAGCCGCGTGTGACGCGCCGCGGCCAGGCCGATGGCGACCGCGCGCGCGGCCGGCCGATAGACGATGCTCAGCGAGTCGCCGTAGAGCCGCCAGCCGTCCAGCCTCCAGGTCGAATCGTCGGCGATCCCGTCCACATGGGGCGCGACCTCGAGCGAGTCCAGGTGCTCGTCCACGCCGAACAGCCCCCGCGCCAGCAGGTCGAGATACGAGCCCGCCGAGAACATGAAGAGCCCGTTGTTGTCGCCCCGCTCTCCCGGCCGCCCGTAGTTGACGCGGATGATCCGTGACGCCTCGTCGCCCAGCCGGCGCCACGCGGTGCGGCGCTGCGCCGCCGTGCCGTAGCGGAAGGCGGCCTCCAGCGCCTTGAAGTCCATGATGTGCCACCCCCAGCCCGTCCAGTAGCCGGAGCGGTCGAACCACGAATCGTCGCTGGGCACCGCGAAGAAGCCGCGGTTGCGCTCGTCCCACCACTGGGGCCGGAGCAGGGTGCCCACCATCGCGGACTGCATCGCCGTGTCGGCCACCTGGCCGAACACCAGGGCGTCCACCGGCTGGAGGTGGTAGTGGTCCCAGCTGCGCGCGCTGTCCGCCATGGCGTGGTACGTGAACCAGCGCAGTTCGGGCCGCCACAGCGCCGGCAACCCCGCGCGGATGCGCGCCGCCGCGTCGCGCCACGCGACCGCGCTGTCGCCGAGGCCCGCCGCCGGCAGCCGCCAGGCCGCCTCGTCCTCGAGCTCGGCCAGCCGGTCCAGCGCGTAGGCCGTCAGCGCGTTGACGTACGGGTCCTCGGTGAGGTACGGGTCGTCCTTAGGCGAGAGCGGCGACATCTCGGAGTACGTGCCGAAGCTCACCCCTTCCACCAGGCCGTCCCGGTTGTGGACGGTCTGCAGCACGTGGCGCGCGATCTTCCGCAGGTTGCGCAGCTCGGAGCCGAGCCACGCGGTGTCCTGCGTCGCCCGGTAGCACGCGTACGCCTTCAGTATCTCGTACGGGTCCTTGTCCGCCATCCAGTGGCCGCCCCAGTCGTCGGTCCAGACGTAGCGTCCCTGGGCGCCCAGCCGGTTCCAGATCTCGTGGCGCTGGGCGCCCGACGGATCGGCGTACTGCTTCATCAGCGCGTACTCGGAGCAGACCACCTCCGCGTCGCCGAGCTGCAGGGCCGTCGTCGCACCGTACCATCCGTCGCGATCGAACGCCGCGAGGAACGTGTACGATCCGGCCGGCAGGTTGCGGAACGTGGCGATGCGATCGTAGCGCAGCATCGGCCGCGCCGCCGCGAGCACGTGCGCCAGCAGCGTGGCGACGGCGGGCGACGGCGTGGCGACCCGCAACCCGGCGGCCACGGGCGGCGCCGGATCGTCGCCGATCGCCTGGGCCAGGGCGTCGGCGGCCTCGTCCTCCGTCGCTCCCCGTCCGAACACCACCTCGGCGCGGATCTTCCCCGTGCTGTCGCGCGCGGGCTCCAGTGCGAGCAGGAGCCGGCCGACGGCCCGGCGCTCCCGGCCCACCTCGCCGCCGAAGGAGCGCGTCAGCACGATCGAGGTCGTCTCGGTGCGGATCGCGGCCCGCGTTCCACGCCCGGGAGCGATGGCGACCACCGTGTGCGCGACGGTCGAATCCTGGAGGAAGGCGATGTGCCGGCCGTCGTCGATGCGCATCCGGTCGCGCACGCCGTAGCCCACCGACCGCCAGCGATGCTCGTAGAGATCGGCGGGGTCGATCGTGACGAGCACCAGGCGCCCGTACGGCCAGTGCGGGGCGGTGATGACCAGCTTGCCGGCCGGGGCGAGGGTGTCGCCCTGTGCCTCCACCGAGAGCGGCGCCCGGGTGGCGGAGTCCGCCACCAGCAGGGTGACCCGGCCGTCGGAGGAGAAGCGGACACTGTCCTGGAACGGCGGCGTCTCGGGCGTCTGCTCGCCCGGATGGAAGCCTTCGACGCGGACCCAGCCCGTGAAGGTCACCGGGTTGATGGTGAGATCCCGGAACACCGCCCCGCCGGCCGCGCTGTCCACGGCCACCCAGAACTGGAAATGCGGCAGGAGCACCGCCGTCGGCCGGAAGTCGTGGGTCGCGACCACCGTGATGTCGGGGGCCGGGGCCTGGGCCGCGAGGGGCGGGACGCACAGGGGCACGGACGCACAGACGCACAGCAGGAGCGCGGCGCCTGTCCTGAGCCCCGCCCTCCGAACGCTGGTAACCACTGCCCCTCTTGCCGTCTGGCAACTCATGTCGCGACCGCCTTCCGTGATGCCGAGTCCATTCACAGCATACGTGTCTCCAGTCACCCTTGCCAGCTTCGCGGCACATCCGCACATTGGCAGCAACCTCCCCCGGAGAGCTGTGCCCCATGGGCATGATCATCTTCATCGTCGTCCTGGTCGTCGTCCTCCTGTGGGTCGTGGGCGCCTACAACGGCCTCATCGCCCTCAAGAACCAGACGGTGAACGCCTGGAAGCAGATCGACGTGCAGCTCAAGCGGCGGCACGACCTCATTCCCAACCTCGTCAACACCGTCAAGGGCTCGATGGAGTTCGAGAAGGACACGCTGCAGGCGGTGATCGACGCGCGCTCCAAGGCGATGGCGGGGGGCGGGGGCGTCAAGGAGACGGCGGCGGCGGAGGGCATGCTGAGCGGCGCCCTGGGCAAGCTGTTCGTGGTGATGGAGCGCTATCCCGACCTCAAGTCGTCGCAGAACGTGCGCGACCTGCAGGAGGAGCTCTCCACGACCGAGAACAAGATCGCGTTCGCCCGGCAGCTCTACAACGACGTGGCCACCAGCTACAACACCAAGCAGCAGCAGTTCCCCACGAACCTGGTGGCGGGCCTGGCGAAGGCCGAAATCGCCGAGCTGTGGGAGATCGAAGACAAGGCCGAGCGCGACGTGCCGGCGGTGGACCTCTCGCTCAAGAAGCCGCAAGGGTGACGGCGGGCCCGAACCTCTTCGAGCAGCAGGCCAGGAACCGCCGCCTGACGGTGGCGTGGCTCCTGCTGTTCATCCTGTTCTTCGCCTGGCTGGGCTTCGGCGGCGACCTGGCGCTCTACCTGGCCGCCGCCTCGCGCACCGAGGGCCAGGTCGCGTACCGCTTCCCGTGGATCGGTCTCGTGGTCACCACCATCGCCGCGATCACCGCCTGGGTGTCGTGGCGCAAGGGGCCGCAGCAGGTGCTCTGGTCCACGGGCGCGCGGGAGCTGACCGCCCCGCAGACGTTCGAGGAGAAGCAGCTCGTCAACGTGGTCGAGGAGATGGCCATCGCGGCGGGCCTGCCGCGGCCGCGCGTGTACGTCATCGACGATCCCGACCCCAACGCCTTCGCGACGGGGCGGGACGCGTCCACCGCGTGCATCGCGGTCACCACCGGACTCCTCGCGGCCGTCAATCGCGAGGAGCTGCAGGGGGTGATCGCGCACGAGATGGGGCACGTCCGCAACCTCGACGTGCGGCTGATGACCCTCATCGCCTCGCTCGTCGGGGTGATCGTGGTGCTCTCGAACGGGATGGGGCGGATGCTGCGCGGCGGCAACTGGCTGCGCGGCGGCAAGGGCAAGGCCAGCGGCCCGCTCGCGGCGGCGGCGCTGGTGGTGTTCGTGCTGTGGGTGATCACGCTCATCCTCGCCCCGTTCATCTCGCGCATCATGGCGATGGCGGTCTCGCGCGACCGCGAGTACCTGGCCGACGCCACGGGCGCCGAGCTGACGCGCAACCCGGCGGCCCTGGCCTCGGCGCTCGAGAAGATCGAAACGCACGAAGCCCCCACGACGCACATCAAGGAAGGCGCGGCGCACCTGTGCATCGCCGATCCGCTGGGGCGCGACGTCAACCTGAAGGAAGGGCGGCTCGCCGACCTGCTCGCGACCCATCCCCCGATGGTGATGCGTATCACGCGCCTGAAGGGCATGGCGTTCCAGCAGCTCAAGGCCGCCGGCCAGCTGCCCGCGACCTGACCGCGCGGCGCGCGGCCCATGACCACCCTCGACTGGCTGCTGTTCGGCGTCGCGCTCGCGCTGGCAGCCGGCCTGACGTTGTGGCTGACGCGCCGGGCCACCGCGGTCTTCCGCGCCCGGATGCGCCGCTGGGCCCGCGCCACCGTCCTCGACTTCCAGGCGCGCATCGCCCGCTACAAGCTGGTGAGCCGCCGCGCCATCCACGACGAGCTGATCCTCGATCCGGTGGTCGTCGCCGCCATGCGCGAGTACGTCCGCCGGGAGCGGCTCACCGAGCTCGAAGTGCGCGTCCGGGTGGAGCGCTACATCGACGAGATCCTGCCGTTCTTCAACGTGCTGTCGTACTACCGGCTGGGCTACAACCTCGCCAAGCTGACGCTGAACCTGCTGTACAAGGTCACGGTGGACTACCAGGACGAGGCGGCGCTGGAGCGGATCCCGCGCGGCGACGTCGTGGTCTACCTGATGAATCACCGCTCCAACGCGGACTACGTAGTGGTCGCGTTCGTGCTGGCCCGCGGCGTCGCGGTGAGCTACGCCGTCGGCGAGTGGGCCCGGGTGTGGCCGCTGGAGACCATCTTCAAGTCGTTCGGCTCCTACTTCATCCGCCGCCGCTACCGGGAACCCCTCTACCACGCCGTGCTCGAGCGCTACGTGCAGCTCATCACCCGCAACGGCGTCACGCAGGGGCTGTTCCCCGAGGGAGGCCTCTCGCGCGACGGCAAGTGCCGGCCGGCGAAGATCGGCCTCCTGGACTACATCGCCGGCACGCTGCGGGAGGACGGGTTCGACCGCGACATCTGGCTGGTGCCGGTCGCGCTCAACTATGACCGGACGCTCGAGGACCGGGTGCTCATCCAGGAGTGCCTGGACCCGGAGCTGCGGTTGTCGCGCGTGCGCCAGGCGTGGAGCGTGCTCCAGTACCTGAGCCTCAACGCCGTGCGCTTCGCGACCGGCCGTCTCAAGCGCTACGGGCGCGCGGCGGTGAACTTCGGCACCCCCCTCTCGCTCCGCGCCTGGCTCGCCGCGCAGGCCACCGACGTGCTCGCCCTGCCGCGCGAGGAGCGCCTGCCGCACATCCAGCGGCTGGCGGACGACGCGCTGGAGCGCGTGCGCGGCATCGTGCCGGTGACCTCGGTGGCCCTGGCGTCCGCCGCGCTCCTCTCGTTCGAGCGGCACGTGGTCACGCTCCCGGAACTGCTGACGCGCATGGAGGAGCTGCGCGGCCGGCTGCTCGAGGTGAATGCGAAGGTCGTCCGGGCCGACCGGGACATCGCCGCCGTGTGGGAGAACGCGCGGCGCATGTTCCGCATGCGGAGGATCGTGCTGGTGACGGGAGCGTCGGTGGCGGTGATGCCGCGGCAGCGGCCGCTGCTCGAGTACTACGCGAACTCGATCGCCCACCTGTGGCCCGCGACGGAGCCGGTGCGGAGCCGGATGACGCCTGCTGACGACCGGGATGAGTCGCTGCTGCGGTTGAGAGAGCCGCCGAAGAGGCCGGGCCGTTAGCGGGTTGTAGGTGGTGGGTTGTGGAACGTGCGGGGCTCCTTTCCTTGCCACAACCCGCAACCTACCACCTACCAACCACCCGCCTCCATATTCCCCACATGCCCGCCCCCGTCTCCCTTCCCGATCTCGCCGTCGGCGCCCACGTCGAGGAGCCGCTCCTCGTCTGGGACGTGGAGCAACGCACCCAGTCCGACGGCAGCGCCTTCGTCATTCTGACGCTCGCCAACAGCACCGGTCGCGTGAAGACGGCGCCATTCTGGTCGTCCGACCTGCACAAGGTCGAAGGCGTCCAGAAGGGGGCGGTGGTCAGCGTGATCGGCGAGGTCGGCACGTACCGCACCGACCGCCAGCTGAAGGTGTCGAGCCTCCGGCCCGTGCCGCCCAATCTGGTGGACTGGTCGCGGCTGCTGCCGTCGATCGGCGACGTCGCGCCGTGGTGGAAGAAGGTGGACGACTGGCGCGGCGAGATGGACGCCGGCCCGTTCCGGCGCGCCGTCGCGCTGTTCTACGACGACCCGGACTTCCGGGCGCAATACGAGCGCTGTCCGGCCTCCCTTGCCAATCACCACGCCGAGCTCGGCGGGCTCCTCAAGCACACCGTCGAGGTCGGGGTGATCGGCCGGCAGATCGCGAAGACCTGCGGGGCGAGCTGGGACGTCGTCCTGGCGGGCGTGCTGCTCCACGACATCGGCAAGCTCGAGGCCTACCGCTGGGACGGGCTGTTCGCGATGACCGAGGCGGGGAGCCTGCTCGGCCACGTGGCGCTCGGATCGCTGATGCTCGACCGCCGGCTGGACGAGCCCGAAGAGGCGGTGATGAGCGAGGGCGAGCGACTGCTGCTCCAGCATCTCGTGCTCTCCCATCACGGCGAGCTGGAATTCGGCAGTCCCGTGCGTCCCATGACGCTCGAGGCGGAGGTGTTGCACTACGCCGACAGCGCTTCGGCCGCCACAGCGAACCTGGCCAACGCCCTCAAGGAAGCCGCCAACTTCGGCGACGGCGAATCGGTCTCCAGGCCGATCTGGACCCTCGACCGGCGCCGGGTCTTCCGGGGCCCGGCGTGAAGCAGCGCCCCCGAGAGCGCGCCGCGGCACGCGCGGCGGAAGGAGCCCCGTAACCGGATGGCTGTCGCCGATCAACGCACCACCCAGGAGTTCCCCGAGCGCTCCGAGGCGCTCGCCGCCTTCCTCAAGGCCGCGGGGCCGGCTCCGCGCCTTCTGACGGTGGATGACAGCGCGGGCTGCCCGCTCCACCACGCGCTCGCGGCCCTGCAGTGGACCGGCGAGACCGGCCTGTTCCGGCCCTCCGACCGGCTCCATGCCGCCTGGTTCGCGGCCGAGACGGGCGTCGCCGTGATCGAGCGCGTGGTGGACGACAAGCCGGTCTATCGGTTCCTGGGGCCGCGCATCGAGGCGCCGCAGAAGATGCCGGTGGACGGCAAGCCCGTGGTGGACGAGGCCTACGTGCTCGGCTACGAATTCGCGGAGCGCTGGAACGCAATCGCGCATTTCCTCGTGACGACGCAGGGCCGCGGCGCGCTGCTCGCGTTGTTCGCCGCGCGCGCCCCCGAGCTGGACCACATCCGTCGCTGGCTCCTCGCGCTGTTCCAGGGACCCGTGCCGGCCGGCGCCGACCATCTTCACGCCGCCTGGTTCGCCACG
>Ga0335069_10005747_pt1 | contig 18172 bp, 14 predicted proteins | sample Lox_Sample_11_FD_206714 | JGI IMG/M metagenome (GOLD analysis project Ga0335069, IMG submission 206714) | Soil microbial communities from Loxahatchee National Wildlife Refuge, Florida, United States - Lox_Sample_1.1 | ecosystem: Environmental > Terrestrial > Soil > Wetlands | place: USA... | reverse complement strand
GGTCCTGCTGCTAGCGGAGCGGTTCGCGGCGGTGACGGCCTTTTCTCATGGACTGTCCTTCTGCCAGGCAGTCGAGGCCTTGTGCAGCGTGAAACTTTCTGCTCGCGCCCGGACCTTGAGGGTATTCCTCGCCGAACTGGAGCGCCTGCGCCAGCACGCCGGCGCCATTCAGGAAATCTGCGAGTCCACGGCGCTGGTCGTGGCCAACAGCCAGGCGGGCATCCTGGAAGAGGATTTGCTACGCATATCGGGCGAACTTACCAACCATCGGTATTTGCTGGGGTTGCTCGCGCCGGGCGGGTTGATGTGCGACCTGCCGGACGCAGCTTGCCAAAAAGCAGTTAAGCAGGCCCAAGCCGTGCTCGGAGGGTTAAACGCTCTGGAACGGAGTTTGCGCGTTTCCAGCAGTTTCCTCGACCGCCTCGAGGAAGTGGGTTACGTCGCGTTGCGCAACGCCACTGTTTACGGGCTTCTCGGCCCGGTCGCCCGTGCGTCGGGCCTCAGCCGCGATTTGCGCCGCGCACAGGCTTACTTGGGCTACGATCAATTCCAGTTCGACGTGCCCAGCGAACGAGAGGGCGATGGCTATGCTCGCTTGCGTATACTGTTTGCCGAAGCTCGCCAATCGGTGCGCATTATGGAACAAGCCGTCGCCGCGCTGGCGCCGGGAGGCGTGCGCGAACCGTTTCAGCCTCGTGCGGGCTGCGCGCTGGGCTGGGTCGAAGCGCCGCGTGGCGCGACTTTTCACTGGGTGCGCCTGGACGAAGATGGAAAAGTTGCCCGCTACCGAGTGGTAACACCATCGTTCGCCAATTGGCACGGGTTCCACCTGGCCGTCGAGAAGTTCGCGTTTCAGGACTTCCCGATCATGCTTTCCACGTTCGATCTGTCCGTAGCTGAAAGCGACCGGTGACGGCATCAATCCATCAATCCAATTCTGTATGAGCCAATGGGTCATTAAAGGTCTCCGCATGGGGATCAAGACCACCGCCTATCCGGCCAAGCTGGAAAGAGCTGCCGGTGTGTCGCCCGGACTGCCCGTCGGAGGTGAGTATCCCGAAAGCGCGATCGCTTCGCTAATTGTGCGCTGCCCGACCGGTGTGTTCAGCGAGCGCGACGGTAGTATCGTTGCGGACTACCGGCGCTGCGTGCATTGCTATCGTTGCGTTCGCGGCTTCGAGCAGCCGGTGAATTGGCAGCAGACCTACGAGTGGGGAAGCCTTCCGGACGGCCAACACGAGTTTGCACAACCGTTCCACCGGTCCATTCACATCCTCGTGGTGGATGCGGGCGATTGCGGCGCGTGCCTCAACGAAGTCCGCCAGCTTAACAACCCCTATTACAACATGCACCGACTGGGGTTCTTCATCACGCCCACCCCGCGCCACGCCGACGTCCTGCTGGTGGTTGGGACGGTGACCGATCACATGCGCTTTGCGCTGAAGAAGATCTACGATGCCATGCCGGCCCCTAAGCGGGTGATCGCCGTTGGGGCGTGTGCCCTCTCCGGCGGGGTCTTTGCCGAGAGCTTTGTTTGCTCCAAGGGCGTATCGGAAGTGCTGCCGGTGGACGTCGAGGTGCCGGGCAATCCTCCGCCGCCGCTGGCGATTCTGCATGGCTTGCTGGTGGCGGTCGGACGCAAGGCCCCTAGTTCGTTCGATTCCCGCGACAAAGGTACCACGACCTCGCCGGCGAGCGCTCCGGTTGTGGCTGGAGCAAGCCGAGGCCTAAAATGACCCCGCTCTGGCCCGAACTCTTCTTCGCCCTGTGCGGCCTCGGCATAGTGGTGTCCTTAATTATCGCCCCATCGCGCCAGGGAAGGTGGCTGGCCTGGGTGGGCTGCCTGGCGGCGATTGCGCTCATATTGGCGGGGGCAACCGCATTGCTCGGCGGCAGGATGCTCCACTGCAGCCTCTGGTCGCTGCCAGGTTTAGCCGCTACGCTGACCCTTAGAATAGATGGGCTTTCCGCAGCGTTTTTGTGCATAACCGGCCTGGTGCTGTTCCCGACTTCGATTTATGCCGGCAACCAGTTCGTTTCCCAGCCTGCTCGCCATGACGGACGCGTGTTTGCCGTATTGCTGCTCGGATTGTATGCCTCCATCGGCCTGGTGTTTGCCGCAGGCGATGTTGTCCTGTTCCTGCTGGCTTGGGAGGTCATGTCCATTCTCTGCTACCTGCTCATTGTATGTGCGCGCGAGCGGGCAAACGGCCATGCGGCCTTAGGTTACCTTCTGCTGGCGATGGGTGAAGCCGGGACGCTGGCCTCCGCGCTCGCGTTTCTTCTGTTGGGGGTAGGCGCTGGATCGTTGGAGTTTGGCGCGATCAAAGCCGGCGCCCCCACATTGGGTGCAGGAATCCGCTGGGCGGTGTTTCTGCTTTCGCTTTTCGGGTTCGGCGTAAAGGCCGGGCTGGTGCCGGTCAATTCCTGGCTCCCGCGCGCCTACCTCGCCGCCCCGCGGGCCTTTGTGCCCGTGCTGGCAGGAGCCACTCTGAACCTCGGGCTCTACGGCATTCTGCGGGTCAACGCGGACCTCCTGCCGCCCACGAGCGCCGTACCGGGGTTGGTGGTCTTGGTCATTGGAACCCTCTCGGCGCTGCTGGGAATTCTTTACGCAACGACCGATAACGACCTCAAACTCATGCTGGCGCACAGTTCGATCGAGAACGTCGGCATCATGGTTGCCGGCTTCGGGGCGGGAATGGTTTTCGTAGCCACCAACCATCCCGCTCTGGCGGCCATCGCCTTCCTGGCGGGGCTGTATCATCTCATCAATCATTCGCTGTACAAGACGTTGCTGTTTTTCGGCGTCGGCACGGTGGAATTGCAAAGCGGCACGCGCGACATGGACCAATTGGGTGGTTTGATCAAATGGATGCCGCTGACGGCGCTGGCGTTTCTGGCGGGCACCTTGGGTATTGCCGCGTTGCCGCCGTTCAACGGGTTTGTCAGCGAGTGGCTGACCTTGCAGACGATGTTACGTTCGGCGGAACTGTCCTCGACGGCGGCCAAAATCGTGTTTGCCCTGTGCGGCGCCGGGTTGGCCCTCACGGCGGCTCTGGCAGTCACTTGTTTCGTGAAGGTGTTTGCGATGACTTTCTTGGGAATGCGCCGCCTGGACGAGGAGCGCCAGGTGACGGAGCCCAGGACCGGCGCCCTGGTCCCGATGTTTATTCTGGCAGCGCTGTGCCTGGCCTTTGGCGTGCTGCCGACCTACATCATCCCGGCATTGGACCCCGCGGTGCGCCCGTTGGTGGGAGGCAGCTCGACCGCGGAGTTAGTTCCGCCCTTCTTTGCCTCGCATCCGGCGCATTCCGAATTGCCGGCTGCCTTTGCGGGCGAGTTTCATGACCTGGGCGCGCAGGTGGGACAAGGCATTCTACCCGGGCACGGCCTGGTAGTGCTGCATCGGGGCGGCAAGGAGAACCCCGTGGTTTTCGCCATGTCCACTTCGTACATGCTAATCGTGCTGGTCCTGCTGCTGGTCCTCACCTATGTGGTGATCCGGCTCTGGCTCACGCGCAAGCGACAACTGGCCCGGCGCACCCGTTGGGATGGCGGCTTGAGGCGGCTGTTGCCGGAAATGACCTATACTGCCACCGGTTTCTCCAATCCGGTGCGAGTGATTTTTGACGCGGTTTTTCGGCCTACCACGGTCGAAGACACGCGCGAGACGGTGGCCGAGCACTTCCGCACCGCCATCCGGCGCGAGAAGGAACGGGTTCACCTGGTGGACCGCTTGGTGTTTCAGCCGACGCGGGCGGCAGCGTTGGGTTTCGCGCGCTGTCTGGCCGCCATGCACCACGGCCGCATCAATGCGTATATCACTTACGCCCTCTTGACCTTGTTGATTGTCTGGATTGTATGCTCGCTGGTTCCGGCCTCGTAGCGCCAGCAGTCTGACACCGCGAGGCCAGGACAGCGGCCATTGAATCTTATGGGCCCTGACAGCCTCATGCTCGGTTTGGTTTTCGCGCTTTGCGGCACAGGCGCGCTCCTGGGGATTATTGTTCCCGACCGGCGCAATCCCGCGCTGCTGGCCTGGGCCGGTGCGTTGGCCTCCGTGGCGGCGCTCGGGGCGAGCGGAGACGTGCTGTGGTCTGGACACGCGCTTCGCGGCGACCTCTGGACGATTCGCCCCATCGGAACCCTAACGATCTGCCTCGACCGCCTATCGGCGTTGTTCCTGTTCGTCGCGGCGGTGGTGGTCCTGGCCAGTTCCATTTTCTCGGCCGGCTACTTGAAACGCTATGCCGGGCACTACAGCCTGCGCGCGCTGAACGCCTGGTATCTGCTGCTCTTCGCTTCGGTTGTCTTGATTCTAATCGCCGACGATGTGCTGCTGTTTCTACTGGCTTGGGAGGCGATGTCCATCTTGAGTTATCTGCTGGTCAATTTCGAGCATGACCGCGAGGAGGCCAGCCGCGCCAGCTACCTGATGCTGGCCATGGGCGAAGCCGGGTTCCTGGCGGTCGCGCTGGTATTCTTGTTCCTGGCCGTGCAGGCGGGGTCAGTGGAGTTTGGCGCAATCCGTCACCAGTGGGTGGATGGAACCGGCGCGGCTGCTGCTCAGGCAACAATCCATCCATCCATCAATCCAATAATTCACTCCCCCGCAGCGCGCTGGCTGGTCTTCCTGTTGACGTTTTTCGGGTTTGGCGTCAAGGCGGGCTTAGTCCCGGTCAACAACTGGCTGCCGCGCGCGCACCCGGCCGCCCCGGCGAACGTTTCGGCGCTCCTCTCGGGTGTCATTTTGAACCTGGGTCTTTATGGCATCATTCGGATGAATCTCGACCTGGTGCCAGCCCGGATGGTTGGCGCAGGTGTGCTGGTGCTGATCGTCGGGACAGTTTCGGCGCTGGTAGGTATTCTGTATGCGACGACCGCCAATGACCTCAAGGCGATGCTCGCGCACAGCTCGATCGAGAACATCGGCATTGTGACCGTGGGCCTGGGCGCCGGCCTGGTCTTTACGGCCTACAATCGGCCCGTGCTCGCCGGGATTGCCTTCATCGCGGCTTTCTACCACATGATCAACCATTCGGTTTATAAGGCGCTGCTCTTTCTCGGTGCCGGCACGGTGGACGACCGAACCGGCACGCGGGACCTGAATAAGCTGGGTGGGTTGGTTCGCACTATGCCCTGGACTGCCGGCGTGTTTCTGGTGGGCAGCCTCGCGATTTCCGCCATGCCGCCCTTCAACGGTTTCGTCAGCGAATGGCTCACGCTCCAGACCCTTTTGCGGTCGGCGGAATTACCTTCGATCCTGGTCAAACTGGTGTTTGTGCTCTGCGGGGCGGGGCTGGCCCTGACGGCGGCGCTGGCCGTGACCTGCTTTGTGAAGGCCTTTGCCATGGGCTTTCTGGGCATGTCGCGCTCGGGCCAGGCGGCGAAGGCGGTTGAGGCCAAGGGCGTGTCCATTGCGCCCATGGTTCTGCTGGCCGTTCTCTGCCTGGTCTTGGGCATCCTGCCGACCTACGTGATTCCGGCGCTAAGCCGTCAGTTGCAGCCGCTGACCACTATCGAGGCCACCGGGGCCCTGGTTCCTCCGTTCTTCGCCTCCGATCCAGCGCACCCGCAATTACCGGCAGGCTTCGCAACCGAATTCCATGATTTGGGCGCGCAGGTCGGACAAGACCTCTTGCCCGGTGATGGGCTGGTGGTGCTGCATCGCGGCGGGACGGAGAATCCGGTGGTCTTCGCCATGTCCACTTCCTACATGTTTGTCGCGCTCCTCGTGCTGCTGGGCTTGGCGTTTGTCGTCATCCGCCTATGGCTCACGCGCCGCCGCGCCTTGGCGCGGAGAATACGCTGGGACGGTGGCGTGCGCCGCTTGCTGCCGGAGATGACTTATACCGCAACGGGGTTCTCCAACCCGGTGCGCGTAATCTTCGACGCTGTCTTCCGGCCAACGACGGTGGAGGACACGCGCGCCGCGGTGGAGCATCATTTCCGCACGGCCATCCGGCGGGAGCGGGGCGAAGTGCATATCGTGGATCGTGCTCTCTTTCAGCCGGCCAGGCGCGCTGCGCTGGAGTTTGCCCGCGGGCTGGCAGCCATGCACCACGGGCGCATCAATGCGTATGTCGCCTACGTGCTGCTGGCGTTGCTGGCGGCCCTGGCATTCGGGCTGTTGCTTTAACCGAAGGACGCACATGGACAAGATTCGCTCAATCTCCGCTTTGGAAATGCTGGATTCGCGTGGCCGCCCCACCCTGGGCGTGGTGGTGACGCTCTACAATCGGGCGACCGCTATGGCCTCTGTTCCCGCCGGGGCCTCTATTGGCGAACTGGAAGCTTGCGAACTGCGCGACCGGGACCCAAAGCGCTACCTGGGGCAAGGGGTGCGGCGTGCTGTGGCCAACGTGAACGAAGTCATCGCCCCGCGCCTGCGGCGCGAATCGGCGAGCGACCAGCGGCGCCTGGACGGCCTGTTGCGCGAGATGGATGGCACCAACGACAAGAGCAATCTGGGGGCGAACGCTATGCTCGGCGTGTCCCTTGCGGTCGCGCGCGTGGCCGCCCGGGTGCAGGAGAAGCCGCTCTACCGGCATTTGCGCGAACTGGCGGGTATGAAGTCGGAGAAAGCCTGGGTGCTACCGATTCCGCTGATGAACATCCTTAATGGCGGCCGGCACGCTCGGAACAACGTGGATTTCCAAGAGTTCATGGTGTTCCCCGCCGGAGCGCCGACGTTCGCCGAGGGGCTGCGATACGGGGTGGAGACCTTTCTCACGTTGGAGCGTTTGCTGGATGAGGCCGGGCGCACCACTTCCGTGGGCGACGAGGGTGGGTTCGCGCCGGACCTGAACCAGAACGAAGAGGCGATCCGGCTAGTCCTGGACGCCATCACCGCGGCGGGATACCACCCGGGCAGGGAGATCTGCATCGCCTTGGACGTGGCGGCGAGCGAGTTTTTTGAGAACGACGAGTATGAGTTCAAAAAGTCGGACGGCACCCGACTGCGAGCCGACGGCATGGCCCAACTGTATGGCGATCTCATCAATGACTATCCCATCGTGTCGATCGAGGATGGATTGTCCGAGCAGGATTGGGACGGCTGGAAAGGATTGACGCAGGCCCTCGGCAAGCAGGTCCAGCTAGTCGGCGACGATCTGTTCGCCACCCATGCCGAGGTCCTGGCGCGCGGGATCCGCGAGGGGGTGGGCAACGCCATCCTCGTGAAGCCAAACCAGATCGGCACTCTTACCGAGACCCTGGAGGTGATCGCGCTGGCCAAGAAGACCGGCTACGGCGTAATCGTTTCGCATCGGGCTGGGGACACGGAGGATACCTTCATCGCGGACCTGGCGGTGGCCACCAACGCCGGCCAAATCAAGGCTGGTTCTCCTTGCCGCTCCGAACGCACGGCCAAGTATAACCGCCTCCTCGTGATCGAAAAGGAACTCGGCACGCAGTCGTGCTACGGTCAGGCGGTCTTTAGGTCGCACAGGCCCTGAGATTCCGCCAGCGGCAGGCCACACAATAGAAACGAATAAGAGGAAATCCGGCTTATGCGCAGATACTCTTCCCAAATTGATCCTGATGTCGGGGGCGCCCGAGCTTTCCGGGACCCCGGCCCGCGGCCGGAATATTGGACGAATCCCCGCGATGGCACGGTGATGCGACTCGTTCCGGCCGCCGCATTCATCATGGGCTCCACGCCGGAGCAGATCGAAACCGCCAGAGGGATGGACATTTACGGGCATGAATTCACGCTGCTGGACGAGTTGCCTCAGTTTCGCGCGTTCCTTCCGGACTTTTACCTGAGTGAGCGCGCCATCACCAACGACCAGTTCGCGAAATTCCTTTCGGAGACCCGTCCGTTGCTTCCCGATGAACTTAGGCACCTGGCGCCGGTGCTTGAGCATGTCCGCGTTCCCAAAAGCAAGACCGGCCTGTATTCGGTCGCACCTGGCTTCGAACAGCACCCGGTGATTCACGTCTCGTGGTTCGGAGCCGAAGCCTACTGCCATTGGGCGGGTTTGCGCTTGCCCACCGAAGTCGAATGGGAGAAGGCCGCCCGCGGCACTGACGGGCGGCTGTATCCGTGGGGCAACCAGTGGCACGACGACTTCTTGCGATGGGCCGGCGATAAGCGGCGCCCGTACGACTCTCCGGCCCCGGTGGATGCCTGCCCCGAAGGCTGTTCGCCCTATGGCATCTTTCAAATGGCAGGCAACGTGGATGAATGGTGCGCCGACTGGTACCAATGGGACGTTTATCGGCGCTATGCCACGGGTGATTTGCGGCTGCCGACGGCCGGCGAGAGGCGCGTCGTGCGTGGGGGAAACTGTGTGGCGGCCAAGAAGATCCTCTTTCGTTGCGCCCATCGGCGCGGTAATGACCCCGCGATCGTAAACGTCCTTTACACCGGCATCCGTTGCGCCGCCGACGCGCAGCCGCTCGCACAAGCCGGTGCTTTGCGCCAATGAGCGTGACTCTCCCTTTCACGGGCCGGACCGAAGCGATCGCGCGCCTACGGCAACTCCATGCGCGACGCCGGCAGGTGCTGCTGGTGGGCGCCGAGGGCATGGGCAAAACGGCGCTTATCGAGCATCTGCAACTCAGCCTGCCCTTATTGGTGTGCTGGCAGTCCGGCAGCTTCCAGGCCATTGCCAGATCGCTGAACCAAAGCTCGATGCCGGTTTCCGGGCGGCGCATTCTGCCCCGGCAAAGCGAATTGCTTTCCGTGCTCACCAAAGCCAAGATGCCGGTGGTGTTCGATGGTTTGCCGTGGACCAATCTCAAGCTAAGTTCTTTTTTTGAGTGCGTGGGTCAGCGCACGCCGGTGTGGATTTCCTGCCGGTCCGCGGAGGTGTGGGATTTCGGGTTCTACCAGCCCTTCTTGTGGAAGTTCGCCCGGGTGGAACTCAAGCCGTTTTGTCTCTCCGAAACGCGCGCGCTGGTTGAAGCAGCGCTCAACGCCGGATGCCTTGCCCCAAGAACACCGGAGGAGATCGAAGAATGGCACTGCCGCTGCCGCGGAGTTCCGGGCGTCTTGTGCGGATTAATCGAGCGACACGAATCCCGCAAATTGAAGCGGAATCGTGCGCTCCCCCGTTCGGGCTAATTCGTGAAATTCGTGTCTATGAAACAATCCATCGTCACCCTGGACTTTGAAGGCGTCCTGGTTCCCGAAATCTGGATCGCGGTTGCCGACAAGACCGGCATCGCCGAGCTGCGCCGAACCACACGCGATGAGCCGGACTTCGACAAGCTCATGCGCCGTCGGCTGGAGATTCTGGCCGAACACCGGTTGAAGCTATCGGACATCCAACAAGTCATCGGCACGCTCCGGCCCCTGGCAGGCGCCAAGGAGTTCCTCGACGAATTACGTGCGATGGTGCAGGTGATCATCCTCTCAGACACCTTTGAGCAGTTCGCTTCGCCGTTGCTGGGGCAACTCGGTTGGCCGACGCTGCTGTGCCACCGGCTGGCAGTTGAGGACGACCGCATCGTGGATTATGTGCTGCGTCTGCCCGAGCAAAAACAGAAGGCCGTGGCCGCGCTGAAGCTGCTCAATTATCACGTGATTGCGGCGGGCGATTCGTTCAACGATACCGCCATGTTGAGCGAGGCGCACGTGGCCTGCCTCTTCCGCGCGCCGGACAACGTGAAAACGCAATTCCCCCAATTTGAAGCCATCGAGAGCTACGCTTCCTTGCTGGCCTTGATCAAATTCGCCGTTGACAATGCGTCCGGCGTGAAGGGGTAACGTCACGGCTTCGGCGTCCCAGTCTTCGGTGCGGGCACTTCTGCCTTGCCTTTACAGCGCTTCCGCACCCAATGCTGCTGGCCAGTCAGGGTGCCCGAATCACCCAACCGAGGCCGGCATGGCTCCTTTGCCCCGGCGGCGACGCAGGCGTCCTGCTGTTCCTGCGTCAGCGCCGCGTTGTATTCCTTCGAAGCCGCCGCGAGGCGCGCCCGAGAGCGCTTTTGCGCAGGCGTCTTGGGATCTATCGGTTTGGCCCAACGCCGCCGACGCTGCTTGCCGTTTACCACGGAGAAGACGTAGTCGCCGCACCGCCCGCTCTTCAGCACGGGCTCAAGGCATTCGCCCGCGGGGCCGAGCCACTGGCAGGCACTGCAGTGCTCAGGTGTCAATGGTGCAGGAACCTTGACCACCAGAGTCGTTTTCGAAGCCGTAACCTCTTGAGTGTTCATACTTAATCGCTGGACGCCAGCGCCATGGTGGACTGGTAGCATTTACGCGACCGTCCCAATCCTGCACGACGCCGAGAAGGAATCGAGCCGAATCTTTTTTGAAATACGATCATGCGTGTCTCAAAACTAGGCACTATTCCGATCAGGTCTGGGGCCACTGAGGTGTGGCCCCGGTGACTCCCGGGCGCTATACCGGTGTGTCTCCCATGTTGATCGGATCAACATGAGAGACACACCGGGGAGTCTCCGTCCAGACAGCGGCAGAACACCGTCGTTTCGCCCTCGCTACCAACGGCAAAACCGAAGCTACAGGCAGGGAAGGAGTCTGGCTGGAATAAGTCAGCGTCTGGGCTTGCCCCGCTCGCGACGTGTGCTATAGTTTACTTGGCAATGGAGCTTGCCCCCGCGAGAGCGGGAAGTGCCCTCTGGCTGATAGCTCCTACCAAACCGAGTTGAAGTGGATTGGTAGCGAGTTATGAAGCTGCTCATAATATCCGACGTGCACGGCAATTGGCCTGCCCTTCGGACTGTGCTCGAGGCTGAACCGGATGCCGATCGTACCCTTTGCCTGGGCGATTTGGTCGGCTACGGCCCCCAGCCTTTCCAGTGCGTGGCCTGGGCCAAGGAGAATCTGCCCCCTGAATGGATCGTCCAGGGGAACCACGATTTGGCGATTGGTTCCAATGCCGACCCGCGTTGCTTGCCTGCCTATGCCCCGTTAGCGGCCGCGACCCGGTCCTTTACCGCCCGCGCGCTCAGCCCAGAATCCAGGGAGTTCCTCGCCTGCCTTCAACCGCGGCGATGGTTCAGGTTACCAGGGACCACATGCCTGGCTTGTCATGCTTCGCCCACCAATCCTTTGTATCATTGTCTGACCGCGCAGAACGACGCCGAGTCCTGGAAGTCGGAGTTGCTGCAGGCACGCCGACCCGATTTCTTGTTTCTCGGCCACACGCACCACCCGCTGAAGATGCGCTTGGGGGGGACTTGGGTCGTGAACCCCGGCAGCGTGGGCCAACCGAGGTACGGTGAGTCTCAGGCGGCCTACGCGGTATGGCGGGATGGTGACGTGACCCTCCGCCGAGTAGCTTACGATATTGATGAGACGCTCCAGGCGTACCACGACCTGGAACTTGATCCTTATCCTTTGACGGCCCTGCGAGCGATGCTGCTTTATGGCTCGGAACTTTCGGCCCACCTGATCCGGTATTCTCTTGAAACGTAGAAACCTCCGTTGCCCCTCTCATTTGATGCAATGAACACGACGTTAGAAATCATTGAACCCCTCCCCCATTCACTACCCATTCAAAAGGCCAAAGCTGTCGGCGCGCAACGAAGTCTGCCCGATACCTGGGTCAATCCGAGCGACGGTTCGGTTCTGCGCCTGGTTCCGGCTGGCGAATTCATCATGGGTTCGACGCCGGAGCAAATCGAGCACGCCTTAGCGATGGACGCGAACGCCTCGCGCCAGAACCTGGAGCATGAGACGCCCCAATGCCGCCCCTGGGTGCCGGCGTTTTATCTGGGCCTCTTCACGGTGACCAATCGGCAGTTCGCGCGATTCCTGACTGAGTCGGGCGCCTCCCGGGAGCAGATGCGGTTTTGGATGCCCAAGGCCGAACATGTGTTCTTCCCGGCGAAGGGAAAGGACGCCTTTCAGGTCAAGGGGGGCTACGAAGACCACCCGGCGATCCACGTTTCCTGGTATGGCGCCGAGGCCTATTGCCACTGGGCCGGCTTGCGCCTGCCGACGGAAGTCGAATGGGAAAAGGCGGCACGCGGCGGTGACGGCCGGCTCTATCCGTGGGGGAACGATTGGCGCGCGGATTGTCTGCAATGGGCTGGCTCTGCCTCACCCGGCCAGAGCAGCGCACCGGTGAATGCCTGGTTCGAGGGGCGCTCACCCTATGGCATCTACCAAATGGCCGGCAATGTGGAGGAATGGTGCGCGGATTCGTATGAGTCGGCTGTCTATCGCCGGTACCTGACCGGCAACCCGCATGCGCCGACCACCGGCAGTCGCCGGATTCTGCGGGGCGGCAGTTGCCTGGGCAAGAGCCCGCTCGGCTTCCGTTGCGCCATGCGCCGCGCGCATGAGCCCTCCTTCCCCAGGGTCCTTTATACGGGCCTGCGTTGCGCATGCGATGTGCGGCAGTTCAGCGAAAGGACGGTATGAGTCGAGCCGTCTTGATGGAGCACTTGGGAGCGGCAAAGGCGTCGCTTCCGCCGCGGCGTTTGAACGTGAGGTTTGGGACGCCGTTAGCTTTCAGCTTGGTGGAGCGACGGCCGAGCGCAGGCGAGACCTCGGAAAGGTGAGATGGCTACGCAATTGGAAATCGAGGCCCTCTACGATTGGATGCATTTCTTTCATCCGCGACGCTCGGGCGAGTACGCGGACATTAGTTGCGCCTTGTTTGATGGCGACTTCGACCGGACACTAAGAGAAGCCCAGAACGCAAAGCATGAGTGGGTGCTGGAGGGCCTGGGTTTCCACCCCGGCGACAGCATTCTGGACGTCGGTTGTGGCTGGGGACCCATGCTGAACGCGGTGAGACGCCGGGGCGGAAACGCCGTGGGTCTGACCTTATCCAGGGCCCAGGCGAGATATTGCTCTCGGAAGGGACTCCAGGCTTTTCTTCAGGACTGGAAGACGGCCCTACCGCCCGCGTTGAGCGGTTTTGATGGCGTCATTTCCATAGGCAGCTTTGAACACTTCTGCTCCATAGATGAATACCTCCAGGGCAAGCAAGACCAGATTTACCGGGATTTCTTCACCGTTTGCGCTCGGGCCCTGCCACCGGGAGGCAGGCTTTATCTGCAAACGATGACCTGGGGAAAAACCGTGCCGGACCCGAGAAGGTTGAGTCTGACAGCTCCCGAGGGAACGCCAGAACGAATCCTGGCGCGACTCGCCAAATTTTATCCGGGCTCATGGTTGCCGAAGGGCAAAGAACACATCATCACCGTTGCCAGCGAACATTTTAGGTTTCTTCGCTCAAACAACGGACGCTTGGATTACATCGAGACTCTGAACCGCTGGGCGAAAGATACGGACAATCTCTTCAAAGGGTCGCAACTGTGGCAAACCTTATCAGCCGTTGCTCGCCTCCTGCCCCGGTTCTGTTTCAATCCAGATTTCAGAATCCAGGTCGAATCCTGTCGGCTCGATGATCAGCGGGTTTGCTTCCTTCAGGAAATCATGAGCCACGAAAGGATGTTCTTCCAGAAACCATAAAACCCATGGCCGTTTCCATTTGCCAGCATTGTGGCCACCCTCTCGAAACTCCGGAATCAATGGCGGGCTCGCAATCCCTTTGTCGGAGCTGCGGAGGAACGACTACGCCCGCGCCTTCGTTGCCGACCGGACCGCGGGGACCCAAAATCGCCATTTCGCCGATACTCGAGGCGAGGGGTCTTTCACCGGCAGACGTGGGCGACGCCGCCCGGCAGGTCATCCGGAACGTTGAGCGGGTCATTGTCGGCAAGCCCGATCAAGTCGTGCTGGCCGTGGCCACCCTGATGGCGGAAGGTCACCTGCTGATTCAGGACATCCCCGGCGTGGCCAAGACGATGTTGGCCCGGGCCGTGGCCCAAAGTGTCGGTGGTTCGTTCAAGCGGATCCAATGCACGCCGGATCTCCTGCCCTCCGACGTCCTGGGCGAGCCGTTCACGGGGCCCGAAACCGGGGGGCCGGACTACCGCTTTGGACCGCTGTTTGCGCAATTCGTGCTGGTGGATGAAATCAACCGGGCCAGCCCGCGCACGCAAGCGGCCATGCTCGAGGCAATGGGCGAAGGGACCATCTCCGTGGAGCGGGTCACCTACCGCATGGAACATCCGTTTATGTTGATCGCCACCCAGAACCCCATCGAGCAGGAGGGCACGTTCAGCCTGCCCGAGGCGCAGTTGGACCGCTTCCTTGTGCGGATGAGCCTGGGTTATCCCTCCCTGCAAGACGAAAAGGACATGTGCCAACGCTTCCAACTGGGTCATCCCATTGAAGCACTGGGACACGTCACTACACCGGACGTGATTCTGAAATGCCAGGAAGCGGTCCGCCGAGTGCGGATTGACTCCGCGGTGTATGATTACGTTCTGCAGCGTGTGCGCCAAACCCGTGAGCACCCGGGAGTCCTGCTGGGTGCCAGCCCGCGGGGGTCGCTGGGGTTGGTGCGGCTTTCGCAGGCGATGGCGGCGATTCGCGGCGAGGACCAAGTTTCTATCCCCCAGGTTGACGCCCTGGTGGAGGTGGTGCTGGGCCATCGTCTGATCGTTCGCCCGGAACGCAAGCACCGCTGGCATGAGGGGGCAGACGTTATTCGTGACATCCTGGCCGGAAAGAAGCCTGATTGAGCACACGTATGGCCCGCCAACCCAATACCGCAACCTCGCCTGGGATCTTGCGCCGAACCCGGATCATCGCCACGCTCGGCCCGGCCACGGATTCCGGGGAAATGCTGAACCGCCTGGCCGAAGGCGGTGTGGATGTCTTCCGCTTAAACATGTCTCATGCGCCGCATGATTGGGTGCGCCGGGTCGTGAGCGACATTCGTTCCGCGGCGAAGAAGCGCCAGAGGTTTGTCGGGGTCATGCTCGACACCCAAGGACCCGCCATACGGACGGGGCAGTTGCCGGTGCCGCTGGCGCTGCAGCCGGGCCAGACGTTCACGCTCACGGTGCGCGGCGAACGTAGCGAGGAGGAGCGCTCCGTGGACGTCAACTACGAGAACTTCGTCAACGACATCAGCGTCGGCGACGTCGTGCTGGTGGACAATGGGGCTATCGAGATGAAGGTGCTCGCCAAGAGCGGTAACAAGGTCCGATGCGAGGTACTCACGGAAGGAACCCTCGGCAGCCGCCGGCATATCAACCTGCCCGGCGTGAAGGTGAGCCTGCCGGCGTTGACGTCCAAGGACATCGCGGACGTGCAATTGGGTTTGGCGCTCGGCGTGGATTTCATCGCGCTCTCGTTTGTGCGCGAAGCGCGGGACCTCATGCAACTGCGTGAACTCTTTCCCAAGACCGGGCACCATCCCCTGGTCATCGCCAAAATCGAAGACCGGGAGGCCGTGCGCAACCTGGAGGAAATCGTGGCTGCGGCGGACGGGATCATGGTGGCGCGCGGCGACCTGGGCATCGAAGTGCCCTATGAGGAGTTGCCCATTATCCAGCGGCGGATCGTCAAGACCTGCCTGCGCGTGGGCCGGCCCGTCATCGTCGCTACCCATATGCTGGAAAGCATGATCAGTTCGCCCATGCCGACGCGCGCCGAGGTGACCGATGTTGCCAACGCGGTGTTCGAGCAGGCGGACGCAATCATGCTGAGCGGCGAAACCACCGTGGGCAAGTTTCCATTGAAGTGTGTTGAGGTGTTTGACCGGATTGCGCGGCGCATCGAGCACAACGGCGGAGCGAGTTATTCCGAGCAGGCGTTGCTCACCACCAACCGTCAGAAGTTGGTGAAAAGCGCTGTGGTGATGGCTAACGAATTGAAAGCCGAGGCCATCCTCGTGTTCACGCATAGCGGGGACAAAGCCCGTTACACGGCTTGGATGCGACCCCGGCATTCAAAGATCTACGCGCTGTGCGACCAGGAAGCTGTCGCCGCCGGCCTGGCCTTAAGCTGGGGGGTATCCCCGTTCGTGGTGCCGTTTGATCTGGCGAATCCGCAGCATACGATCGAGGCCGCGCTGCAGATGCTGATAACACGGGGCCGGCTGCGGACGGGCAACACCGTGGTCATTATCAGCCTGGTGCTGGTGGACGAGCAGATTGTGGACGCTGTGCAGATGCGAACGGTATGAAGCCAAAAGACGGTGAGCTTTTGCCAAAATGCGTTTTTGTCAGCCGGCCTGATCCGGCTATGGTTAGGTCAAGGCAATGGAGTTTGCCTCCCGCGTCGCGGGAAATCGCCTTCCGGCTAATGACTCCTACCCAACAGTAACTGACTGGAAAGGTAGAGAGTTGTTATGAACGACGTAAGAAAAGTTGCGCTCCTCACGGCCGGCGGGTTGGCCCCCTGTCTCAGCTCGGCGATCGGCAGCTTCATCGAGCGCTACACGGAAATTGACCCTGGCATTGAACTCATCTGCTATCGAGCGGGTTTCAAAGGGTTACTGCTCGGCGAGAGCTCCCCCGTCACGCCGGAGATTCGTCAGCAAGCGGGCCTCCTTCATCGTTTCGGCGGCTCGCCCATCGGCAGCAGCCGCGTCAAGCTCACCAACGTCAATGATTGCCTCAAGCGCGGTCTGATCTGGGAGGGTCAGGACCCTCAGCACGTAGCGGCTGAACGGCTCGTTAGAGACCGCATTGACGTGTTGCATACGATTGGCGGTGACGATACGAACACCGCGGCAGCGGATTTGGCCACCTATTTGGCAAAAGGTGGCTATGGCCTGACAGTCATCGGCCTTCCCAAAACCATTGACAATGATGTTTATCCCATCAAGCAGACCCTTGGCGCGTGGACGGCCGCCGAGCAGGGGGCCAGATATTTCTGGAACGTCGTCGGGGAGAACAATGCCAACCCGCGAATGCTGATCGTGCATGAAATCATGGGACGCAATTGCGGTTGGCTGACTGCAGCCACCGCGTTGGCCTATCGCCGGCTGCTGGCTCCGATGGAATGGCTGCCGGCGCTGGGGTTAGTTCGCGATTGTTTTGACGTCCATGGGGTCTATGTTCCCGAGATGCAAGTTGACTTCGCGGCTGAAGCCGCACGCCTGCGCGAGATCATGGATAAGGTGGACGCAGTGAACATCTTCATTTCGGAAGGAGCGGGTGCGGAAGCGATTGTGGCGCAGATGCAAGCCGCAGGGCAGCAGGTGCCCCGAGACGCCTTCGGGCACCTTAAGCTCGATGCCGTGAACCCGGGCAAATGGTTCGCGGAACAGCTTGCGGGGATGATCGGCGCCGAAAAGACCCTGGTCCAGAAGAGCGGCTACTTCGCCCGAGCGGCGGCCGCGAATGCGGAGGATCTGCGCCTCATCAAGTCCTGTGTGGATCTGGCGGTGGAGTGCGCCCTGCACAGGCAGCCGGGTGTTATCGGCCATGACGAGGAAAATGGCGGTAAGCTCCGCGCCATTGAGTTTCCTCGGATTCGCGGGGGCAAGCCGTTCAACGTGGATGCTCCCTGGTTTAAGCAACTCCTCAAGGAAATTGGGCAGCAGATGCACCCCAAGCTGGCCGCCGCGCATGGCACAATCAAGAAACCGATGGTTTCACGCACGTGCGGCTGCCTGGCGGAAAAACCTCACGCGTGCGGTGGTGAGTTCAGGGTCCGGGAGCCCGCTAGCGCCACTGGCGGGACCAGGAATTGCCCCGCGTAAGAGTTGCTGCCAGCATGGGTGCTTTCTATAATAATCCAGACGGCAATGGAGTTTGCCTGTCCGGTCGCCGGGAAACCGCCCTCGTGCTGATAACTCCTACCGAATGCGCGCATTTATTGCGGTAGTGAGTTATGAAGATACTAGTCCTATCAGACATCCACGGCAATTGGCCCGCCCTTCAGGCCGTGCTGGAGGCCGAGTCGGACGCTGACCAGATTCTGTGCCTGGGGGACCTCGTGAACTATGGTCCGCAACCGGCCGAATGCGTGCGATGGGCCATGGAAACACTTACCTCCGACTGGCTGATGCAGGGCAACCATGACCGGGCTGTGGCACTGAATGAGGGCTCTCGCTCCTCAGCGGCCTACCAAGCCCTCGCCGTGGCCACGCAGGAGGCGAGCAGTTCGCTCTTTACGCCGGAGATGAAGCAATTCCTGGCTCACCTCCAACCGCTGCAGCGGTTCCAGCTCGATTCGGCCATCTGCGTGGCTTGCCACGCCGTTCCCTCGGACCCGCTCTATTTCTACCTGCCCGAAATCAGCCCGATCAGGCTGTGGGAATCGGAATTGAACCTGGTGAACTACCCCGACTTCCTGTTCGTCGGTCACACCCATCTGCCCACCAAGACCCGTATCCGCCGGACGCTGCTGGTGAATCCCGGCAGCGTCGGCCAGCCC
>Ga0335069_10005746_pt1 | contig 18173 bp, 18 predicted proteins | sample Lox_Sample_11_FD_206714 | JGI IMG/M metagenome (GOLD analysis project Ga0335069, IMG submission 206714) | Soil microbial communities from Loxahatchee National Wildlife Refuge, Florida, United States - Lox_Sample_1.1 | ecosystem: Environmental > Terrestrial > Soil > Wetlands | place: USA... | reverse complement strand
ATATCCAAGACAAATCGCAGCACGCTCGACTTATCTATTGTCACGCACTTCTGACGTGTACCTATATCGAGTGGGTGATTGCCATGAGGCTTGGCTCAACGGGGACCGTGCGAAGATTCCTCCTCGGGGGGACGGCCATGATGCTGGCCCTCGCGGTCGCCGCCTGCGGCGGCGGCGGCAGCAGCAGTTCGTCGAGCACCACGACGCCGGCCAGCACCGCGCCCAAGGCCGGCGGCTCGCTCACCGTTCTGGAGGGCGCCGGCTTCGCGGGTGACTGGCCCGCCGGCCTGGACCCGGCGACCAACATCAACGGCGCCGCCGACCAGAGTTACATGGACGCCATCTACGGCGAGCTGTTCGAGCTCGGGCCGAAGGGCGTGATCGTCAACGACCTGGCCACCGGCTACAGCTTCTCCAACGACGCCAAGACGATCACGATCCAGCTCCGCCAGGGCGTCAAGTTCACCGACGGCACGCCGTTCAACGCCACCGCGGTGGTCTGGAACATCAACCGGGACCTGAAGTCCGCGTGCACCTGCAAGCCGACCTGGCCGGTCAAGTCGGTCACCGCGACGGGCCCGTACACGGTCCAGATCGTCCTCGCGGCGCCCGACGGCGCGTTCATCGACCAGATCTTCGACTCGACCGCGGACTGGATCGCCTCCCCGACGGCGGTGCAGAAGATGGGCGAGAAGGCGTTCGCGGCCAAGCCGGTGGGTGCGGGCCCATTCGTAGTGGTCAGCGACACGTACAGCTCAGAGCTCGTGCTGAAGAAGAACCCGGACTACTGGGAGAAGGGCAAGCCGTACCTGGACTCGCTCACGTTCAAGACCGTCGGCAGCGACGAGGCGGCCTATGAGGCCATGCTGGCCGGGGAGGGCCAGGTCTACGAGGACATGTCCACGCCGTCCCTGCTCAAGCTGGCCGCGCAGAAGTTCAACGTGGAGAACCAGCTCTCTACATCTCCCTACGACCTGCAGCTGAACACCAAGACGGCGCCGTTCAACAACAAGCTCGCGCGTGAGGCCATCTACGCCGCGACCAACTTCGCGCCGATCCTGCAGCACGTCTTCGACAACCTCTACCCGGTCACCCAGGGCTTCACCGGCCCGGGCGGGATCTGCTACGAGCCGACCGTGCCCGGCTACCCGCCCTACGACCTGGCCAAGGCCAGGTCCCTGGTCCAGCAGCTCGGCGGCCTGACGGTCAGCCTGGGCACGATCCAGAACCTGGTGGCCCAGGAGACCACCGAGGCCCTGCAGACCGAATGGGCCGCGGCCGGCATCAAGACCACCATCCACAACTACCCGCTGGCCGCGCTGATCGCGCAGTTCACCTCGGACAAGTGGCAGGCCATGGTGCAGACCGCGGGCTCCTACGACCCGGCCGCGGGCGTCGGCGTCGGCTTCCGGTTCTCCTCGATGTCGCCGTTCAGCGGGGTGCACGACCCGCACCTGGACGCGCTGCTCAACCAGGCCGCGGGCACGGCCCAGATGAGCCAGCGCTGCGCCCTGTACAACCAGGCCGCAGCCTACATCGCGCAGCAGTACTACGGGCCGTTCTACTTCGGCTTCGCCCCGGCCAACGTGGCCGTCAAGGGCGTCACCGGCCCCGGCATCACCGAACCGCTGCCGGCCGTGGTCGTCACCCCGACCATCTTGTGGGAGGACGTGGCGAACAACAACAGCTGAGGCCCGGGAAACACACACTATGGCGGTAGCGGAAGAGCTCAGACCCGGCGCGACCCTCACGCGCCGGGTCGTGAGCTCGCCCGGAGCCCGGCTGGCGGGGCGGCGGTTGCTCGCCGCGATCCCGGTGCTGTGGGGCGTGACGTTCCTGACCTACGTGGTGATGAACCTGCTGCCCGGCGACGCGGCCCAGGAACTCCTCGGCGCCAACGCGACGCCCGCCGAGGTGCGCCAGCTGGAGATCCAGCTGCACCTGAACGAGCCCTTCTGGGTTCGCTACGGCGGCTGGCTCGGCGGCCTGTTCCACGGGAACCTGGGCACGTCCCTGTCCAGCGGCGAGAACGTGACCACCATCCTCGGCCAGCGGCTGCCGGTCACCCTCGAGCTGCTGCTCTACGCCTTCGTCGCGTCGATCGTGTTCGCCGTCGGCCTCGCGGTGATCGCCGCCCGCAAGCCGAACGGCCTGGCCGACCATTTCAGCATGGTGGTCAGCATGATCGGGCTTTCGGCCGCGCCCTACGTGCTCGCCCTCGTCCTCATCTACATCTTCGCGGTCCGGCTGCACTGGTTCCCGGCCATCGGCTACACCTCGCTGAGCCAGGACCCGGCCGCCAACCTCCGCTCGCTCACGCTGCCCGCCGCGGCCATCGCCTTCCCGCTGTTCGCCGTGTACACCCGGCTGCTGCGCGCGGACATCGTCGAGCAGATGCAGCGCGAGGACTACATCGTGACCGCGCGCGCCAAGGGCGTCCGCCCCTGGCGGGTCCTGCTCAGGCACGCCCTGCCGAACTCCATGTTCGGGCTGATCACCCTGGTCGCGCTGAACCTGGGCGCGCTGGTCGGCGCGGTGGCCATCATCGAGCCGATCTTCTCGCTGCCCGGCGTGGGCGCGATCCTGGTCTCGTCCATCACCAACCACGACGTGCCCGTGGTGGAGGGCATCGTCGTCGTCTTCGCCGTGGTGGTGGTGCTGGCCAGCCTGCTCGCCGACGTGCTGTACGCGACCCTCGACCCCCGGATCCGGTATGAGCGCTCCGCTTCCTGAACTGCTGGCCCCGGCCCAGCCGCAAGCAGCCCGGACGCGCGGCCGGGCCAGAGGCCGGGGCCGGGCGCTCAACCTGCGGATCTGGCTGCCCGCCGGTTTCCTGATCCTGCTCTTGTGCGCCTGCTTCCTATGGCCGCTGGTCTACCCGGTGCCGAAGCCGGTGGGCGGGAGCATCCTCAACTCGGGGCTGCCGCCGCTGTCGCCCGGCCACATCTTCGGCACCGACCCGGTCGGCAACGACATCTTCTCCCGCATCCTGTACGGCGGGCAGGTCTCCTTCGAGGTCGGGCTGAGCGTGACCGCGATCGGGCTGGTGGCCGGCGGCCTGCTGGGGGTGACTGCCGCCTTCCTGGGCGGGGCCGCGGACACGGTCATCTCGCGCGTCCTGGACGTGCTGATCGCGTTTCCCGCGCTCGTCCTGGCGCTGGCCATCGCCGAGGGCCTGGGCCCCAGCGAGGTGCACGTCATCTGGGCGCTGGCCTTCTTCAGCATCCCGGCCTTCGGGCGGATCGCCCGCAGCGCCACGCTGACGTTGCGCGGGCAGACCTTCATGCTGGCGGCCCGGCTGTCCGGCACCAGGCGGTGGCGCATGATCACGCGCCACATCGTCCCCAACATCATGCCGCAGCTCCTGACGTTCAGCCTGCTCGGCATCGGCGTCGTGATGATCCTGGAGGGCGCGCTCAGCTTCCTCGGCCTGGGCATCCCGCTGCCCGAGCCGAGCTGGGGCAGCATGATCGCGCAGGGGCAGCAGACCATCTCCGCGTCGCCCGTCCTGGTGCTGATCCCCAGCGCGTTCCTGTTCGCCACCGTCATGTCGCTGAACATCCTCGGCGACGCCCTGCGTGAGCGCTGGGGCCTAAGGTGAGCGACGCCCTCCTGGAAGTGCAAGACCTGCGGGTGACGTTCCCCGGCCGAGGCCGCCATGACGTGCGCGCCGTCGACGGGGTGAGCTACTGCGTCTACGCCGGGCAGACGCTGGCCATCGTCGGCGAGTCCGGGTCGGGCAAGACGGTCAGCTGCCGCGCGGTCATGGGGCTGCTGCCGCCCAGCGCGGCGGTCGCCGGCTCGGCCCGGTTCCAGGGCGTCCAGCTGATCGGGCTGACCGACGACCAGCTGCGCGAGCACCGCGGCGCCAACGTCGCGATGGTGTTCCAGGACCCGGCCCGGTCGCTGAACCCGACGATGCGGATCGGCAACCAGATCGCCGAGGCGGTCAAGACCCACCACCACGCCAGCAAGGCCCAGGCCAAAGAGCAGGCCGTCGAGCTGCTGCGCCTGGTGCACATGCCGCTGCCCGAGCGGCGCTGCGTGGAGTACCCGCACCAGCTGTCCGGCGGGATGCGGCAGCGCGTGATGATCGCCATCGCGCTGGCCTGCCGCCCGCGGCTGCTCATCGCCGACGAGGCGACCACCGCGCTGGACGTCACCACCCAGGCGCAGATCATGGAGCTGCTCCTGGAACTGCAGGCCGAACTCGGCATGGCCCTGATGCTGATCAGCCACGACCTTGGCCTGGCCGCGTCCTACGCCGACGAGGTGATCGTGATGTACGCCGGCCGGATCGTCGAGCAGGCCCCGGCCGCGCGGCTGTTCGAGCAGGTCAGGATGCCGTACACCCAGGCCTTGTTCGAGGCGATCCCGCGGCTCGAGCGCCCCGCCCACGCCCCGCTGCCGGTGATCGGCGGCCGCCCGCCGGACGCGGCCATGCTGGCCCAGGGGTGCTCGTTCGCGCCGCGCTGCCGCCGCGCCGCCGACGACTGCCGGGCCGCCGCCCCGCCGCTGGCCGAGCACGAGCCCGGCCACCGCTGGGCCTGCTGGCACCCCGTGGGAGTTCCCGATGGCGACTGACGCCGCGCCCCTCCTGCAGGTCAAAGACCTGGTCCAGGAGTTCACGGTCCGGGAAAGCGGCGGGGTCAGGGGCGGCACCGTGCACGCCGTCTCCGGGGTCACCTTCGACGTGCGGCCGGGGGAGACGCTGGGCATCGTGGGCGAGACCGGCTCGGGCAAGTCGACCCTGGCCCGGGCCATCCTGCAGGCGCCCCGGCCCATCTCCGGCGAAGTCATCTTCCGCGGCGCCGACCTGGTCACGCTGCGCGGCACCCGGCTGCTGCAGGCCCGGCGGCACCTGCAGATGGTGTTCCAGGACCCGTTCGGCTCGCTGGACCCCAAATGGAAAGTAAGGGATCTAGTCGAGGAACCGCTCGTCGCCTACCAGACAGGCGACAGGAATACCAGGCGGCACCGCGTCGACGAGGTGCTCGAGCTGGTCGGGCTCGACCCGGCCGGGCATGGCGGCCGGCGGCCCCGGGAGCTGTCCGGCGGCCAGGCCCAGCGGGTGGCCATCGCCCGCGCCATCGCGCTCAACCCGGCGCTGGTCATCTGCGACGAGGCGGTGTCCTCCCTGGACGTGCTCATCCAGGCCCAGGTGCTCAACCTGTTCGAGCAGCTCAGAGCCGAACTCGGCCTGTCCTACCTGTTCATCGCGCACGACCTGGCCCTGGTCAAGCAGGTCAGCGACCGGGTGGCGGTGATGTACCTGGGCAAGCTGTGCGAGGTCGGGCCGGGGGAGGCGGTCTACCGGCAGCCGCTGCACCCCTACACGCGGGCGCTGCTCGACTCGGTGCCCGGCAGCCCGCAGGCCCGCGCCAAGAAGACCATCCGCGGCGAGCCGCCGTCGCCGATCCACCCGCCGAGCGGCTGCCGGTTCCGTACCCGGTGCCCGCGCGCCGAGCCGCGCTGCGGCGACGAGGAGCCGGTGCTACGCGAGCTGACCACCGGGCACTCCGTCGCCTGCCACTTCCCGCTCGTCCAGGTGGCACAGACCCCGGTCCGTTCGGAAGAAAAAATCGGAGAGGCCCCGCGATGAGGATGCGCGTCCTGCTCGAGCCGCACCACGGCGCCAGCTACGACCAGATCCTGGCGCTGGCCCGGGCCGCCGGGGAAGCCGGCTTCGACGCCTTCTTCCGCTCCGACCACTACCTGGGCATCGACGCGGACGACACCGGCTACCGTCCCACCGACTCGTGGACCACGCTGGCCGGCCTGGCCGTGCAGACCGAACGCATCCAGCTCGGCACCCTCATGACCGCCTCCACCTACCGCCGGCCGGGGCCGCTGGCCATCACGGTGGCAACCGTGGACGCGATGAGCGGCGGCCGGGCCGAACTCGGCATCGGCGCCGCCTGGTACGAACGCGAGCACAGTTACTTCGGCATCCCGTTCCCGCCGCTGGGGGAGCGGTTCGACCGGCTCGGCGAGCAGCTGGAGATCATCACCGGGCTGTGGGACACCACGCCCGGTGAGACGTTCAGCTACCACGGCAAGCACTACCAGCTGGAGGAGTGCGCCAGCATCCCCCGCCCGGCCCGCCGGCCGCCGATCATCATCGGCGGGGCCGGCCCGCGGCGCACGCCCGCACTGGCGGCGCGGTTCGCCGACGAGTTCAACAGCGGCATGTCCGACGGGCTGGCCGGGCGGTTCGCCAGGTTCCGCCGGATCTGCGAGCAGGCCGGGCGGGACCCCGCGCAGGTCCGGCTGTCCACCACGCTGCCGGTCTGCTGCGGCGAGACCCGCGGCGAGGCCGCCCGCCGCGCCGCCAGCCTCGGCGAGGCCGGCGCCCGGATGCTGGCGATGGGCGGCGTCACCGGCGCCCCCGGCGACGTGGCCGGCCGGCTGGCCGAGCTCCGCGCGGCCGGCGCGGACACCGTCTACTTCCACCTCTACGACGTCAGCGACCTGGACCACGTCCGGCTGCTCGGCCGCGAAGTCCTGCCGTGGTTCACGTAGTTTTTCAGACCTAACGGACCCGGTCCCCGCCATCCCGTCACGGGCCCGGCTGCCTGACCGCGAGCGCGGCCCCGGCGGTCACCACGGCCAGCAGGCCGGTGGCCGCGCCGAGCGCGGCCGCGGTCCCGGTCATGTTGGCCACGAACACCCGGCCCAGCCGCAGGATGCTGACCGCGTCCACCACGCCGGTCACCACGGTCAGCACCAGCAGCAACGCCGGCAGCGGCCCATGCTTCTTAGCCGCGATGACGGCCCCGGTACTCGCCATGTCAGCCTTCCTACCCGCTGACGCGGATCCGCCGGCGAGCCGACCGCTGACGCGGATCCGCCGGCGAGCCTGGTGCGAGGGGGCCTGCGCGTCCGCTTCGCGCGTAAATTCATTGCGGCGCCACAAATTCGGCGCGGTAAATTTGTGCTGACCGGCTATTAACGGCCCGTTTTCGCGGATTTTCGCGGCGCGGCTTGTCGCCGCTCACAACGGGCCAGCGTAAAGCTTGTGGCGGTCATCGTTGATTCCGCGCCGGCTAACACAGAGCATATCTATCATGAGAGGCGGTGTGGTCCGGCCCGGGCGGTTGCAATTCATTTGTGACCGACGTGTAAATAACCGCCGCTCGCAATTTGCCCCGGTGCGGACGGCCTCTTGACCGCCAGGCCGCCTGTTCCCGCGCATCCGCGCCTGGGGGCCCGCCTGGCCTACTGGCTGCAGCGGGTCCTGCGGCCGCGCTTCGGCGTCCGCTGGCTCAGCGCCAGGATCGAGGCGTCCGGCCTGGCCCGCCCGCTGTTCACCGGGGCCGAGCGGGTGACCAAGGAGAGCTTGTTCGGCTGCCGGATGTGCGGCCAGTGCGCGCTGCCCGTCACCGGGTACGTGTGCCCGATGGGCTGCCCGAAGGAACTGCGCAACGGGCCCTGCGGAGGCGTCGGCGCGGACGGTCTATCCGGGACTGCGCTGCGTCTGGGTCGAGGCCTACGAGCGCGCGGCCAGCCAGGGCCGGGTTGCCGACCTGCGCCTGATGCACCGGCCGATCGACCACCGCCGCTGGGGCGAGAGCTCGTGGCTGAACTACTGGCAGGGCCGCGACGAGGGATTGTGGGCCTCCGCCGTCGGCGATACTGGCCGTGAGGGTATCAACCAGGGGAGCTCATGAGCCTGCGCGGGCGGCTGGCCGCGGGCGGCTTCGCGGTCACCGCGGAGATCAGCCCGCCGCGCGGGGCGGGCACCGAGCCGGTCACGGCGACGGCCGCCCTGCTGCGGGACTGGGTCGACGCCGTCAACGTCACCGACAACCAGGGATCGAACGTGCGGCTGGCCAGCTGGGCGGGCAGCCTGGCCGTGCTGGCCGCCGGGCTCGAGCCGGTCATGCAGATGACCTGCCGGGACCGCAACCGCATCGCGCTGCAGTCCGACCTGCTCGGGGCGTCGGCGCTCGGCATCCGCAACATCCTGGTGATGACCGGCGACCACCCGAAGTTCGGCGACCACCCCGAAGCCAAGCCGGTGTTCGACCTGGACAGCGTGCAGCTGCTGTGGGCGCTGCGGCACATGCGGGACCAGGGCGCCCTGCTGTCGGGACGTCCCCTGAAGCCGCCCCCGGACTGCTTCCTCGGCGCGGTGGAGAACCCGTTCGCGCCGCCGGCCGGATTCCGGGCCGACCGGCTCGGCAAGAAGGTCGATGCGGGCGCGCAGTTCGTGCAGACCCAGTTCGTCTTCGACGTCCAGGCGTTCGGCCGCTGGATGGCGCAGGTCCGTGCCCTGGGCTTGCACGAGCGGTGCTCCATCCTGGCCGGCGTCGGCGCGGTCCGGTCCCGGCGGGGGCTGGACTTCATGCGGGACAAGGTGCCCGGGGTGGAGGTGCCGGACGACGTGTACCGCAGGCTGCGGGCGGTCCCGGCGGACCAGACGGCCGCCGAGGGCGCGCGGCTCGCGGCCGAGACGGTCCAGCAGCTGAGCGCGATCGAGGGGGTGGCCGGGGTGCACCTGCTGGTGGCCGGGAACGAGCAGGCGGTCCCCGGCATCTTGGACGAAGCAGGCGTCAGCGCGGATCGGGCTGTGCCGGATGGGGCGGGTCATGGACGTTGACCTGCGGCCCACGAAGAAGCTGCGGGAATCCGCCGCGGCCCGGTCGGCGCTCGGCCCGATCATGGAGGCGGTCTGCGCCTCGCCCGCCGACCTGGGCAGGCTCCGCGTGGTCTGCGACTGGATCCAGTACAAGCAGAACTTCCGCGAGGCCGTGGTCAGCAGGCCGGTCGCGGACACCGGCACCGAGATCGCCTTCGACCTGCGCCGCTGCGGGGACATCGACTTGGCCGCGCACGTCAAGCAGGCGCTGAGCGGACCCGCAGACCAGCCCGGCCTGGACTTCGTGGCCCTGGAGCCATGGGTGCCGGGGCGGGACAGCTGCATCTGGCGGTTCAACGCGCTGTACTGGCAGGCGCTGTCCGGCTGGGAGCGGGCCACCGGCCGCGAGTACGAGCAGGCGCTGCCCGGCGGCGAGAGCGACGCGCGGAACACCGAGGCCGCCCGCGAGCTCATCCTGGAGCTGTTCCGGATCTGGGACGAGCTCGACGCGCGCCGCGCGCTGCCCGAGGAGCTCTACATCCTGGAACTCGGCGTCGGCAACGGCAACCAGGCCCGCACCTGGCTGGACGAGTTCGTCCAGCTCGACCGCAGGCACGGGCGCGAGTACTACCACCGGCTCCGCTACCTGATGGGCGACTACTCCCCGCACGTGCTCGACCGGGCCAGGCAGGCCGTGGCCCACCACGGCGAGCGGGTCAGCGCGCTGGTGATGGAGGCCACCCGGCCGGCCATCACGCTCGGCTTCCTGGCCGGAAAGGCCTTCCTGGTCTACATCTCCAACGTGTACGACAACCTGCCCACCGACGAGCTGGCCTGCATCCACGGGCGCACCTACCTGGTCGAGACCCAGGCCTTCCTCACCGAGGACGACGCCGCCCTGATCGCGGGCCGGTTCGGCATTAGCCCGGACCGGCTGGTGCCGCTCATCGACCGGCTGCTGCGGATCGGGCCCGAGCTGCTGAGCGAATCTTCCCCGGCCCAGTTCGCCGACCCCGGCCAGGCGGTCGCGTTCTGGCAGGCGGCCTGGGAGGCGCTCCGGCTGCGGGAACGCTACGTCCCGCTGGAAGGCCTGGACAGCTACCAGATCACCCCGTCGCTGACCGGCGAGATCCTGCGGCCGCTGATCGAAGGGCACGGTGACGTCCGGATGCACGTCAGCAACGGCGCGCTCGGCAGCTTCACCGGGACGCTGCCGCTGCTGCACCCGTTCGGCCGGGTGCAGTGCCACGACTTGTTCCTGACCGGCCGCCAGCAGTACCGGACCGGGTTCTACGGCCCGGGCAAGTACGACGGCTCCGTGGTCAACTGGGTGAACGGGCCGCTGCTCCAGCTGGTCGCGAGCCGGCGGGGGTTCGGCGTCGAGTACACGCCGTTCCGGCAGCGGCCGGGCTCCAACATCACCACGCTGACCGCCCAGGCCAGGGACTGATCGTCATGGTGCTGCTGCCGACCACCGTGGTGGGCTCCTACTCCGTGCCGGAATGGCTCGAGCGGCTGAAGACCGAGTACTACCAGCGCCGGATCAGCGCGCAGCACCTCGCCGAGATCCACGAGGTGGCCATCAAGGCCGCGGTCAAGGACCAGGAGCTGGCGGGCATCGACATCGTGTCCGACGGCGAGCTGCGCCGGGACAACGACGTCGACTACTTCCTGGCCCGGATCCCGGGCGTGCACATCCCGCAGCGCGCCAAGACCGACTACTTCGACTACTACGAGGCGGAGGTCACGCGGCCGCTGCCCGAACTGGCCGTGTCGGCCAGCACCGGCGGCCCGGAGCCGGGCACCGGCCTGGGCCTGGCTGACGATTTCCGGTTCACGCGCCAGCTCACGGACATGCCCATCAAGTTCTCCTTCACCGGCCCGTTCTCGCTGTCCCGGCGGATCCGCGACGAGGCTTACGAAGAGCCGGGCGACCTGGTCCGCGCGCTGGCCCGCAGGCTCAACGCCGAGGCGCGGGAACTGGCCGCGGCCGGCGCCGACCTACTGCAGATCGACGAGCCCTTCCTGGCCGGCTACCCGGAGCAGGTCGACCTCGCGGTCGAGGCGGTCAACCTCGTGACCGAGGACGTGCCGGTCACCTGGGCGCTGCACGTGTGCTACGGCAACCGGTACGCGCGCCCGTCCTGGGAGGGGCACTACGACTTCCTGTTCCCCTCGGTGAAGGCCGCCCGGGTGGACCAGATCGTCCTGGAGTTCGCCCGCAAGGGCCTGGACGACCTGAGGCTGATCCGGCAGCACGGGTGGGACAAATGGCTCGGCCTGGGCGTGATCGACGTCAAGAGCTCCGAGGTGGAGCCGGCCGAGCTCGTCGCGTCCCGGATCAGGCGCGCGCTAGAGTACGTGCCCGCCGACCGCCTGATGATCAACCCCGACTGCGGGCTGCGTCACCTCGCGCCCGAGGTGGCCAGGCAGAAGCTGCGCGCCATGGTGGCCGGCGCCGCTCTGGTCCGAGCAGAGCTGGCCGGATCAGAATCATCCCAGGCACCCCGGTCGGAACCACAGGGAGGCGACACTACATGAGCAGCGCCGGCGACGGATTCCTCTTCACCTCGGAATCCGTGACCGAGGGCCACCCGGACAAGGTGGCCGACCAGATTTCCGACGCGATCGTGGACGCCGCGCTGACCGAGGACACCGGGTCCCGGGTGGCGGTCGAGACGCTGCTGACCACCGGGCTCGTGGTGCTGGCGGGCGAGATCACCACGCAGGCCGTGCTGGACTTCGCCGCCATCGCCCGCGAGGTGATCTGCGAGATCGGCTACGACACCGGCGACTTCGGCTTCGACGGCAACGCGGTCGGCGTGATCACGGCGCTGGACCGGCAGTCGCCCGACATCGCCCGCGGGGTGACCGAATCCCACGACGCCCGGAACCTGGGCAGCACGGATCCCTTCGACGCGGCCGGCGCGGGCGACCAGGGCATGATGTTCGGCTACGCGACCAACGAGACGCCCGAGCTCATGCCGATGCCGATCCTGCTCGCGCACAAGCTGTCCCGGCGGCTCGCGCAGGTGCGGCGCAACGGGCTGCTGCCGTACCTGCGGCCGGACGGCAAGACCCAGGTGACGGTGCGCTACGACGGGGACGGCAAGCCGGTCCGGGTGGAGAAGGTGCTCATCTCCACCCAGCACGAGGACGGGGTGGAGGCCAAGCTGCCCGACGCGCTGTGGGAGCAGGTGGTGACGCAGGCCCTGCCGCCCGGGCTGTACGACGCCGCCGCGCTGCGCCAGGAGTTCTACGTGAACCCGACCGGCCGGTTCGTGATCGGCGGCCCGGTCGGCGACACCGGGCTGACCGGCCGCAAGATCATCGTGGACACCTACGGCGGGTTCGCCCGGCACGGCGGCGGCGCCTTCTCCGGCAAGGACCCGAGCAAGGTGGACCGGTCCGCGTCCTACGCGGCGCGGCACGTGGCCAAGAACATCGTGGCCGCCGGGCTCGCCGACCGGGCCGAGGTCCAGGTGGCCTACGCCATCGGCGTCGCCCGGCCGCTGTCCCTGCTCGTCGAGACCTTCGGCACCGAGAAGATCGGCAAGGCCGCGCTGGCCGCCCTGGTCCGCGATCACTTCGACCTGCGCCCGGCTGCCCTGGTTGAGGCGCTGAACCTGCGCCGGCCCATCTACAGGCAGACCGCCGCCTACGGCCACTTCGGCCGCGACGAAGCCGGTTTCACCTGGGAGAACACCGACAAGGCCGCCATCCTGCGCGCCGCGGCCGGCCTCGCGTAGAGGCCGGCCGCACCCGCCGAGGCGCTCCTGATGCCGCGCGCGTTATCGCCGCGGCCAGGGTGAGCGCCAGGTCGCCGGGGCCGATCTCTGCGACTTTGCCCTCGGCGCGTAGCCGCGCGATCGGCAGCGGCGGTGCGTCCCGTCCGGCCAGCATCAGCTGGGCGGCACGCGGAAGGCCGGGGCTTCGGCCTGATCGTGTTCGCCGCGGTCCTGCTCGGCCTGGTGGGGGTGTTCAACCTGATCGACGGCATCGCCGCGATCGCCAACTCGCACGTGTTCGTCGGCAACGCGCACTACGTGTTCGCCAACCTGCGCGCCTGGGGCTGGATCACGCTCATCATCGCGATCGTGCAGCTGGTGGCGGCGGCCGGGGTGGTGGCGGGCAACCAGCTGGCCCGCTGGTTCGCGGTGGCGGTGCTCGCGCTGGGCGCCATCGACCAGATGTTCTTCATGCCGGGATACCCGTTCTGGTCGCTGATGATCATCGCCGCGCAGATCGTCGCGATCTGGGGACTGTGCGCCTACGGCAGCCGCGAGAACATCGAAGCCGCCGCCTGATGCGCGAGGCAGGGACCCTGACCGGGGCCGGCGGTACCCCGCCCGCCGGCCCCGGTCATCTCGTGCTTGCAGACTCCGGTGCGGACAGTGGTTCTTGACCTTGTCCTGATCGGCGTGGCCATAGCGCTGGATCCGCTGCCGCTGACGGCATTCCTGGTGGTGCTGCCCTCCAAGCGCGGCGTGGTCAAGGGCGCAGCCTTTGTGTCCGGGTGGCTGGTATCCCTGGCCATCGTGGTCACCGTCACGGTATTGGCCACCGGCAATAACCCGCCCGAGCCGAATACGGCCTCGTCCATGGCGGCGCTGGCGGTGAAGATCGCGATGGGCGTGCTCCTGGTGGTGATCGCGGTCCGGCGCATCCGGGCCAGGAATCGGCCGAAGCCGCCGAAGAAGCCGCCCAAGTGGCAGGAGCACGTGGACAGCATGTCCCCGTGGTTCGCCCTGGGCCTGGCCCCGGCGCTGCAGCCGTGGGCGCTGATCGGCGCGGGCGCCGCCACGGTGGTGGAGGCCAAGGTGTCCAGCTGGCAGAGCTTCCTCGCGCTGTTCGGGTTCTGCGTGCTGGCCTCGGCGTCCTACCTGGCCATGGAGATCTATGCTGCGCTGAGGCCGGACAAGAGCCAGGCGCTGCTGGCCCGGCTCAAGAGCTGGATCGAGGCCCACACCGACCAGGTAATCATCGTCGGGAGCCTGATCCTGGGCATCTGGCTCATCGCGAGGGACATCTACCTGATCGTCAGCTGAGACTGCCTGAGATCGAGTCTTTGCCGCCGGTGGCCGGTCCGCTGGGTGGGCTCAGGTCTCCCGGACATGCTCATCGCGGTGAGGCGGCCCGCAGGACGACGACGGACCGGGGGCCGACAGCTACCTTGTCGCCGGCGCCGCGTGCGTTCGCCCCGGCGGGGGCGGCGGGGTCGTAGCTGTCGATCTCGGCCTGCCACCGCGCGGCGGGGCGGGTGGCGGGCAGGGCGAAGTCGAGGGGTTCCCACCAGGAGTTCACCAGGACCAGGAAGTCGTCGTCGAGCAGGGGCGTGCCGTCCTCGGCCGTGTCGGGGTCATCGGATCCGTCGAGGTAGATGGCGATGGCGCGGGCGTTCGGGTCGGCCCAGTCGGCGCCGTCCATCGGGGTGCCGGCGGGGGTGAACCACTGCAGCTCGGCGGCCTCGGCGCCGGCCAGGAAGCGGCGGCGGCGGAAGACCGGGTGGGCCCGCCGGAACGCGATCAGGCCCGTGGTGAAGTCGCGCAGCGCGGTGTCGGCGCCCGCCCAGTCGAACCAGGTGATCTCGTTGTCCTGGCAGTAGGCGTTGTTGTTCCCCTGCTGGGTGCGGCCCATCTCATCGCCGCCGAGCAGCAGCGGCACCCCGAAGGACAGCATCAGCGTGGTCAGCATGGCCCGGGACTGCCGGGCCCGCAGGGCCTGGATGCCGGGGTCGCCGGTGGGGCCTTCGGCGCCGCAGTTCCAGGAGTTGTTGTCGGACGTCCCGTCGCGGTTGTCCTCGCCGTTGGCCTGGTTGTGCTTGTCGTTGTAGGAGACCAGGTCGCGCAGGGTGAACCCGTCGTGGACGGTGATGAGGTTGACCGAGGCGGTGGGCCGGCGGCCGGTCGTGGCGTACAGGTCGGCGGAGCCGGCGAACCGGGTGGCGAACTCGCCGATGCCGACCGGGGTGCTGCGCCAGAAGCCGCGCATGGCATCCCGGTACTTGCCGTTCCATTCCCGCCACAGCGGCGGGAACCGGCCCAGGTCGTAGCTGTCGGCCTGGCCGACGTCCCACGGCTCGGCGACCAGCTTGACCCGGGAGACCACCGGGTCCTGGGCGACCATGTCCAGGAACGCCGCGACCTTGCTGTAGCCGCCTTCCTGCCGGGCCAGGGCCGGGGCCAGGTCGAACCGGAACCCGTCGGCGTGCATCTCGGTGATCCAGTAGCGCAGCGAGTCCATCATCAGCTGCAGGGTGATCGGGTCGCCGGCGTTGAGGGAGTTGCCGCAGCCGGTCGTGTCGATGTAGGTGCCGGGGTTGCCGGGCTCGGTCCGGTAGTAGGCGGTGTTGTCGATGCCGCGGAAGCACAGCGCGGGGCCGTCCGGCCCGGCCTCGGCTGTGTGGTTGAGGACCACGTCGAGGACCACTTCCAGGCCGGCCCGGTGCAGCGCGTCGACCATCGCCTGGAACTCGGCGACCTGGCCGCCGGGCCGGCCGGCCCGGACGGCGGCGGAGTAGCCGTTGTGCGGCGCGAGGTAGCCGATGGTGTTGTAGCCCCAGTAGTTGGTCAGGCCCCGGCCGGCCAGGAACGCCTCGGGCACGTTCTGGTGCACCGGGAGCAACTCGACGGTGGTGACGCCCAGGCCGGTCAGGTACGCGATGGCGGCCTCGTGGCCCAGCCCGGCGTAGGTCCCGCCCAGCTCCGCCGGGATGTCCGGGTGAGCCATGGTGAAGCCCTTGACGTGGACTTCGTAGATGACCGTGTCCGCGTACTGGTACCGGGGGCGCTTGCCGTCCTGCCAGCCGAACGCCGGGTCGACGACCAGGCTCCGGGGCACGTGCCCGGCAGAGTCCAGGGTGGACGGCTTGCCGGGATCGGCCGCGTCCTGGCCGAGCACCTCGGGCCCGAAGGTGACCGATCCGCTGACCGCCGTGGCGTAGGGGTCGAGGAGCAGCTTGGCCGGGTTGCACCGCAGGCCCTAGGCCGGGTCCCAGGGGCCGCTGACGCGGTATCCGTAGGCTTGCCCCGGGCCGGTGCCGGGTACGAACACGTGCCAGATGTCGGCGTCGTTGTCCCGCACCGGGATCTGGGTCTCCGCGCCTGTCTCGTCGAACAGGCACAACGTGACGCTCTCGGCGACGGACGAGGCGATCGCGAAGTTCGTCCCCGAGACGCCGGCCTGCTCGCCGGGCGTGGCGCCCAGCGGGAACGGGCTGCCCGGGAGCGCTGGCGCGCCCTGGGCCGGCGGCGCGCTGGCAGGCGCGGCAGTGCGGCTGGCTGTAGCGGCCGCCGCGTGCGTGGTGGGGTCATGGCTGGGCCTCCTTGGCAATACCGCGGACCACGTCGCCGGCGGAAGTGACCGCGCCGTGGCGGCGGCGGATCACGTCGGCGATCAGCCCTGTCCATCCGGTCTGGTGGGTGGCGCCGAGCCCGGCGCCGTTGTCGCCGTGGAAGTACTCGTTGAACAGCAGGTTGCCTTTCCAGGCAGGGTCGTGCTGCAGCTTGTCGACCCAGCCGAAGCAGGGCCGCCGCCCGTCCGGGCCGACGGTGAACAAGGAGATCAACCGGTCCTGCAGGTCGGCGGCGATCACGTCCAGCGGCACCTTGTGCCCCGACCCGGCCGGGTACTCGATGGTGAGCTCGTCGCCGAAGAACCGGTAGTAGCGCTCAAGCGCGCTGACGTCGCGCAGTCAAGATCCCGCCCAGAACTCGCAATCACCCTCGACGGGGTGACAGCCAGTCACCTCACCTCACTTTAGAGTCGGGGTACGAAGGGGCAGCAGCCCTGCGGCCGCTAGCCCCAGCCAGCGAATTCGGGCCGAGGAGAGGCTGTGGCGGCGGACGAATGCTACATCTACACGCCACGGCGCAGTCGTGAGCTGAGCCGGCGCCTGGGAGGTCAGCGTGAGCGAAACCTTCGAACTCCGGTTCCGCGGCGAGCCGGGGCCGGCGCTACGCGCCGCATTCCCGGAGTTCGTACTGCGACCCGAGCACGGCACGACTGTTCTTCACGGAGAGTTCGTGGACCAGGCCGCGCTCCTCGGCGCCATCGAACGCATCAACTCGCTCGGGCTCCAGCTCATAGACCTGCGTCTCATCGCCGAGGATGGCCCTGGAGCCGAGTCCCGAAACGGTTCGATCCGATGACCAGGATCGTCTGCGGGCCCGCTGTCGAGAGTTTGCGGTGCGGCTGGGATGACCCGGCTGCGGTTATTTGCCCGGATCTGCGGAGAAACCGGATCCGCTGAGGAACAGGAGAGACGAGATGGGCACGGTCAACACCGCATCAAGGGACTCCACACCGGACTGGGCGCCGTACCGCCAGCCGGCGGCCCTCGACGGCATCGCTGAGCGTGCTGTACATCGTCCTGGACTACGGCGGCTTCTCGGCGATGGAGCCGTACGGCGGGCTGATCCAGACGCCGGACATCAAGCGGATCGCCGATCCCCAGATATGAAGGAGAAGGAATGTCACTCGCGGCTGCGTCATCTTCTTATCCGCTGCTGAACATTTTCTGGACAATTCTCGAGATCTTCCTGTGGGTGGTCTGGTTCTGGATCTTGATCACGGTGTTCATCGACATCTTCCGCAGCCCTGACCTGTCCGGCTGGGGCAAGGCCTCGTGGTTCCTGTTCGTGCTGTTCATCCCGCTGATCGGCGTGCTGGTCTACCTGATCGCCCGCGGCGGCTCAATGCATGAGCGGTCGGTCTGGTAGCCATGCTGGCCCGCGGGGCTGGTCAGCGTCCGGCCGGCGGGCGAGTCCGCTGCCTTTGCTGTCGGCTACCCGGCTGGCTGTGCCGGCGTCCTTCGTGCTGATTGCCTCCCGCCGCAGTCGCGCTGTCTGTGCTCGGAGAGCCCGGGAAACTCACCATCCGGCACAGGGACGGTCCTCAGGTGTCAGCGTCCGCTCCCGGCGCCCGGCGGCGGGACAGCCGTCATCGTCACATGCCCCTGCCCGGCGGCCGGCCGGCCCCGGGCGCTGCCGCCACCCGCCCCCAGGGCCCGGCTGCCCGACCCTGCTCTGCGATGGAGGACCTTAGTCCCTGGCCTGCGCTGCGCACCGGGAACAACGCTAAAGGCCAGGAGAAACAAGAGAACTGGAACGGGACTGGGCCTGAGGGCTGACGTCGCGCGGCAGCGCGAGGACGGCAGGGGCTGGGCCCGTTCCGGTCGCGCAGGCGAGGATCGGGGCGCGGGCTTACCCCCTCTTCCTTCGCGAAGCCTGTTCGGTGCGCTTGACGAAGGAGCGGGGAATGGCAGGCAACGTGCCGGTGAGCCCGGCGGACGGTCCGGCGGCGCGCGGGACCGCGCGCGGGGCGGACGGTGTGAGCGGCGCGGCCGGGCAGGTCGACCCGGCGGCGCTGGGGACGGCGTTCCCGCGCACGCACCACATACTTCAGCTTGAGTTCGGCGACCGTGCGGATTTCGATGACCCGCGCCGGGAGTGGCGGCGGCTGTTCTCGGAGCTGCTGGGCACCTTCGCGCTGGTGCTGGCCGCCGCGGGCGGCGGGCTTTTGCACGCCAAGGGGCAGATCAGCCTGGCCGCCGCGGTCGTGGCGCCGGGGCTGATGGTGACGGCGATCATCT
>Ga0335069_10005745_pt1 | contig 18175 bp, 17 predicted proteins | sample Lox_Sample_11_FD_206714 | JGI IMG/M metagenome (GOLD analysis project Ga0335069, IMG submission 206714) | Soil microbial communities from Loxahatchee National Wildlife Refuge, Florida, United States - Lox_Sample_1.1 | ecosystem: Environmental > Terrestrial > Soil > Wetlands | place: USA... | reverse complement strand
CCACCATCAGCAGGAGTTAGCCCGGATTGCTGCTGCACGTAAGGCTGAGCAGCAGCGTCAGATTGCCGCCGAGCGTGCGCGTCAAGAGGAGGATTTGTTGGCGAAAGTGGACAGCGACATCTCGCGCCAGGTCCCGAGCGCGATGGAGCCGCTGGCCGCGTTAATGACGGATGAGGAAAGCAAGTAAATGGTGAACAAGTCCCTTGGGTCCGGGGCAAGGAGAAAGAGGATGAGAGTCTTGATGGGAATTCGATTGAACGCAGCGGTTGCCGTTTTTTTGGCGTTGGGAGCTGCAGGCGCCTGGTCACAGGGTACGCCCGGTGGCCCGCCACCGGCTGGTCCGGGGTTTGGCATGCACAGACCTCCGATGGAGCGTGCTCTTGGCCCCGGCGGAGACCATGGGAAGTGGTGGAACAATCCGACAATCGTGGAGAAGCTGCAGCTCACCGACGATCAGCGCAAGGCGATGGACACGATTCTTCAGCAGCATCGGGAAAAGCTGATCGACCTGCGCGCCAACCTTGAGAAGTCGGAGCTAGCTCTCGAGCCCATGATGGGGGAGGATCAGCCGAACGAGTCTGCGGTGTATCAGCAGATCGACAAGGTCGCTCAGGCACGTGCCGAGCTGGAGAAGGCCAATGCGCGCTTCCTGTTTGCGCTGCGATCGAAGCTGACTCCGGATCAATGGAAGCAGGTGCAGGATCTTCGCGGGAATCGCCAGATGATGCGGCGCAATTGGGATCGCGGACCAAGAAACCCCGGCAACGGACAGCAGCCGGGTGGTCCTCCCCCGCCATCGGGACCGCAGGGCCTCCTTGAGGGTGGCCCTGCGCCCGAGGGGCCAGCCGATGTGCCGCCTTCGACTGCCATGGTTCAGCAATAGGGCAGGATTCAGGTTTTCCTGGAGAGCAAGTGTAAGCAGAGAGCAATACGGTTGTAGTCAACACCGATGGCGGCAGGAGCGAAGGTTCTTGCCGCCGATTTTTATTGGGAAAAAGGGGAGTCGAGAGCCGCTCAAAAGGGGGTCGAGAGCCGCTCAATTGAGCGACACTTTTTGGCGCCGGGAACCTCGTCGGCAATGCAAGCTCCTCATCGTGTATTCATCTCCACACGTGCATCCATCCACGCAGAACGCGCTGAGCCGGTTTCTCCACCAGATGCAAGGCAACGAGCGCAAACAAGATCAACAAGGCATAGCTGATCCATGGATCGAAGCGATCCAGCCCCACGCGGTTGAGGACATGCGTATCGTGAATGAGGTTCCAGAAGTTGAAGTGGAGCAGGTACAGGCAGTAGCTTGCCTCGCCAATAAAGACCAGCGGCCGCACGCCGAGTACTTTTGACAATGGATTGACTCCTGCCAGACCCAGAATGATGCAGCCGAACAACGGCATGAGCGCTCCGTCGTGCAGGATCGCATACGGCAGATTGGGCGCGAGAACGAGGACAAGAAACGTTCCAATGAATCCGCAGACGCCAAGAGCGAAGCGACTCGTTCCCGTCCTGGAGATGAGTTCATCCAGTTCGGCGAGAAGCACGCCGAACACAAAACTCGCCAGGTGGGGCAGGGGAGTGTACTTGAGCGCCTGCAGCCATTTCCCGTAACTCCACCGGTCGACGTGCGCGAGCCCGTCGGGGTTGAACAGGACGTACAGCATACCCGGAACCATCCCCAGGAGCCACACAGCCAGCATTCTCATCAGGTGCGGCCCGACCTGCTCGGGCTTTTTCCAGCGCGCCATCCAGGGAAACAGGACATAAAAGAACGACTCTGCAGACATGGTCCAGGCGGGCGTGTTCAAGAACGTTGCAATCTCTGGAATCCAGCCCTGCAGGAGGAGGGGCGAAAGCACCATCCCGGCCCAGAACATTCCCGGCGTGTGAGCGCCACGTTCGAGCGGAATCATTCGCCAGGAGAGGAGCAAGCTCAGGAGGTAAATGGGGTAGAGTCTGGTGAATCGCGCCTCATAAAACCGGAATCTGTTCAATTCCCCGGCCCGGGCCCGCGCGTTGTAGTTATACCCGAGCACGAACCCTGATAGCAGAATGAAGAAGCTGACCGAGGCATACCCGGCGTTCACGACCGGGGCGAGCCAGCCAAACCATTGCGGATTGGAGAAGTGAAACAGGACGATGTTGACTGCCGCGAAGCAACGCAGGCCCGTCAATGCATTCAGCCGCGCTGGCTTGCTTGTGTCCACTGGCCTTTTAGACGTCCCCGCGCCAAAGGAAGCCGAGGCCCGGCTGGCCCGGGATTGAAAGCCCCGGCGACTGGATCCTGGTCACGCAGTAACCAATGAGCCGACCTTCTCCCCGAGCACGACGCGCCGGATGTTCCCGGGCTGGTTCATATTGAAGATGATCATCGGAAGGTTATTGTCTTTGCAGAGACTCACCGCGGTCAGGTCCATGACCTTCAGGCCCTGCTTGAGAATCTCCATGTAGGTGATCTCGTCGTATTTAACGGCGTCCTTCACCAGCACAGGATCCGCATTGAAGACGCCTTCAACCTTGGTTCCCTTCAGGAGCACGTCTGCCTTAATCTCCATTGCCCTGAGGCTGGCCGCGGTGTCTGTCGAGAAGAAGGGGTTTCCAATTCCGGCGGCAAAGATAACGACGCGGCCCTTTTCAAGGTGCCTCACCGCCCTGCGCCGGATGTAAGGCTCCGCGACCTGGTTCATGAAGACGGCCGTCATCACACGGCACTGAACGTCACGCTGCTCGAGGGCATCCTGCAGCGCAATGGCATTGATCACCGTGGACAACATCCCCATGTTATCGGCGGCAACCCGGTCCATCTCCTTGGCCTGTTCGGCCACGCCACGGAAGAAGTTTCCGCCGCCGACGACAACGCCGATCTCAACTCCAAGCGAGTGGACGTCGACGAGTTCGTTGGTGATTGCAGCGACTTTTTCGGCGTCCAGGCCAAACCCCTTCGGCCCGGCGAGCGCCTCGCCCGAAAGCTTGAGAACTATCCTTTTGTACATTCCATTTCGAGTATCGCACACGAAAAAGCCGCACCTCGAGACCTTGCCTGTCCGAATTCGGAGAGGCAAACAGACCCGAAGTGCGCCTTCAACAGGCGAACCCATGCGGACCCAGACCAACGGCGGATGCCGCTCTGGAACGGCACCGGGTCTTTACTTCTTCAATGACTGGACATTGGTGACCGGGGTGGCGCCGCTGCCGTAAGGATCGAGGACGGCGTGCCCTTTTTCTTCGTCATATTTGATCTTCGCCGCCGTCACCATCTTTCCGGTTCCCTCGCCTTTGTCGTTGAGCGTGACCTGGAGGAAGGCAAATGGATAGTTGGTGTTGGTTGCCTTGCGGGCGAGCTCGGTTGCCGACATCCTGCGGGCGGTAATCATGGTGATGACGGTGTTGCCTCCCGCGGTCGACTTCTCAGCCACCGCAATCTGGTTTCCCGTTTCACCAATCTGATTGATGCGTCCTGAATCCAGCTTCTTCAATTCGTCAAACAGAGCGTTCTGGCCCTGCTCCTTCAGAACCTTGCCAAGCGCTTTGATCTCGTCCTGCGTTGCCCACTTGGTGATCGTAAAGGTGAAGCGGATCTGTTTGGCTCCGGCGTTGCTCGTCGCCAGGATCCCGGAGTACGACTCTTCCTGAGCTTTTGCGTTTTGGCAGAGAGCCATTGAAATCAGACCAACAGCAGCAATTGTCAGTGCAAACTTTGACATATCTTCTCCTTGGTTCAAGCGGTGTCTCTTGCGGGTCACGTTTTGCGGGAGTCCGGATACTCGCTATCCCAACGCGACAGGCAGGGTTCGTTTCCCGATTTCTGCACGACTGTGAGTGTCCCCGTCCCATGCCACGCGGCAAGTCGCCGCGGCGGTTTCCGACTATTTGTTCGGCCTGACATTCACAGCCTTGATGTACTGGTTACCGAAGCTTTCCATTTCGAAGCGGCCATGCTTCTTGTCAAATCGAAGCTTTGCAGCCGCCATGATCTGACCGGTGCCCTGTCCGTTCTCATCCAGCTTCACCTTAAGCAAGCCGAAGGGGTAGTCGGTGCTCCGACCGTTGTTGTACAGCTCCATGAATGGCATGTTCCGCGCGGTGACAATCGTGATGACAGTCTGATTGTCGACCTGGCTTCTTCTCGCAATCGCAATCTGGTTCCCAACGCGGCCGACTGCATTGATACGCCCGGCATCGAGCTTCTCTGCCTTGCTGAGCAATCCATCCTGCCCCTTGGATTTAAGCAGCGCCGCAAGGCTCTCCATTTCAGCGTCGGTCGTGTAGCGCGTCACACGAAAGTCGAACGAAATGGATTTTCCACCTGCAACGCCACCGGTTCCAATTGCGAATCCGGTGTAGGCATCAGGGGCTTCTGGCGTTCCCTGGCAAAAGCCTGGCAAGACTAGGAAAAGAGTGCCGATTGCCACCAGGGCGATCTTTGACAAGCTCAAACTCCGCAATTCAGCATGCGAGCCCGAAGTGAGAAACCGGCGCAATTCAAGCTGCGGTCCACGGATATCACGCCGCTATTTCACTGAGAACTGTGAATTTTGACAGTGCCGGCGTATGCACTTGCGATGGAGCGGGACGCATACCCAATGATGTTGTATGGGCTTGGCGGGTCTGTGCCCTGCAGGCCAGGGAAATGGATTGCGGCGCGGATTTCGGGGTCGGTTGCGGTCGGGGACTCCGGGCTGATGCGGCCCCGGCATCGATCCAGGGACGACAAAAGGCCCGGAGCACATGCTCCGAGCCCTCGCCTATGCCGGTTGTTGCTGGTGTTATTCGCTTGCGGCTTCGACAGCCTTGGTCTGGGCCACGGTCCACTCAGGCGCGCCCACCTTGAAGCGCGCAAAGCGTCGCACGGTGATGTTCTCACCGAGCTTGCCAACCTTCTGAGCGATCAGTTCCTTGATGCTGAGAGTCTGATCCTTGATGAAGGGCTGTTCAAGCAGGCAGACCTCTTCATAGAACTTGGCCATCTTGCCGTCGACAATCTTCTCGATCACCGGAGCCGGTTTTCCCGTCGCCGCCGCCTGAGCGCGGAAGATCTCCCGCTCGCGCTCGAGGTCTTCGGCCGTCACGTCTTCCGGCCTGACATAGCGCGGATCGCTGGCGGCGACGTGCATCGCGATGTCCTTCAGCAACTCCTGGAAGTCCTCTGTGCGCGCTACGAAGTCGCTCTCGCAATTGACCTCGAGCAGCACACCGATCTTTCCGCCCGCATGAATGTAGGTTCCGACAGCGCCTTCATTTGTGGTGCGCGCCGCTTTCTTCTGTGCGGAAGCCATACCGCGCTTGCGAAGCACCACGAAGCCCGCCTCGATGTCTCCGTTTGTCTCCTGCAAAGCCTTCAGGCAGTCGCCCATCGGTGCACCGGACTTCTCCCGAAGCTCCTTTACCAATTTCGCATCAATCTTCGCACTCACTGTCGTCATCTCTCTTTTCCCGTTTTCTGCGCACGGCCCCGGGCCCTGCTGCAGGATGGTTCAGGCCGGAATCCTTCCGGCAAAAGAAAAGCGTGGCAACCAAGCTTCGCGGCCACGCTTGTCTCGGTTTGCGCGCTCGGGCGCGCTCAAAGATAAGAACCTAGCGGGCTCCCTCGGCCACTTCCTCTTCGTCGATCGCCGCGACCGCCGCAACCGCCTTCCGGATTCCACCGCCAAGAGCCGTTTCCATATCGAGGTCTTCGGTCGACGATGCTTCAACAGCTACGGCCTCTTCTCCGGGAGCTTCCGAAGGCTGCTCTTCGGTGAAGGCCTTGTCGCCGACAAGGTTCACGCCTTCTGCCGCCGATTCCGCGATCTTCGAGGTGAACAGGCGAATTGCGCGCAACGCATCATCGTTGCCCGGGATCACGTAGTCCACGACCGTCGGGTCGCAGTTTGTATCGACCACTGCGACAACGGGGATGCCTAGCTTGCGAGCTTCCTTGACGGCAATGGCTTCGTTGTTCGAGTCGACTACGAACAGCGCGTCGGGCAGACGCTTCATGTTCTTGATGCCGGCCAAATTTGCCTGCAGGTGCTTGCGCTCCCGCTCGAGGCGAATGACTTCTTTCTTGGTCAGCAACTCGTAGCGGCCATCCACGGCCATCTCATCCAGTTCCTGAAGGCGCTTCACCGACTTCTGCACCGTCACCCAGTTGGTGAGCAGCCCGCCCAGCCAGCGCTGGTTGATATACGGCATGCCCGCGCGGTTCGCCTCTTCGGCGACAGCATCCTGCGCCTGGCGCTTGGTGCCGACGAACAGGATCGTCTTACCGCTGGCACACAAATCCGTAACGAACTTTGACGCGTCCTTGAAGAGCTTGAGCGTCTTTTGCAGGTCGATGATGTAGATCCCATTGCGCTCGCCAAAGATGTATTCCTTCATCTTCGGGTTCCAGCGCTTGGTCTGATGCCCGAAGTGAACACCCGCTTCGAGCAGCTCCTTCATTGTGATCGTGGCCATTGGCCTCCTTCGTGGATTGCATCCGGGCTAACCTTCGTCTTGCCCGGATTGAACCCGCTTATGCGGGAGATTTAAAAATCCATGATCCGAAATTAGTGGTCAGGGATCAGAAACCTTTCGCCAGCGACTGATCCCTGATACCTGAACCCTGTTCCCTATCTCTTGCTGAACTGGAACCGCTTGCGTGCACCCTTCTGGCCGTACTTCTTCCGCTCCTTGACGCGAGCATCGCGGGTCAGCAGGCCTTCGGCCTTCAGCACCTTGCGCAGTTCCGGGTTGAACTGGATTAATGCACGGGCAACGCCCATCTTCACGGCATCGGCCTGCGAGGCGACTCCGCCGCTCGAGACGGTGGTTACAACGTCAAAGCTCGATGCGAGCTCGGCAACAGCCAACGTCCGCTTCGCGGCTACGCGCTGCTGCTCAGTCACGAAGTACTCTTCGAAGGGCTTGCCGTTGACTTTCCACTCGCCCGTACCCGGACGCAGGAAAACGCGCGCGATCGCCGACTTGCGGCGGCCCGTTCCGTAGTATTGAACCAGATCTGCCATTCTCTCTTTAGCTCCTAGCCTGTAGCCTCTAGCTCCCAGCTAGAAACCCAAAGCGTCGATCTCAAATTCTCATGCTAGCGGCCAGAAACCAGCAGCTAGCGGCTGTTATTACGCGATCTTCAAAGCCACTGGCTGCTGCGCCTGGTGAGGATGCTTGTCACCGCGGTAGACCTTCAGCTTGGCTCCCATTGCCCGGCCAATCTTGCTCTTGGGCAGCATGCCCTTGATCGCTTCTTCCAGGATCTTTTCCGGCTTGCGGGTCAGAAGGCGAGAAAACTCCTCTTCGCGCAATCCACCCGGGAAACCCGTGTAGCGGCGATAAACCTTCTTCTGGCTCTTCAGGCCGGTCAGGCGCACCTTTTCGGCATTGATGACGATCACGTGGTCGCCCATGTCAATGTACGGCACGTACTTAGGATTCAACTTGCCGCTCAGCACATCGGCAGCCCTGGTGGCCAGCCGTCCCAGCGTCTGGCCGCTGGCATCCACCACATACCATTTGCGGTCAATATCCTTGCCGCTCGGAACAAAGGTACCCATCTCTCTCCTGCCTCTAAATGCCTGTCCTGCGAGAAAACTGCGGCGCAAAGCGCCTCTGCCCACGCCCATCGAGCACGGGCCCAGATTTCCACCCACTTCCAAACAATTCTGTTCGGGTGAGGACTGCGGGGCTTACCCTCTCCGGGTTCCTGACTCTGCTGGAGCTAGCTTTACGTTCCAGCCGAAGGTGCCTGTCCCGGTTAAATCCCTTTGGGGTCCAACCGGCTGGATCCGGGCAACATACACAGACCCCAGGCGCAACACCGCGCAGAGTCTTTAGAATACCCGAACCACTCCGCAGAGTCAACGAAATGGCGCTCTCCGAGCGGCATTCGCCCGTCACAGCGGGCCCCATTCGTCGGGAGTAGAATTTGGCCGACTTTGCCAGATTCGAGCGTTTTTCTGAGTGGGGGCAAACTATGCCGGAAGTCATGGTCCCAACTCCGCGCGGACAAATGTGCTGTTACCTGTCTTTGCCGCCCGGTTCATCACCCTGTCCAGGGGTGGTTGTGCTCCACGACGTAGGAGGAATGAGCCAGGACCATCGTCATCAGGCGGACTGGCTCGCCGAGGCTGGATTCATGGCTCTTGCCGTCGATCTGTACTACCTGGGCGGTTTCCTCCGTTGCATACGCGCCGTGGCCCGGGATCTCATGGCCCGAGCCGGTCCGGCATTCGACGATGTGGAGGCATGCCGCTCGTGGCTGATCGCACAACCGCGCTGTTCAGGCAAGGTCGGCGTCATCGGATTCTGCATGGGCGGCGGATTCGCACTGCTTCTCGTCTCCGGCCACGGCTTCTCTGCCGCCAGCATCAACTACGGCGGGAAGATTCCCAAGGACATCGATGACTTCCTCAATGCCGCTTGTCCGGTGGTTGGCAGCTACGGGGCCCAATCCAGATGGGAACAGGGAGCGGCCGACGAACTCGAGCGGGCGCTTCAGCGAGCCCTCGTTGCTCACGACGTCAAGGAATACCCGGAAGCGGGCCACTCGTTCATGAACAACAAGCAGCAGTGGTGGTTCAAACTGCTGCGTTTCCGCGGTATCGCCTATAACGAGCCCGCCGCGATGGACGCCCGCCGCCGGATCTCGGCATTCTTTCACACGCATCTCGGATAGCGCCGCAGAAGGCCACGGAGTGCAACATGGAAACGAAAGACCAAATGGGCCGCCTGAACGACATGAAGATGAGCCTCGCATCGCGCAATTGGAGCTCTTTGTACCGTGTGGGTGGATTCTCCGCTTTCGCACTCATCCTCTATTCCGGGCTGACGATTGTGCAGATGGTCCTTCTCGGCGGCCAGCCTGCGAGCACCGAAGAAGCCTTTCGACTTCTTCAAACAAATCGATTCGTGGCGCTTCTGCGACTCGACTTGCCCACCATCATTGTCCTGCCGCTCTACTATATGGTTTTCCTCAGTCTCTATGCCGCGTTGAAGAAAAGCAGTCGTACCACCGCACTGCTCGCAACAGTCCTCGCATTCGCAGGCAATACTCTGGTCCTCTGTACACCCACACCTTTCTCTCTGATCCCGTTGAGCGACAGATACGCTGCGGCAACGAGCGACGCCGCAAGGGCACGGCTGCTTGCCGCCGGAGACGCGCTGATGGCAAGCGACATCTGGCACGGCACCGGCGCGATGCTCGGCGGCGCACTCTTGCAGACTGGTGCTGTGCTGATCTCCATTGCGATGCTGCGCGGAAGGGTCTTTGGCAGATTTACCGCATGGCTTGGCATCGTCATGCACGGTCTCGATCTGGCCCATGTTCTCGCCATGGTGTTCATTCCGACGACTGGCGCAATCCTGTTGGCGACAGCCGGGCCACTCTACCCCGTCTGGTTCTTCCTCATCGGTCGCACGCTGCTTCATTTGTCATCGCACGAGGCTCCACCCATCGTTATCTCTTCATAGAAATCCACAATGGCCTCTTGAGAATCGTGACTTACGAGCGGCGGGCGAGTCTTGTCAAGGCATCGACTTGACCGTAGAACCCGTCCCAGCCACCCACTTGTCCTTGTTCTCTATGCCGACCGTTTGTCGCCAATCGCGCGCACTCGAAACCGCTTCATCTGAATCGAAAGCGTCCGCTCGATTTTGCGCAGGTCTCCGCGCTCTGCCGGTCCCGCGAAGGTGGAGGCAACGCCGCGCGCTGAGGCCCTGCCCGTGCGACCGACGCGATGAACAAAGTCTTCTGCCACCCTGGGCATATCGTAGTTGACCACATGCGCGACGTGAGCTACATCGATGCCACGCGCCGCAACGTCGGTCGCTACAAGTACTCGGTGACGGCCTTCCGAAAAGTTCCGCAGCGCCGAGTTGCGTTGTGACTGCGAACGATCACCGTGAATTTGCGTTGCCGACCAACCCGAGCGAGTAAGGCGCCGCGCCACCCGGTCGGCTCCATGTTTTGTCCGAACGAAGACAAGAAAGCTTCCTCGCTCTGACTCAAGGAGGTGTTCGAGCAGCTCCTGCTTCCTTTCAGGGTCAACCTCAAACGTCCTGAGTTCTACGTTTGCCGCTGGCTTGAGCACCGAACCAATCTCAACGCGAACTGGATTGTTGAGATACTTCCCGGCTATTTCCTTGACGGAGCCTTCGAGAGTCGCGGAATAGCAAAGGGTCTGGCGAACCTGAGGCAATAGTGATGCGATGCGGGCGATGGCAGGTTGAAAACCCATGTCGAGCATCCGGTCCACTTCATCAAGCACGAGAATCTTTACCTGATCGAGCCGCACCAGTTTGCGGTTGATAAAGTCCTCAAGCCGACCCGGTGTAGCCACGATCAGACGCGCGCCGCGGCGAATAGCCTGGAGCTGGGGACCTTCAGCCACACCTCCAACGATCAGGGCCACGGCTTGGTCATTGCCCGTGCGGATCGCGAGAAATGCCCTCTCTACCTGCATTGCTAATTCGCGCGTGGGCAGAAGGATGAGAGCGCCGGCGCCAGAATTCCGGCCGGTTGCGGCCTTGTGCATGGTCTCCACGATTGGAATCAGGAAACTCAGCGTTTTACCTGTCCCGGTCTGCGCGGTAGCAAGCACGTCTCGGCCCTCGAGCGCGGGAGGGATGGCACCCGCCTGCACCGGAGTGGGGGTTACGAATTTGTTGGAGTCGAGCCGCGCCTTGAGCGCAGGCGAAAGATTGAATTGCGAAAACTGAGGGGTCAAAGTAGGAGTTTTCCTGTTGATTCCGGAGCCCCTTCCCTGAGGCCTGCATTTCGGAACCGGATCTGGCGGTACGCGCACGGAACCTGTTCAGGCGCGACCTGCCGTTAAGAGGAGTTGCGTAAGGGAGAACTCGTTAAATCCTTGAGACTGGCCGGCGACGCAATTACGTCGCGACCTGAGTCGCCACACGCTACAAGTACGCCAGCGGCACATATGCCGACCGGCACCACGCTCCAGCACAAGACAGGAAACATCTTCCAGTTGCGGAAGGCCATGTGGTTACGCTGTAGGGGCTTGGGGGAATCTGTGCCTGGCAAACTTGCCTTTTAAAGGCAAACCACCACTTACGTCCAAATCACTGAGCGCATAGTCAGTTTAACACAGATCGCACTGATCTCTTGCACAGATCGCACTGATCTCTTGATAGAGGCTTTATTGTCAATTGCGCTCTTCGAGCCGCGCGACAACCTGCCTGACGATCTGCTCGAGTTCGGCGCTGGCGGGCGCCTCAGGGGTTTTTGTTGCGGGCAGTGCGCTCATCCGGGCGTCGGGGAGGCCGAGTTTCCGCTTGAGAGCGAGGATGTCTTGAATCTTCTCTTCTGAAATAAACTTCAACGGTCTGCCGATCTGCTGCGCGATGAGGTAGGTCTTGCAGTAATTCTCGAGAATCTCAGCAAGCCACTCCGCATGGGTGACGGTATCAGACCAGCAGACGACGCCGTGATTCGCCAGCAGAATTGTGTTGTGATCGTGGACGAACGGCAGTATCGACTCGGCGAAGGCCTGCGTGCCGGGAGTTTCATACTGGGCGATCGCTGATGGTCCGATGAAAATCTCGTACTCCGTGATGAGGCCGATCGGCGGGAGGGTGCCTGTAAGGGAAAATGCCGTTGCATAGGGCGGGTGGCAGTGGACCACAGCCCGTGCGCGGGGATTGGCCCTGTAGATTTCGAGATGGAGGAGCAGCTCGCTGGTGCGCAGACGGTCGCCGGCGAGGATGTTGCCTTCAAGATCGGAGAGGCAGATGTCCGCGGGCTGCATGTCGTGCTTGCTCATCATGGTCGGGGTGCACAGAACGTATTTCGTGCCCAGCCGCACACTGATGTTGCCTCCGTTACCGTCGACATAGCCGCGCTCCCAGAGTTTGCGCCCCGCGCGAATGATCTCGGCGCGCAGCGCCTCTGCTTCGAAGGAATTTGCAGCTACTGAAGCGGGCGCGTCGTCAGGCCTGGGCGTGCGCAGAATCTCCATTACAGCCTGCACGACTTCTCGCACCTGCTCTGCAACGGGATCGATCAGCTGCTCCATAAGGGACCTCGACGAGTAAGACGATGCTTGATTGGCACCGATTCTCCAACTCTTAGATATAGGTCAAAAGCCGGCTGAAGAGAGTGATAAGGATCACCTATGGCCTGCATTGCGGCTCGGAATCCATTGCCTCTTTGAAATGAGTCGGTTAGACCATCAATCCGCCGGCACAAGCTTTCTCTGCAGTGCCTCGAGCGTCTGGCCCTTCGTCTCGGGATAGGTGAAGAGTACGGTCAGGAACTGGACGGCGGTCATAACTGCGAAGAAGACAAAGGGGGCGCCGCGGCCCATCGTTGTTGCGATGGTCGGAAACGTCAAGGCGATGATCGTGTTCATGGTCCAATGGCTGGCGTTGCCGACGCCTTGCCCCTTTGAGCGAACGTGATTGGGGAAGACCTCACCGATGTAAACCCAGATGACCGCGCCCTGCGACAACGCGAAAAACGCGATGTACGTGATGAGCAGCCACACCAGGGCTCCCTGGTGGGAGTGGGAGCTGAAGATCCACGCGACCCCTGCAAGGCAACTGGCCGTACCTGTGGCCCCAATGAGCAGAAGCGTTTTGCGCCCGAGCTTGTCAATTACGCTCATTCCCACGATGGTGAAGATCAGGTTTGTGAATCCGATCGCAATGGCCTGCTGATCGCCTGAAAGTTGACTGAATCCCGCAGCCTGGAAGATATCGTTGAGGTAATACAAGATGGCGTTGATTCCTGCCAGCTGGTTGAAGGCTCCGATCGTGATGGCCAGAAATAGGGGATACCGGTATTTCCATCGGAAGACCGGCTCGTGAGCTGACACGTGTTCTTCAGCGAGGGCAGCCCGGATGTCGGCTAGTTCGGCCTCAGGATTCGGCTCGCCCATCATCTTCAGCACAGCGAGAGCTTCGTCGATGCGATTGCGCGAGGCGGACCAGCGCGGGCTGCGCGGAATCCCGAAGAGCAACGCCAGGAATCCCGCCGCCGGAATCGCGGCTACGCCCACCTGCCAGCGCCACTCTGTCGTTCCCAGATGCAACAACCGGATAAGGTAGTTGGACGTGTATGCCACGAGAATTCCGAGCACCACGTTGAACTGAAATGCGCCCACAAGCCGCCCGCGCCATTTAGCAGGAGAGAGCTCGGCGATGTAGACGGGGCCCAGAACCGAAGAGGCTCCAATACCAAGACCACCGATGAAACGGAATACCATCAGCGACGGCCAGTTCCACGCGAGCGCGCTGCCCAAGGCCGAGAGCACGTAGAGCACTGCCGTGAGGCGCAGTGTTTCACGCCCCCCCAACTTGTTCCCGACAACGCCTGCACCGAACGAACCAACCACGGTTCCGATGAGTGCGATCGCCACCGTCCAGCCCTTACCGTAGTCGCTAAGTCCGTAAAGACGCACAACTGCGTCGATGATGCCGGAGATCACGACTGTATCGAAGCCAAAAAGCAGCCCGCCGAGCGCTCCCGTGAGAGTCGCCTTCATCAGGTTCAGGTTGGGACGCATGGTCACTTCCTTCGAATAACCAAGACATCCTACAGACCGAAGGGCGGTCACGTAAACGAAGCCTTCGAGTTCAACGAACCATGGAAACCGGCTTCAATTGACGGCCGGCGAAACCACGAGTGCGCGACAGCGGTTTGTTCCCGTCGCGCTCCACGAGATGGCCATCTCGCTCTCGAGATAGGCGCAATCGCCGCACTCCAGCACTTCGTGAGTGCCTCCGGCCTCGAGTTCGAGGCGGCCTTCAAGCACGTAGACCAGCCTGGTCAGCGGGCGGCCTCCTTCCAACACGCTCGATGTTCCGCCCTGCGGAAACTCGATCATCTCTGCTTCGAGCCGGGAATCGGCGATGGGAGCGTGCAGGGGCGTGTGTTTCACCGAGTCGTGACTGCGGCCGTCTCCAGACAGGTGCGCTTTGCGCGTGATTGAGAGCGTGTGCCGGGCAGGCTCTGCAAAGAAGTAGCTCATGCCGACACCATAGACCCGGCTGATATTTGCAAGTGTTGGCAGGGTAGGGACCATCCGATCAGTTTCCAATTTGGAAAGCAACGCAGTCGAGAGACCCGTTTCGACCGCGAGCCGTGACAGCGTGAGCCGCTTCTGCGTGCGCAATGTGCGGAGCTTCGTCCCGATTGAATAGGGCTCGAGTGCCCAGCGGGCGTAGGATGGTTCGTTTGCCATGGGAGTCACCTCGCGGGCATTTTGCTATCCCCATGCTTTCCAACTCCTGAAAGTTTATGGAAACTTTGATCGCAGTCGCCCGGCCCGGCCGTTTTAGCATCTCAACAGAGCAGTTCCGTTGCGGAAGGACGGCCTGTGGCTCCACGTCCACGCGTTTGCCTGCGAACAAAAATCCCATAAAGGATCATGCCGCGATGACCCTCATTCCCCTTTCCTGCAGATTCGACCGGTCCAGGTCCAATTCGCATTTTTTCCGCTTGTCGATAGCCCTTTTCGTCGGCATTCTCTGTCTCTTGACTTTGTGCATTACCGCGCCATGCATGGCGCAAGCAAAGCCGGCTCCTCCTCCTGATGTCCTGGTTCTGAGCAACGGTGACACCCTGCATGGGAAGTTAGTGAACGCGGCAGGTGGCAAAGTTACCTTTCACTCTGACCCGCTGGGAGACATTTCGCTGGGTTTCGACAAAATCAAGGAACTTCACACATCGGATAACTTCGCGGTGATCAAGAACGGTGTCTACCAGATCAAGAAGAAGGAGGCTTCGGCAATCCCCACAGGGCCGCTTGAAATCTCAAACAAAACTGTGACCTTGCACCCAACGAACGCAACTCCCCCGGCGACGCTGTCTGTGGCCGATACGCAGTACATCATGGATCAGGCGACCCTCGACAAACAGGTGAAGCGCAGACCTGGCTTCTTCGAAGGGTGGAATGGCTCAGCGACTGCCGGCGTGACCACCGTGAACGCGACACAGCACTCGTACGCCGCCTCCGCGGGAGTTGGACTTGTTCGAGTGGTTCCGACGGTCTCCTGGCTTGCTCCGAGTAATCGAACCTCGATTGATTTCCTCGGCTCCTCCGGGAAAACCACGCAACCGTCCTACACCACGCCGACCACTCCGCCGGTCTTTGTTCCCGAAGTTTCGACAAAGACCTCCATCTACCACGCGGATGCCGAGCGTGACGAATACCTGACGCCGCGCATCTTCGCGCTGGCCCTGGCTGCTTTCGACCACAACTACAGCCAGAATCTTGATCTGCAGCAGATCTACGGCGGTGGACTCGGATGGACGGCAATCAAGACCCCGACCCAGGAACTCGACCTTAAAGGAACGATCCAGTACGAAAGGCAGCATTTCAGCACGGGCGAGACTCTGAACCTCGTTGGCTCGACCTTCTCTGCTGAATACCTGCTCAAGCATAAGTTCTGGAACTTCATGCAGGGGGTTGCATACATTCCCGCGTACAACGATGCCAGCGCCTATTCCGTTAACGAGACCAACCTCCTCTCGTTTGCGGCGTACAAGAACTTCAGCTTTTCCATTGGCACACTGGATAGCTATCTGAACAATCCTCCGGCTTCATTGCCGCCGACGCGGCGCAATTCGTTTCAATTCACGATGGGCCTGACATACGCTATCAAATCAAAATATTGAGGCCAGAGTTTCAGTCCCATCCAGCAGGCGTCAGCGTTGTCGCTGGTTCGGCATCCGATTGATTCGAATCGAGTCAGTTGGTGCCGGTAACCCGCCAAAACGATTACCAATTTCTTTGAAGAAAGCGTTCTATATCACATTCGCCGGCTTGAGTTCGGTCGCATAATAAAGTCGCATTTGAGGCGAGACCTCGCGTAGCAGAACTCTCTTTGTTGGAGCTTTCGTTTTTACTCTTCCCCAGGAGTTTCGACCGAGAAGTTTCCATTGCCGGGGGCAGATATGGCCTCCGGGAGTCTGGCCGGCCTAACCGGGCAGGTTGACCGAAACTTTGAGGAATACGATGTTTCAGCCAGGAAAGTTGCTCCCCCCGGCCGATCTGCGGCGTGGTGCGATCGTCTTTGGAAATCTGCGGCTTGAGATCGATGGCTCCCTGGCTCGCGGCGACAAGGTGATTCACCTGCCGCCAAAGGAACTCGCGGCGCTTCGCCTGCTTTTGCAGCATGCTGGCCAGATCGTGACCCATCACCAGATCAAGCAGGCTCTTTGGGGAGAGGTTCACGTGACCCCGGACAGCGTTCCGAAGTGCGTCTCCTCTTTGCGCGAGCGACTTCATCCTGACGAGAACGCCATCCAAACCATATACAAGAGGGGATATCGGTTTGCGGCTGAGGTTCGCAAAGTCGAGGCCGCGGTTTCGACCGATGCACTGCCGCGGCTGGCCATCATGCCGTTCAAGACGGAATTCAATGTTGCCAGCCATCTTGGTCCGGCTGTCGCCGAAGAGACGATCGCACTTGTGAACAAAGCGCAACTTGTTCCGGTTCATATCATGGCGCGGGATTCTGTATTCACGCTCGCAAGCCGCGAGTACACGGCGCAGCAGGTAGGCGAAGCGCTCCGTGCCGACCTTGTGATGGCGGGAACGATTCGCGCGCTGCCTGATCAGTTCAGGCTGCGCGCCGAGATGATTCGCGTCTCAGATGGAACCCAGATGTGGGTAGAGGACCTGCTCGTTCCGCAATCGCGAGTTTCGGGCATGGAATCGGAATTGGCTCATAGGCTTATGGCGCGTCTCAACGGGGGAGGGCTTTTGCTGAAGGCCGCGGCCGAAGAATCCGGGGACGGTCGGCCGAATCGCCAAGAAGCTTATGACCTTCTTCTTCGGGGGCACCACGAGTGGCAGACCCTGCAGCGCCACCGCATGCAAGATGGACTGCAGCACCTGTTTCGCGCCGTCGAACTTGACCCATCCTTAATCCCGGCGCACATTGACCTCGCGCACGCGTGCATCGCCCAGGAGTTTTTTGGATTCATGTCTCCCGCCCTGGCTGCAGAGCAGGTGAGGCTGGCTGCACAGGCAATCCCCGCTTCAGTGGAAGGGTCAGAGGCGGTGCTCCCGGCGCTGGGATGGATCCGGTTTCATGTGGATCACGACCTTTCCGGGGCGATTCGTGCCTTCAAGACCAGCGCGCATCTGCCACACGACACCGCGATCACCCGCGTTCGCTCGATGTTTGCGTTGAGCCGGCATCGCTTCGGCGAGGCTATCGCCATGCTGAACGCTGCGATCCAGGCCGATCCCTATTCGCCCTGGCTTATCGCGAGACTGGCGTGGGCCTATCACCTTGCCGGAGATTCTGGGAAGAGTCTTACGCAGATCGAACGCGCTCTTGAACTCTTCCCCGACCATGAGAGCTCGAGCCTCTACGGCACGATTATTCTCGCCTACAACGGAGAGGCAGATCGGGCGATTGCATTGGCTGAGAATCTCAACAGGCGGTCGCCGTACTTCGATCTCGCAGCGGCCGTTCATGGCTACGCTCTGGCGTGCGCCGGCCGTCGCGAGGAAGCTAAAGCGATCCTGGAGCGGTTGCAATGGCTCAGCCGAGAACGCTTTGTGATGAATTCCTTCACGCCCGCGCTCTTTTTCGCGCTTGGAAATCCGGACGGCGCTCTCTCTGAGATGCACGCTGCAATGGAAGCGCGATGCCCGTGGTTCTTTCAGATGCTCGCGGACCCGCGCATGAAACCTCTGCATCAGCATCCGGAGTTTGCCCGCATGCAGAGGGTTCTGGACAGAATGGAAGCCTCTGCCGAGCGGCATGGGACCGAAGCCTGATCGGATCGATTCAGACTATTCAGTGATCACCTTGTCCGCCCACTCCACGAGTGAAACAAAGATCGTGGGGTTGCCAAATCTCGCGCCCCACTGATCGAGGTCTGCCTGGACTACGCTGCGCGCGCGACTACACGCCCCGCAGGCGTAAATCTGCACGTGCCGCTCCGCTACCTTCTTCATCGTCTCGCCAAGCGGCGGCCAACCCACCGGAACGACCGCTGCAGCAACCGAAGACCGCATCAGCGAGACCGCTTCCCCGAGCAGGAATATCTGCACGTTATGCCCGGCCTCAGATAGGGCGAGGCCGTGCAGAAACGGAAACGCGGCCTTCGTTGGATCGTCGGAGCCCCATGCACTCTTCATCATGATGTTCAGCGTCTTGTGCGAGGTGCCCTGTCCCCAGGCGGGCGCGAGGCCAACCAGAGGCAGCGCAGCCAGTTGACGAAGAA
>Ga0335069_10005744_pt1 | contig 18177 bp, 15 predicted proteins | sample Lox_Sample_11_FD_206714 | JGI IMG/M metagenome (GOLD analysis project Ga0335069, IMG submission 206714) | Soil microbial communities from Loxahatchee National Wildlife Refuge, Florida, United States - Lox_Sample_1.1 | ecosystem: Environmental > Terrestrial > Soil > Wetlands | place: USA... | reverse complement strand
GCGTGCACGCGTTCCACCGGCTCGGCAATGAAGAAGCGGCCCATGTTGTAGCAATGATACCCGTGGTCGAAACACGTGGGTCCGCCACCGCAGCTCTCCGGATCCATGCGCCACACCTGCGCTGCCTGCGGCACGCGCCAACCGTCGTCGAACCGGCCGGCCGCTGTCTTGATGCGTACCGACAGCGGTTCACCGACGGCACCCTCCTGCACCAACTCGCGCGCCTTGACGTGCGGCGGGTAGTGCATGAAGTTCTCGAACACGCGCAGCCGCCGGCCGGCGTCCAGCGCTGCCTCGTGCACCACCTGGAGATCGCCCAGCGTCAGCGTCGGTGGCTTCTGCAGCGAGACGTGCTTGCCAGCCTGCAGCGCTGCGATGGCGACGCTCTTGTGCAGATGATGCGGCAGCAGAATTTCGACGGCATTCACGTCGGGATCGCGCAGCAGATCGTGATAGTCAGTGTAGGCTTTCTTCGCACCCCATTCCGATTGCCGCTGGTGGAGCAGGGCCGCATCAGCGTCGCACAGCGCGGTCAATTCGGCGTGCGGATGATCCAGGTACCCAAGCACCTGGAGGCTTGCGATGCGCCCGCAGCCGATCAGCCCAACGTGCACGCGTTCGAGCGGCGTCATGGCGTGCTTATAGCACGAACCATCAATCTTTCCGCTTGAGGCGCTGCCTTCGCCGCCGTACGATGCGGCTGCGCAGGAGGCGTTATGGAGCACGTGTGGACCTGGATTCAGTACGTGCGGGATCATCCCAGCACCGCAGTCTGGGCGGGCCTGGCGGCCGCCGCTATCTACTGGCTGCTGAATCGCAAGCCCAAGCTGCAGCGCGACGCCGACAAGCGGATGGCCGAAATCCGCGCCGAGCACGGCGATCCCTACAACCGGCCGCGACCCCTGCGCTGAGCGCGGCTACCGGGCCACGGCGGCGGCGGCCTGAAGTCCCGTGATGTCGAGGAGCACCACCGCTTGGCGTCGATAGCTGATCAGTCCCTCTGCCATGAACGCGGCCATCATCTTACTGATGCGCTCGCGCGAAGCGCCGACCATGTCGGCCAGATTCTCATGTGTGATGGGAACGCCGATGCGCACGCCGCCGGCATCGTGGACCCCGAAGGTCGCGGCCAGGTCGGCAAGCGTCAGTGCGAGCCGGCCGCGTAGATCGAGCGCCGCACAGTGGACGAGGCGCATCGCGAAACGCGCCTGGCGTTCCAAGACACGGTTGAAGAAGCGAATCAGCGTCGGCGCGGGCAGGGCGGCCAAGATGCGCTCGAACTCGCGCCGCGGCACGACGGCGATGGTCGCTGCGCCGAAGGCGTCGGCGGCACTCAATCGCGGGCGCTCGCCTTCGACGATCGGGAAGCCGAACATCGTCCCGGGTTCGTAGAGCACGCAAAGAATGCGTTGGCCGTTCGGCAACACGACCGAGACGCTGACCTCGCCGGCGAGCACGATGAAGATGCTGCCGCGATGCGTGCCCTGGGGATAGATCGACGCGCCGCGCGCAAACTGGCGGATGGTGGCGGCCGCGAGCAACGCGTCGACCGTGGCACGGTCGAGCCCCAACTCCGTGGCTACTCGCGCCCGTGCTCTGGCATGGCTCGCAGTGTCGCGCATGTGTGACATTGGTCACAGACTCGAACTGGCGCTTCACCTACTGCTTCCGCATCACGATGGCAACGGAGACCCGTGTTCGTGTGCGCTTCGGTGTTCAGACGGCCCATCTTCACCGGCGCCCGAGCCCGAGTCACGAGCACGTGCACGAATGAGGGAGGACTGACAATGGCTGCTTACGAGATGATTTCTGCCGACTCGCATATCGTCGAGGCACCTGATCTCTGGGAGAAGTGGCTGCCCAGAGAGTTTTTTCCCAAGGCGCCGAAGTTGGTGAAGGATGCCGAGGGTGGCGACGCCTGGCAGTACCGGCCCGGCACGCCGCCGGTGCCGCTCGGTTTGGTGACCACCTATCCCGGACGTACCTACGAACACTTCAAATGGACCGGCGCCAAGTACGACAAGATCAACCAGGGCGCCTTCATCGGCGCGACGCGCATCCAAGAGCAGATAATTGATGGCGTCGACGCCGAGGTGCTGTACCCGTCGCAGCGCACCATGCGCCATTTCATGCTCGATGACGACGGCGAGTTCCACAAACAAGGCATCCAGGCCTACAACAACTGGATGGCCAAGGACTTCATGGCTGCCGACACCAAGCGCCTCATCGGCCTGGCGCAGATGCCCAACCTCGGCGTCGAGGAGATGATCATCGAGATGCGGCGCGCGAAGCAGATGGGCATGCGCGGTGTGATCCTCTCCAGCTGGCCGAGCGGCGGCACTTCGTTGCAGGTCGAAGACAACGCGTTCTGGGCGGAAGCCGAGAAGCTCGACCTGCCGGTGAGCATCCACCTCGGCGTGGCATCGAAGCAGAGTGGGAAAGCCCAGACGAGCACGGGCATGATGGAGGGTGCCGGTCTGCTCAGCACGGGTGCGAAGACGATCGTCGGATACTCCTGTGCCGGCATAGATACCATGCCGGTGATCATCGCTGAGACCATCCTCTCCGGCCTGTTCGACCAGTTCCCGCGCCTGCGTTTCATCTCCGTCGAGGCCGGCGCCGGCTGGGTGCCCTACTTCCTGGAGCAGATGGATGATCGCTACTTCCGCAACCGCAGATGGGCCAAGGTCGAGCTGGAGATGCTGCCCAGCGCCTACTTCCGCCGCAATTGGCTCGTCACTTTCGTGCAGGACTTCTACGGCGTACGCAATCGCCATGCCGTCGGCATCGGCAACATGATGTGGTCGACCGATTACCCGCACCACATCTGTGACTGGCCCTACTCCCGCAAGCTCGCCAACGAAATGTTCGCCGGCGTGCCGGAACACGAGCGCAGACAGATCTGTGCCGGCAACGCCGCCGCGCTGTACGGGCTGCAGTGAGATTTGCGTTAGAGCGTGGGAGCGTGGAAGAGTGTGGGAGCGTGAAAACGTGGAGCGTCAGAGAGTGAGGGCGTGGGAAAATGAGAGCTGCGATCGCTCCCAGACTCTCACGCTCTACGCATTAGGGTGTCAGCATGGAAGATCTGCTTGAAACCTTCGGCGGCCACTTCATGAGCGAAGTACCGGATCCATATCCGGTCTACGCGCGCTTACGACGCGAGGCGCCGGTGAAGCACCTCGATCTACCGATGGCACCGGCCTACCTGGTCACACGCTACGAGGATGTGGTCACGGTCCTCAGGGACGCGGCGCTGTTCTCGTCGCAAGCCAATGCCAAGGGCATCGGTCTGGTGATGGGCAAAACGATCCTCGAAATGGACGGCAAAGAGCACACGCGGCACCGCAACATCATCTCGATGGCGTTCGTGCCCAAGGCGTTGAAAGGCGAGCTTCCGGAGACCATCGCATCGATCGCGCACGATATGATCGACCGCTTCGCGCGCGACGGGCACGCCGATCTGGTGGCGCAGTTCACGCGCACGTTTCCGTTGCGCGTGATCGCGCACATCATCGGTGTGCCGATCGATGACTATGAGACCTTCAAACGCTGGTCGCTCGACCTCATCGGCTTCGCGGATGATCCGCCCAAGGGGTTCGAGGCGGCGGAGAGACTGGTGGAGTTCCTGCGCCCGATCGTTGCGGCCCGCCGAGCCGAAGCACGCAGCGACCTGCTCAGTACACTGGTGCACGCCGAGGTCGATGGCCAGCGCCTGGACGATGACGAGATCTACGCGTTCCTCAAACTGCTGCTGCCGGCCGGCTCGGACACCACGTACCGGTTGATCGGCAACGCCCTGTTTGCGTTGTTGACGCACCCCGAGCAGCTTGTGGAAGTACGCGCCGACCGCGCCCAGATCGCCGCGCTGATCGAAGAGACGCTGCGCTGGGAGGCGCCGGTGCAGTACGCGTCGCGCGAGACCACGGCGCCGGTGACGCTCGGGGGCGTCGAGCTGCCCGCAGGCACGCAACTGCTCACCGCGCTCGGCTCCGCCAACCGCGACGAGCGCCACTTCCCAGACCCGGACCGCTTTGACATCCATCGCCGCATCGACGAACACATGGCGTTCGGCTTCGGCCGGCACTTCTGCCTCGGCTCGCATCTGGCACGGCTGGAAGCAACCACGGCGCTCAACGCCCTGTTCGATCGCTTGCCGAACGTGCGCCTCGAACGCGGACAAGCATGCGGCGTGGTGGGTCTGGCCTTCCGGTCGCCGAATCGCTTGCCGGTGCAATTCGACGCGAGATGAGGAAACCATGTCGGACTACGAGACGTTACTGTACGAGGAGAAGGACGGGGTGGCGTGGGTTACGCTCAACCGTCCCGCCGTGCACAACGCCTTCAACGTGCAGATGCAGCGCGAGCTGCACGAGCTGTGGCGCGGCTTGCGGCGCCACGACGCCGTCCGCGTCGTGGTGCTGACCGGGGCTGGGGACAAGGCGTTTTGCACGGGCATCGACCGCACCGAAACGATGGGCGAGTACCCCAAGCCGGGTGAGCGCGTCGTCGGCGCGGCGTCGACGCCGTTCATGTTCGACGACCCGGGGGCCAACATCGGGCCGAAGAGCTGCGATCTGTGGAAGCCGGTGATCGCTGCCGTCAACGGCATGGCGTGCGGCGGTGCCTTCTACATGCTCGGGGAGGTGGAGTTCATCATTGCGGCCGAGCACGCCACCTTCTTCGACCCGCACGTGACCTATGGCATGACCGCGGCGTTCGAGCCGATGCACATGCTGCAGAAGATGCCCTTCCACGAGATCATGCGTCTCTCCTTGCTCGGCAACCACGAGCGCCTGTCGGCTACGCGGGCGCACGAGGTCGGTCTGGTATCGGAAGTGGTGCCGGCGGGCCAGCTGCGGGAAGCAGCCCAGTGGGCGGCAGAGGCGATCGCTTCGGCGCCCCCGCTCGCCATCCAGGGGACCGTCCGCGCGATTTGGGCGGCGCGTGAGCTGTCCCGCTCGCAAGCCCTGGGGCTGGGCTATGCCTTCGTTGGCATGGGAACGAACCAGGAGTCGATCCGTCAAGGTCAGGCGGCCTTCGCTTCCGGCAAGCGCATCAAGTGGAAGCTGCGTTGAGAGCGTGCTCGTGTCCGTGTTCGTCCAGGTGGTTCCTTTCGAGCACGAACACGAGCACGCTCTCCTTGTCGAGCTGCAGCCTCGCTGTTACGCTCGATTCGTATGTTGCGCGGCGACTTTCATCATCACATCGATGCGGATCCGATCGACGGCAAGTTCGTGCCCCACTCCGCCGGCGCCCTGATCGATTGCGCCGCGGCGGCCGGGCTGCAGGCGCTGGCCATTACCTGTCATGAGTCGGTTCCGTACGACGGTGACGCTACGCGCTACGCAGCGGAGCGCGGCGTGTTGCTGCTGCGCGGCATGGAGGCGACAGTCGAGGGGCACCACGTCCTGCTCCTGAACTTTCCGGAGTTCCCCCCGGGCGTGTGCAGCATGGAGGAGATTGCGGCGCGCAAGACACGCGACGCCATGGTGATTGCGCCGCACCCGTTTTACCCGATCGGGATGGGCATGGGCGACACGCTGGCGAACTATCCCGGCATCTTCGACGCGGTGGAATTCTCGGGCATGTATACACCGCTGACCCGGCGCTTCAACCGCCGCGCTGCCGACTACGCACGACACGCGGGCGTGCCGGTGATCGGCAACTCCGACACGCACTTCTTGTGGCAGCTCGGCCAGACGTACACGCTCATCGATGCGCCGCCGCAGCCGGCCGCAGTCATCCGAGCGCTGCGCCAGGGGCGGATACAACTGGTCACGCGGCCGTTGAGCTGGCGGCATGTCGTGCGCTTCGTCGCGAGCTCGGGCGGCACCGTCGACGTCCTGCGCGACAGCTTGAGCTATCTGGGGCGTATCCTGCGCCGCACGCGTGCAGCACGACGGCGATTCGATGAACCGCGCGGGTTGAGGTGAGCCGCCGCTGGCGGTGAGGGCACCGGGCGTTCACGTTGCAACCCAAGGATGAAGTTTACTTTCAGCGTCCTGCGGTGCTAGTGAGTGGCGATAGGCGCGGAGAACAGATTGCGTTGTATCCAGCATTCTGTGGGCAGAAGGCCTTTAGGATGGCGCATCCAACTCAACGGCTCATGAACGTCGATTCATCATGGTTCAGGAGGGTGAAGCGGCTACCGCTCGTGGCAGTGGGGCTCTGCGGTGCATGGGCACAGCCGGTGGCGGCCATGTCGCCAGTCCGCTCGGCGCTGCTGGCTGTCCAGTTCCAGTTGAGCGCCAGCGCGGCGGCGCCGGGAGTGTTGGGGCACGTGCATCGCTTGGCATCGCACAGCGAGCGGACGCTGAGCCGGCTGGCTGCTTTGGTGATCAACGGGCTCGACACCTGGTTGTGGATGCTCCTGTCGGCCGCTCTCTTCTTGGTTGTGACAGCGATCGCGTCGGCGGCCGACCTGCGGATGTTCACGTCGGGATGGCACAACCCCCAGGCCTCGACCCGCGACCTGGTGCACGGTGTGCGCATGTTCTTCCGCATCGTGCGTGATGCGCGGACTCCCTATCTGCCGCGGGCAGTCGTCGTCATGGCGCTGTTGTACTGGCTGCTCCCGGTGGACCTGCTCGGGGATGGGATGCCGGTCGTGGGCATGCTGGACGATCTGCTCATTGCGGTGCTGGCGGCGAAGCTGTTCATCTACTTGTGTCCCGATGCAGTAATTGCAGCGCATGCCGCTGCCCTGCGAACGGGCGCATAGGACGCTCAGTCGTCATGCTCCTGCGCCACTCCGGGGTCGTAGCCGGAGCAGCGCAGAACGGGAAGACGCGGGTAGCGCGTGAAGGACGAGTCGATGTCTGCCAGCGCGCAGCGGTAGAAGGTCGAGCCGCGCGCGTTGCCGCCTATCCGGCAGTGCTGGCACTGCGCGCAAAGGCCGACCGCCACGATTTCCATCTGGCCGCAACGCTCAGGCGGCGTCGGCCGCCGTGCTGCGACTGCGCGCTTCGATGAGTGTGATCTCCCGCGGCGTGCACAGGCGGATGCGCTGGCCGGTCACGCCGAGCCCGCAGTTCACGTAGAGAAAGCTGCCGTTGCGTTCGAAGAGACCACGAGCGAATGGGGTGATGAACTCGGCAAGGTTGCGCACGCGGCCATGGAACCACGGCACTCCCAGTTGGCCGCCATGCGTGTGCCCCGACAGCGTCAACGCAACTCCGGCGGCGGCCGCCTGCGGGAAGATGTCGGGTCGATGGCAGAGCACCAGGACGGGTTCTTCCGGCGGCAGGGTCGGCAAGACCTGTGCGAGGTATGCCACTGCCCTGACCCCGCGTGCCCAGTCGCGCCCACGGTCATCGAGTCCAACGATGTGCAGGCGTGCCCCGCCTATGCTGATGCTGGTGCACGCATCGCGCAGGGTCGTGAAAGAGGTCAGCTGCCGTAGCTTGGCGTGCACCCGCTCGGCGCCGGCGTAGTGATCGTGGTTGCCGAGGATTGCCACGACGCCGTGAGCCGCGCGCAACTGCGCCAGCCGCGGGAGCAACGCGTCGACGTCGGTGTAGGGAGAGTCGACGATGTCACCGGTGATGCAGATGAGGTCCGGCTGCAGGGCGTTGACCCGCCCCACGAAGCGCTCCAGTTGGTCCGTGCCGAGATTGTCGCCGAGGTGAATGTCGCTGATTTGCACGATGCGCAAGCCGTCGAGCGCAGGCGGAAGGGCGCGCAACGGTAGCTCCAACCGTGTGATCCGGAGTCGACGTTGGCCGATCGTGTAGCCGTATGTGAAGGCCACGGCGATACCTGCCATACCGACATTCGCCAGCCACTGAAAAACGGGACTCATGCCGGAGACTGCCAGCGGACCGAGATGCGTCGGGCGCGCCTCCACCGCCAAGGCTTCCAAGAAGACGCGCACCGGCGCCCACAAACCGGCCAGCACGGCGAGGTAGCTGACGCAAAACAGACACGTGAAGGCCCCTGCAAAGTACAGACGGGGAAGAGGACCGACGCGCCGGCCGCGGCGCCGGCAGTCCGTCGTCCAGCGCATCAGGCTCCGGTTGGCACCGTACATCGCCACCGGGACGAGCAAGTAGCCTGCAAGACCAGCCTCAGCGAACGCTGGCCACAGCCACCAGAGCATGATGACCTGCGCCAGACTGATCGTGACGACCAGCAGACTGAAGAAGTTCGCAAAGAAAAGCGACGTGAGACGGCGGCGGAGACGATGCAGCATCGGTTCGAACAGTGCGCTTGCAACACGCCGCAGGAGTGTAACCGAATCCCGGTGCGTGTGCCAGAGAGGATTCGGCAAGCGCCTTACCTCACGGCATCGAGACCCCGAGCCGTTCGACGCGGTTGCGTGCAGACTTCCCGCTTCGTGACTTGCCAGCAGCCCAATGGACGGCAGCAATCGGCGCCCTTGGTCCCTTCTGCGGGGGCGATAGTGGCTCACAAGCTCATGTACTACGCAAAGTGACTTGGCAAGTATACACACCATCACCTCAACATATCAATTGGAGATGGTTGCAGCATCGCGAGCGCGCTCTCGCGTCATGCGGTAGGGGACGCTGCGAGCTGGCCGCGAGTTTGCTGAGCGGCACGTCAGTCCGCTGAGGGTCGCCTGATCACTGTCCACCCAAGGCTGGCGAATACCGAAAGGAGGGTCCTATGCACACCCAGAGGCAGCGTCAGGCGCATGCGCACGCAACGGTGCGTTGCAGTGGCTTGCGACTCGCCGATCTCAAGGCCCGTCAGCCGATGGCGGCGCGGTTGATGAACGTCAAAATCCCCATGGACGTCGCGGGCACCATCGATCTGGTCGCCGCTACGGTCGGTGCGTCGAAGACAGAAGCGGTGATTGCCCTGCGGAAGCAGCGCTTGGCGAAGACGCCGGCACGTCTCGCCCATGCGCTAATCCTATTCCTGTTGAGCCTCGGCGCAGGCTCCGCTCAGGCCAAGACCCTGTGCATGGTGAAGGTGCACGGGAAGGGTGGCTACGAGTTGTCCGATCCAAGCGGCTATTGGGCCGAGGACTATTGGGCGAATGGACAGTTCCAGTCCATCGCCCAACCGTGCGCGGGCATGCCGACGCTCACGACCCATGCCGATGGAACCTACGGCCAGGACGTCGCGTTTCAGCGCGCGTACTGTGGTTGCGGCATCGCTCGCTGGCAGGGATGTGATTACCTGTGGCGTCCCCAGAACGGCGTGACCGATCCCGGGATCAATGGACAGTGGCCCTCGTCATGGCCCAACGGCTGGGCGTCTGCCGACACGAATAACCCGATCAATCAGTGCGTACGCACGGGACCGTATTGGCCACGGCAATGGCCGGTACCGCCGCAGTACCAGGGCGTGTTGGAACAGATCAACGCGTTCCTCGATCAGACCGGGTGCGACGATCTGACGATCGTAACGCACTCGAACGGTGGGAACGTCATCCGCTATGGTTTCTCATACACGCAAGTCTACACGATGTCGCCATGTCGACAGGGAGGCAGCTCGAGCGGTGCGCTTGATCCCGGATGCGTCACGCTCCGGCAGCACCAGCTACGCGTGATCAATGCGACGACCAACGTGATCACGCTGCATGCACCGTCCACAGGGAGTGAGGCGGCGAACCTGGTCCAAACGCTCACAAGTGGGCAGTACTCGTGGGCGACTGGCTGGATCGCCGAATGGCTCGGCACGCCATACGACCGGGCGACGCAGGAGTTGACGAGCAGCGCGATGCTCGTGCGCAACTCGAACTTCATGTACGGCACGCGCACTCCGCTGCGGCAGTGGCCGATCGCCACCCAGGATGGCATCCCGCTGCGCATTGCGCGCTGGATTGCCATTGCTACCGGCCTGTCGACGACGCAGATGCTCGAAGATGGCACGCATGCCGAAGATTACGAACTGCTGGGCGCTGCTGGGGTCGTGCCGTTCGCCGGCAGCAACGACGGGCTCGTTACCTTCGCATCGCAGGCGGCAGTCTACACCGGGAACAGCGACATCTGGTCTGCGACGGGTCAGCACGACACGGCTGCCGCAGCGACGTACAGTGGCCTCGGGAACAACGGCAACAACCATCATCACGCCCGACTCGGCGGGGCTGCCGGCGGGTTGTGGCGACCGGTGTACTGGCGGTGGGAGAACACGACGCCGATGACGCTGTCCTGGCCCGGTCCGGCGTTTCCGGCGCCCGGTGGGCCGGGCAGCTGCAGTCGCGTCCGCATCGGTACGAATCCAGATGGGTCGACCGTCGACGCGATGACGTGTCCAACGTGGCCGGTGCCGAGCTACTTCTCGCATGGCGTGGCGGTCCCTGCGTGTCCGGATGCAAGCTGCCTTGCAAATCAAACGCGCGGCTATCCGGCCGGCGCCGACGTGGCATTCTGGATCTCAGCGTTCGTTGAGGCGAGGGCGGCTAGTTGGTGTGGACCGGCGCTTGCGAACAGCAGCAATATCCCGAGCGGTCAGTGGATCAACTATTACCGCAACACGCTCACCTGCGGCGGCAGCCTGGGGTTCGGTTGCGCGTATGGACCGACGTGGTCGCTCGTTGCACAGCAGACCATCTACGAAGGTCCATACGCACCGAACGCCGGCCGGCAGGTTTGCGCGTGGCAGTGTTGAAGGAGAACCCGATGAAACGAGTGATCGCAGGTATGGTGATCTGCGCGGCCACGATCGCGGGCGCGCAGCCGAAGGGTAGCAGCGTGCGGCTCGGCGCACCGCTCAGCACGCTCACTGCCACAGTCTCGTCCGCCGCCGATCCGGACCGGCCGTCAGCGAAACAGTCGTCGTCAGACACCGCCGTGCTCGACGTATCGCTGCCAAAGCTGTTCTTCGATGCGAGTGAGCCGGTAACACTGACGGCACACCTGCACACACGCGGCGGTGCGGACATCGACGGTGCCGACGTGGCGGTCGACGACCAGGTGCGCGCTGGACCGATGGAGCAGGACGAACCGAAGCCGCGGCGCAAGGGGTTGGCAAAGGGGAAGGGGCGGTACGCGGTGCCGCTCGACAACGCGCCAGGCGAGCATCATGCGATCGTGTTCGTCGACGCCGTGGTGAACGGCAACAGCGTGCACCGGGGTGTGGCGACGAGCTATACAGTGGCGTCGGGTGAGTTGCGGTTCCTCGATATCGGCAGTCCGCAGCCGCTAGGCAGCCTGCTCGTCATCCCGCTCAAGGTGGTCGCGCCGCTGGGCGGTATATTCACCATTTCCGCTACGATCGCCAGCGGGCAGACGGCTGTCGCGCGGGCCGACACGATGGCAACGCTCAAACCGGGTGCTGCAACCGTCGAACTCCCTTTCGCGCAGCAAGACATCGTGGAGCCGGGGCCGTACCGGCTCGTGAACGTCACGGCGAACGGCGGGGCGAACGGCGGGCTTGTGGCAGGGCCGTGCGATGTCGGGCAACCGTTCCAGGCAGCGCATGCGGCTCACGAACCGCCTCCGCTGCGCAACGAGTACGGCGAGATTGTGGGGGTCGGTCCCAAGTTCGATCCGAACGCAATCCCACCGCTGCCGACGCCGGCGCCTGTGGTAATTCCGGAGCCCGAGGGAGAACCGGTCTATCCCGACGGATCGCCACGCCCGCCCGGGCCGGTCATCTTGGAGCGTAGATGACCGTGCAACGCCACGGCGCCGTCCAATGCAGAAAACGTACGACAGATACACCCATCCCGGCAGCACGCCCACAACAGGCGAGAGCTGTGCAGGTGGGTAACCGCACGTAGCGCGCAATCGGAACAGGTGCGTCCGCCGCCTCTTGTTCCCATTGTGCGCTGCGCCCCCCTAATTCTTGCCAACGCGAGAGCCCGTCGAGCTTATCAACGCGGCTCATTCACGCGGCAGCGCTCGTGTGTTAAAGTTGCTGAATGCTTTTGAGCCGGCCGCGCCGTAAACGACTGCCACGAGCGCTGCAACGCGCCAACGCCGCCCCACCGTTGGAGAACGTCTTGGCGAGCCTGGGCGACCCGGTGATCCTCACCGATGACGCGGATCACATCACGTTGTTCAACCAGGCCGCGGAGGAGCTGACGGGTGTACCCCGGGCGCACGTGCTGTACCGGTCCTTCGAAGAGGTGTTCAAGTCGAGTCCGCCGATCGTCGCCATCGTGCAACGAACGCGTACCTCCGGACAGAGCCAGTCGTGCGGCGAGGAGACGCTGATGATTGCGCAGCGCCGCATCCCCGTCCGCCTGAGCTGTTCGCCGCTCTGGGCCCCCAACGACGAGGTGCAGGGGACAGCGCTGGTGATGCAAGATCTCAGCTACCAGAAGAAGCTCGAAGACGAAGCGCGGCGCAGCGAGACCCTCGCCCGCCTCGGCGGCCTGGTGGCCGGGTTGGCACACGAGATCAAGAACCCGCTCGGCGGCATCAAGGGCGCTGCGCAGTTGCTCGCGCAACGCTTTGCCGAACAGCCGGACGTGCACGAGTATACCGGCGTGATGATCCGCGAGATCGACCGCCTCGCCCGCCTCGTCGAGCAGCTGCTCACCCTGGGCGCTCCGCCCGCTCCGACGCAGCAAGCGCTCAACGTGCACAAAATCATTCACGAGGTGTTGGCGCTGATGCAGAGCGAGCTGAGCGCCAAAGGCATCGTCGTGCGTCTGCAGATCGATCCCAGCCTGCCCGACGTGCGCGGTGATGAGGCGCAGCTGACGCATGTGTTTCTCAATTTGGTGAAGAATGCGATGGAGGCTATGCCCGAGCACGGAGCCCTGACGATTACCACCCGGATGGAAACCGATTTTCACATTCTTTGGCGGGCCGTGCGCGGTGGGACCGCCGGTGGAGCCGCGGGTTCGGGGAAGTTCTTGCGCGTCGAGGTGGCCGACACCGGACCGGGCTTCCCGGAGAGCGATTTGGAGCGCGTGTTCGAGCCGTTCTTCAGCACCAAGCCGCGTGGCACGGGCCTGGGATTGGCGATTTGCCAGCGCATCGTCGCCGCGCACGGCGGCGACATCCGCGCTGAGAATCGCCGCGGCGGCGGAGCGGCGGTCACGGTGACGCTGCCATTGGTGGGGGCATGAGTTACACAGGCAAGATCTTGGTGGCGGACGACGAGGAGTCTATCCGTTGGGTGCTGGCAACAGCCCTGAGCGGCGAGGGCCATACCGTGGAGCAGGTGGAAAGCGGCGGGGCGGCCCTGCAGCGCCTCGGCACTGAGCACTTCGACCTCGCCTTCATTGACATCAAGATGCCCGATCTCGACGGGCTCTCGCTGCTGTCGCAGGCGCGCCAGGCCACTGTGAGCACGCCGATCGTCATCATCACCGCGCAGAACACCATGGCCAACGCCATCGAGGCGATGAAGCGCGGCGCCTACGACTATCTGACCAAGCCGTTCGACATCGAGGAGGTGCGGCTGCTCGTGCAGCGTGTGCTCGAGATGCGCCGGCAAGCGGCTGACCTGACGCGCCTCGAAGAGCAGACGCGCCGCCGCTTCGAGTTGGGCGTCGAGCTGATCGGCAAAACGCCCGCCATGCAGGAGATCTTCAAGACCATCGGGCGCGTGGCCCACACCGACGCCACCGTCCTGATTCAGGGCGAGAGCGGCACCGGCAAGGAGCTGATCGCGCGGGCCATCCATTCGCATTCGCCGCGCTGGAGCGGGCCGTTTGTCGCGCGCAACTGCTCGGCGGTGCCGCGCGACCTGCTCGAAAGCGAACTGTTCGGACACGAGCGCGGCGCCTTCACCGGGGCCACCGAGCAGCGCGCCGGCGTCTTCGAGATCGCGCAGGGTGGTACGCTCTTCCTCGACGAGATCGGTGACATGCCGCTCGAGCTGCAAGCCAAGCTGCTGCGCGTCGTGCAGGAGCGGGAGCTCACCCGCATCGGCGGGCGCGAGGTCATCAAGGTCGATTGCCGCATCATCGCGGCGACAAACCAAGACCTGGAGCGCGCGGTGCAACAGGGGCGGTTCCGTGAAGACCTCTACTTCCGGCTCAAGGTCGTGCCCATCGTCGTGCCGCCGCTGCGGCAACGGCGCGGCGACATTCCGGAGCTGGTGGCCTACTTCATCGAGAAGGTCAATCGCGAGATGGGCACGAACATCAGTGGCGTGTCGCCCGAGGCGCAGGCAGTGCTGAATGCGCACGACTGGCCGGGGAACGTGCGCGAGCTGGAGAACACGCTGGTGCGGGCTGCGGTTCTGGCCCCTGGACCCACGCTGATGCCGCGCGATCTGGCGCTGGCGACGCGTGAGACGACGGTGGCGGCGTACGACGACATGTCGCTCGAAGAAGTCGTGCGCCTCAAGCTGAAGGAGTACTTCCGACAAACGCGCGACGTCGAGCCGACCGACTTGTATTCGCTCATCATGGAGCGCGTCGAGCGGCCGCTCATCGAGCTCACGCTGGAGCGCACCCGCGGCAACCAGCTGAAGGCGGCAGCCATCCTCGGGATCAACCGCAACACGCTGCACAAGAAGATCACCGAGCTGAAGATCACGCCGAAGCGGCGGCCGGAAGGCGTGTAAGGACAAATGGTGAATGGCGAACAGTGAACGGCGAGTGGTGCACGTCAGGACCAGCCCTCGACTGCCGCCATTCACCATTCACCATTCACCATTCGCCATTCGGCAATGAGCTTCTCGTTCCCAGCGCGCGTCTACCCCATCGTCGACACGCTGAACGATCCGCGCCGCTCATACGTTGAGCTGGCTGGTGCCGTGCTTGCTGCAGGAGCGCCGTTCCTCCAGTTGCGGGCCAAGAGCGAGTCGACGGGCCGCTTCGTCGAGACGGCGCGGCAACTGAAGGCATTGGCGGACCGGCATCGCGCCCGGCTGATCATCAACGACCGCGCCGACATCGCCAAGCTGGTCGACGCTGCCGGTGTGCACTTGGGTCAGGACGACGTGCCGGCTGCCGCGGCGCGCCGGCTGCTCGGGCCGGACAAGATCATCGGCTTGTCGACCCACAACGTCGCGCAGGCAGAAGCCGCGGCGCGCGAAGGCATCGCCGACTACATCGGCTTCGGGCCGATCTTTCCGACGCGGAGCAAGGCGCACCCCGATCCGGTGCAGGGGCTCGACGGCCTGCAGCGCGTGCGTGCCCGGGTGGCACTGCCGATTGTTGCCATCGGCGGCATCGCCAGCCGCACCGTCGGCGAGGTTCTTGCGGCCGGTGCCGACGCGGTGGCGATGATCTCCGAGATTGTGCGTGCGTCGGACGTCGAAGCGCAGGTCCGTGAGTTGTTGGCAATTCAGCCCGCGACACGGCCGCCCTTGTAGGTGCCTGTTCGCTGCGCGTGTCCCGACGGCTGCGGTCCCTGGCGACGATCGACGATTGCGCGGTGCTCGAGACGGTTCTGCAACTCGGGCGGGAAGTAGGCGAAGAGGACGCCGGCGTTCATGTTCTCGGCCAATGTGTCGATGGACGCCGCGGCCAAGGCACGCTGCTCGCCCAGACGCGCAGCATGGCGGCGGAGTTCGCGCCCTTCGGCATCCGCGTGGACGCGCTTGCGCCCGGGACCCCGGATACGGACATGTCGGCGAGCGAACGCGCCCCGCTCGCGCCGTTGATGCCGCTACTTGTAGAAGATCCCCCGCCCCTTGACCCGGGACGGACTCTTCGGCGAAGTGTGCGCATGTCCATCTCCACCACGGCGGCGCCCGTGCCGCGTACCGACATTCCCAAGGCGCCATTGCTCGACACGTTGCGCGCGTTGTTCGGCGGCACGTCGCAGCGCATCGACATGCTGTCGCGCCTGCAGCGGCTGTATGATGAGAAGGGACCGGTCGTTTCGCAAAGCGCCGGCTTCTTCCAACTGGTGAATCTCTTCGGGCCGGATGCGAACCGTTTCGTCCTGCTCGACCGCGACGACTTGTTTTCCTCGCGCAAGCCGTGGATGGCAATCATGGGGCGCATCTTCCCCAACGGTCTGTTGCTGCGCGACGGCGAGGAGCACAAGCAGCACCGCAAGATCATGCACGCGGCCTTCATCCGCCCAGCACTACGGCAGTACCTCGAGCGCATGAACCCGATGATCGCTCGCGGGCTCGACGGTTGGCGCGCGCGCCGCGACGGCTTCCTGGCCTTCCGCGCCTTCAAAGAGCTGACCCTCGATATCGCCGCGTCGATCTTCGTTGGCGTCGATCTCGGTCCGGAAACGACCCGCATGAACGGTGTCTTCGAAGATCTGGTTGCGGCGTCGATGTCCCGCCTGCGCCTTCCCATTCCCGGCCTTGAGTTTCACCGGGGCCTGAAAGGGCGCGCGTTCATGGTCGACTACTTCCGCCGCTTGATCCCCCAACGGCGCGCCGCGAGTCGCGACGATATGTTCAGCCGCCTCTGCCGCGCCGAGAGCGAAGAGGGCGCGCGCTTCAGCGATGCCGACGTCATCGACCACATGGTCTTCTTGATGATGGCCGCGCACGACACGACCACCAGCACGCTGACGTCGATGACGTACGAGCTGGCGCGCCACCCGGCGTGGCAAGAGCGTCTGCGCGACGAGAGCCGCAATCTGGGGAAACCCTGGATCGACTTTGACGATGTGGAAAAGCTCGAAGGGCTGACGTGGGTGATGAAAGAAGCGCTGCGGCGTTACCCGCCGCTACCGGTCATTCCACGCGTGGCGCTGCGCGATTTCGAGTGGGAAGGCTTTCGGATCCCCGCGGGGGCGATGGTCGTCCTCTCCCCGATTCACACGCACCACATGCGCGAATGGTGGCCGGACCCGGAACGCTTCGATCCGGAACGCTTCAGCCCGCCCCGGGCCGAGGACGAGAAACACACGCATTGCTGGGTTCCCTTCGGCGGCGGCGTCCACCTCTGCATCGGCTACCGTTTCGCCGAGGTGCAGGTGAAGAGCATCATGCACCAGATGCTCCTCGGCCTGCGCTGGCGTGTTCCCGAAGGGTACCGCATGCCGGTGCAACAAGCGCCGATCTCGAAGCCGCTCGACGGGTTGCCGGTGTTGTTCGAACGGCTCGCGTGAGCGGTGGTCGGACATCTGCTAGCCAGCGAGGCGTTGGTGATCTCTACTTCTCCGCGCGAATGTAGTGATGAGGGGCAACCTCAAGCGGCAACTGCAAGCCGTCCTTCGCTTGCCGCGCTTCGCGCGCATTGATCGCATCGCGCAAGGAAAAGCGGGCAGCGACGAAAACGCCCGATTTCCGCGTGAGCGGACCCGGCGGGGAGCTGTTCTTTTGCGAAGTCAAATCGGTCCGATCATCACCCGAGAAGGCGGTTACCAATGATGCGCTTTACGGCGTCATTACCAACGACGTCGAAGCCACCGCAGGGCAGTTCGCAGCCGTCAATTCTAGACGCTTAGTGCCGAACGTCTTGGTCTTGGTTACCCACAATCCGCGATACAATCTACGGACACTCATGGATCTCGTTCGAGGCAAGGTCGTGGTTCACGTAGGCTCCCCTTCCGCCCTCAATATCACGTCAGTTGCGGACGGCGTACCCCCAGACTTGCGCGGTTGGCTGGCCTGCTACCTCGCGCGACCCCGTGTCGGGATCCAGACCCCTGCCCAGGTGTTGTCATTAGGAGCGCTGAGCTTGACCCGATTGCCGCGTGATCTGCGATCGCTGCGGCCAGGTCAGCTTCGATTCGGGCGCCTGATGCGACGGCGTGGCCGATGTGCGTTCACGACGCATGACCCCGATGGCTCGCTCAGCGCGGTCGTATCGCCGGCTTTCGAGTGCCTCGCCGCTCCGGCGGTTTGCTGAACACATCGAGCAGTTGGCGAGTCGCCGGGCTGAGGAAAGCACCTTTGCGGTGAATCAGCACCACCTCAATCGTGGCTCGTAACGCAGGGACGTCCAGCTTGTGCAGCGTGTTGAGAGCGAGCTCCTCGCGCACACTGCTCTCGGGGATCAGAGCTAGGCCGAACCCCGCCTCCACGAGTCTCTTCTGCGCCGTGAGGCTGTCGATCACGACCACCTCGGCATCGTGGAGGCCGGCGGCGGCCAGCGAGCGCGCGGTGACCTGTCCGAAGGGGTCGGTTGCAGAGCCGCGTCGCGGAGGGAACGCGACCCACGACGCGTCGCGGAGATGCTCGGGTACGATGCGTCGCTTGTTCGCCAGCGGATGCCCGGCGGCTGCCACCACCACGAGCGGCTCTCGAGACAGCTCGCGGGAGACGACGTCGCGCGCCGGATCGGCGAAATAGCGAAGGCCAATGGTCGCCTCGCCGCGGCGGACGAGACCGCTCACTTCCGCGCTGTTGCCGGTGCGGAGGACGACGTGCACGCGAGGATGA
>Ga0335069_10005743_pt1 | contig 18179 bp, 18 predicted proteins | sample Lox_Sample_11_FD_206714 | JGI IMG/M metagenome (GOLD analysis project Ga0335069, IMG submission 206714) | Soil microbial communities from Loxahatchee National Wildlife Refuge, Florida, United States - Lox_Sample_1.1 | ecosystem: Environmental > Terrestrial > Soil > Wetlands | place: USA... | reverse complement strand
CCTTTCCGTTCGTGGTGACCAGATTCGGCTCGGCGAGAATCTGCAGCAAGTTCTGCTGCTGCAGGGCCTGGATGAGAGTGCCGAAATTCAGATCCGGACGGAAGGCGAAGATGTTCAAGGCATCGGAAATCGAGAACGTCGAGTTCTGCTGGCCGCCACCGGACTGGATGGAGGTGGGCGAGGGAGCCGAGAACTGGCCCGTGGAAACTCGTCCGATGGTGTTGGTCGCTCCGGTGGAAATCAGATTCACCGCGAACTGCGTCGCCGCGCTCCGATCGAGCTCTGCGAACTTGACGCGCAGCAGAATCTGCTTTTCCGCGCCGGGCGTGGCAACCTGAAGGTTGTTCACGACGGTCTTGGCGAAGGGAGTCGCCAGTGCGGTGGCGCGATCCGCGACGTCCTTGCTGCTCACGCGGCCCGTGATCGAAAGTGAATCCCGGGAAGACTGCACATGGATGTCTTCCTTGGGAAAGGTGTCCTGCAGGAGATGGCGCAGCGGCTCCAGGTTTTGCTCCACCGTGAGGTTATAGAAGTTGCGCTGGCCGCTCTTGCTCCAGACGACCAACGTCACGGTTCCGAAGCTCTTGCCATGAACCAGCACCTCGCGTCCGGTCACCGGCGAGGCGTCGACAACATCCGGGTTGCTGGTAGAAATCCGCGCGATGTCGGTCGGATAGTCAATGACGATGCTCTTGCCGACCGTCAGCCGGATGTCCTCCGGCCCCTGTGCGAATGCCGCAGTCGTCGCTGCCGCGCCGAGCAGCAGCGATAAGAAGCTGAACCGTTTCATAGCTTGCATGGTCTACTTTCCCCCGACTCCTACAACTTCGACGCTCTTCTGCGTGCCGCGAATTACAACGATCTGATCCGGAGGCGGTGGTGGCGGCGGAGGAGCCGCGGCCACGACGGCCGGTACGGGCCTCGCTCTGGGCCGGGGCGGCGCTGCATTAGCGTCGGTCGCCGGCTTTTTGCGCATGGCGCGTTCACCGTATAATTCGGCGATGTCCCGTCCCGGAGTCTTTTCGATGGTCTGGTCACTGCCGTTCCGCAGAACCAGCTGAATGCGAGTGTCGGAGTTCGCCAGCGTGAGTGTCTCGGCCTGCTCGGGCGTGGCGAGCAACGTTACCGTGGCGGCCGGCATGGCCTGTCCCCGGGCGTCGGGCTGCATCACCGTTCCGGCGGAGAGCACCAGCATGTTTTGCAACGCTGTCGCTGTGACGGTCCCGTCGAGGTTGGGCGGCCGGCCGGTCACCAGCACATCCACGCGCATTCCGGGCAGAACGAATCCGGCGATACCGGTGACGTCGTTGACGCGGACGGTGACGGCGCGCATACCCACCGGAATCACTGGTGCCAATCCCAGTCCGCTGCCGCGGGCCGCCAGGCGGCCTTCCAACACCGGCTCGTCCATGAGAATGTTACTGATCACCGGACGATCGATGACCTCTTCCGGCTTCGAGAAAGCACCCTTCGGGAAGGCGGCCGTTGGTACCTTGCTCAGCTTGATGTCGGCCGGCTTCACGGTAGTTCCTACCGACAGCGGGTGTGCCGCCACCACGATGTCCTTCACGTCCGTGGTCTCCGCTTTTTTGGAGCCTCCGCGAGCGGTCATCTGGTAAAACACACTCGAAATGACCAGTGCGAATAGCAAGCTCACACCTAATACCGTCAGAAATCTACGATCCATATCTCTCTCTCCTGCATTCCTGGTGAGCGGGAATGCAAAAAATCTCCGTCACGTCTTCGGTACCAAACTCAGCCACACGCCGGCAGCAATGGCCGGCGCATAGGGAATTGAATCTGCCGCCCGGCCGGACAACGCGGCCGAAGCCGGGTCAGCCGTCCGGCGGAGCCACACCTGACGCAGAGCGCGAAAGGTGAGGACAGCCAGCGCCATCAAGCCACCGCAGCCCGCGGTCCACAAAGCCGCTTCCAGCAGCCGCGTCACTCCCAGGACGGCCCCAAATCCGGCCATGAGCTTCACGTCTCCGCCGCCCATTCCTCCGAGCAAATAAAACACTAAGAAGACACCTGCTCCGGCCGCCGAACCCGCCAGAGCCGTCAACGCCCCTCGCCCGCCGTGTTCGGCGATTTGAAGAGCCATGCCCGCTGCGAACGCCGAACAGGAAATCCAGTTCGAGATCTGCCGCCGCCACAAATCGTCGGCGACCGCCGCCACTCCCACGATTCCAGCGATCCAGGCTTGTGGCGTCACCGGCTGCTTCCTTTCCCAAAGTGCTTGCTGCGCTCCGGCGTTCTCCGGTCCACTAGAGAAGTTCCGTCCGTCTCGCCTTTGCCGAACGGCTTGGCATCCACCGGTTCTGCTTCCAGCCGCTCCGTCTTTAACAACAGGGGCGCAAGGAAGCCTGCTTGCAATGCAAACTCCGCCAAAGCTTTACCGGACGGCAAACGCCAGCTTCCCGCGTCCAACCACTCCAACGGCACCGGCGAGAGACGCAATCCTGGCACAGCGCGAGTACTGGCGCCTGACCGGTTGTGATTGCTTCTCATGTGGGTCCCTCTCCTGCTTATTAGCTTCGGCAAGATGGGAGGTTTTCATTAGCCTGGAGGCCCGGTTTTCTTTAGTACGGTTGGTCCGTGGGTGGGAGTGGAACTACCTAATTGGACCTGGATTGCTGACTTAGCCGCCGAAACAGGATGACGGCTCTATCGTCTTGCACCACCTGCCACGACCGGTCCTCTTTGAGCAGCGCGGCTAGAGGCCAGTTGGCCGGCAGCAAGGCGACGTCAAACCCCCGGCGGGCCAGGATCTCTCGCCAGTCGTAGGCCCCTTGGAGTAGGTGTAGGTACTCCCGTCCGAGCGTTTCGCCGTAGAAGTCGCTGCGTCCGTCCACATAGACCTTCTGGTGGGGATAGTAATGGAAGATGATATAGTCGGCCCACTGATCCGTGGTCAGCAGCCGGCCGGAGGTAATCAGGGCTGCATTCTTCTGGACCTGATTGGCAGGGAAAATCTCTTCCGGGAAATCTGTAGGCCACTTCACGGGCGCGCCCAACATTGCAAGGACCAGGATCGCGGCCGCCGGCCAGGCGCTGGTATGCCGGAAAGAGGGAGTCATGTCCTGCGCCATCTGGTGCAGCAGGCGCACGGTGGACGACTTTCCAAGCCGCGCCGCCCAAATCGCCCAGCCGTCGCTCAGTTCACAAGCCACCAGCGGCGCCGCCACCGCGGCGAAGAGCGGAGCATGCCGGACGCTGGTCAAGGAAGAGTGGGCGAGGAACAGCAACCAAAGCGCTTCCGTAATGCGGCGCCTGCGGAGCAGCAGTCCCGACACGACTAACCCTGCGAGCAGCAGTACCTCAAACTGTAGCTGGCCCTCGTTGCGGAATGTCGGAGCCTGAAACTCCTGGACCAGGTCCTTGATCCAATCGGCACGTAAATACTCCAGAATGTGCTGGTGCAGGGCAAGACCATACGGATTCACCAGGGATGCCAGCGCGCAGCCGGCCAGCAGAACGGAATAGCGGCGAACCGCAGGCCAGCCAGGCAGTCCCAGGCAGGCCTCCACCCCGCTTCCCACAATGAGCACTCCTAGCAGTGCAAGAAAGACCACAAAGCCGCCATGCAGATTGGTCCACAGCACGGTGAGCGGAGTCAGAAGCCACAAACAGCGCGTGTTCTTGCGCCGGTCCGCTTCCAAGACCCAGATGCAGACGGGAACAAATAAGAGCGTGAACAGATGCGGCCGCGCGAGAAAATGAATGGATGAAGCGCCGACGGCGAGCAACGTGGCGAAGGCGGCAGCGAGGCCGTTGGAGCCGCGCCACACTGCGTAGCGCATAATCATGGTTGCCAGCGCCGAGATCAACACGCCGGAAAACAGGACCACGCCTTTCAGACCGGCGATCCCGAACAACGCCGCGAACAATACGTCGCTCAACCACTCCCAGGCAAACCAGGGCGCACCGGGCCGCGAAAACGAAAACAAATCCTGAGTCGGGACGGCATGATGCGCCAGGATATATTGGCCGGTGCGGATGTGCCAGCCCGTGTCTCCGTCGCCGAGCAGCGCCTTCCAGCCGCTGCTTCCGCAGACGAACAACCATGCCAGCAGAGCCAGCAGGTAGAAGTCCGACATGGAGGGAACCAGAAAGCGCCGCCAGCCCTTTCGCAGGCTTGCACCTTCGTCCGTCGCGGGCAGTGACGCCGGCGCTCCGCTTAACAGCTCGGTAGAAGTGGCCAAGACAGTTCGCTGCCAGTCAGGCTGGCGCAACCCTCCACTTGAGGTGATCGACCTCGCGAAGGGCCGGCTTTAGGTGGTAGTCGCTTCTTTCGATTGAGGTTCCGGGCCAGCCAGTTCACGGCCGTGCACGGCCAGCGCCAACCGGTCCTTTAAGCCGGTCTTTTCAAAGATGTGCATCAGGTGGACCTTCACGGTGCCCGGCGTAATCCGAAGATCCTCAGCGATTTGTTTGTTCTTCATGCCCCGGCAGATCAAACGCACGACTTCCTTCTCGCGGGGGGTCAGCCGGGTGATTTCCTTCCGGTGCAGGAATTCGGCGACTTGCTCGGACTGCTCCATCCAGATCTTGCCCGCGCCCACTTCGTGCAGGCACTCCAGCAATTTGGCGATCGGCAGAGTCTTGCGAACGATGCCTCGAATTCCCATCTGCAGAGCGCGGAATGCGTCCATTTCGGGCAGTTCCACCACCCACAGCACCGGCCGTGTATTCGGTGAAGCAGCCCGCAGGTTGCCCACCAGGCGGAGCGCGGGCGTGAGGCCGGTGCTGGCGTCAATCAGCACGATGTCGGGACGAACGCGCTGCAACACTTCCAAAGCGTCCGCCGCCCGAGCCACAGACCCGGCAAAGGTGAAGTCCTGGCTGCTCGATAGCACGGAAGTCAGGCCTTCGATAATGATCGGTTGCGCTTCGCACGCGAAGATGGTGATGGCGCCCAGAAATAAATCCTTTGAGCGGTAATCGGCCCTGGTGATTGCGGAAGATAGGTACTAGGGGATTTCCAGAGCTGCCTCAGCTGTGGCTGTAACCGCGCGTACCAACTTCGGGGTACAAGAGAATCGGCCTCGCGCGCGGAAAGTGCGGTAAGGTGGGCCCTGGGAGGTGAGACACGTGCATCGTTCCAGTCGGCTTGGCTTGATGGCTGTCCTGTTCGTGGTCCCGGTCCAGCTTTTCGGCCAGGACTATTTAGATAACGTTGTAGAGCGGGCAAGAGTCGAATTTCACGTCCCCGGCATTGCGGTGGCTGTCGTGAAGGATGGGAAAGTGGAGGCGTTGAAAGGCTACGGCGTCCGCAAGCTGGGCGATCCGGCTGCCGTCACGCCACACACGTTATTTGGAATCGCCTCCAACACGAAGATCTTTACCTCGGCGGCGCTGGCGATGCTGGTGGATGAGGGCAAGCTGGATTGGGACGACCGCGTGGTGGATCGTCTGCCCGGCTTTCAGATGTCCGATCCGTATGTGACTCGCGAGATGCGGATCCGCGACCTGCTTTGCCATCGCAGCGGTTTGACGTTGGGCGCCGGCGACCTAATGTTCTTTCCGGCCAGTGACTTATCTAGCGATCAGATCAACTACCGGCTTCGGTTTCTTCCTTTGGGGACCAGTTTTCGCAGCGCCTATGCCTATGACAATATTCTGTACAACTCAGCCGGAGCGCTGATCCAGCAGATTTCCGGAAAGCCGTGGGCCGAGTTCATTCGCGAGCGCTTCTTTGCGCCGTTGCAGATGCGCGACAGCAAAACCAGCATCCGCGACATCGATTCATCCACCGACACCGACGTAGTTGCCCCGCATGCGCTGGACGACGGCCAGTTGAAGCCTGTGGCACACAGGCCCCTGGACAACAATGCTCCGGCCGGCGCCATCGTTTCGTCGGTGGACGACTTGAGCCGTTGGGTGATGGCCCTGTTGAACAAAGGGGATCTGGGCGGCGGCAAGCGGCTGTTCAGCGAGAAGCAGGCGCAAACTTTATGGAGGCCGTTGACGATCCTTCCGCTGAACGACCCGCCGGAACTGGCCGAAATAAATTCGCACTTTTCCGATTACGCCATGGGGGAAGGTCTGCGCGACTATCGCGGGCATCTGCTGGTCTCTCACACGGGCGGGCTGCAAGGAATGGTCAGCATCGTGGCCATGCTGCCGGAACGGAAGCTGGGCGTGGTGGTTCTGACCAATCAGGAGGAGACAGGCGCTTTTCAAGGGGTCGCGTTTACCGTGCTGGATCATTATCTCGGCGCGCCTCCGATAGACTGGGTGGCGGCGTTTTCCGCCGTCTCCAAACGCAAAAAAGAAGAGGCCGAGAAGGTGGTTCGCGAAGCCGGCAACAAGCGTGATGCGGCGTCGAAGCCCTCGTTGGCGCTCGATTCGTACGCTGGGCGCTATCGAGATCCGTGGTACGGAGACGTCGTCGTGGAGAGGAGCGGTGGCGGGTTGGGTATCCGATTTACGCACTCGACCGCGCTTCGCGGGAAATTGGAGCACTGGCAGCACGATACCTTCGTCGCGCGATGGGATGACCGGTCCCTGCTGGCCGATGCCTATGTCACATTTTCTCTGAACCCCGACGGCACCATCGATCAGGCCAGGATGAAAGCGGTCTCACCGCTGACCGACTTCAGTTTCGATTTTCAGGATCTGGTTCTGAAGCCTGTGGCGAAGGACGCGGCACCGTATTGAAGGGCTTTAGGACAGAATCGGGACGTCGAGCAGGGCGATCCAATACTGGAACGATTGCAGCGCGAAGCCGATGAGGATCAGGCCGACGCCGAAGACACCCATGACTTTTTGGGGCAAATGGTCCGCAGTCCATTCGACGTAGGGTGTGCAAGCGCTCGCCAGGGCCGTAACCAGCCCCACCGCAAGCTCCCCGCGGATTCCGACGCCCAGGGCGGTCGTTCGTTCATTCGCGACAAAGGCGCTAATCACCCCAGCGACCGTATAGCCAAGGGCGCGATTGACACCTGCGATGAGTTGCATCCGGGTGAGACGGAGCCGGGCGACGGGTTGATAATCGATGGTCGGGCGTATGCCCCTTGCGTAGCCGATCAACTGGCCGAGTGTGCTCAAAACGCCCAAGGTAATTCCGAACGTGCGGCCATTGAGGTAGGTTGCGCCTACCGCGAAGCCTGCGCGCGAATGGCGCTCATGGCCGTGTCGAACCAGAATCCCGACTTCGGTCTTCCCAGTGAAGCGCGCGAGAACTCCCAAGCCAGCGTGAACGCGTGCGCCAGGCCGGAGGCGAGGCCGAATACCGGTCCGAGGGCGATTCCGTAACCAGTCCCGAACAGCGCTCCGTAAGTGACACCGCGAGTAAGCGTGCGCAGCGGTCCATGCTCTCCGCCCAGCAGATCGTAGGCGAGGTACATAGCGCCGAGCACGTCCAGCGAACTGCCAACAATGCTAATGAGCGCCAGTGTGTGTTTGTCGATGGTCAACGCGAGGGGATCTAAGCCGGGTCAGGCCGGCACTTGTACATCGCGCCGATGATGGTGTCCACGGCGGCTTCGTCACCCATTCCGGAATTGACCATCAGATGGTAATACTGGCGGGCGGGCCAATCGACTCCGAAATACTTCTTGATGAACGCCGCGCGGTCGACGTCGACAGTCTCGGCCAGCTCGGTGGCGTCGTGCTCGTGTCCACTCTGGCGGAGGCGGCGCACTTTTTCTTCGAACGACGCGTAGATGAAGGCGTGAAACATGTCGGGGGAGTCGTGAAGATAGTAGGCCGACCCCCGGCCGACGATGACGCAGTTGCCGTCGGCGGCAACCTCGCGGACAAGCTTTTCGGTGACCTGGCGAATGCCGTCGGCGTCGGCGAGCTTCATGCGGGACGCGTTGAGGCTGCCCTCAAAACTGCCGCGCAGGAAGGACTTGAACAGGCGGTAGTACAGCGGATCGCAGCGCTCCTCTCGATTTTCGACGTGCCGATGATCGCATTCCAGACGGCGCGCGATTTCGGTGGTGAGGAGTTGGTCCCACAGTTTCCAGCCCAGCCGTTCGGAGATCTGGCGGGCAATCTCGTTCGCCCCGCTTCCGTACTCGCGCTCGATGGTCAGGACTTTGAACATGGTGTTCCTTGCGGCATCGTCAGCCGACCGCGACCTCACCGCCGCCGCCGGGATCATTCTTCTTCACTATAAAGGTGAGCACGAACATGATGCTCGCGGCGATTGCCAGAACCATGTAGGTGTCGATGTAGGCGAGCGTTTGCGACTGGATCAGGACATTCTGATAGATCCGGCCGAGGGCCTGCGCCTGCGCGTCGGGCGGTGTAGCGCCGACGTGATTCAATTGGTGGCTGAGAGCCTGGAATTGGTTGCGGAAAGTCTGGTCGTAGCCGGTGGTGTGATACGTCAGGACGGTTTGATGGTATTGCGCACGGCGGGCCAACATAGTGGTGACCATCGAGGTTCCGACGCTGCTGCCGATGTTGCGCATGAAATTGATCAAGCCTGCGACGGTGTTGCCCTTTTCGGGCGCGACGCCGATGTAAGCCGCCAGCGTGATGGGCACGAACAGGAAACCCAAGCCGAAGGATTGCATGATGCGTAGCCGGGCGGCTGAATTGAAGCTGATCAACAGGTCCGTGCGCATGGTGGAGATGTACATTCCTCCAGCCAGGCAGAGCCAGCCGAAAGCGATGATGTACTTGGTTGGGATTTTGGTGGTGAGCTGGCCGACGACGGGCATTTCAAACAGGAGCACGAGGCCGGCGCCGGAGAGCACCAGGCCGGCGGATTCAGCAGTGTAACCCATCAGGGTTTGCAGGAACTGAGGCATCATAACCAGGCTGCTGAACAGGAGCACGCCCAGGAAGAACATCATCACGCTGGAAAGCGCGAAATTGAAGCTCTTGAACATGCGCACATCGATGATGGGCGATTTGTGATGCCACTCCCAGAAGACCAAGGTAATGAGGGATACCGCGGAGATCACCACCAGGGTCGTAATGAAGTGGGAACCGAACCAGTCGTCTTCCTGGCCCTTGTCGAGCAACACTTGAAGCGCGCCGATGCCGAGCGCCAGCAGCGCCACTCCGATGTAGTCGATGCGCAGGCCCGCGCCGCGCAGTTTCTTCAAATAAGGTGGATCCTCGACCAGGCGCAGGACCAGCAACAGCGTCACAATGCCGACCGGCAGATTGATGTAGAAGATCCAGCGCCAGGAGTAGTTGTCGGTAATCCAGCCGCCGAGAGTCGGGCCGATGGTGGGCGCCATGATGGCGGTGATGCCGTAGAGCGCGAAGGCGAGGCCGCGCTTTTGCGGCGGGAAGGTGTCGGCCAGGATGGCTTGGGCCATGGGCTGCAGCCCGCCGCCGCCCGCGCCTTGCAGAATGCGGAACAGGATCAGCGCACCCAGGCTGGGAGCTGCGCCGCATAGCAGCGAGCTGACGGTGAACAGCAGAATGCAAAGCAGGAAAAAGCGCTGGCGTCCGAAAAGCGTGGCCAGCCACCCGCTGATGGGAAGCACGATGGCGTTCGAGACCAGGTAGCTGGTCAGCACCCAGGTGCTTTCGTCGTTGCTTGCGCCCAGGTTGCCGGCCATGTGTGGCAAGGCCACGTTGGCGATACTGGTATCCAGCACCTCCATGAAGGCCGCCAAGGCGACCACCACGGCGATCAGCCAAGGATTGAACTTCGGAGTCCAGGTTTCGGTGGGTGTGGCCACGGTGTGTCTCTATTCGAGGTAGACCTTGGGATCGACGGAGAGGCCGGGCCGCAGGCGATGATCTTTGTTTTCGCCCGGGTCGAGATTGATGCGCACCGGCACGCGCTGCACCACTTTTACGTAATTGCCGGTGGCGTTTTCGGGCGGCAGCAGGCTGAAGCGCGATCCGCTGGCGCCACCAATCTCCTGAATTCTGCCTTTGTACTCGTGATCGTAGGCGTCGACCGTGAAGCTGACGCGCTGTCCGGACTTCATGCGGCTGAGCTGCGTTTCTTTGAAGTTAGCGATGATCCAGACGTCGTCCAGGGGAACTACGGCCATGAGCTGCTGGCCGGGAGAGACGTTCTCGCCAAGTTCCACCGTCTTTTTGCCAACGATGCCGTCCGCGGGTGCGACCACAGTGCAGTAACTGAGGTTGAGCTTCGCCTGCTCGACCAAGGCCTTGCGCTGCGCCACCTGAGCCAGCGCCGCCTTGGCGCGGGATTCACTCACCGCAACTTGCTTCGGCGCGGTAGAGGCCGATTCTATGGATGCATCCGCTTGCGTGATGCGCTGCTTCGCCTGGTCGATGACGCTTTCGGCGACCACGATGTTCTGCTCGGCTTCCGCCACGGCGGCTTTGCGATCGTCTAGTGCGGCCTGGTCGGCGGCGGCGATCTGCACGGCGGTGTCGTATTGCTGGCGTGGAATCTCGTCTTTGTCCACCAGCAGCTTGTAGCGATGTACGTCATCGTTGGCCTTGGTGAGGTTAGCCTCGGCCTCCCGGACCTGCGCGTTCGCGGCCACCAGCCGCGCCCGGGCTGCATTGAGCTGACGCTCGGCTCCTAATAGATAAGCAGCAGCGTCCGCGCGGCCGGAGTTGGCGCTCTTCAACTGGCTGGAGGTGGTAGTGGTGGTGATGGGAATGTCGATCTGCGAGCTTTCCAGCGCCGCTTCGGCATCGGCCAGGTCCGCTTCGGCCTTGGCAAGGGCGACCTGATAGTCCTTGGGATCGATGCGCACCAGCACGTCGCCGGCCTTGACGACTTGCTCGTCCTCGGCGTGAACTTCAACAATGTTGCCGCTGATACGGGTGCTGATAGCGTCGATGTGGCCGTCCACCTGGGCGTCGTCGGTGTCTTCGTAGGAGTTGAAATAGCGCCACAAATAAACTCCGCCAATCGCCACTGCGATCAACACGACGAGGACAACAACCAGGCGGCCGATTCTCCGGCGCTTGCGAACTGGTGCTTGGGGTTTTGCGAGTTCAGCCATTACTTCACCTCCATCAGTCGTTGTAGTCCCTGGTCGGCGCCTCCGATGGCGCGGGCGAGCTCCACCTTGGCGAGATTGTGACTATAGAGTGCTGCGATGAGCGTGTCGTTGGCGGAGGCGACAGATTCCTGCGCCTGCACGACCTCGATATTGTCGGTGACGCCGGCCGAGAACCGGTCGCGCGCCTGGGTCAAGGTTTGATTGGCCAGGTCGAGATTGCTGCGCGACACCTCCACCTGGTCGGCGGCGGTGCGAATATCCAGGAATGCGGCGCGAACCTGTTCGTCGATCTGGCCGCCGAGGTCGGCCAGCTCATCCTGCCGCTGTTTCAACTCGGCTTTCGCCTGGACGACTTCGGAACTGATGCGGCCGGAATCGAAGATATTGAAGCGCGCGGCGGCGACGAACGAGAAGGTTCCGTGGGAGGCGGCGAGCGACTGGCCGACGTCGCCATAATCGGCGGTGATGGTGCCTACCGGATAGCGCTGGGCGCGGGCTGCGTTGACGGTCTCCTCGGCGGCGCGCACCCGGGCCTTATAGCTCTGGTAGTCGGTGCGCTGGTCCATCGCGTCTTTCAGAGCCTGATCCTGCGTGGGCGAAGTGAGGGGCGAGAAGGGCACGTCCTCGGCGAGGTTGAAGTCCTGCCCGTTCGGCAGTCCGATCAGACGGCCCAGCACCAGTTTGTCCTTGGCGAACTGGTTTTGCTGCGCGATCAGGCGCTCCTGCTGCTGCTTCAGCTCCACTTGGGACCGCAGAACGTCGATGGCGGCGGAAGTGCCGGCGTCGTGCTGATCTTTGGCGCGGTCGTAGAGCACTTGCGCGGTTTCCACCTGCGAGCGGATAGCGGTGATCCGCGACGAATCGGCGATGATCTGCAGATAAATCGCGGCGACGGCCTGCACCACCAGATCACGGGCGTCCTGAGCCGAGAGCCGCGCGGCGCGTTCGGCCTCCTGGGCGGCTCGGTGATTCTTGATCGCGGAATAGTCGAAAACATTCCAATTTGCCGACGCGCGAACGTCGGTGTAGTGGAACGGGCCGATGATCGTGGGAATGGAAAACCCAGGGATTGGGAACTTGAAGTTCAAACCGATGGTCTTCAGACTGCTCTGTTCCTCGGTCTGGCTGATATGGCCGTTGATGTCCGGCAACAGGGCACTGAGTGTTTGGAGGCGCTGGCCGCGGGCAACTTCGCTCACCGAATCGCTGACCAGCAGGCCCAGGTTCGTTTTCAGGCCGCGGTCGAGCGCATCGCGCAGCGTTAGTGCGATGGGCTCCCGCGTCGTGGTCCCCTGAGGGACGCTGCCGTTGAATTGGCTCTGCTGGGCCAGGAGCGCCAGCGACGCCAGCATCCCCAGCGCCACTGGGAAGATTGCGCCGAGCCGCCTCATTCGGCCGCCTTCGCTGCCAAGGTTTCCACCACGGCAATGTTCTGAACCAGGTCCGGCGGCAGACCGTGCCGCGTCTGCAGATAGCCCGGAGCATTGTAGGAGACTTTGACGCTGCCGTCGCCATCCTCCCAAACGAGCACCTTCAGGGGCAGATCGATCGCGACGCTAGGCGAGGCAAGCATGAGCGGGGTCCCGGCCTTGGGATTGCCGAAGATGAGCAGCTTCGTGTTGCGCATGTGCATCCCCGCTTTTTCAGCCTCGCCGCTATGATCCACCAGCGCAAACAGTTTCACACCCTTGGCCTGTAAGATTTCTTGCAGCTTCTGAACCGTCTGGTCCACGGATTGATGACCGGGTATGGTGGTGATCCCGCTACCGGAATTCGAGCTCATCGATTTCTCCTGAATGATGTCAAGGCGCGCCCGCGGAGACTGGCGAACCGAAATGAGGTAGACCGCCATGGCGACTCCGATAGCGGCCATGAGGATTGCGACAGAAATTGCCAGCGACGAAGACTGCGCGGAGCCCGACTCCCCGCTCTTCAAGTCCCGAATCTGGCCGGTGTAGCGCCAGCAACTCACAAGGTTGACGGCGATTCCGAGAGCAATCAGCACCGTGCCGAGCCAGGGCGAGACGCCGATGGTGCGCACCGCCAGACCCGGCTGCCCGATGGCGAGCGCTTCCAGGAACAGGCCGAACCGCGCCACGACAAAGCCAAAGCCCATGAGCGCCAGCCCGGTTCGAATCCAGGCAAGAAACGTACGTTCCGCTGCAAGGTAATCCGCCAGACTGCCTGTGGGTCGGTCCATCATCGCGGCGCCTTATCCGCTTCCGCTTTCTCCTTAACGATTCTTACCGCGCGGGAAAAGTTGCATGTTCTGCGAGTCGGGTGACCGTAACCCGAATGACACAACGGTTGGGGCGGTCGCCTGCCGTACCATGGACAAATGAATCCTCGAGCAGGCTTGATCGTTCTACTCGCGGCCAGCCTCTTGGGGGCGCCCGCGAAACAGAAGTTCACCGGCACCATTACCGACAGCATGTGCGCTACCGCGGACCACTCCAGCATGAAGATGGGGCCGACGGACGGCGAGTGCACCAATGCTTGCGTCAGCATACACGGCGCTGAGTACGTTTTGTACGACGGCAAGGACGTCTATACGCTGAGCGATCAGAAGACGCCCGAGAAATTCGCGGGCAAGAAAGTCACCGTTACGGGAACTCTCGACGCCAAGAAGAAATCCATCCAGGTGGAGTCGATCGCGGGGGCGAAATGAATCCGCCGAATTCGCGGCGTGGGTTTCTGGGCCGGGCCTCGGCGGGTTTGATGGCGGCGTTGGCTGCATGCCGGAAGCCGGGGCCGGAGCAGGCGAGTAACGCTCCTGCGGCCGCGACACCCGGGGCGCCGCCGGCGTTCGGAACGTCGCCCGAGGTTGGGCCGGTGGTCACACCCGCCACGTTCGCCGAGGCTGAGAAGCTGGTGCAATTTGAGATGAGCCCGGCGGATCGTGAGACTGCGGCCGGGAATTGGCGCAGGTCGATGGCGGCTTTGTATGAGCGGCGGACGGGTCCGCGAAAGTTCTTCCCGCCGGCGTCGGTCGCACCCGCGACGCAGTGGAATCCGATGCTGCCGGGGCTGCCGAGTGGTCCGGCCCGCGATCGGTTTGTACGCACGCCGGACGCGTCGAGGCCGCTGCCTGCGAGCGATCAGGAGATTGCGTTCGCGCCGCTGTCGCAACTGGCGCGGTGGATCGAGACGCGGAAGCTTACTTCCGAACGCCTGACGCACATTTATCTCGACCGCCTGCAGCAGTTCGATCCGAAATTGCGTTGCGTCATCACACTGACGCGCGACTTGGCCTTGATGCAGGCGCAACAGGCCGATCGCGAGATCGCCGCCGGGCGTTACCGTGGGCCGCTGCACGGCATCCCCTGGGGTGCGAAAGATCTCTTGGATACGGCCGGGATTCCGACCACCTACGGCGCCGAGCCGTATCGCGACCGCGTGCCTTCGCAAGACGCTGCCGTGGTCGAACGTTTGCATAAAGCGGGCGCGGTGCTGGTGGCCAAGTTGAGCCTGGGCGCGCTGGCGCTGAACGACATCTGGTTCGGCGGGCAGACCATGAATCCATGGCTGCTCGAGGAAGGCGCGTCGGGATCGAGCGCCGGGCCGGGGGCGTCGACCGCCGCCGGATTGGTGGGTTTCGCCATCGGCAGCGAGACGGGCGGCAGCATCGTGGCTCCTTCCATGCGCTGCGGCGTCAACGGGCTCCGGCCGACGTACGGCCGCGTGCCGCGCACCGGCGCCATGACGCTGTGCTGGTCGCTCGATAAATTAGGACCGATGGCGCGGCAAGTGGAGGACACTCTGCTGGTATTGCAGGCGATCACGGGGCCGGATGCGGGCGATGTGGCCAGCGTTCCGAGCCATTTGGATTTCGATGCGTCCGCGCCGGTCGCGGGCCTCCGTGTCGGTTATTTCCCGGCTTGGATGAAGGAAGCGCCCGCTACAGACGTCGATCGCGCGGCTCTGGAGACTGTTCGAAAGCTAGGCATGGTGCCCAAGGAGGTGAGCCTCCCGGATTGGCCGTACGATTCGCTGCAGTTGATTTTGTTCGCTGAAAGCGCGGCGGCGTTTGAAGAGCTGACGCTAAGCGGGCGGCTCAAGGAGCTGAAGATGCAGGTTCCCGACGGCTGGCCCAATTCGTTCCGTCAGTCGCGGTTTCTGTCTGCCGTCGATTTCGTCCAAGCCGACCGGTTCCGCCGCAGCGTCGCGCAGGAGATGGCGCGCATTTTCTCGCAAGTCGACCTGCTGCTGGTGCCGTCGCTGCGCGATGAGATGCTCACGCTGACTAACTTCACGGGGCATCCATCGCTGACGTTCCGCGCGGGATTCGTCCAAGTCTCGGAAGCGCGCAGCGATTGGGCGCCGGACCCGGCCCATCCGCTGCCGAAGTTTTCGCCCCCGCGCCGCGTGCCGCATGGTGTGACATTGATCGGGCGTCTGTTTGACGAAGGCACGATCGGCCGCGCCGGGATTGCGATGGAGCGCGCGTTCAACGTGGCCGGCGAGCGGCCTCAGGGGTTCTAGCCTACGGGCGGGCTACTTCGTCCCGCGGCCGGTCAGGATTTGATCCAACTGGTTTAGCTGATCGTCAAGCTCGTTCATCTTGGCCTGTTCCGTTCGCAATTGGTTTTCTGCGTCCACCTGTTCTGCCTGGCATTCTTGAGCCTGAGTTGTAAACATTTCCATGGTCTCCTGAAAGTTGACCATCATTTGTTCCGCTGCTACCTTCTCGGTAGGGTCCTGCGAGTCTCGCTTTCTTTCTTCGGCCTTTTCGATCTGAGCCGCCATCCGCTTTTGCTGCTGCTGGGTCTGTTTGCAGACGTTGCGAGCCAGGTCAAGCCGCTGTGTAGCTTTCTCCAAAGCCCCGGCCTGGGCCTGGTGGCGATACATGACGATCTGAATTCTCTGTATCGTTCCAGCCGTGTTTCGCAAGTCCTGCCTGAGTTCGCGAATCTCTGTGAGCAGGACCTGGGCAATCTGCGCGTCCGCAGCGCTTCCTTGGGCGTGCGCGCCTGCGGCGCAAAAGGCCAACGTGAACCAGAGCCTGAACGAAAGACGCATCGGTGAGCCTCCGAACTGAGTAGACACCGCTGTAGTCTTGAATGTTCCGGGCGGGGAATTACGGCCGCGCTTCGCTCGACGGCGGAACGAGTCCCTTGATCCGCAAAAACGCGCCGATAATGCCGTACATTTCGTTGTCGTGCGAGATGTTCCAGTTCAGCAGGCCGAGCTTGCTCATGTCCCAGACAAACCACTTGATCTTGGCAGCGCCGGCGGCGTCGGTCATCGATGCGTAGATCGGATCGCAGTAATCGAACGACGCCTTGAGCGCGGCCACGAGTTCGGCCTTGTCCGTCTTGGGCGGCGCGAACTTCGCGTTGGCCGTGGTCTTCTCGCCCTTCACCACCTGGCACATCAGCAACTGGCCGTTGGCGACATGGTCGATCATCTCGGCGAACGTCCGCACCTGCGGCACCGTACGGAACGAATAATTCTCGGCGGGCATTCTCTCGGCCGCCTTCATGAGGCTGCCCTTCACCAGCGCGTAGCTTTGGCGGGCGTCGTCGCTATAGGGATTCTGGGCCTGAAGAGCCACGGCAGACAGCACAAGAATGAGGAACTTCATCTATTGCTTCTCCTGTTTGGCGGCATTAACGATCGCACTCAGCGCCGGAATGTCTTTCACATCGGGCGCGGAGCTCTTAAATGTCCGGATATAGGCGTAAATATCCTTCGCTTTTTTATCCGGCAGAACCTCGACGCTGAAATTGGGCATTGCGCCGGAGGGAGTCACCGGCGCGACGTTCACGCGCCCGCGCAGAAAGGTCAGAAACTCCTGCTCGTTGCCCAAGTGCCCCCACCGCCCGACGAAAGGCCGGATTCCGGTCTCGCCGGAATAGCCGTGGCAGGCGTAGCAGCCATAGTCGTAGTAAAGTGTCTTCCCGTTTGCCGCGTTGCCCGTGACTGGGCTGGTGGGCGCCTGGGCATTCAACCCAACAGCCAAGGCGACGAATACGAATAGATGTTTTGCCATGACCATCCTCATCGCGGCTGCGTAATCACATCGATCATGTACGGTTCGCCGCGTTTCACCGACGCGATGCCCCGCCGCAGCGCCGCCTGCAGCTTGGTCGGATCGCTGATCGGCCCTTCGCCCGCCATGCCATACCCCGCCGCCATCTTCGTGTAGTCGATAAACGGATCGCGCAGCACGTTGCCGATGGTGGCCCGCTCCGGTCCGCGCCCGCGCACGCCCGCCATGTATTCGACGAACATGTACTCCTGGTGCCACGCGCGATTGTTATGCATCACCGACAGCATCGGCAGCTTGTGATGCACGGCGGTCCACAGCACGCCCGGCGCATAATTCAAATCGCCGTCGGTCTGGATATTGATGACCATCCGTCCGCGCGCCTTGGCCGCCAGCGCCGCACCCACGCACGCCGGCGCGCCGTAACCCATGCCGCCCGCGCCCTGTCCGCCCAGGTAGCTATACGGCTTGTTGTGTTCCCAAAGCTGCGCGTTGTGGCTGCCCGAGAAACCGCTCGGAGAGGCGAAACACCAGTCCTCATTCATGATGAGCGGCCACAGCTCGGCATAAATGCGCGCCGTGCTGACGGGCGAGGCGTTCCATCCGGCCTTCTTCTGCTCCACGGCCTGCTCGAGCGCCGCCACGTGCGCGTCGTGATTGGCCTTGGCGTGCTTGGCCGCTCGCTCTTGAATCCGCGCCTTCTGATCGGACGTCATCTGGCGCTTCACTTCATCGATGATGAGCGGAAGGCTGGCTTCGGCGTCGGCTTCGATCGGCAGCGCAGGCTTCTCTACCCGGCCGCCGCCACGTCCGAAGTTGCTGGGCGTTTTGACTCCCTTGAAATCGATGTGCGTGACGTCGCGCTCCTCGGCCACCTTGGCCAGGCCCGGCCCGTTGATGGCCACCTGCGCGCCAGGGGCCTCCAGGCCCAGCGAGTAATCGTACTTGGTGTCCGCGCCCGGCCCGCACAGCGGATGCCGCTGCGGGAAACTCATGGGACCCTGCGTCGCCGTCGTGCTCGTGCACGCGCCCACCAGTTCGGCCAACTCCACCGACCGCTTCACGCCCTCCGGCGTCCGTAATCGCCCGACGTTGATGCGCGGATTCTGCGCCGCCAGCAGGTTCTTGGCGATGTCGCGCGCTGTGGACGAGTCAATCGTCGGAAACGCCGGCGGCTGGTACCTCGGAATTTGGAGATTCGGCGAGTTTTCCTTCTGGACTTCGGAAGTCAGCACCACCAGCGTCGGCCCCATCGGCGGCGTGATGGCTTCGTTATAGGC
>Ga0335069_10005742_pt1 | contig 18180 bp, 9 predicted proteins | sample Lox_Sample_11_FD_206714 | JGI IMG/M metagenome (GOLD analysis project Ga0335069, IMG submission 206714) | Soil microbial communities from Loxahatchee National Wildlife Refuge, Florida, United States - Lox_Sample_1.1 | ecosystem: Environmental > Terrestrial > Soil > Wetlands | place: USA: Florida... | reverse complement strand
TACTCGCGCTCGTGCTGCTCGGCGCGCTCGCCGCCGGCGCGCGCCCGGCCTATGACTACGCGACCCGCACGGCGCGTGCGCTCCTCGACCGGCAGTCCTACGTCGCGGCACTCGGTCCGGCGGGCGAGGCCGGCACGACCGAGAGCGTGGACCGGTGACTCGAACGTCATGCGCGCGTCCTTGCGTTTGGCTAAAGTCGGATCCGATGCCATGCGCCGCAGTCGTCGCCTGTGCCCCGGTCGCGCGCCACCCACGGCGCTCGCGAATAGTGTGCACGCTCGGGCTGCTCGCGGTGCTCGTCGCGGCCTGCGGCGACGCCGAGTTCGAGCGCGCCGAACACGCCAACACGCCCGAGGCGTGGGACGCGTACCTGCGAATGCATCCGGATGGCGCGCATGCGCGCGAGGCGCGCGCGCATCTCTCGGCGCTCGTCGAGGAGCGCGAGTGGCAGCGCGCACACGCGGCGGACACACCGGACGCGTATCAGCGGTTCCTGCGCGCCTATCCGCAGGGCAGCCACGCCCAGGAGGCGCTCGTTGCGCTTGCGCACGTGAACCTCGCGCCGCCCGCCGAGGCGCCTTCGTCCGCCGTCGCGCCGCCCGCACCGAGTGCGCCCCCGGCGCCCGCGGTCAGCGGGCCTCCGGTGGCGCCGCCGGTGAGCGCGTCACCGGTAGCGGCCCCCGCCGCGGCGGGATTTCGGGTCCAGCTCGGCGCCTTTTCCGAGGGCCGCGCGGCCGCGAAGCGTGCGTGGCTCGCGCTTGCGGCCCGCAATCCCGAGCTCGCCCAGTACAAGCCGCTCATCGAGGCGGTCCCGGCGCGCGATGGACGCAAGATCCATCGGCTGCAGGTCGCCTCGCTCGATGAACACGCGGCCGAGGAGCTCTGTACCGCGCTCAACGGCCGCCACGACCCGTGCGTCGTGGTGCCGCCGGCCCGTCCGGCGCCGACCCCCGGCCATTAGGGGCCGGGTGGACGCCGTTCGGCAGGTCCAAACCTGACGCGCGGCGTCAGCTCTGCGCCGGGCCGGGGTGCAGGAATCACGTAAGTCTCTGATTTTTAATGACATGACAGCATGGCACGGCCCTTGCTTTATCTGGTCTGCAAGTCTCAACTCCCCCTGTGGTTTGAAATCTTGGCGCCGACGAGCTTCCCCCAGCTCCCGGCGCCTTTTTTTTTCACAACGGTTTCCGCCGCTGGCGCATCTAACCGCCGACACGCCCCAACCGTTCGTCGCGGACGCCGCTCCGTTCACCGCGCGACATCAGGCAATACCGCATTGAACGCGTAGAATCGCGGCCCTTCCCGGCACCCGGTGACCCCTCCGTGAACGACGAAGCCATGCCTCACGCCGACCGCGCCGAAGTCCACGTCGAGGCGATGTCGTCGCTGCCGCCGCCGCGCGCCTTCAACTCGGAGCCGACCCCGTGGTTCCTGCGACGCGGGTACCTGATCGCCGCGGCGATCGTGCTGGTCGGCGTCGTCGCGCTCGTTGCGCTGACGCGCGGCGGCAACAAGGTCGCGGCCCAGAATCCCGCCGACGCCGCCCCGCTCGTGACGGCGCTGCCGGCCGGTCGCAGCCCGTACACGATGACGGTGTCGTTCACCGGCGCCATCGTCGCGCGCTACGACATGCCGATCGGCGTCGACGTCGACGCCGGCCGCATCGCCGCGATCCTCGTCGAGGTCGGTGACCACGTTCGCCAGGGCCAGGTGCTCGCGCGACTCGACACGTCGGTGATCGCGCCGCAGGTCGCGAGCCTTCGGGCCGCGCTCGAGCAGAACAAGGCCGAGGCGAAGCTCGCCGAGGCCGACTACCGCCGTGCCGCCGCGATCGCGGGGTCGGTCGGTGCGCTGTCCAAGGAGGAGGTCGACAAGCGCCAGTCGACCGTCGCGACCTCCGCGGCGCGCGTCAAGGCCGCCGAGGCGCAGCTCGCCGAGGCCGAGGCGCGCCTCGGCCGCACCGCGATCCGCGCGCCGGCCGACGGCGTCGTGCTGACGCGCACCGCCGAGGTCGGCCAGGCGGTGATGCCCGGCAGCGGCCCGCTGTTCAGGCTCGCCCGCGGCGGCGACATCGAGATGCGCGCACAGGTCGCCGAGCAGGACCTGCCGCGCCTGAAGGTTGGCCAGACGGCCGAGGTGCGCGTCACCGGCGTCGCGACGCCCTTCACCGGCAAGCTGCGGCTGCTCGCGGCGGTCATCGATCCGCAGACGCGGCTCGGCGAGGTGCGCGTGACGCTGCCGCACGACCCGAACCTGCGCCCCGGCGCGTTCGCGCGCGGCGAGGCCAGGGTCGGCAGCGACGTGCGGCCGATCGTGCCGCAGACGGCGCTCTTGTCGGACACGCGCGGCAGTTACGTGCTGATCGTGCCCGAGGACGGGCACGTGCAGCGCCGCGAGGTGCACGTCGGCGGCGCGCAGCCGACCGGCATCGTCATTGATCGCGGCCTCGACGGCAACGAGCGCGTCGTCACGACCGCGGGCGCGTTCCTGCACGAAGGCGAATTCGTGCGCGTCGCGCCGCCGAGGGATGCGACGTGAGGAACATCTCGGCCTGGGCGATCCGCCACCCGATCTTCCCGATCGTGCTGTTCGTCGTGCTGACGTTCGTCGGCACGGCGGCCTTCGTGCGCCTGCCGATCAACTTGAATCCCGACATCTCCTTCCCGCAGGTGCTCGTGCAGGTCAACCAGCCGGGCGCGGCGCCGACCGAGATCGAGACCCAGGTGATGCAGAAGGTCGAGGGCGCGGTCGCGAGCGTCGGCAACGTCCACAACATCACCTCGCGCGCCGTCGAGGGCGTGGCGCGGATCTGGGTCGAGTTCCAGATCGGCACGCCGATCGATCGCGCCGTCAGCGACGTGCGCGACGCGGTGGCGCGCATCCGCGCCGACCTGCCTGAGGGCATCCAGGAGCCCTCGATCACGCGTCAGGACGCCGAAGGCGGCCCGATCGCCTACTACGCGGTCAGCACGACCTCGCTGACCGAGGAGCAGCTCAGCTGGTTCGTCGACAACACGGTCACGAAGCGGCTGATGACGCTCGCGGGCGTCGCGCAGGTCGGCCGCAGCGGCGGCGTCGATCGCGAGATCCGCATCGAGCTGGATCCGGCGCGGATGCAGGCGCTCGGCATCACCGCAGTGCAGGTCAACCAGCAGCTGCGGTCGCTCAACCTCGACGCCCCGGGCGGCCGCGCCCAGGTCGCCGGCGGCGAGCAGTCGATCCGCGTGCTCGGCGGCGCACGCACGGCGGCCGCGCTCGGCGCGACGCAGATCACCGTCGCCGGCGGGCGCGTCGCGCGGCTCGACGACATCGCCGACGTCCACGACGGCGTCGCCGAGATCCGCACGATGTCGCGCCTCAACGGCCGGCCGGCGACGACGTTCTTCGTCAGCAAGGCGCGCGGCTACTCGGACGTCAAGACGCTGGACAGCGTCGAGAAGGAGATCCACAAGCTGCTCGCCGAGAACCCCGGCGTGTCGATGACGATGGTGTTCACGACCGTCGAGCACACCAAGCGCGCCTACGACTCGGCGATCGAGGCGCTGCTCGAGGGCTCGGTGCTCGCGGTGCTGGTCGTGTGGCTGTTCCTGCGCGAGTGGCGCGCGACCGCGATCTCGGCGCTTGCGATCCCGTTGTCGGCGATCCCGACCTTCGCGTTCATGTCGTTCATGGACTTCACGCTGAACGGCGTCAGCCTGCTCGCGCTGTCACTGGTCGCGGGCGTGCTCGTCGACGACGCGATCGTCGAGATCGAGAACATCGTGCGCCACATCCGCATGGGCAAGACGCCGTACCAGGCGGCGCTCGACGCCGCCGACGAGATCGGACTCGCGGTGGTCGCGACCTCGGCGACGATCATCGCGGTGTTCGTGCCGGTCAGCTTCATGAGCGGCATCAGCGGCCAGTACTTCAAGCAGTTCGGCCTCACGGTCGCGGCCGCGGTGTTCTTCTCGCTGATGGTCGCGCGGCTCGTGACGCCGGTGGTCGCCGCGTTCACGCTGAAGCCCCAGGGGTTCCACGCGCACCTCGACGGCCCGCTGATGCGCCGCTACCTCGAGTGGCTGCAGATCTGCGTCAAGCACCGCTGGAAGACGATCGCGTTCGCGGCCCTGTTCTTCGTCGTCTCGTTCGCCGGCCTCGTCGTGATGTCCAAGACCTTCGTGCCGCCGGAGGACCTGGGCGCGAGCCAGGTGCAGATCGAGCTGCCGCCGGGCGTGCGCATCGAGGAAACCTCCAAGGTCTCGGCCGAGGTCGCCGGGATCCTCGGCAAGCACAAGGAGGTGTCGAGCATCGTCGAGTCGATCGGCTCCGACGAGGACGGCCAGGTGCGCACCGCGAACCTGTTCCTGTCGCTCGTGCCGCGCAAGCAGCGCTCGATGAGCCAGAAGGACTGGGAGGACATGGTGCTGCCGGAGCTGCGCAAGATCCCCGACGCGCACGTGCAGTTCGCCTCGCAGCAGGGCTTCAACGGCCGCGACGTCACGCTGTTCATCACCGGCGACGACCCGGTCGCGGTCGACGCCGCCGCGCGCCAGGTCACGGACCAGATGCGCGGCATCAAGGAGCTCAGGGATCCGCGCATCGACGGCGACATGCCGCGGCCGGAACTCGTGATCCACCCGCGCTTCGACGTCGCAGCCGAGCTCGGCGTCACCGTGCAGTCGATCAGCCAGACCATCCGCATCGCGACGCTCGGCGACATCCCGCAGAACGTCGCCAAGTTCTCGCTGTCGGATCGCCAGGTGCCGATCCGCGTCAGCCTCAAGGAGTCGGCGCGCGAGGACCTGACGACGATCGAGAACCTGCCGGTGCCGACCGCGAACGGTGGCAGCGTGCCCCTGAAGGCGGTTGCCGACATCAGCTTCGGCCAGGGCCCGGCGACCGTGCGCCGCTACAACCAGACGCGGCGCATGATGATTGGCGCCGACCTCGCGCCCGGCGTCGCTTACGGCGATGCGCAGAAGAAGATCGACGCGCTGCCGGCGCTCAAGAACCTGCCGCCCGGCGTCCACAACGTGCCGGTCGGCACCGGCGAGTTCATGGAGGAGCTCTTCACGAACTTCATGCTGGCGATCGGCGCCGGGATCCTGATGGTATTCGCGGTGCTCGTGCTGCTGTTCGCGCGCGTGTTCCAGCCGATGACGATCCTGTCGGCGCTGCCGCTCGCGCTCGGCGGTGCGGTGTTCGCGCTGATGGCGCTCAACATCCCGTTCTCGCTGTCGGTCGTCATCGGCATCCTGATGCTGATGGGCATCGTCGCCAAGAACTCGATCCTGCTGGTCGACTTCGCGATCGAGGAGATGCGCGCCGGCCGGTCGCGGATGGAGGCGCTGATCGAGGCCGGACACAAGCGCGCCCAGCCGATCGTCATGACCAGCGTCGCGATGATCGCCGGCATGCTGCCGACCGCGATCGGCCTCGGCGATGCGTCCTCGTTCCGCCAGCCGATGGCGGTCGCGGTGATCGGCGGCATCATCACCTCGACGTTCCTGACGCTCGTGATCGTGCCGGCGTTCTTCACGGTGATCGACGACATCGAGCGCTGGCTGTCGCCGAAGGTCCGGCGCCTGCTGACGCACGAGCACAAGGTGCCGGCGCACCACGCGCCGCGCCCGGAGCCGACCGCCGGCGGCCTCGCGCCCGGCCGCGCGCAGCACGCGAACGACTGAGCCAGTGCCCGGCGTCCTGGTGCTCGGCGGCTACGGCGCCTTCGGCCGGCGCCTGTGTCGCCTGCTCGCCGGCTCCCCGGAGATCCCGGTCTTCGTCGCCGGCCGGCGCCTGGACGCCGCGCGCGCCGCGTGCCGCGAGCTCGGGCTCGCCGAGCACGCCGCGGTCGCGCTCGACCGGCAGCTGGCGGGCGAGGCGAGCGCGGTGCTGAGGCGCCTGCGCCCGGCCGTCGTCGTCGACGCGGCGGGGCCCTTCCAGGGCCGCGATTACGGCTTCGCAGCGCAGGTCGCAGCGCTCGGCATCCACGTCGTCGACCTCGCCGACGACCGCACCTACGTGACCGGGATCGGCGGACTCGATGCGCCGGCCCGCGCGGCCGGGGTGCTGGTCACGAGCGGCGCCTCGACCGTGCCCGCGCTCAGCGTCGCGGTCGTCGACTACCTCAGGGAGGGCCTCGAGAGCGTCGAGTCGATCGACGTCGGGATCTCGCCGGGGCACCGGGGCCCGCGCGGCGAGGCGACCGTGCGCGCCGTGCTCGCCAATTGCGGCAAGTCGATCCCGGCGGTCGCGCCCGCGCACCGGACCGTGCGCCAGGGCTGGGGCGACCTCACGCGCCACCGCTACCCGCGGCCGGTGGGCGCCCGCTGGCTCTCGAACGTCGACGTGCCGGACATCGCGCTCCTGCCGGCGCGCTGCCCCGGGGTCGCGACGATCACGCTGCGCGCCGGGCTCGAGCTGTCGGTGCTGCACCTCGGGCTCTCGCTCGCCTCGCAGCTCGTCGCGCTCGGCTGGGTCCGGAGCCTCGAGCCGGCGACAGGACTCTGCCGCGCGATCGCCGCGGCGCTCAACTTCGCGGGCTCGGACGCAGGCGCGATGCACGTGACCCTCGTCGGCCGGCGCGGCGCCGCGCGCCTCGCGCGCCACTGGACGCTCGTCGCCGAGGCGGGCGACGGGCCGTTCGTGCCGGCGAGCGCCGCGAGCGCGATCGCCAAGCGCCTGTGCGCGGCTGCCGGCTACGCGCCGCTCGACGTGCGCGGCGCGCGCCCGTGCGTCGGCCTGCTGTCGCTCGAGGACCTCGTGCGCGAGCTCAGGGGCCGCGCGATCCGCACCGTCATGAGCGAGACGCGTCTCGCCGGCGGCTGAGCGACGGGCGCGCCCCGGCGGCGCGGAAGAACGCGACCTCGCGGATGATCCGGCCGAACCCGGGGTGCGTGACCTGGACCGCGACGCTGAGCTCGCCGTCGCGCTCCTCCCCGATGAGACCGTTCAGCAGGGGCGGTCGAAGGCCGGGAGGCCCCGAAGGCCACCTCAAATGACGCACTGCACCATGACTGCTGCGCTGCAGCATTGACCGCGACCCGACGGCTCTTCATAGTCGGCCGACGTGTGAGACGCCCGCGGGACGGGCGCGAGGACCGGGGATGGACGGAGCGAAGGACTGGGGCGCGGCGCGCCCGCCGGCGAGTACGGCGGGGCTGGCCCACGGCGGCAACGATCCGGCCGGACTCTATGACCCGGCGTACGAGAAGGACAGCTGCGGCTTCGGCCTGATCGCGAACCTCGACGATCAGCCGAGCCACTGGCTCGTCGAGACCGCGATCACCTCGCTCAACCACCTCACGCACCGCGGCGCGGTCGCGGCGGACGGGAAGACCGGTGACGGCTGCGGGCTCTTGCTCAAGAAGCCCGAGCGCTTCCTGCGCGCGGTCGCGGCCGAGGCGGGCATCGAGCTTGGCCTGCGCGTCGCGACCGGCATCGCGTTCCTGTCGACTTACGATGACCTCGCGACGCGCGCCAAGGCCGCGCTCGAGGCGCAGATCCGGCGCGAGGGGCTGCTCGTCGCCGGCTGGCGCGTGGTGCCGACGAACCCCGCGGCCTGCGGCAACGAGGCGCTGCGCACGCTGCCGCGGATCGAGCAGGTCTTCGTCACCTGCCCCGACGACATCGACGAGGCGAGCTTCAACCGCCGCCTCTACCTCGCGCGGCGCCGCACCGAGAAGGCGCTCGAGCACAAGGACCCGGTCTTCTACATGCCGTCGCTGTCGGCGAGCACGCTCGTCTACAAGGGCATGGTCATGCCGCAGCACCTGACCGAGTTCTACCCCGACCTCGCCGACGAGCGGCTCGAGAGCTCGGTCGCGGTGTTCCACCAGCGCTTCTCGACGAACACGCTGCCGCAGTGGCGCCTTGCGCACCCGTACCGCTTCCTCGCGCACAACGGCGAGATCAACACGATCTCGGGTAACCGCAACTGGGCGGTCGCGCGCGGGCCGCTGTTCCGCTCGCCGCTGCTGCCCGACCTCTCGGACATCCAGCCGCTCGTGTCGCTGACGGGCTCGGACTCCCAGACGCTCGACAACATGCTCGAGGTGCTGCTGATGGGCGGCCTCGACGTGCTGCACGCGATGCGCCTGCTGATCCCGCCGGCGTGGCAGACCGTCGACACGATCGACCCGGACCTCAGGGCCTTCTACGAGTTCTACTCGCCGCACATGGAGCCCTGGGACGGGCCGGCGGGGATCGTGCTCGCCGACGGCCGCTACGCGGCCTGCGTGCTCGACCGCAACGGGCTGCGGCCCGCGCGCTGGGTCATCACGCGCGACCGGCACCTGACCGTCGCCTCGGAGGTCGGCGTGTGGGACTACCGGCCCGAGGACGTCGTGCGCAAGGGCAAGCTCGGCCCGGGCGAGATCCTGGCGCTCGACCTGCAGACCGGCGAGCTCCTCGACTCCAAGCGCGTCGACCAGGTGCTGAAGGCGCGCCACCCGTACAAGACCTGGCTCAAGAAGGGCGTGCGGTACCTCGAGACCGACCTCGTCGACGCGCGCCTCGCCGCCGAGCCCATGGACCGCGACACGCTCGGCCTCTACCAGAAGATGTTCAACGTGACCGCCGAGGAGCGCGACGAGATCATCCGCGTGCTCGCCGAGGACGAGAGCGAGGCGGTGGGTTCGATGGGCGACGACACGCCGATGCCGGTGCTGTCGCACCAGATCCGCTCGCTCTACGACTACTTCCGCCAGCAGTTCGCGCAGGTGACGAACCCGCCGATCGATCCGCTGCGCGAGTCGATCGTCATGAGCCTGCAGACGCAGATCGGCCCGGAGTGCAACGTGTTCGCGCCGGCGCCCGAGCACGCGCGGCAGATCGTGCTGAACTCGCCGATCCTCTCGCAGCGCAAGCTCAGGCAGATCCTCGCCCACAAGGAGTTCGGGCTCACCCACGAGTTCGTCGACCTGCAGCACCCGGCCGAGGAGGCGCTCGATACCGCGATCCGCCGCATCTGCGACCAGGCCGAGGCCGCGGTGCGCGCCGGCCGGCTCGTGCTGCTGCTTTCCGACCGTTACCTGGTGCGCGGCAAGATCCCGATCCACGCGCTGCTCGCGACCGGCGCCGTGCACCACCGCCTCGTGCAGACGGGGCTGAGGTGCAAGTGCAACCTCCTGATCGAGACCGGCACCGCGCGCGACCCGCACCACTTCGCGTGCCTGCTCGGCTACGGCGCGACGGCGGTCTACCCGTACATGGCCTACCAGACGCTGTTCGACATGATGCGCAGCGGCGCCGTCGGCCTCAGCCCCGAGTCGCGCGCCGAGTCGCGCGCCGAGCTCGGGCGCACCTACCGGCGCGGGATCCGCAAGGGGCTCTTCAAGGTCATGTCGAAGATGGGCATCTCGACGATCGCGAGCTACCGCAGCTCGCAGCTCTTCGAGATCGTCGGGCTTTCCGACGAGGTCGTCGCGCTGTGCTTCCCCGGCACCGTCAGCCGCATCCAGGGCGCCGACTTCGCCGACCTCGAGGCCGACCAGCGCGCGCTCGCCGCGAGCGCCTGGGACCCGCTGGCGCCGGTCGCGCAGGGCGGGCTCCTGAAGTACGTGCACGGCGGCGAGTACCACATGTACAACCCGGACGTCGTCGCGACGCTGCAGGCGGCGGTCGTCAGCGGCGACTACCAGCAGTACAAGCTCTACGCGAGCCTCGTGAACGAGCGCCCGGCGTCGTGCCTGCGCGACCTGTTCGCGCTCAAGCCGCGCGCGGCGATCCCGCTCGCGGAAGTCGAGCCCGCCGAGGACATCCTGAAGCGCTTCGACTCGGCCGGCATGTCGCTCGGCGCGCTCAGCCCGGAGGCGCACGAGGCACTCGCGATCGCGATGAACCGGATCGGCGCGCGCTCGAACTCCGGCGAGGGCGGCGAGGACCCGCAGCGCTACCACAGCGAGAAGAACTCCAAGATCAAGCAGGTCGCGAGCGGGCGCTTCGGCGTGACGCCCGAGTACCTGCTGTCGGCCGAGGTACTGCAGATCAAGATCGCGCAGGGCGCCAAGCCCGGCGAGGGCGGCCAGCTGCCCGGCCACAAGGTCAACGACATGATCGCGCGGCTCAGGTTCGCGCGCGCCGGCGTCGGGCTCATCTCGCCGCCGCCGCACCACGACATCTACTCGATCGAGGACCTCGCGCAGCTGATCTTCGACCTCAAGCAGCTCAATCCGCGCGCGCTCGTGTCGGTCAAGCTCGTCGCCGAGCCCGGCGTCGGCACGATCGCCGCCGGCGTCGCCAAGGCCTACGCCGACCTGATCACGATCTCGGGCTACGACGGCGGCACCGGCGCGAGCCCGCTGTCCTCGATCAAGTACGCCGGAACCCCCTGGGAGCTCGGGCTCGCCGAGACGCACCAGACGCTGCGCATCAACGAGATGCGCCACCGCGTCAGGCTGCAGACCGACGGCGGGCTCAAGACCGGCCTCGACGTCATCAAGGCGGCGATCATCGGCGCCGAAAGCTTCGGCTTCGGGACCGCGCCGATGGTCGCGCTCGGCTGCAAGTACCTCAGGATCTGCCACCTCAACAACTGCGCTACCGGCGTCGCGACCCAGCACGAGGTGCTGCGCAAGCGCTACTTCGTCGGCCTGCCCGAGATGGTCGTCAACTACTTCCGCTTCGTCGCCGAGGAGTGCCGCGAGCTGATGGCACTGCTGGGCGTACGCCGGCTCGCCGATCTCATCGGGCGCACCGAGTACCTCGCGATCCTGCCGGGCGCGACGCCGAAGCAGCAGAAGCTCGACCTGTCGCCGATCCTCTCGACGGCCGGCCTCGCCGCCGACAAGCCGCAGTACTGCCTGACGCCGCGCAACGAGCCCTTCGACAAGGGCGAGCTCGCCGAGCGCATGGTCAGGGACATGCTGGATGCGATCGAGTCGAAGTCGGGCGGCAGCTTTGCCTACGAGGTCACGAACCGCCAGCGCGCGCTCGGCGCGCGCCTCTCCGGGGAGATCGCGCGCCGTCACGGCGACAACGGCATGCGCGCACAGCCGATCACCGTCTGCCTGACCGGCTCGGCCGGCCAGAGCTTCGGCGTCTGGAACGCCGGGGGACTGCACCTCTACCTCGAGGGCGACGCCAACGACTACGTCGGCAAGGGCATGGCCGGCGGGCGCATCGTGCTCAGGACGCCGCGCGGCTCGACGTTCCTCGCGCACGAGTCGCCGATCATGGGCAACACCTGCCTGTACGGCGCGACCGGCGGGGAGCTCTACGCCGCCGGCTCGGCCGGTGAGCGCTTCGCGGTCCGAAACTCGGGCGCCGTCGCCGTCATCGAGGGCGCGGGCGATCACTGCTGCGAGTACATGACCGGCGGCGTCGTGTGCGTGCTCGGCCGCACGGGCCTCAACTTCGGCGCCGGCTTCACCGGCGGCTTCGCCTACGTGCTCGACCTCGATCGCGATTTCGTCGACCGCTACAACCACGAGCTCGTCGACATCCACCGCATCTCGGTCGAAGGCATGGAGCAGAACCTGCACCACCTGCGCGGCCTGATCGAGGCGCACGTGCGCGAGACGCAGAGCCGCTTCGGCGCCGAGATCCTCAACGACTTCCGGACCTACCTCGGCAAGTTCTGGCTGGTGAAGCCCAAGGCCGCGGCGATCGACACGCTGATCGAAAGCCTGCGCAGGGCTGCCTGATGGCCGACAAGAACCTGCAGTTCCTGGACCTGCCGCGCAGCGAGCCGGCGAAGCTCGCGGTCGAGACGCGGACCGCCGAGTTCCGCGAGATCTACGCGCCGTTCGACGCCCGCGGCGCCGCGCAGCAGGCCGGGCGCTGCCTCGCCTGCGGCAACCCGTTCTGCGAGTGGAAGTGCCCGGTGCACAACTACATCCCCAACTGGCTGAAGCTGATCGAGCAGGGGAAGCTGTTCGAGGCCGCGGAACTCTCGCACCGGACCAACTCGCTGCCGGAGATGTGCGGGCGGGTCTGCCCGCAGGACCGGCTGTGCGAGGGCGCCTGCACGCTGAACGACGGCCTCGGCGCCGTCACGATCGGCGCGATCGAGAAGTACATCACCGACGAGGCACTGAAGGCCGGCTGGAAGCCGGACCTGTCGCACGTGCGGGCCACCGGCCGGCGCGTCGCGATCGTCGGTGCCGGTCCCGCCGGTCTCGGCTGCGCCGACATCCTCGTGCGCCACGGCGTCAAGCCCGTCGTCTTCGACCGCTACCCGCGCATCGGCGGGCTGCTGACCTTCGGGATCCCGCCGTTCAAGCTCGAGAAGGAGGTCGTCGAACGGCGCCGCGAGCTGATGGAGGACATGGGCGTGGAGTTCACACTCAGCACCGAGGTCGGCCGCGATCTCGCGTTCGAGACGCTGCTCGAGGAGTACGACGCGGTGTTCCTCGGCATGGGGACCTACGGGTCGGTCCGCGGCAACCTGCCCGGCGAGACGCTCACCGGCGTCGTCGAGGCGCTGCCGTACCTGGTCGCGAACATCTACCGCGAACTCGGCCTCGGGGGCCCGGTGATCGATCTCGAGGGTCGGCGCGTCGTCGTGCTCGGCGGCGGCGACACGGCGATGGACTGCAACCGCACCGCGATTCGCCAGCGCGCGGCGAGCGTCACCTGCACCTACCGGCGCGACGAGGAGAACATGCCCGGGTCGCGGCGCGACTACAAGAACAGCAAGGAAGAGGGCGTGCGCTTCCTGTTCAACCGCCAGCCGGTCGCGATCGAGGGCGACGGGCACGTCCGCGGCGTGCGCGTCGTCGAGACGCGCCTCGGCGCACCCGGGCCGCGCGGCCGGCGGGTCGCCGAGCCCATCCCGGGCAGCGAGGAGCTGATAGAGGCCGACGCCGTCGTGATCGCCTTCGGTTTCAACCCGAGCCCGCCACCGTGGCTCTCGGCCCACGGCATCCAGCTGCACGGCGACGGGCGCGTGCGCGTCGCGCGCGATCCGCGCCGTCCGTTCGCGACGTCGCACCCGAAGGTGTTCGCCGGCGGCGACATGGTGCGCGGCAGCGACCTCGTCGTCACCGCGGTGTTCGAGGGGCGCGAGGCGGCGCGCGGCATCCTGGATCTCCTCGGCCTCGCGGGCGCCGCGCGCGCCGCGTGAGCGGCGTTTGATCTAGACTCGGCGGACCGGAAGTCCGCCCGGGTGCCCGATGACGCTCGTCAACCGCCGCATCGTGCTCGCCTCGCGTCCGAAGGGCGCGGCGAGCGTCGAGAACTTCCGCCTCGAGTCGGTGCCGGTGCCGACGCCGGGACCGGGCGAGGTGCTCGTGCGGCACCACTACCTCTCCCTCGATCCCTACATGCGCGGGCGGATGAACGACGCGAAGTCCTACGCGCCGCCGCAGCCGCTCGGCGAGGTCATGATCGGCGGCACCGCGGGCCAGGTGGTCGCGAGCCGCAATCCCTCGGTCGCGGTCGGCGACTGGGTCGTGGGCATGGGCGGGTGGCAGGAGTACGCGCGCCACGATCGGCAGGGCGCGCAGGCGCTGAGGCGCGTCGACACGCGCCGCGTGCCGCTCGCCGCGTACCTCGGGCCCGTCGGCATGCCGGGTGTCACGGCCTGGTACGGCCTCACGATGATCCTGCGGCCGAAGCCCGGCGACACCGTGATCGTGAGCGCGGCCGCGGGCGCGGTCGGCAGCGTCGTCGGCCAGCTCGCCAAGCGCCGCGGCTGCCGCGCGATCGGCATCGCCGGCGGACGCACGAAGTGCGACTACGTCGTCGACGAGCTCGGCTTCGACGCCTGCATCGACTACAAGGCCGCGGCCGATGCCGCGGCGCTCGACGCGGCGCTCGCCGACGCGGCGCCGAACGGCATCGACGCGTGCTTCGAGAACGTCGGCGGCCGCGGGCTCGACGCGGTGCTCGCGCGCATGAACGCCTTCGGGCGGGTCGCGGTGTGCGGGATGATCGCGGGCTTCGACGGCACGCCGGTGCCGATCACGAACCCGGCACTGATCCTGCGCTCGCGCCTCATGCTGCAGGGCTTCATCGTCTTCGAGCACGAGGACCTGTGGCAAACCGCGGCCGCCGAGCTCGCGGCACAGGTCGCGAGCGGCGCGCTCAAGTACCGCGAGACGGTCGCCGAGGGGCTCGAGCGCGCTCCGGCGGCGTTCCTCGGCCTCTTGCGCGGCGAGAACCTCGGCAAGCAGCTGGTGCGTCTCAGCTGAAACACCGCTTTACCCAAAGAGTGGAATCGACTGCCGTGCGCGGCAAGTTTGAGTGATTTCGCTTGGCTGAAAGTTGGGTCCGTCCTACCTCGGGATGCCTACAATAGCGTTGACGGCGCGTGCTCAAGGAACGAGCTTGAACCGGCGCCGTCTACTGACTCATGGACCAGCGGAGAGCGGTGTGCCGGTAGGATCGCTCGCTCCGTCGCAGGTGGATCAAGAGCCGTCGGTGGAGCGATACCGAAGGATCTTCGAACGCGCGCCGGACGCGATATTCGTCGTCGACCGCGATGGCCGAATCGAGCGTGCCAATGAGCAGTCAGAGCGGCTGTTCGGCTACACGCCCGCCGAGCTCATCGGCGAGCGCATCGAGCGCCTGATCCCCGATCGCTACACGGCCGTGCACGCCGCGCACCGCGCCGACTACTGGCGCAATCCGCGGCAACGGCCGATGGGCCAGGGCCTGTCGCTGTCGGCGCGGCGCAAGGACGGGAGCGAGTTCCCGGTCGACATCATGCTGAGCCCGATGGACTCGCACGACGGTGACTTCGTGCTCGTCGTCGTGCGCGACATCAACGAGCGCCAGCGCGCCGAGCAGCTGTTCCGCGGACTCCTCGAGGCGGCGCCCGATGCGATGGTGATCGTTGACGAGCATGGTCGGATCGTGCTGGTCAACGGGCAGACCGAGCGTCTGTTCGGCTACTCGCGCACCGAGCTGCACACGCAGCCGGTGGAGATGCTGATCCCGGGGCGCTTTCGCGCCCCGCACCCGGCACACCGCCAGGGCTACTCCGGCGCCCCGCGCGTGCGGCCGATGGGAGCCGGACTTGAGCTCTACGGGCTGCGCAAGGACGGCACCGAGTTCCCGGTCGAGATCAGCCTGAGCCCGCTGCTGAGCGGCGGTCGCACGCTCGTCTCGAGCGCGATCCGCGACATCACCGAGCGCAAGAACTCGGACCGCCGGATCCTCGAGTCGCTGCGCGAGAAGGAAGTGCTGCTCAAGGAGATCCACCACCGCGTCAAGAACAACCTCGCCGTGATGTCGAGCCTCTTCTACCTGGAGTCGACATATACCGAGGACGCGCCGACGCTGAAGATCCTCCAGGAGAGCCAGGACCGCGTGCGCGCGATGGCGATGGTGCACGAGGCGCTGTACCGGGCCGAAAGCCTGTCGGCGGTCGACTTCGCCGACTACGCCGGCTCGCTGTGCGAGCAGCTGCTGAGGACCTACAACGTCAGCGGCCGCGCCGTGCGCCTCGTCTGCGAGCTCGAGCGCATCGAGCTCAACATCGAGCTGGCGGTGCCCTTCGGCCTGATCCTCAACGAGATGATGACCAACGCGCTCAAGCACGCCTTTCCCGACGGGCGTGCCGGTGTGGTCTGCCTCGCGCTTAACAGGCACGCGCCGGACGGCTGCGTGCTCAGGGTCCTCGACGACGGCGTCGGGCTGCCGACCGGCGATCGTGCGCCGCGCGACAACACGCTGGGGCTGAGGCTCGTGCGCCTGCTCGCCAAGCAGGTGCGCGGCCAGTTTGAGTTGCTGCCGCGCTCGCCCGGGACTGAGGCCCGCCTGACGGTTTCGAACCTGACTCACGCCGAGGCCCATTGAAGTGAGCAACGAGCGGATCCTCATCGTCGAGGACGAGGCATTGATCGCGGAGGAGATTCGCGAGCGCCTGAGCGCCGCGAATTACACGATCGTAGGCACCTGCGACAGCGGCACCACGGCCATTGAGCAGGCGGGGCTGGTGCAGCCCGACCTCGTGCTGATGGACGTGCGGCTCAAAGGCCAGATCGACGGCATCGAGGCCGCCGAGATCATCTACGACCGCTACTCGGTGCCCGTCGTCTACTTGACGGCCCACTCCGACCAGGCGACCTTGCAGCGCGCCAAGGCGCGCGCGGCATTCGGCTACGTGCTGAAGCCGTTCACGGTCGAGAACCTGCTGGTGGCGATCGACCTCGGCCTGCACCGCGCGAGGATCGAGGCGCGGTTGCGTGAACACGAGCTCACGCACGCAACGATCGTCTCGAGCATCTCCGACGCCGTGATCGCGACCGACCGCAGCGGCCGCGTGCGCTTCATGAACGCAGCCGCCGAGCAGTTGACCGGCTGGTCGACGCGCGACGCCGAGAGCCGGGCGCTCGGCGCCGTCGTCCGCCTCGTCGACCAGCACGGCCGCCCGACGCACGAGCGGCTCGCAAAGCGCATCATCACCGGCCGCACGCCGCTGCATTTCTCGCGCGACGACCACCTGCTGCGCGCCACCGGCGAGCGCGTGCCGATCGAGGGCGGCGCGGCCCCGGTCATCGACTACCTCGGCCGCGCGGTCGGGCTGACCGTCACGGTCGCGGACGCGAGCGCTGCGCGGCGCGCAGAGCGCGAGCTGCGCGCGCGGTCCGAGGAACTGCGCACCGTCGTCGACACGGCAGTCGACGGCGTCATGATGCTCGACGCCGAAGGCCACATCCGCATGTTCAACCCGGCCTGCGAGCGGCTGTTCGGCTACGCGGCCGAGGAGGTCCTTGGCCACAACGCGCTCGAGCTCATGCCCTCGCCGTTCGCGAGCGCCGGCGGGCGTGCCTCGGCGTTCCCTGCAGCGGGCGCGCGGCCGCCACTGTTCGCGCACGGCCGCGTCGCTTCGGGCGTGCGCAAGGACGGCACCACGCTGCCGCTCGAGGTGTCGCTCGGCGAAACCCGGCAGGACGGGAAGCCCGTCTACGTCGTCGTCGTGCACGACATCTCCGAGCGCCGCGAGCTCGAAGCGGCGTATTTCGACGCAATCGGCTACGAGCAGCGGCGCGTCGCACAGGACCTGCACGACGGCCTCGGGCAGGAGCTGACGGGGCTTGCGCTCCTGTTGTCGGCGCTCGAACGCGCCGCGAGCGAATCGGGGCTTTCGAACGCCTCCGACCTCGCGCGGCTCCGCGACCTCGCGACGCACACGATCGGCACCTGTCGCAGCGTCGCACGCGGCCTGCTGCCGGTCGAGGACAGCCCGGAGGGACTCGCGAGCGGCCTGCGCGACCTCGTGCGCCGGCTCAACGAAGTGCCAGGAGCGGCGATCCAGTTTTCGATGATCGAGGCGGCGAGCGTCGGGCTCAGCTCGTCGACGGCCGATCACCTCTACCGGATCGCCCAGGAGGCGCTGACGAACGCGCTGAAACACGCCCACGCGAACTCGATCAACGTCACGCTCGAGGTCGCGCCGGCGCGGATCGTGCTCAGCGTGTGCGACGACGGCACCGGGATCGCGGCGTTGCGCCCCGACAGCGGACTCGGCCTCAAGACCATGCGCTACCGCGCGGAGCTCATCGGCGCGCGCCTCAGCATCGAGCCGCAGGGCCCGGCCGGCACCTGCGTCATCTGCGACTGCCCGCAGCCCGCCTGAAACCCCGGCCGGAACGCGGCCGGGCCGAGCCGCCACCCCGAATCGACTGTCGCGCCCGCCGGCTGGTAATCTGTGCGTTCGCGGTCGCCGGCCCTCCGGCCGGGCGCGAATCCCAAGGAGCCGACGAGCCATGACCACCAACGCGGAACTGCAGAAGCTGAGGGAAGCGGCCGTGCCGCGCGGGGTCGCGAGCCTGCTGCCGGTGTACACCGCGCGCGCCGCGAACGCGGAGATCTGGGACGTCGAGGGTCGGCGCTACATCGACTTCGCGGCCGGCATCGCCGTGCTCAACACTGGCCACCTGCACCCGACGGTCAAGGCCGCGGTCGCCGAGCAGCTCGACAAGTTTTCGCACACCTGCTTCCAGGTGACGCAGTACGAGAGCTACGTGCGGCTCGCCGAGCGCCTGAACCGCCTTGCGCCCGGCCCGACGCCGAAGAAGTCGATCTTCTTCTCGACCGGCGCCGAGGCCGTCGAGAATGCCGTCAAGATCGCGCGCGCCCACACCAAGCGCAGCGCCGTCATCGCATTCTCGGGCGCATTCCACGGCCGCACCATGTTCGCGATGGGGCTGACCGGCAAGGTGGCGCCATACAAGACCGGATTCGGGCCGATGCCGGGCGAGATCTACCACCTGCCGTTCCCGGCGGAGTACCTCGGCGTGACGGCGG
>Ga0335069_10005741_pt1 | contig 18181 bp, 20 predicted proteins | sample Lox_Sample_11_FD_206714 | JGI IMG/M metagenome (GOLD analysis project Ga0335069, IMG submission 206714) | Soil microbial communities from Loxahatchee National Wildlife Refuge, Florida, United States - Lox_Sample_1.1 | ecosystem: Environmental > Terrestrial > Soil > Wetlands | place: USA... | reverse complement strand
TTGCAGGCCGGATGCAGCGGCGCGCCGCCGCGTCGCCCGCGACGAACAGTTGATGCGCCACGGCGCCTGTTCGAGAACACTTGGCGCCTTGGAAGATTCGACGTGTTCTCTTCGAGGTTAGTCGAGGTTAACCGGTTCATTCCATTTGGACAGGGTGACCTGGACAGACTGCCCCGACCCGAGGTCCACACTGGCCTGGACGAGGCGGTGCGAACCGTCCTGGGCAATCCACACGGTCGCCGGCCTCGAACTTCTGGCGCTGGGATCCACGATCTTGGCAGTGCCCGCTGGGATGGTCCCGGTGATTTTGGAGGTGGAAATGCCGTCGATCACCTCGGTGCCTTGCGATTGCAGATTGGTGACGCCCGAAAGCATCTTCGCCACGCCGTTGGCGGGGTCGAGCAGGCGCGCGGCCGGCTGATCGGAAACGGAACCGAGATTGGTCCAGTCGTCGAACAGTTTCACCGAGATGATGTCGTCCTTAATCCGGAACGGCACTCCCGCCTGGCCCTGATAGGTGCTCACGCCCTTCGCGGCGAGCGGCTTGGCCTGGACATCCACGTCGGCGCTGGTGATCCCGAGCATGCTCTCGACCTGCCCGGTTGTCCGGATCGCCAGGTGCGCGCTGTTCAACGCTTTTGTCGCGTCCACCGCCTGCCGGACATCGGCCATGAGCGGGGAGTCGGCCGTCGAGCTGACCGGACTATTTGCCCCGGCATCAGGTTTGTCAGAAGAGCATCCGGATAGCCACAGCGCCAGGCAGGCGCCCAGCATCGCCACAATTGCGGACGTCACGGTCGCCTTTCGAACATTCATTCCTTGCCAGCCAAGATGGCCGCCATGGGCGTGACACGTGTTTCCATCGCTGTTCAAACCTCGTCTCAGCTCAACCGGTGCCGCTCGAGGACAGCACCTGAATAACCCCGACCCAAGCTAGCTCGGGTATCGACGCGAAACCCATCGCACGAAGCGCCAAGCTTAGTGGCCCGAGGTAAGCCAGTCGCGAGAAAGGAAGAATCTCGGTCCCTCTTACCGATTTCGCATCGTTCACCAGGTGCTTTGATCGTTGACCGCGGTGCATATATAGCACCCTTGATATATACCCCCATAGGGTATAGGTTGCCGCAGCGGGCGCACCGGCTAAACCATGAGTGATAATTCGCCCGAAAATATGCAACCGAAGCGGAGGACCGGGTGACAGGCAGAGTGCTGGCGGCGGTCGGCCATGCGTTGACGGTGGCTGGGTCGATGACGTGGGAAATCCTGTGGGCGCTGATCTTGGGTTTCGCGCTTTCGGCGGTGGCGCAGGCGGTGGTACGTCGCTCGACGATCGTTGCCCTGATGGGCGACGATCGGCCGCGGACCCTGGCCGTCGCCGCCGGGCTGGGAGCGGCATCTTCGTCGTGCTCATATGCCGCGGTGGCCCTGGCCCGGTCACTGTTCCGAAAGGGCGCCAACTTCACCGCCGCGATGGCATTCGAGATCGGTTCCACCAACCTGGTAGTGGAGTTGGGCATCATCCTGGCTCTGCTGATGGGCTGGCAGTTCACCGCCGCGGAATTCGTCGGCGGCCCGCTGATGATCGTGGCACTGGCTGTCCTGTTCCGGCTGTTCGTACGTTCCCGGATCGTCGACGCCGCCCGCGAGCAAGCCGAGCGGGGAATCGCCGGATCGATGGAAGGCCACGCCGCCATGGACATGTCCATCAAGGGCGAAGGCTCATTTTGGCGGCGGCTCTTTTCCCCGCAAGGTCTGACCTCGGCCTCGCACGTGTTCGTCATGGAGTGGCTGGCGATCCTGCGTGACCTGGTTTTGGGCCTGTTGATTGCCGGTGCCGCCGCGGCGTGGGTGCCCCAAACGTTTTGGCAGGGCTTCTTTTTGGCTGACCGTCCGGGCTGGTCGGTAGTGTGGGGACCGATCGTGGGACCGGTCGTGGCGACCGTGTCCTTCGTCTGCTCGATCGGCAACGTGCCGCTCGCCGCGGTGCTGTGGAACGGAGGCATCAGCTTCGGCGGTGTCATCGCGTTCATCTACGCCGACCTGTTGATCATTCCGATCTTGAATATCTACCGGAAGTATTACGGCACCAGGATGATGCTGACCCTGCTCGGCACCTTCTACGCCGCGATGGTCGCCGCCGGATACCTCGTCGAAGTCATTTTTGGCGCAGCGAATCTCATCCCTACGCAGCGCAATGCGACGGTCATGCAGGCGGAGATCTCATGGAACTACACCACCTGGCTCAACATCGTCTTTCTCGTCATCGCGGCAATGCTGGTCGTCCGGTTCATCACGTCGGGCGGAATCCCGATGCTGCGCATGATGGGTGGTTCCCCCGGCGCGCAGCCTGGCCACCACGATCACAGCGACCATTCCCACTAATAACCGGATTGCGCGGTGTTAGCCTCTGTTTTTCGCGCGGGCGGCGCTCGACAGCTCGACAAGGAGGTGGGCGAAGTGATGGACGATGCCGACGGACGGCCTCGGGCCTTGCTCCTGTACTACACGTTCACCGGGCAGGCGCTCAGGGTGCTTGAGGCTGCGGGCGAGGTGTTCCGTGAGCGAGGATGGGAGGTGCAGAAGGCCCGGATCGAGTTCAATGATCCGCGGTTTGGCGAGCGCTTCTCCCGCTTCCCCATGCGTCATGCGGTGTTCGACCTCCTCAGCGTGCTTCCCGCCCAGCTGCGCCGTTCGACCGCGGAAATCCAGACCCCGGACGAGCTGCGAAACGGGAATTACGATCTGATCTGCATCGGATCCTCGACATGGTGGCTCACCATGAACATGCCGATGCGCACTTTCTTGAGATCCGACGAGGCACGGAAACTCCTCGCCGGCACGCCCTTCGCGGCGTTCACCGTGTGCCGCCGTTATTGGCGCAACAATTTCAGGTTGGTGCGCAAGCTCGGCGAGAAGCAGGGCGGTCGGTACGTGGGCGGAGTGCACTTCGAATATCTTGGCGGGCAGATCGCGTCCGGGCTCTCGATGATCAGCTACTTCCGGTCGGGCAGATACCGCGACCGCTATTTCGGCGTGCCCATTCCGGCAACCAACGTCCAGCCCTACCAGCTGGAGCAGACCCGGAACTTCGCGCGTGCGCTCGCGGATCGGTTGGTTAAGACGCCGGAGCCACACCCGTCGCGACTCAGCTGAGCCGGATCGTGCTCACGGATACCCCGGCAGCCGGCAGACGTGCCAGCAACGCATCTCCCATCGCGGCGGCCGGGGTGAGGACTCCCCGCAGCTCGGTGAGCCGATCACGATCGAACGCCAGCGCCAGACCGCTCTCACCGAGCAGGACCGCCGACGCGTCGTAGGCATCACACTGCTGCGCGAAGGTACCCAGGTAACGGGCACCGGACGTCGTGGTGGTGTACGTCTCGACCGTGTAGTGGCCACGCTTCCGCATCGCCTCGCCCGGACCGGAGCCCGGCTTCGCGAAGGGCTTCACCCATCGCTGCGGCAATCGCCCGAAGTGCCTAGTGCCCAAAGCCCACACACTCGCCATCGCGCCGGTGACAGCCGCGGAGGCGACCGGTGCCGCGAAGGACCTTCCCAGGCTCATCGTCTCCGAGTATCGGAATCGCCTGCCATACGACCAACCCTGTAATGCGTTGCTGCGCCGTATAACTCGGGTGTTGTGGGGCGCCCACAACAGACCGCCCGTCCAGAAGCCGGCAAGCTCGGGCGCAATCTGACGGCCGAGCCGCCACGGGAAGTCCGGCTGCGGGCCCAGTTCGGGCTCGGCACTTCGGTCGGTGGTCAGCGTGTACGGGTCGTTCATGAGTCGACGGGCTTCGGGGTCACTGGATGCGGTGCGCATCGTTTCGAATTCCGAGGCGACGGTGCCGCCGCTGCCGCCACCCTGGAAGAAAGACCGAAACACACAGGTGGTGTCGCACAGTTCACCCGCGCCGTCGCGAGTGGCTCGGCGGTACAACTGGTAGACATTCAGATCCGAAGGTATCGAAGCGAATCCGCAGGAGACGACGATCCGGGCGCCGGTGTCAACCGCCTGCTCGTGGTACAGGTCGATGCTCTTTCGGACGAACATCACCTCACCGGTCAAGTCGGCGTAGTCCGTTCCCGCCTTGGCGCACGCGGCCACCATCGGCAGTCCGTAGCGGGTGTAGGGCCCGACTGTGGTCACCAGCACCCGGGTGCGGGCCGCCATTGCCTCCAGCGTCGACGGGTCCGACCCGTCGGCCACGATCAGCGGCCAATCACGTGCGTTCGGGCCGAGGGCCTTTCGCACCGCCAGCAGCCGTTCGGGTGAACGACCGGCCAGCCCGATGCGCGCCCCGTTCGCCACGCCGGCAAGATACCGGGCGGTCAGCTTTCCGGAGAACCCCGTGGCGCCGTAAAGCATGACGTCGAAGTCGCGCTCCGCTGGGCTAATCGGTGCATCTCCTCACTGTTCTCCCCGCGTGCTCTTAGGGGCGGCCGGACAGCTTGTCGCGCAGCCGGCGATTGACCGGTTCCGGCAACAGCTGCGAGACGTCGCCGCCAAGCAATGCAACCTCTTTCGCCAACGACGACGACACAAAGGAATACTGCGGCGCCGTCGCGACGAAAAACGTGTCGACGCCGGCGATGTGCTTGTTCATCTGCGCCATCTGCAACTCGTACTCGAAATCGGTGCCGGTGCGCAGGCCCTTCACGATGGCCGTCATGCCCCGCGACCGCACGAAGTCGACCACCAGACCTTGCCCGGCCTCCACCCGCAGGTTCGGCAGGTGCGTCGTCGACTCCTCGACCATCGCTATTCGCTCGTCGAGGTCGAACATCCCCTCCTTGGCCGGATTGGTCAGGATCGCCACCACCAGCTCGTCGAACTGGGCCGAGGCGCGTTCGAAAACGTCGACGTGGCCCAACGTCACCGGGTCAAACGACCCGGGGCATACCGCGCCGGTCATGACGCGCGCCGCCGACGATGCAGTGGGGGCACCACCCGCTTGCGGGGGAGAGCGGCGCTCATGACGGATGACGCTACACGCCTGGCTCAGAGCCGTTCGGCAAGCTCCAGACGGGTGTCGCCGTAGACCCGATGCGGCCACAACGACCAGCCCTCCGGCCAGGTCAACGGCACACTTTGGGCCGCACGCTCCACCACCGCAACGGTTCCCTGGCGCACCCAGCCATGGTCACTCAACGCGGCCAGCGCCGCCTCAACCTCGGCGGGCTGCACATCGTAGGGCGGGTCGGCCAAGACAACGTCGACCGAGGACGGGGTCCCGGTCGCCAGGACGGCAGCCACCGCACCACGGCGCACCGTCGCGCCGGTCAGAGCCAAAGACTTGATGTTGCGTGCGATGACGGCCACATTGCGTTGGTCGGACTCGACAAATAACGCGGTGGCGGCCCCGCGTGACAGCGCCTCCAATCCCAGGGCACCCGAACCGGCGTAAAGGTCCAGCACCGCAAGGCCGGTCAGATCGCGCCGTGCGGTGAGGATGTTGAAGAGCGATTCGCGTACCCGGTCGGTGGTCGGCCTCGTCCCGCGCGACGGCACCGCGAGCCGCCGGCCTGCGGCGACTCCACCGATGATCCGGGTCACCTGCGAATATTTACACCAACGTCGACCAATAGTCCCAGAACCGCACCATGATCAGCAGGAAAACCGCGGTGAACCAGAGCGCGGCGATCGACCATCGCCAGTGGTACAGCATCCAGGCCACACCGGATTCCCGGCGCTGCAGCACCGGCCGAGCAGCGATCGAAGCGACGACCACCAGCAGCGAGATGGTCACCGCCCAGACCACCATGCAGTACGGGCACAACGCCCCGATGCGATAGAGGCTCTGAAAGATCAGCCAGTGCACGAACACCGTCCCAACAAGCAGCCCGGCCGCCAGTCCAGTCCAATACCATTGCGGCAGAGGGACTTTCGTTACGGCCAACAGGCCGGTGACGACCACCACGGTGAAGGCCACCAGGCCGAGCAGCGGATTGGGAAATCCCAGCAGCGACGCCTGCGGTGTGACCATGACCGAGCCGCACGACAGGATCGGGTTGATGTTGCAGGTCGGCACGTACGCCGGGTTGAGCAGAAGGTCAATCTTCTCCACCGTCAGCGTCATCGAGGCAGCCAGCCCAATCACGCCGGCGATCAGCACCCACCAGGCGCTGGGTGCTGCGATGTGGGTCCGGGGAAGCGAATCCGGTGTCAGGTCGCCGGTGCGCTCGGCAGATTGGGTCGACACCGCACCGGTCACGCAGCTGCGGGAGCGACAGCGGTGTCGATGCCCGGCACGTCGCCCACAATTTGTTTGATCTTGGTGACCAGCGCGTCAGGCGTCGACGGTTCGTAGTCGTCGCCGTTGATCTTGATGGTCGGGGTTGCGTTGATGTGTGCGGCCGCCGCCTCCCTGGTGACCTTGGACAGGTACTTGCCGCTGTTGATGCAGTCCGGCACCTTGCCGACGACGCCGGCCTCGCGGGCGAGTTCGATCAGCCTCGCGTTGTCCGGGAAGGTGGTGCCGCGTTCGTTGGGCTGAATGTCGGTGCTATACAGCGCGGTGTGGAAGCGGCGGAACGCGTCGATGGACTCGTCGGCGACGCACAAGGCTGCGGCGCCCGCCCGCGACGAATAGTTCTGGTTCCTGGGGTTATCCAAAATCGACACCATCGAGTAGTCGGCCGCAATGGCCCCGATGTCGATGAGCTGGGACACCGTCGGACCGAACGTACGCTCGAAGTTACCGCAGGCCGGGCACAGAAAGTCCTCGTAGAAGGACACCACAGCCTTGGGGTTGTTAGTGCCGGGCTGGGTAACCACCTTGCTCGAGGTCACCCGCACAGTATCGCCCCCGCCGGTGGTACCGGCTTTCTTGTGGTGCGACGTCACGATGTAGAAGACGAGCGCGACCGCAAAGATCACGACGACCGCGGTACCGCCGATCTGGATCAGTCGGCCGGATTTCGCGTCGGCCGCCTTCATGTCGAATCGCGGTGCACGTTTCGGTTTGTCGGCCACAGCTTCCCTGATCCTTCGGTACTCGAGTTGTCGGTTTGCCCGCCCCTCGGACGAGACTGGTTGGAAAGGCGCCTCTAGATTACCGGCGTGACCCGATCAGCAAGTCAGACCCGGCTCAGGTGCGCGCGCAGGGCGGAGATCAGTTCGCTGGTTGCGCCCAGGCTGTCGCCCCCCAGCTGGAACAGATTAGCGAAGCCGTGCGTCAGCGAACCCAGGCAACGCAGGTCCACCGCGGTCCCGGCGCTGCGCAGCGCCGCCGCGTACGCCTGGCCCTCGTCGCGCAACGGATCGAAGCCCGCGACCGCGATCAACGCCGGAGGTAGGCCGGACAGCGACTCGGCCAGCAGCGGCGATACCCGAGGATCCGCCGGGTCGATACCAGAGCCCCTCAGGTATTGCGCGTGGAACCAGTCCATGTCACGTCTGGTCAGCAAAAACCCACGAGCGAACAGGCTCATCGAGCGGGTCTGCGCGGTGAAGTCGGTGCGCGGGTAGATCAGCCACTGCAGGACCGGAACAGGGCCGTTGGTCTTGCCGGCCTCGTCGCGCGCCAGGTGGCAGACGACCGCGGCCAGGTTGCCGCCCGCACTGTCCCCTCCGACCGCGATCCGGCCGGGCGTCGCGCCGAGTTCCTCGGCGTGCTCGTAGGCCCAGGTGAAGGCAGCGAAGGCGTCCTCGATCGCGGCCGGCGCCGGGTGCTCGGAAGCGCGCCGGTAGTCGATCGACAACACATGGATACCCGCGTCTCGGCAGGCCAGCCGGCACAGCGCGTCATGGGTGTCCAGATCGCCGATCGCCCAGCCACCACCGTGATAGAAGACCAGCAGGGGCGCCACCGCACCATTGGCGGGACGGTAGTGCCGCGCCGGGATCTCACCCGCCGGCCCGGGTAGCGACAACTCGTCCACCTCGACGTGGATTTGCGGACCGGGGAAGCCCAAAGTCAACTCGCGCAGCTGGGCACGCGAGGCGGCCAGGTCATCGCCCACGACCAGGCCATCGATGCCAACGGCATGCATGCCCGACAACATCAGCTGCAGGGTGGGATCGAGGGTATTGCCGTCGATGACGACCGCACGACCACGCATTAGCGCCCGGCGGACAACGGTCGGAATCCACGGTAAGACCTGGGCACCAACGGTGGTGACCACACTCTGCATACGACTGGCCAGGCGCATCGGTGGACGTCTCGCTTCAGAATGCACGTCCAGCGCTCCAGGCAGACTCCTGGTCATCGACAGCTCCCTCGAAACAACACGCTCACGTCGGTTACCCCGGATGGACACCGCCGTGGCCTTGCATGACCAACTGTACGTAGTTCCCACAATATGGAATGCCGACCAGCGCGGGATGGGGGCGACCGCACGGCGGGCCGCGCTCGACGGCGTACCCCCGCCCAGGTTGTTGATTAGGTCAGGTATCTAGCTCGGTAATATCGTGATCCCGAGTGGGCTTGGCCCGGATTCACGAACTTCAATTTCACAGGCAGGTGAATGAACGTTGACTGGCGAGTCGGCCGCTGCCGTTCCCTCGATAGCTCTCAATGACGAAAACACGATGCCCGCACTCGGCCTCGGCGTCGCCGATCTTTCGGACGACGAGACAGAGCGCGCCGTGTCGGCGGCGCTGGAGATGGGGTGCCGGCTCATCGACACCGCCGCGGCCTACGGCAACGAAGCTGCCGTCGGCCGCGCGATCGCGGCCTCCGGGATTGCCCGGGCGGAACTGTTCGTCTCCACCAAGCTGGCCACCGCCGACCACGGGTTCCTGCGCTCCGAGGAGGCCTGCAAGGAGAGCTTGGAGCGGCTCGGCCTGGATTACGTCGATCTGTACCTGATTCACTGGCCGGCTCCGTCGCTGGGCAAGTACGTCGACACCTTCGGCGGGTTTATTCAGTGCCGCGGAAACGGGCTCGCCCGTTCGATCGGGGTGTCGAACTTCACCGAAGAGCATTTGTCGAACGTCATCGACCTGACGTTCGTCACGCCCGCGGTCAACCAGGTCGAGCTGCACCCCCTGCTCAATCAGGGCGAGATCCGCAAAGCCGACGCGGAGCACAACGTCGTGACGCAGTCCTACACGCCGCTGGCGCTGGGCAAGTTGATGGACAACCCGACGGTCACTTCCGTTGCCAGCGAGTACGGCAAGACCCCGGCGCAGGTGCTGCTGCGGTGGAACCTGCAACTGGGCAATGCGGTGGTCTTCCGGTCCGCCAAGCCCGAGCACATTTCCGGCAACCTGGATGTCTTCGATTTCGAGTTGGCCGCCGAACACATGGATGCGATCAACGGGCTCAACGACGGCACCCGGTTGCGCCCGGATCCGAACACCTTCGACGGCGTCTGAGTCAGCCCGCCGGGCAGGTGGCGGCGGCCTGGCGCAGCACGCCCGCCGACGCCTGGTCGACCGGCAACGAATAACCGCGCAGCACGGCAATGAACTGCATCGCGTATTGACACGCGAACGCGGTGTTCGGCGGCATCCACAGCGCCGGGGGTGAATCGCCCTTGTCCTGATTGGCCTGCCCGTCGACGGCCAGCAAGTTGGCCGGATCGTTGGCGAACCGCATGCGTTCCGGGTCCGGCCACCCGTAAGCGCCCATGTCCCAGGCGTAGGCGAGCGGGACGAGGTGGTCGATCTGGACCGATTCGCCGACCTTGGCGCCGCGCTGGAAAGCGATTGTTTTGTTGGTGTACGGGTCGTGCAGGGTGCCGGTGGCTACCGCGTCCGGACAGCGCTTGATCGACACATAAGTCTTGTCGACGAGGTCGCGGTTGAGGATGTCGTCTCGGGTGTCGCAGCCGTTGTGCCCGAGCGGGGCATCGTTGTTGTCGTCCCACGGGTCGCCGAATGCCGCCCTGCGGTAGTCATAGCGGTGCATCCGCAGCGGCAACACGGGGACACCCGCCAGCACATCGGCACCCGGTTGCACCGTGGGAACGTCCGCGCGTGCGGCGTATTCGTCGGCGTGCCTGGCCACCGAGGAACCCACCGTCTGATAGGCCACCATCACGGCGAGAGTCGCAGCAGCGGACAACCACAGCAGCACTTTGCGGTTCACAAGCGCCGCTCCCCCCCGCAAGCGGGTGGGGGTACCTCCCATTTGTGGGGGCGTGCCCCCACTGCATCGTCGCCGGCGGTCACGACTTGTCCAGGTATTCGATCCGGTCAGTGGTGACGAAAGGCCGTGCCAGCAAGGCCAATTCGGGATCAGCCGGGTTATCGGCATAGGCGTGAACGCAGAAATCGCGTGCGGCCTCGATGACGTCGCGGTGGTCGGCCAGCGAGAGCAGGCGCAAGTTGATCGCGCGACCGGACTGGTTGCGGCCCAAGACGTCTCCCTCCCGGCGCTCCTTGAGGTCCAAGTCGGCGAGCGCGAACCCGTCCAAGGTTGCGGCCACGGCGGAAAGCCGCTTGCCGGCCGGCGACTGCGCTGAGACCCAGCTGGCGAGCAGGCACAGGCTGGGATACCGGCCGCGGCCGATGCGGCCCCGCAGCTGATGCAGTTGGCTGATGCCGAAGCGGTCGGCATCCATCACCAGCATCACCGTGGCATTGGGGACATCGACACCCACCTCGATGACGTTGGTGCACACCAGCACATCGATCTCACCCGCCCGAAACGCCGCCATCGCGGCGTCCTTCTCCTCGGCGGACAACCGACCGTGCATCAGCCCGAGTCGCAGGCCGGACAGCTCACCCGAACGCAGCCGGGCGTAGAGGCCCTCAGCGGTTTCCGACGGTTTGGTGTTCTGCTCCTGCTTGTCCGGATCGTCGGTCTCGTCGATCCGGGGCGCCACCACATAGGCCTGCCGACCGGCGGCAACCTCTTCGGTGATGCGCCGCCAGGCACGCTCGAGCCACGCCGGCTTGTCCTTGACGAAGATGACATTGCTGGTGATCGGCTGGCGTCCGCGCGGAAGTTCGCGCAACGTCGAGGTTTCCAGATCGCCGTAGACGGTCAGCGCGACCGTGCGCGGTATCGGCGTCGCCGTCATCACCAGTAGGTGCGGCGTGACGCCGGGACGGGCCTTGGCCCGCAACTGATCTCGCTGCTCGACACCGAATCGGTGTTGCTCGTCGACCACCACCATGCCCAGGTTGTGAAATTCCACCGCGTCCTGCAACAGCGCGTGGGTGCCGACGACGATTCCGACCTGACCGCTCGCCACCTCGTCACGGACTTGCCTCTTCTGTGCCGCCGTCATCGAACCGGTGAGCGGTGCCACCCGGGTGGCATTCTCGCCGCCACCCAGCTGGCCGGCCATCGCCAACGGGCCGAGCACGTCGTTGATCGACCGAAGGTGTTGGGCGGCAAGGACTTCCGTGGGCGCCAGTAGTGCACACTGGTAACCGGCATCCACCAGCTGCAGCATCGCCAGCACCGCGACAATGGTCTTCCCCGAACCAACCTCACCTTGGAGCAGGCGGTTCATCGGCCGGGTGGCCGAGAGCTCTTTGGCGAACACGTCGAGCACTTCGCGTTGTCCGGCCGTGAGCTCGAACGGCAACCGCTGCAACAGTTCAGCGGACAGGCCGTCGGGGCATGGTGGCGCCGGTGGGCCCGATTCCGACAGCTCGCTGTGCCGCCGGGTGACCAACGCCCACTGCAGCCCGACGGCTTCGTCGAACGTCAACCGCTCCCGCGCCCGGCTGCGCGCCGACTCGTCTTCAGCGAGGTGGATGTCACGCAACGCCTGGTCTTCGGAGACAAGGCCGTAGCGGCGGCGCAGGTCGGCGGGCAGGGGGTCATCCACCGGCTCCAAGACGTCGAGAACTTGGCGCACGCACCGGAAAATGTCCCAGCTCTGCACCTTGGTGGTCGCCGGATAGATCGGAAAGAAGGCCCGCTCGAACGCCGACATCTGCACCTCGCCGGTGGCGGCCTGCGAGGCGATGGCGATGTTCTTCAGTGAGCTGGTGCCACGGTTCTTGCCGTCCGGGGCATTGAGGATGAGGAAGGCCGGGTGCGTCAGCTGCATGACGTTGTTGAAGAACCCGACCTCCCCAGAGAGCATCACCTTGGTGCCTTTGGTCAGACCCTTCTTCAGGTAATTGGCGTTGAAGAACGTCGCGGTCACCTTGCTGCGGCCGCTGCCGAGGGTGATGCGGTGGCACTCCTTCTTCGGGGTCTTCTTCATCGGCCACGTCTTGGTTTCAGCGATCGTGTCGACGATGGTGATGTGCTCGCCGGCCGGCGGACGTCGGTCATCGGCGCCCCAGCGGGTCGCGCCCTCGGTGTAGCTGCGCGGATAGTGACGCAGCAGATCATCGACGGTCCGGATGCCCAGCTCCTCGTCGAGCGGGTCGGCCGCCTTGGCGCCCAGGACGCAATCCAGCCGGTCGCCCAGCGAGGCCACGGCTACTCGACCCCTAACAAAAGCGCGTTGCCGCGATGGCCGGTGCGGTAGGTCACCAGGTCGGTCCCCGGGTGGTGGTCGTGGATGTGTTCTTCCAGGACGTCGCCGACGGCGGCGGCCGCCGTGTCGATGCCGGCCCCGAGCAGCACCGTCACCAGGTCGCCGCCGGAGGCCAGCAGCAGGTCGAGCAGCCCGATCGCCGCGCCGATCGCATCCTCGGCGACGATCAGCACCTCGTCCCCGGCGATACCCAGGCCGTCGCCCGGCTCACAGCGACCCGCCCAGGTCAATGCGCTTTCGGTGGCGATGCGCACCGACCCGTGCCGGGCGGCGCCGGCGGCGCGGGCCATGGTGTAGCCATCGTCCACCGCCGGCCTGTCGGCGTCGTGCACGGCCAGCGCGGCCAGCCCCTGCACCAGCGATCCGGTGGGTATCGGCACCACGTCGATACCCCAGCCAATGGCCGCGGTGCAGCCGGCCACCAGCTCCTCGGCGGCCACATAACCGTTGGGCAGCACCATGACCTGCGCGGCCGCGGTGTCGACGACTGCCCGCATCAGCTGGTGGGCACTGATGCTGGTCACGGGATCCTCGCACTGCAGCACGAAGGCGCCTTCGCCGGCGAACAGCTCGGCAGCACCGTCGCCGTCGACGACGGCCAGCACCGCCCGCTCCCGCGTCCAGCCGCCCACCGGCACCCCGCTGATGCCGGAGTTCAGCGCCGAAATCACGATGCGGCTGAGCCGACCGGCCGCCAGGCCGGCTTCCACTGCGGCCCCCGCGTCGTCGGTGTGTACGTGCACCGAGTAACTGGCCTGGTTGGTGAAGGGCGCGGCGGCGATGGCGACTGAATCACCCAATTTGATCAGCCGGTCCCGCAGCGCGTTCGCGGCCGGCGGATTGGAACCGTCCAGCCGGTACATGACCTCGAATTGCGGCGCCGGGCGTTCGGCGGTGCGTTCCGGCTGCGGCGCTCGCGGCGACAGCTCGTACACCGCGCGGGCGGGCGCCTGCCCGGTGATGGTTGACCGCAAGGCGTCCAGCAGGACCAGCAGGCCGCGCCCGCCGGCGTCGACTGCACCGGCGTCGGCGAGCACGTCGAGCTGCTCGGGAGTCTTTTCCAGGGCAACGACCGCCGCATCACCGGCAGCGATGATCGCCGCGGGAAGCTCCTCGCCGGACTGGGCGCATTCCCGGACGGCGTCGGCGGCCGCCCGCAACACCGAGACGACGGTCCCCGGGACTTCCTCGCCACCCATCGAGGTGATGACCAGCACCACGGCGCGTTGCAGGGCCGCCCCGAGCAGGGTGGCGTCGATGTGGGACAGCTCACCGGCGCGGTCCGCAGCCGCGGTTGCGGTCACATCGGCGATGCCGCGTAAGATCTGAGACAGGATAACGCCAGAATTGCCGCGGGCGCCGTTCAGGGCACCGGCCGACAGGGCGGCCGCCGCCCGGGCGACGCAGGCCGAGCCGCCGTCGGCGTTGGCGCCCGCGCTGGCCTCGGCCAGCGCCGAACGCATGGTGAACAGCATGTTGGCGCCGGTATCGGAATCGGCAACCGGAAAGACGTTGAGCCGGTTGATCTCGTCGATGTGGGTGATCAGGTCACTGACGGCGGTGTGCGCCCAGTCGCGCAGGGCCACCGCGTCCAGCGGACGATCCTGCGATGTCTCAGAAGTGCCCAGGTGAACCACCTCCTCTGCGCCTCCCAGTGCCGGCAACCCGGTGGGCGCCAGCGTAGCCCGGTGACACGCTGGCCGGTGGCCCGCGACCATCACCCGCCGGCGGTTGATCCGGCCCATTGAGCCTAGCCAGCTGCGCCGACAGCAGTGGTGATCGTTTTGGTGGTTGCCCGCAAGAGTCGGTATCCTAGGTGGGCCCGGGTCGATCCGGGCTGTCCCGGCCCGATTGCCGGACCCCCGAGATTTGAGGAGCTTGAACAATGGCCGCTGTGTGCGACATCTGCGGGAAAGGCCCCGGCTTCGGCAAGTCGGTGTCGCACTCCCACCGCCGCACCAGCCGCCGGTGGGACCCCAACGTTCAGACGGTGCACGTGGTGACCCGTCCGGGCGGCAACAAGCAGCGCCTCAACGTCTGCACGTCCTGCATCAAAGCCGGCAGGGTGGTCCGCGGCTGACAGGCTGCTGCGCAGCCACCGCGAATAGCCCCGCGCGCGTCGTCAGTCGCGCACCACGATGACGGTTTTGCCGGCGCGCCGGCCAGGTCGGCGCCCACTTTCGAAGACTTCCCGGCCCTTGCTGAGCGGAAAAGTCCCCGCGATTTCCACGCGCAGCCGTCCGGTGTCGACCAGCGCGGCCAGCTCGCTCAGCTGGTCTCGATCGGGGCCGACCACGAAGAACGTTGCGGTGATACCATATTCGTCAGCGATACCGGCAGGCGGCGGCGCCGACAGGGTGACCAGGCGCCCACCGCAGCGGAGCACCGGGAACGACCGGCTTAACACCTCGCCTCCGACGGTATCGATCACCACGTCCTAAACGTCGTCGTCGAATCTTTCGCTGCGGACGTCGATGACCCGGGCGGCTCCGAATCCCCGCACCAGCTCGCGCGAGTCGCTGCGGACGGTCGCGGTGACACCCGCGCCCAGCATCGCCGCCAATTGCACCGTCAAGCCAGCCACGCCGCCGGCGCCGCCGTGCACCAGCACGGCCCCTCCCGGGTGTACGGCGCATGGTCGACCAGCGCCTGCAGAGCGGTCAGGCCGGCCAGCGGCAGGGCCGCCACGACAACGTGCGACACGTTCGCCGGCTTGGGTGCCAGCTCGCACGCCGGGACGATGACAAAATTGGCTGCCGCACCGTCCCGTTCGAATCTGATCAATCCGTACACCTCGGAACCGAGTGCGAAATCCTTGACGTCGGAGGCTGTTACGCAGACCACACCCGAAACCTCGTGGGACGGAATCACCGGAAGCCGGCTGACACCGTTTCTGGTCCACGTTTCTTCCCACGTCAACTCATCGAATGTGATGGCGGCGGCGTGCACGGCCACCAGAGCTTCGCCGGCGGTAGGAACCGGTACGGGCGTGTGCTCGACAATTAACTGCTCCGGCCCGCCTCGGCGGTGTGCGCGCAGCGCCGTCATCTCGCTCACGGCAGCCGCCAATCGATCGGCTCCGCGCCCATTTTCACCAGTAACTCGTTGGCGCGGCTGAATGGCCGCGATCCGAAAAAGCCCCGCGACGCGGACAGCGGCGAGGGGTGCGGTGACTCAATCGCCACGCAGTCGCCTTCGGCCAGAATGGGTTTGAGCGTGGACGCGTCGCGACCCCACAGGATCGCCACCAACGGTTGCGGGCGCGCGGCCAGCGCACGGATCGCGCATTCGGTGACCGTTTCCCAGCCCTTCCCCCGGTGCGACGCCGGATTACTGGGCCGCACGGTAAGTACCCTGTTCAGCAGCAGCACACCGCGCTGCGCCCAGGGCGTCAGGTCACCACACGACGGCTGCGGATTACCCAGGTCGGCGGTGTACTCGTCGAAGATGTTGGCCAGACTTCGCGGCAGCGGACACACCTCGGGAGCTACCGAGAAGCTTAGGCCCACGGCATGTCCCGGAGTCGGGTACGGGTCTTGCCCGACGATCAGGACCCGGACATCGTCAAACGGAAAGGTGAAGGCGCGCAACACATTCAGCCCTGCTGGTAGGTACCTGCGGCCGGCTGCGATCTCAGCTCGCAGGAACTTCCCCAGCTGCGCCACCTGATCGGCCACTGGTTGCAGCGCCGTCGCCCAACCCGGTTCGACGAGTTCACTCAACGGCCGCGCCGTCATCGCAGCCCTTCCATCGCATAGCCGGTCACCGCGCTACCCTAGCGCTCAACCGTCGTTGTCAAACGACTGCCAGCCGGCGTAGCCGCTCCACTCGTGCCCGTTGACGAGCACGCCGGCCGGTCCGTCGAGAACCCGCCCGATGATGCGCCATCCGGCCGGCGCCGGACCGGCGAAACAGGCCGCCAAGGCGTGGTCTTCGCCGCCGCCCAAAACCCACGGCCAGGGATCGGTGCCCACCGCGGCGGCGGCTGCAGCAAGTGCATCCCGGTCTGTGGCCAGGGCCGCGGTCGACAAATCCATCGCCACCCCGGACCGCTCGGCGACATGCCGTAGGTCGGCAAGCAGGCCGTCGGAAACGTCTATCATTGCCTGCGCTCCCCCGATCGCTGCTACCACTCCCTGCCCGTAGGGCGGTGCCGGAACCAGATGCCGGCGCCGCAGCTCGTCGAAGCCCTGAATTCCTTTGTGCCACAACGCAAGTCCTGCCGCTGAGTGGCCCAGCTCACCGGCGACGGCGATCACCGAGCCGACCTTCGCCCCGGACCGTAGCACCGGCGCGCGGCCGTCCAGGTCGCCCAGCACGGTCACCGACACCACCCATTGCGGACAGCTGACGAGGTCACCTCCGGCAATTCCGGCACCGATGCGCTGGGCCTCGTCCCACATTCCGTCAACCAGCGCGTCCACCTCCACCGCCGGCGTGTCACCGGGGCCGCCGAATCCGACCACGAAAGCCGTGGGGCGCGCGCCCATCGCCTCGATGTCCGCGGCATTCTGGGCGATCGCCTTGCGGCCGACATCGTGCGGCGTCGACCAGTCCAGCCGGAAGTGCCGCTCCTGCACCAGCATGTCGGTCGAGACCACCGCGCGACCGTCCCCGGCCGACACTACCGCCGCGTCGTCCCCCGGCCCCAGCACCACCGCAGTCGGCTGCCGGCGACCGCGCACCAAGCGGTCGATAACGGCGAACTCACCGAGCTGGCGCAGGGTCGGGGATTTTTCCGATGCGTCGTCGCGCACCTCACCTCCTGCAGCGCGTGTGAAGGCCGCTCGGCCTGCGGTAGTTTGGGTCCCTGCCCACACGAGCGGCCCGCGCCAGTGTACGAGATTGGAGGTGCCCGGGTGGTCGCTGCTCTTATATCACCGGCCGGGCAATGATGGGCGGTTGGCACGACGACACCGGGCCGCCGCGGATGGTGATCATCGCCGCGGTGGCACTGGCCGTGGTGGCGATCGGCGTCATCCTGGTCGTGGCGGCGAACCGTGAAGCGCCGCCCCAGCCGGTTGCCATTCCCGCGGCCCCGGCGCCGCAGGCCGACAGCAGCGAATGCCGGGCCCTGACCGCGGCGCTGCCGCAGCGTCTTGGCGATTATCACCGCGCGCCCGTCGTGCCACCGGCACCGCGAGGCGCGACCGCATGGCGCACCGGGCCGGACGGCGAGCCGGTGGTGCTGCGCTGCGGATTGGATCGGCCCGCCGAATTCGTGGTGGGATCCCCGATTCAGGTTGTTGATCGGGTGCAGTGGTTCCAGGTGCGCTCGGAACAGCAATCCGCCGGGGACGCCGGCAGATCCACCTGGTACACGGTGGATCGGCCGGTGTATGTGGCGCTCACGCTGCCGTCGGGCTCGGGCCCGACGCCCATTCAGCAGCTCTCTGCGGTGATCGACCGCACCATCGCGGCGGTGCCCATCAACCCCGGGCCGCCGGGTTAATCCGGTCTTGGCGACCCGTCCCCTGCAAGCGGGTGGGGGTACCTCCCACTTGTGGGGACGTGCCCGCTTCGCCCGGCTACGCCGCGCTCGCGATCACCACCCGCCCAATGGTGGCGACCCGCTTCGCCCGGCTACGCCGCGCTCGCGATCGCCACTCGCCCAATGGTGGCGACCCGCTTCGCCCGGCTACGCCGCGCTCGCGATCGCCACTCGCCCAATGGTGGCGACCCGCTTCGCCCGGCTACGCCGCGCTCGCGATCGCCACTCGCCCAATGGTGGCGACCCGCTTCGCCCGGCTACGCCGCGCTCGCGATCGCCACTAGCGCAAACCGA
>Ga0335069_10005740_pt1 | contig 18185 bp, 22 predicted proteins | sample Lox_Sample_11_FD_206714 | JGI IMG/M metagenome (GOLD analysis project Ga0335069, IMG submission 206714) | Soil microbial communities from Loxahatchee National Wildlife Refuge, Florida, United States - Lox_Sample_1.1 | ecosystem: Environmental > Terrestrial > Soil > Wetlands | place: USA... | reverse complement strand
CCCGCACCAAGGACGAAGCGAAGGCGGTGGGCTACGCCATCGCCCACTCGCCGCTCGTGAAGACGGCCTTCTTCGCGTCGGACCCCAACCTCGGCCGCATCCTTGGCGCCATCGGCAACGCCTGGGGCAACGACCCAGAACTGCGCGACCTCGACGTTGCCAAGGTGCGGCTATGGCTCGGCAGTGGGCAAAATGAGGTGCTCGTGTCCGAGAACGGCGGCCGCGCGGCGAGCTATCGCGAGGAGGACGGTGCGGCGGCGATGAAGCCGGCGGAGATCACGATCCGCGTCGACATCGGCCGCGGCACGGCGCAGACCAAGGTGTGGACCTGCGACTTTTCGTACGACTACGTGAAGATCAACGCAGACTATCGCAGCTAATAGTTAGCCGTTTCCGCGCGCCACTGCATCAACGCACCGAACTGGCCGGCAAAGCCGTTGGCATGACTGCGAAAATGCGATCATGATGTCGGCCCACGCCGCACATCGTGCGTTGTATCGGTTTCACCACTCTCGGAGGATGAAAACGTGATGCATTGGATCTGGACTGTGTTGATTGGATTTCTCGCCGGACTCGTGGCGCGCGCCGTGACGCCCGGCAAGGGCCCCACCGGCTTCATCATGACAGCCGTGCTCGGCGTTGCCGGCTCGGTGCTGGCGTCGTTCGTCGGCCAGGCGATGGGCTGGTACGCGCAGGGCGAGATCACGGGATTCATCGGCTCGGTCGTCGGCGCCATCGTGCTGCTCGTGGTCTATCACATGGCCACGCGCGGCAGCGGCAGCTAAGGAGAAAGTCATGGGCCTTCTCGATACGCTTTCCCAAGTCATCGCCGGCGGCAGCGTCAGCGACCAGCATTTCGACCAGATGGCGCAGAACGCGCCGCCGGGCGCGCTGGGCTCGGCGATCGCCGGCGCCTTCCGCTCGGACCAGACGCCCGCGATCGGCGACATGGTGAGCCAGATGTTCCAGAACTCGAACGGCCAGCAGCAGGCCGGCATGCTCAACCAGATCCTCGCCACGCTCGGCCCCGCGGCCGCCGCGGCGCTGGCTGGCGGCGCACTCGGCCGCATCCTGCAACCCGGCGCGACGCAGGTCACGCCCGATCAGGCGAGCCAGCTCTCGCCCGACCAGGTGCGAGACGTGGTTAACCACGCCAACGACGCGCACCCCGGCATCGCAGATCAGCTCGGCAACTTCTACGCCCAACACTCGGGCCTCGTGAAGACGCTGGGCGGCGCGGCGCTGCTGGTGGCCATGACCAAGATGAAGGACCACCTCGCGCAGCGCTGAATATTCATTTGTCACACAGGAGAGAATCACCATGAAGAAAATCGCATTGCCCGTTGCAACTCTCTGCCTCATGGTTTCGGGCCTCTGCTTTGCGCAGGCGCCCGCGGGCGCGCCCGCCGGCTCGACCGCGCTGTGCAAGGATGGCACCTACTTCGACGGCGCGACCAAAAAGGGCGCCTGCCGGGGCCACAAGGGCGTCAAGGACTGGTTCGGCGGCGAAGCGCCGGCCGCGAAGACCGATGCCAAGGCGAGCAAGGCCGAAGAAAAGGCCGCCAAGGCGAAGGCCAAGGAAGAAGCGAAGGCCGCCAAGGCCAAGGCGAAGGAAGAAGCCAAGGCGGCGAAAGCCGCCAAGGCCGCGCCCGCCGCTCCGGCCGCACCCGCAGCGCCTGTTGCCCCGGCGGCCAAAGCTGCACCGGCCGCGGTCGCACCCGCCGCTGTTGCGCCCGCTGCAAAGACGATGCCGGCCCCGCGCGCAACGGCCGCGCCCGGCGGCGGCGCCGGCATGGTCTGGGTCAATTCGTCGACCAAGGTGTACCACTGCCAAGGCACGCGCTGGTATGGCAAGACCAAGCAGGGCGAGTACATGAGCGAGTCCGAGGCGCAAGCCAAGGGCTTCCACGGGGATCACGGCAAGGCCTGCGGTTCCTGATGATCTGACGATGCGGCGGGGTTGACGCTCCGCCGCAAACGTCAGCCGTCGCGGTACGCCGCGCGGTCGAAGAAGTGCAGCAGTCGCTGCGGCAGCCAGTCGAGGCGGCCGGGCAGGCTGCCGGTGACGAAGCCGACATGGCCGCCTTCGTCGGGAAACTCGGTCGTCACGCTCGACGAGAGTTCATGGACCTGCGGCAACCCGTGCGCGGGCAGGAACGGATCGTTCTTCGCGTTGAGAAGCAGCGTCGGCACCCGAATGCCGTGCAGCCACGGCTTGGCCGACGCCCGCCGCCAGTAGTCGTCGGCGCCGTCGAAGCCGTGCAGCGGGCCGGTGACGAGGTCGTCGAAATCGTAAAGGTTGCGAACCCGCTTCAGGCGTTCGCCGTCGAAAATGCCAGGGAAACGGGCGAGCTTTTCCGCCGCGACATCGCGCAGCGTGGCAAGGAAATGCCGCGTATAGACCCGATTGAATCCCCGGCCGAGGTGGTGGCCTGAAAGCGTCAGATCGAGCGGCGCGCTCACGGCCGCCGCAGCATCGACTACGTCATTGGCCAAAGCCTCGCGTTCGCCGAGCCACTTCAGCAGCGCGTTGCCACCGAGCGACACGCCCGCGGCGAATATCGTCCGTTGCGGAAACAACTGTCGCAGGCGCCGCAGCACCCAGTCGATCTCTGCCGAATCGCCCGAGTGATAGGCGCGCGGCATCACGTTGGGCTCGCCCGAGCAGCCGCGAAAATGCGGCACCACACCGGCCCAGTTGCACTGGCGAAGCGCAGCCATCAGCGCCGTGGCGTAATGGCTGGCGGAGCTTCCTTCGAGGCCATGGAACAGCGCGACCAGCGGCGTGTCGGCCGCGCCGTCGATCCAGTCGAGGTCGATGAAATCGCCGTCCGGCGTCGTCCACCGCTCGCGGCGATACGCTGGCGACGCGGCCTTGATCAGGATCGGGTAAATGGTCTGCGCATGGCCGCCGGGCAGCCATTTCGGGGCGCGGTAGTACGGGAATCCGTCGCTCACGTTCGTCGGCGAAAGTCAGTCTTCGCGGTGCGCCGTGCGATCCGCCTTGCGCAGCCGGATCAGCCGGAACCAGCCGCCGGCCAGCGCCGGCTCGTCGTGGTGACGTTCGAGCGTCGGTGCCGCCGCCAGCACGTCCTCGAAGACGACGTCGAGCCGCGTCGCGACGTGACGGGTCAGCGAGTTCAGCGCCCGCCGCCAGGGCGCCCGCTCGCCCGGCTTGAGGAACTTGTCGAAGACCAGCACATGCCCGCCGGGGCGCAACACCCGCGCCGCTTCGGCAAGGCACGATGGGGGATCGGGTACCACGGCGAGGATCAAATGCAGCACCACGGCGTCGAAGCGCGCATCGGCAAACGGCAGCCGCTGCACGTCGCCCTGCACGAGCCGGACATGATTTCCGGTAGCGCGCCGCTTCGCCTTCGCCAGCATCGCGCCGGTCAGGTCGATGCCGACGTAGCGATGGTGCGACGGCAGGTGCGGGATGTCGAGGCCGGTGCCGATGCCGGCGATCAGGACATCGCCGGCCGGGCGCTCGGTAAGCGCGGCCAGGCTGCGGGCGCGCACGTCGCGCATCGCCGCAGACAGGAAGGCGTCGTAGAGGGGCGCGATCAGTGCGTAGCTGTGCTTGAGGCTCAATGCAGGACGCGCGGCATCGACAGCACGAACTCGGGGATCGGCGCGTCGAAGTGCGTACCGTCCTCGGCGACCATCTGGTAAGTGCCCTTCATGGTGCCGACCGGCGTTTCGAGCGCGCAGCCGCTGGCGTATTCGAACTTCTCGCCCGGCTGCAGCAGCGGCTGGTTGCCGACCACGCCGAGGCCGCGCACTTCCTGCACGTTTTCGTCGGCGTCGGTGATCAGCCAGTGGCGCGAGATGAGTTGCGCCGCCACGCTGCCGACATTGGTGATCGTGATGGCGTAGGAGAAGACGTAGCGATCGGCTTCCGGATCCGACTGCTCGACCAGGTAGCGCGTCACCACTTCGATGCGGATTTCGTACTTCTTTGCTTCTGTCATTGCCCCGGCCGCCTTATGACTGCCATCAGAAAAAATTACTCGGCCTGATGATCGGCCCCCGCTAGAATCGACTTCATTCTAAATGAGGAGTTCTCCCATGGCCTATCGCATCGCGCCGTCGATCCTGTCGGCGAACTTCGCCCGGCTCGGCGAGGAAGTCGATAACGTACTCGCTTCCGGCGCCGATATCGTCCACTTCGACGTGATGGACAACCATTACGTTCCCAACCTGACCATCGGCCCGCTCGTGTGCGAGGCGTTGCGCAAGCACGGCGTCAAGGCGCCGATCGACGTGCACCTGATGGTCAAGCCGGTCGACCGCATCATCCCCGATTTCGCCAAGGCCGGTGCGACCTACATCACCTTCCACCCGGAAGCTTCCGAACACATCGACCGCACGATCGGCCTCATTCGCGAATGCGGCTGCAAGCCGGGCCTGGTGTTCAACCCGGCCACGCCGCTCGACGTGCTCGAATACACGCTCGACAAGATCGACATGGTGCTGCTGATGTCGGTGAACCCTGGCTTCGGCGGGCAGAAGTTCATTCCCTACGTGCTCGACAAGGCACGCAAGGTGCGCAAGATGATCACCGACCGCGGCCTCGACGTGGAGTTGGAGATCGATGGCGGCGTCGGCCCGGCCAACATCGCCGAGGTCGCGCGTGCCGGGGTCGACACCTTCGTCGCCGGCTCGGCCGTGTTCGGCAAGCGCAACGAAGCGGACCCGAACCGCTACGACGCCATCATCGGCCAGATGCGCGCGGAGCTGGCGAAAGTTTGATGTTTCCCGCCCGTGCCGTCCTGCTCGACCTCGACGGCACCCTGCTCGACACGGTCGCCGACCTGCATGCCGCCGCCAACGGCATGCTGCGCGATCTCGGCCGGCCGGAGATCGCCATCGCGGACATCCGTGCCTACGTCGGGCGCGGCATTCCCAACCTGGTCAAGCGCATCCTCGCCGGCAATCTGGAGGCCGCCGAAGATTCCTCGCCGCCGCCCGCCGAGGCGCTGGCATCGTTCCGCAAGCACTACGCGGAAGTCAACGGACGGGCGTCCAGGCCCTATCCCGGGGTCATGGCCGGTCTGCGGGCGCTGAAGGAAAAGGGCCTGCCGCTCGGCGTCATCACCAACAAGGCCGTTGCCTTCACGACGCCGCTGCTTGAACGCACGGGGCTCGCAGCCTTCATGTCGGTCGCGGTCAGCGGCGACCAGTTGCCGCTGCCGAAGCCCGATCCCATGCCCGTCATCTGGGCCTGCGGCCGGCTCGGCGTCTCGCCGGCCGACACGGTCTTGATCGGCGATTCGGTGAACGACCTCAAGGCCGGCCGCGGCGCCGGCTGCCGGGTGCTGCTCGTTCCCTACGGCTACAACGAAGGCCGCGACGTGCGCACACTGGCATGCGATGCTATAGTCGCCTCCATCGAAGACGCGGCACGACTTATCACGCTCGCATGAACGCCCTCTCCGCAACGAAAGTCGCCCAGGCAAGCTGGGCAGAGGCCTGGCCCTGGCGCCGCTGGCGCTGAGTCCATTCGCGCCGCGCTGGCGCCGTCTGCACGGCGTACCACCAGCGCTGACTTTCGCAAGTTGTACGTAGTGGAGCCATCATGAACGAAGCTGTGCTTTCCGAGTCCCATTTCAACCGGCTGGCCGCCGAAGGCTACAACCGGATTCCCGTCACCCTGCAGACCTTCGCCGACTTCGACACCCCGCTGTCGATCTATCTCAAGCTGGCCGGCGGACCCTACTCCTTCCTGCTGGAATCGGTGCAGGGCGGCGAACGTTTCGGCCGCTACTCCTTCATCGGCATCGCCTCGCACACGCGCATCGCCGTCTATGACTCCAGCATCATGCTGCTGTCGGGCAACCGCGTCGCCGAGCGGCGCGACCACACCAATCCGATGTCCTTCGTCTCCGAGTTCATGGCGCGCTTCAAGGTGCCGGACATTCCCGGCCTGCCGCGTTTCACCGGCGGCCTGGTCGGCTACTTCGGCTACGACACCGTGCGCGCCATCGAGCCGAAGCTCGCGGATACGAAGAAGCCCGACCCGGTCGGCACCCCCGACATCCTGCTGCTGCTCTCGGAAGAACTCGCCATCGTCGACAACCTGTCCGGCAAGCTCACGCTGGTGGTCTATGCCGAGCCCGGTTTCCCCGGCGCCTGGAAGAGCGCGCAAACGAGGTTGAAGGAACTGCTGGCCAAGCTGCGCGAGCCGGTCCAGATACCTGCCGACACGGTGGCGACCAGCGCGCCGGCTGAATCCGAATTCGGCGAGGAGGCCTTCAAGGCCGCCGTGGTCAGGGCCAAGCAGTACATCACCGATGGCGACGTGATGCAGGTGGTGTTGAGCCAGCGCATGAGCAAGCCCTTCAACGCCTCGCCGCTGGCGCTCTACCGCGCGCTGCGCACGCTGAACCCCTCGCCCTACATGTTCTATTTCGACTTCGAGGACTTCCACGTCGTCGGCGCTTCGCCGGAGATCCTGGTCCGCCTCGAGGACGGCACCGTGACGGCGCGCCCCATCGCCGGCACGCGCAAGCGCGGCGCCACTCCCGCCGAGGACGAGGCGCTGGCCGCCGACCTGCTGGCCGACCCGAAGGAGCGCGCCGAGCACCTGCAGCTGCTCGACCTCGGCCGCAACGACGTCGGCCGCGTCGCCAAGATCGGCTCGGTCAACGTCACGCAGCAGTACGTGATCGAACGCTACTCGCACGTGATGCACATCGTCTCCAACGTCGAAGGCGAACTCAAGGACGACGAAGGCCCGGTCTCGGTGCTCAAGGCGACCTTTCCCGCCGGCACGGTTTCCGGCGCACCCAAGGTGCGGGCGATGGAGATCATCGACGAACTTGAACCGACCAAGCGCGGCATCTACGCCGGCGCCGCGGGCTACCTCGGCTTCAATGGCGACATGGACCTGGCCATCGCCATCCGCACCGCCGTGTTGAAGGACGGCCGCATCTACGTGCAGGCCGGTGCCGGCATCGTCGCCGATTCCAATCCGGATTCGGAATGGGAGGAAACGCGCAACAAGGCGCGGGCCCTGCTGCGCGCCGCCGAGATGGCCGAAGGCGGCCTCGACACGCGGTTCGAGTGAGGAGCCGACCATGTCCCTCTTGATGATCGACAACTACGATTCCTTCACCTACAACCTGGTGCAGTACTTCGGCGAGCTCGGCGAGGACGTGCGCGTGTATCGCAACGACGCGATCACGCTCAAGGAAATTGCCGCCATGAAGCCTGACCGCCTGGTGATCTCGCCCGGCCCCTGCTCGCCGAAGGAGGCCGGCATCTCGGTCGCGGCGATCCAGGAGTTCGCCGGCAAGATCCCGCTGCTCGGCGTCTGCCTCGGGCATCAGTCGATCGGATATGCCTTCGGCGGCGAAATCGTGCACGCCAAGACGATGATGCACGGCAAGCTTTCACCGATCCATCATGCCGACGTCGGCGTCTTCAAGGGCTTGCCGAATCCGCTCACGGCCACGCGCTACCACTCGCTGGCCATCCGCCGCGACACGCTGCCCGACTGCCTCGAAGTCACCGCCTGGACCGACGACGGCGAAATCATGGGCGTCCGCCACAAGTCGCTGGCCGTCGAGGGCGTGCAGTTCCATCCCGAATCCATCATGACCGAGCGCGGCCACGACCTGCTGCGCAATTTCATCCAAGGAGTCCGCTGATGATCACCCCGCAGGAAGCGCTCCAGCGCACCATCGAGCACCGCGAAATCTTCCATGACGAGATGCTGCACCTGATGCGCATGATCATGAAGGGCGAGATGTCGCCGGTGATGACCGCCGCCATCCTGACCGGCCTGCGCACCAAGAAGGAAACCATCGGCGAGATCGCCGCGGCCGCGACGGTGATGCGCGAACTGTGCACGAAAGTGGACGTGCCGCACAACCCGCACTTTGTCGACGTCGTCGGCACCGGCGGCGATGCCGCGCATTCGTTCAATATTTCCACGGCCTCGGCCTTCGTCGCAGCCGCGGCGGGCGCCACGGTGGCCAAGCACGGCAACCGCAGCGTGTCGTCGAAATCCGGCAGCGCCGACGTGCTGGAAGCGCTGGGCGCCAACATCAACCTGCAGGCGCCGCAGGTGGCCGAGTGCATTCGGGAGGTCGGCATGGGCTTCATGTTTGCGCCCAACCACCACCCGGCGATGAAGAACGTCGTCCCGGTGCGCAAGGAAATGGGCGTGCGCACCATCTTCAACATCCTTGGCCCGCTGACCAATCCCGCCAGCGCGCCGAACACGCTGATGGGCGTCTTCCATCCGGATCTCGTCGGCATCCAGGTGCGCGTCATGCAGCGTCTCGGTGCCGCCCACGTGCTGGTCGTCTGGGGCAAGGACGGCATGGACGAGATTTCGCTCGGCGCCGCCACCATGGTCGGCGAACTGAAGGACGGCGAGGTGCGCGAATACGAGATCCACCCGGAGGATTTCGGCCTGCAGATGGTCTCCAACCGCAGCCTCAAAGTCGCGGACGCCCAGGAGTCGATGGCCGTTCTCCTGGCGGCGCTCGAGAACAAGGGCGGCGTCGCCCGTGAAATCGTGGTGCTGAACGCCGGCACGGCGCTTTACACGGCCAACCTCGCCGCCTCGATCGGCGACGGCATCGCCAAGGCGCGTGAAGTCATCGCCAGCGGCGCGGCGCGCGCCAAGGTCGATGAGTTCGTGCAATTCACGCAGAAGTTCAAGTGAGCGACATCCTGAACAAGATCCTCGCGGTCAAGGGCGAGGAAGTTGCCGCCGCGCAGATCGCCAAGCCGCTCGCGGCGATTCGCGCAGAAGCCGAAGGGCAACCGCCTGCTCGTGACTTCGTCGGCGCCATCCGGAAAAAAGTCAGCCATGGCGGTACGCCAGGTGCAGCGGTGATCGCCGAGATCAAGAAGGCCAGCCCCTCGAAGGGCGTACTGCGCGCCGACTTCCGCCCGGCCGAGATCGCCGCCAGCTACGAGCAGCACGGCGCCGCCTGCCTGTCGGTACTCACCGACCGCGAGTTCTTCCAGGGTGCGCCCGAGTACCTGCAAGCCGCCCGCGCCGCCTGCACCCTGCCCGTCCTGCGCAAGGACTTCATGGTCGATCCCTACCAGGTTTATGAAGCCCGCGCCATGGGCGCCGACGCCATCCTGCTGATCGTCGCCGCGCTGTCCGTGCCGCAGATGCAGGAGATGGAGGCAATCGCCGGAGGACTGGGCATGGCCGTGCTGGTCGAAGCGCACGACGGCGGCGAGCTCGACGCCGCCCTGCAACTGAAAACGCCGCTGATCGGCATCAATAACCGAAACTTGCGCACTTTTGACGTCAGTTTGCAGACCACGCTGGGCCAGCTCGACCGCATCCCGGACGACCGCATTGTCGTCACCGAGTCGGGCATTCTGGGGCCTGACGACGTCAGTCTCATGCAGCGCCATGGCGTCCATGCCTTCCTGGTCGGCGAAGCCTTCATGCGGGCTGTTGACCCGGGCGCCGAACTGGGCCGTCTCTTTGCCTAAGCAACTGATTAGCAATCGCTAATTTTCAGCTGTTGCATAAATCCGACAAACCTCCTCGCTGATGGCCCGCTAACCGGCCTTTTCCTTGCCCGGGTGGGGTGCCGAAGGCAGAATCTCCCCAGCTTTCGGAAACGGAAGTCTCGCGGCTTCAGTGCCCGACCACGTGGGGCCATTGAGGTCGCAATCTCAACTAATAGGAGATCCATATGCAGAAGAAGCTTATTGCTGTCGCCGTCGCCGGCCTGCTTTCCGGCGCTGCCTTCGCCGACAACGTCACCGTCTATGGCGCAGTTGATGCGACCTACGACAACGTCAAGGCCACCGGCGCGACGGGTGGGTTTACGGGTTCGGCCGCGGCCGCAGCCAACGCCAACTACCAGTCCCGCGGCCGCACGACGATGAACAGCTCGTTCATCGGCTTCAAGGGCGCCGAGTCCATGGGCAACGGCTTGACCGCCGTGTTCCAGATCGAGTCGGGCGTTAACGAGAACGCTGGCGCCACGAACACCTGCGCCACTAATTGCGGCATCAGTGGTACCAGCACCAACGGCTGGGCCAACCGCGACACGATGATCGCCCTGGCGGGTGGCTTCGGCATCGTGGCCGCCGGCAACCTGACCGGCCCGGCGCGCGCGCTGGGCGCCATGATGGACCCGAACTCCGGCGATACCGGCATCGGCTCCAACGCGGCCCTGATCGGTAAGCTCGGCGGCGGTGCTGGCGCGGGCTACGTTGACAACCGGTTCTCGAACACCTTGGCCTATATCTCGCCGACCTTCGGTGGTTTCTCTGCCGTTGTCGCTTACGTTCCGAACGAGAACCGTTCGTCGAACGCAGCCGGCGCCCAGCCCGCTGTGGACACCAGCGCCTACACCGTTGGCCTCAACCTGGCAATGGGCCCGGTCACCGGCGGATTCGCCTGGACGGAAATCAAGGACAAGGGCACGGCTGGTTTTGGCCCGGTCAGTACGGACACGACCGTGGCCGCGATTGCTGCGAACGTTCCCCTTGCTGTCGCCATCGACAAGTTCACCAACTACCGTCTCGGCGTCAAGTACGACTTTGGCATGGGCACCGTCGGCCTGCTGGCCGACCAAACCAAGGCTAACGTTCACGGCCTGAGTGGGCTGGGCCTGAGCGACGAAGTCAAGCAGACCGTGTTCTACATTCCGGTGACGTTCACGTTCGGCCAGAGCAAGATCATCGGCCAGTACGGCCAAGCCGGCAAGCTGACGAACGCGCTGGGCGACGGCAACGAGTTCAAGGCCCGTCACCTGATGGTCGGCTACGAGTACGCGCTGTCGAAGCGGACGCTCCTGAAGGCGGTCTACTCGCAGATCGACAACAAGAAGCTCGCCAGCTACGACTACCTGTACGGCGTGAGCAACCCGAACACCACTGCCACCACCAATGGTGTTGGCGCCGGTGCTGATCCGAAGGGCATCTCGCTCGGCATCCGCCACTCCTTCTAATCGACCCCGGTCGATCTGAAGTTGAAACGGCCGCCTTCGGGCGGCCGTTTTTCGTTTGCGGCCCCGAAGGCCACAGCGCCAGTCACTCGATCGCCGACGCCGACTTCAGCTGCTGGCGCAGGACGTACTTCTGGATCTTGCCGGTCGACGTCTTGGGGATGGCGATGAAGCGCACCTGCTTGGGCGCCTTGAAACGCGCCATCTGGCCGCGGCACCACCCGATCAGTTCTTCTTCCGTGGCGGCCTTGCCTTCCTTCAGTTCCACGAAAGCGCACGGCACCTCGCCCCACTTCGGGTCAGGCATGGCGACAACCGCCGCCGTCAGTACCGCCGGGTGCCGGTAGAGCACGTCCTCCACTTCCACCGACGAAATGTTCTCGCCACCGGAAATGATGATGTCCTTGCTGCGGTCCTTGATCTTGACGTAGCCGTCCGGCTGCATGACCGCGAGGTCGCCGGTATGGAACCAGCCGCCAGCGAAAGAATCCTCGGTCGCCTTCGGATTCTTCAGGTAGCCCTTCATCGTGATGTTGCCGCGGAACATGATCTCGCCCATGGTCTCGCCATCCCGCGGCACCCGCAGCATAGTGGCCGGATCCATCACCTCGATCGCCTGTTGCAGGTGGTAGGGCACGCCCTGGCGGCCGTTCAGCCGCGCCCGCTCTTCGATGGGCAACTTGTCCCACCCCTCCTGCTTGGCGCACACCGACGCCGGACCATAGACTTCTGTAAGCCCGTAGACGTGAGTGAGTTCGATGCCGATGCGTTCGGCGCCTTCGATGATCGCAACGGGCGGCGCGGCGCCCGCGATGAGACCGTTCAGCTTCCAGGTCAGCCCCTCGCGCATGGCGTCGGGCGTGTTGATGAGCGTGGCATACACGATGGGCGCGCCGCACAAATGGGTGACGTGGTGCTTGCGCGCGAGATCGAAGATCGTCGCCGGCTCTACCCGGCGCAGGCACACGTTGGTGCCGGCGTTCGCGGCCATCGTCCACGGGAAGCACCAGCCGTTGCAGTGGAACATCGGCAGCGTCCAAAGGTACACCGTGTGCGGCGGCATCGCCCACGAGATGATGTTGCTGGCCGCGTTGAGGTACGCGCCGCGGTGATGGTAGACAACGCCTTTCGGATTGCCCGTCGTGCCGGACGTGTAGTTGAGGCAAATCGCGTTCCACTCGTCAGACGGCAGCGACCACGCGTGGTCCGGATCGCCGAGGGCCAGGAAGTCCTCGTACTCGATCTCGCCGAGCCGCTTGCCGCCTACGTAAAGATCGTCATGCACGTCAATCACGTAGGGACGCTTGCCTGGCAACAGCGCGAGGGCCTTCTCGACCACCGGCGAGAACTCCGCGTCGGTGAGCAGCACCTTGGCCTCGCCGTGCTGCAGCATGAATGCAATCGCCTCGGCGTCCAGGCGCGTGTTGAGCGTGTTCAGGACCGCACCACACATGGGCACGCCGAAATGCGCCTCGGCCATGGCCGGCACATTGGGCAGCATCGCCGCCACCGTATCGCCGATCACGATGCCGCGCTGCACGAGCGCCGAAGCCAGGCGACGGCAGCGCACATACGTTTCGCGCCAAGTAAACCGGCGCTCGCCGTGGATCACGCTCGGCCGGTCCGGATAGACCAGCGCGCTGCGTTCCAAGTAGCTGAGCGGTGACAAGGGCACGAAGTTGGCCGGGTTCTTGTCGAGCCCCAGCGAATACGGATTGCTCATGTGTTCCTCCGGGAAGATACCGGACCGGACACACTGACCGGCCGGCAGCGGAATTCTCGCACCGGGGCTGTTGCGGCGCAACGAAGGGCCGCACGCGGGACCGTGGTAGTCCCGGAAAACAGGCAAAGGGGAAATGGTGGACCGAAAGGGGATCGAACCCTCGACCTCCGCATTGCGAACGCGGCGCTCTCCCAGCTGAGCTATCGGCCCCGAAAGAGGGGCGGATTATAGCCGGCGGCCCGCGCAAACGACAAGGGCGCCGAAGCGCCCTGTTCGCTGGAATGAGGCGGATCTCAGACCGAGAACGATGAACCGCAGCCGCAGGTGCTGGTCGCGTTTGGATTCTTGATCACGAACTGCGAGCCTTCCAGTCCTTCCGTGTAATCAATCTCGGCACCCACCAGATACTGATAGCTCATCGGGTCGATCAGCAACGTGACGCCATTCTTCTCCATCACGGCGTCGTCGGCATTGGCGGCTTCATCGAACGTGAAGCCGTACTGGAATCCGGAGCAGCCCCCGCCGGTAACGAATACCCGCAGTTTCAGTTCCGCGTTGCCCTCTTCCTGGATCAGTTCCTTCACCTTGTTGGCAGCGCTGTCCGTGAAGAGCAGCGGCGCCGGCATGTCGTTGGCACTCATGTCTTGTACTCCTGTCTGTCTGTTGGGGGGTGTTTCCACTCGATCATTATCGGCGTGTGCCGTGGGGCGGTCAATTGCCGCCGCTCTTGCTCTTGACCGGGGAGGCGATCTTTAGTTCGATCGTCTTGCCCGGCTGGCCGGTATGCACCATGCGGCCCTCGACGACGGCGCCCAGATGCATTTCAATCGTGTTGTACTGCACGTCGCCCGTGACCCTGGCCTTGGCCTGCAATTCGAGGAAGCCGCCCGAGATGACCGGTCCGACCACGGAACCGTTGATGACCAGGTGGGAAACGACGACTTCGCCTTCGATCCGGGCGTGCTCGCTGATCACCAGGGTCGCCGACTGGTCGCCGGTGGCGTGCACGTTGCCCTTGATTTCGCCATCGATGCGCAGGCCGCCCGTGAAGGAGACATCGCCGGTAATCACGGTTCCGGCGCCAATCAGCGTGTCGATGCGGTTCTGGGGTTTGGTTTCTTTCACGAACATGGGCAGTACTCCTACAGAGTGGCGCTCTGCGACGCCAGGACGGCGCCATTCTGGATCAGGCGCGCCTCAATGCGCATGATCGTGGCGTCCGCCGGTACCCGGAAGCTTCCTTCCAGACTGCGAAAGGCTCGGAACGAGACCTGGAATTTGCTGGCGTCCGGATCGTCCGAACGGGGCAGCACGACGACATTGGTCTGGCCCGACGCGGCGCGTAGCGTAACATGAAACTGCAGCGCTCCCCGGAATTCCTGCTTCGCTTCCGCGCCATGCTGCGAGACCAGCAGGTAGTAACGGTACTTGCCGGGCGTGGCGTCCGGCTCGATGCGCAGCCGCCCGAGGCTCACGCCGTTGGCCTTGACGCCGCCAGCAGCCAGGTTCTCGAATACGGCCAGGTTTTCCTTCAGGCGGATGTTTTCCTCTTCCAGCCCTTTGACCTGCTGCGTAAGGCGTTGCACCGTTGACTGATCGATCTGCAACTGACTTTCGCTCGAATTGGCGATGACGCGCAGGCGGGTAACCTCGCCTTCCAGGCTGCTCTGCTTTTCTCGCAGGTAACTGATCTCATTCTGGCTCTCGCTGCGGTCGAAGCCGGCATAGCGTCGCCCGGCGTCGTATATCCAGCCTGCAAGCGCCAGCGCCAGCGCCAGCACGACGACAACGGCCGAGGCGCGCCAATACCAGGGCACGTGCGTGCGCACGGCGACTCGCGGCGCGGCGATGCCGAAGCGGCCGCGCAGCCTGCGCAGCCTCAGGGCAAGACGGGAACGTCCGAGAGCGCGGTGCATTCGTCCAATCCGAACATGAGGTTCATATTCTGCACGGCCTGGCCGGCGGCGCCTTTGGTCAGGTTGTCGATCACCGACAGCACCACCAGCGTGTCGCCGCCTTGCGGACGGTGCAGTGCGATGCGGCAGTTGTTGGAGGCGCGCACCGAGCGGGTTTCCGGGTGCGATTTCGGCGGCAGCACGTCCACGAACGGCTCGTGGTCGTAGCGCTTCTCGAACAGCGCCTGGACATCCGTGTCGCGCGTGACGCGCGCGTAGAGCGTCGCATGGATACCGCGAATCATCGGTGTCAGGTGCGGCACGAACGTGAGCCCGACGTTGCGCCCCGCAGCAATGCTCAAGCCTTGGCGGATTTCGGGCAGATGGCGATGGCCGGCAACGGCGTAGGCCTTGAAGTTGTCGGACGCTTCAGAGAAGAGGATGTGCATCTCGGCCTTGCGGCCCGCGCCCGATACGCCCGATTTGCAGTCGGCAATCAGATGGTCCACATCGACACACTCCGCCTCGACGAGCGGCAGGAGACCCAGTTGCGCGGCGGTTGGATAGCAGCCCGGGTTGGCCACGAGGCGCGCGTTGCGAATTGCCGCGCGGTTAACTTCCGGCAGGCCATACACGGCTTCGGCCACCAGATCGGGCGCAGCGTGGGTCATGCCGTACCATTTTTCCCAAACCGCGATGTCCTTGATGCGGAAGTCGGCCGCAAGGTCGATCACGCGCGCGCCGGCGTCAAGCAGTTGGCGCGCCTGCTGCATTGCGATGCCGTTAGGCGTCGCAAAGAAGACGACGTCGCAGCGATCGAGCGGCGCGTCCTTCGGGTCGGCGAACTTCAGCCCCACATGCCGACGCAGGCTCGGAAACATGTCCGCGACCGGCGTCCCGGCTTCGCCGCGCGACGTGATCGCGGTGAGTTCGACTTCGGGGTGATGCGCGAGCAGCCGCAACAGTTCGACGCCCGTGTAACCGGTGCCGCCGACAATGCCAGCCTTGATCATGCAGATGACTCCTGGTGAGCCGTATTCCAAACGCTATGGTAACCGATGAAACGAAAAAGCCGCCCAAAGCGTCCTTGGGGCGGCTTCTTTCGGGACCTCGGACCGGTCAGCGCTTCGAGAATTGCTTGCGACGACGCGCCTTGTGGAAGCCGACCTTCTTGCGCTCGACTTCGCGCGCGTCACGGGTAACCAAGCCAGCGGTCGACAACGCGGGTTTCAAGGCGGCATCGTACTCGATCAGCGCACGCGTGATGCCGTGGCGCACGGCACCGGCCTGGCCAGATTCACCACCACCGGTCACATTGACCATGATGTCGAACGTGCCAGCGTGTTGGGTTAGTTCCAGCGGCTGCCGGACGACCATGCGGCCGGTCTCGCGGGAGAAGAATTCGTCCACCGGCTTGTCGTTGACCACGATCTTGCCGCTGCCGGTCTTCATGAATACGCGCGCCACCGCCGTCTTGCGACGACCGGTACCGTAGTAGTAATTGGCTGCCATGTCTGTTCCTGTCTGTAAATCGCGGCCTTAGACTTCCAGGGCCTTCGGCTGCTGGGCCGAGTGCGGGTGCGCCGCGCCGGCATAGCACTTCATCTTCTTCGCCATCGCGTAACCGAGCGGGCCCTTGGGCAGCATGCCCTTGACGGCCTTCTCGAGGATGCGGCCGGGAAAGCGCTGCTGTAGCTTGGTGAAGTTGGTCTCGTAGATGCCGCCCGGATAGCCCGAGTGGCGGAAGTACTTCTTGTCCTGCGCCTTGTCGCCGGTGACACGCAGCTTGTCGACGTTGACCACGACGATGTAGTCGCCGGTATCGACGTGGGGCGTGTACTCGGTCTTGTGCTTGCCGCGCAGGCGGCGAGCGATCTCGCTGGCGAGGCGGCCGAGCACCTTGTCCGTGGCGTCAACGACGTACCAGTCGCGCTTGACTTCGTGCGGCTTGGCGGAGAATGTTTTCATGAGTCGTGTTTCCTTGCTCTTTGTGGCCTTGCGCTGGAATGCCTGCCGATGACACTGCCCAGACCCGGCCGGTGCATCTGCGGAAAAGCCGCGCATTTTAGGCGATCCGGCACCACTGTGTCAAACCGATGGCGCGACAGAAAAGAAAAAGGCGCAACCCCGGTGGGGGTTGCGCCAAATCCACACCAAAGGAGGAGGGTGGAGGAGACACCGGAGGAAACGCCAATGACCGCGTTTCGTTGAGGCCATTATGCCAAAAGTTATTGTGCGGTGCAAGAATTTTGTGCGCCGTGTCAATTGGCTTCGATTGGCCGACCTAGAATGTGGGATATCTGCAACAGGAGGCGCACAATGGAATGTACGGTCCGGTGGCACGAGGGGATGAGCTTCATCGCCCAGACAGGTAGCGGCCATCTGGTGGCCATGGATGGCGCGGTTGAGGCCGGAGGACACAACTGGGCTCCCCGACCGATGGAAATGTTGCTGGCCGGAGCGGGCGGTTGCACCTCCTTTGATGTCGTGATGATCCTGCAGCGCGGGCGCCAGGACATCCGCGGCTGCGACGTGAAGATCGCCGCGGATCGAGCCGAAAACGACCCGAAGGTATTTACGCGCATCCACTTTCATTTCACGGTGGCGGGACGCGGGCTGAAGCCGGAATCCGTGGAACGTGCGATCAAGCTGTCGGCGGAGAAGTATTGCTCGGCGTCGATCATGCTCGGCAAGACAGCCGAGATAACGCACGACTTCGAGATCGTCGAGGTCTAGATGTAGTACGAGGTCGAGGTCATCACCCTCGACAAGGCTCTCATTGCCAGCCGGGCCGGCGCAGGCAATTCGCGCGCACCGAGGCCGGTCGCCGTTTCCGCATGGCGGATCTCGTCGGCCTTCATCTGTTCGACCACCGCGCGCGAGCGCAGGTCCGCCTCCGGCAGGGTGTCGAGGTGGCTGTTCAGGTGCATCTCGACCTGTCGTTCGGTCTCGGCCAGGAAGCCCAGGTTCCAGGCGTCGCTGAGCCTGCCGGCGGCAACGCCGATCGCCAGGGATCCGGCATACCAGAGCGGATTGAGGAAGCTCTTGCGGCCGCCGAGTTCGTCGATGCGCCGTTCGGTCCAGTTGAGGTGCTCGGTCTCTTCCCACGCAGCCTGCCGAAGCGCCTGCTTCGTACCGGGATCGCGACAGGTCAGCGCCTGCCCTTGATACAGCGCCTGCGCGCACACTTCGCCGACATGATCGACGCGCAGCAACGCCGCCGCATGCCGGCGCCCGGCTTTATCGAGGTCGGCTTCGGGCAGATCCGTGCCCGGCATGGGCCGCCGCGTCGGGGCTGCAGCAAACACGGTCCGCAACGCCTTATCGAACTCGACGATGAAGGCGTCGATCACGCCTGCTCCGAGCGCTCGCGAGAGGCATGGTGCCTGCCGGGCAGCAACCGCGAAAGCTCCGTCAAGGCGCGTGTGTAGACATCCCGCTTGAATTCGATCACGGCATCCAGCGGCACCCAGTAGTCGTTCCAGCGCCAGGCGTCAAACTCAGGATGCGCGGTCGCGCGCAGCGATACGTCGGAATCCCGGCCGATGAGGCGCAACAGGAACCAGATCTGCTTCTGCCCCTTGTAGGTGCCACGCCACTCCCGGCGGACCCACTGTTTCGGCA
>Ga0335069_10005739_pt1 | contig 18187 bp, 18 predicted proteins | sample Lox_Sample_11_FD_206714 | JGI IMG/M metagenome (GOLD analysis project Ga0335069, IMG submission 206714) | Soil microbial communities from Loxahatchee National Wildlife Refuge, Florida, United States - Lox_Sample_1.1 | ecosystem: Environmental > Terrestrial > Soil > Wetlands | place: USA... | reverse complement strand
GATCTTCCGCACTTCGCGATGGTGGCGAGGGTGTGGGGGGCTGTGTCCGCGGGCGGTGAGCGATCGTGCACGGTCCGCCGACCCGGCGCGACTGTGGCTGATTGCGTGCGCGCGGACGGCCCGCACGGCCACGCGGATCCCTGCGCGCCTCGACGAACGACGTGCACACCATGCAGGCGAACTCAATGAATCGGCAGGAAGCGTCGATACTTTAATCGCCACATCACGCGGTGCCAAAGGCAAACCGCCCGTGAGGGCGGGACGCAAAGCCACGGGCCTCCATGGAAGGGAGGGAGCCGGGCTGCCACCGGAGTGACTGCTGTCGGCGCTGTGATGGCGACGGGACCACGGGATCTGTGGCATCAGACCCAATTCCCGACTTCCGGGAGGAAGCAATGCGCTACACACTGCGTCGGCGTGCCGCGGACGAGGGCGGCTTCACGCTGATCGAGCTGCTCGTCGTGATTCTGATCATCGGGATCCTCGCGGCGATCGCCATTCCGTCGTTCCTGAACCAGAAGACCAAGGCGTCGGACGCTGCGGCGAAGGAGATGGCGCGTACCGCGCAGACGGCTGCCGAGACGTTCGCGACTGACCACAACGGCAGCTACGCGAGCATGACGGCGGCTGCGCTGAACACGATCGAGCCGACGATCCAGACGGCCGCCGGTAACGGCAACGCCTATCTCAGTAACGTCACCGTCACCGGCGGTGGCACCGGGTACAGCGTGACCGCGACCGCTGTGAGCACCAACACCTACACGATCGCCCGCAGCGCGACCGGGACGACCACCCGGACGTGTACACCGACGACGACCGGGGCGAGCTCCGGCGGCTGCGTCGGCGGGACCTGGTAGTCCGATACCGACAAATTCCTGAACCGGGACACCGGATCTTCAAGCACGCGATCGCGCGGGTCGATGCCGAGCACGGACGCCGCCTCCGCGCCACCGACGACCATGCCGCTTCCCGGGACCTCCACGATCACCCGCGCCGCCGCCGCGACTCGCCGCGTTCCGGCGTGGCTGATCGCGCTTGGGGTGATCGCGCTGGCGGCGCCGGTGCTCACGCTGACGCACCACCCCCCGCGGCAGGCGCTGCCCCGAGCCCAGGCGATCACGGCGGCCCTGCGCGACCCCGCCACTCGGCTCCAGCTGGCGGGCGCGCGCTGGGACGTGGTGACGGTTGGCGCGATCGACGACGACCTCGTCCGCGTCAGCTTCTTCAGCCACGGTCAGATCATCGCGGAGGTCGCGCTGAGGGCCGACGGTCGTGTGGTGGCCGGGACCGATTTCCGGCGCGCCACCGTGCCGTACGGCGACTGGATTGCGTACGAGCCGGGCGTCCTCGCCGGTCTCGCGGCGCTGTTCGTGCTGGTCGCCGGGGTCGCGCCGCTGCGGCGGATCCGCAACCTCGACGTGGCCATGGCGCTGTCGTTGCTCGGGTCGGTCGTGCTGCTGCAGCGTCGCTACGTGGCGCCGAGCGTCCTCGCCGCCCTCCCGGGACTGAGCTACCTGATGGTGCGCTGCGCATGGGTGGCGCTCGGTTCCGCGCGCGCGAGCGATCCGGGCACGCCCCTGTTGAACGTGCTGCCGCGTTCGATCGACGCTTCCCGCAGGGTGCGGTGTCTGCGCCTGTTGCTCGCCGCGGTCGCGCTCGTGTTCGTCATGGTCGGGGTCAGCTCACCGGGCGCCGTTGACGTCATCTACGCGGTCATGGAGGGCGCGACCAAGCTTGTTCACGGCGTCCTGCCGTACGGGCACATGCCCGGCGACGTGGTGCATGGCGACACGTATCCGCTGCTCAGCTACCTGCTGTACATGCCGCTGGCGTGGTGGGCGCCCGTGTCGTCGATGTGGGACTCGGTCGACGGCGCGCTCGCCGTCGCCGTCGCGGCCGCGCTCGCGACCGGGTGGGCGCTGTTCAGATCCGCGGCCGGTGCCCGCGGATCGCGCCGCCGCCCCCGCCCGCCGGAGCTCGAGGAGGCCGGACTGCGCGCGGCGCTGTGCTGGCTGTCCTTCCCGCTGTTGCTGATCACGGTCTCGACCGGGACGACCGACGTCGTCCTGGCGGCGATGCTGGTGATGGCGCTGCTCGTGTGGCGCCGGCCGGGGCTCTCGACGACGCTGCTCGCGGCCGCCGCCTGGTTCAAGCTCGTGCCCGCCGTCCTGATGCCGATCTGGCTGGCGCCACTGCGCGGGCGACGGCTCGCCGTCGCGGTCATCGCGATCCTCGGCGTGTCAGCCGCACTGGCGGGTGTGCTGCTCGCGTTCGGCGGCGTGTCGGGCATCACGGCGATGCTGCACGCGGTCGAATACCAGTTCTCGCGAGGCTCGCCGCAGTCACTGTGGGCCGCGCTCGGGATCGACCGCCTGCAGCCAGTCGGTCAGGCATGCCTGCTCGGGCTGATCGCCGGCGCGGCCGTGCGGTTGCGCCGCGACCCTGAGCTCGCCGGCGACCGCCGGCGGATCGCCGCGCTGTGCGCCGCACTCCTGATCGGGACGCAGCTCGCTGCTCAGTACTGGGCGTTCCTGTACGTCGTCTGGGTGCTGCCGCTGCTGTGCCTGTCGCTGCTCGAGAGCCGCGCGGTCGCGCCCGAGGCGGCGCACGCTCGAGCCGGCGGCGAGCAGCCGGCCCTTCGTCCGGTGTGGGCGCGATGACGCACCTCGCCCTGCCGCACCCCAATGCCGTCGCGTCGCAGCCGCGCATGGCCGCGTTTGACGGCCTGCGAGCCGCGGCCGCGCTGTCGGTGCTCGTCTACCACGTGTGCATCGCCTCGGCGCTGACGCGCACCGGCACGTTCGCGCCGGTGCTGAGCGAGCTGAACGCGGGCGTCGCGGTCTTCTTCGTGATCTCCGGGTGCCTGCTGTACCTGCCCTATGCGCGGGCATTGCGAGACGGCGGACCGCTGCCGGACTGGCGCGCGTACGCCAATCGCCGCGCGCTCCGGATCCTGCCCGGCTACTGGGTCGCGCTGACGATCCTCGCGCTCGGGCCGCTGGCCGGGTGGGTGCTCAGCCCGAACTGGTGGCGGTTCTACGGTCTGGCGCAGATCTACAGTCCCGAGACGCTGTTCGGCGGCCTCGGCGTCGCCTGGAGCCTGTGCGTCGAGGTGACGTTCTATGCCCTGCTGCCGGTGCTGGCGCTGCTGATCGCCCGCCTGTCCAGACGCTGGAAGGCGCGATCGATCATCCGCGTGCAGGCCGCGGTGCTCGCGACGCTCGCACTCGTCTCGTGCGCGGTCCGCTATGCGCTGGCGGGCTCGCTCACGGCGTCGATCCCGCAGTCGGGCGTCGTGCTCGCGAGCGCGCTGCCCAGCTTCCTTGACTGGTTCGCGCTCGGAATGGTCCTGGCGCTGCTGGCGAGCGTGTGGGAATCGGGAGCGGGCACATTCGCCTGGACGCGGCGCCTCGGCGAACGGTCGATCCTCTGCTGGGCGGTCGCCGCTGCATGCTTTGTGGCGGGAGCGCTCGCCAAGCACGGGGACGTGTTTCTGCCGCTGGCCGGCCTCGACGCGCACGTCGCGTCCGGACTCGGCGCCGCCCTGATTGTGCTGCCCGCCGTCGCCCCCGAGCACGCTGGTGCTCCGCACGGAGTCGTCCGGCTCCTCCGCCACCCCCTGGCACTGTGGCTCGGCGCGATCTCCTACGGAATCTACCTGTGGCACGTCCCGGTGCTGGAGGCCATCCACGGCTCGTTGACGCCCAGTCCGTTGCAGCACTCCTCGCCGGCGGCTGTCGCCGGGCTGCTCGTCGCGGTCATCGCGGGCGCCGTCGCCTTCGGCGCGGCCAGTTGGTACCTCGTGGAGCAGCCGGCCAAGCGCCTGTTCACGCGGAAACGCAAGCCCGCGCCGGTGATCGTCAATGCGTAGCGCAGCGAACGGCCCTCGCGCAGATGTTCCCCCAGGAGTCGTCCAAACGCTGCGTCTGTCCTCAACTTCGGTGGACCAATGGCCGATTCCCTGGGTACGCCGCGGTAAGCGCGGCACGGGCAGGATCACGGACGACACGGCGAGACTCAGAACGCGATGGGATACAGCTCAGCCAAGACCGTAGTAGGACTGGACATTCAGCCTGGCTACGTCGTTGCCGCCGAGACGCGGTCCAGTGACGGCGCGGTCAATCGCGCCGCCACCGTTCACCTCGCTCCCGGGGTCGTCCGCGACGGCGAGGTAGCCGACGTTGAGACGCTGGCGGAGGTTCTCCGCAAGCTGTTCGCCGAGAACAAGCTCGGCAAGCGCGTGCGAGTCGGCGTTGCCAATCAGCGCATCGTCGTGCGCACCGTCGACCTTCCGCCCCTGACGAGCGCCAAAGAGATCAGCTCAGCGGTCCGCTTCCAGGCGCAGGAGCACATACCGATGCCGCTCGAGCAGGCGGTTCTCGAACACCACTCGCTCGGCGTTGTCGACACGGCTGACGGGCCGCGCACCCGAGTCGTGCTGGTCGCAGCCCGCCGGGACATGATCGAGCGCATGCTCGAGGCGATCAAGCGGGCCGGCCTGCGGGCGCACGGCATCGATCTCTCGGCGTTCGCGATGATCCGAGCCCTGCATCAGCCGGACCGGACCGGTCCGACGCTGTACATGAACGTCGGCGGGATCACGAATCTCGCCATCGCAGTCGACACCACCTGCGTCTTCACGCGCGTGATCCCACACGGGACGGAGTCGATCGCCGGCACGCTCGCCGAGCGCCGCGGCCTCACTACCGAGCACGCCCACATGTGGCTCAAGCATGTCGGTCTCGTCGCTCCGGTCGACGAGATCGAGGGCGATGCCGAAATCGTCTACGAAACGCGCAGCGTGCTCGCCGAGGGTGCGCGCCGGATCGCCGACGAGGTGCGCAACTCGATCGACTTCCACGCGATGCAGGTCGGCGCCGCCGGCCTCGAGCGCGCGGTCCTGACCGGCCCCGGCGTGTCGATTCCCGGTCTGACCGACGAACTCGGACAGGCGATCGGGCTGCCGCTCGACATCGGACTGGTGCATGAGGGACGCGCCGGCGGGCTCGGCGGAGTCGAGCCCGGTCACCTCGCGGTCGCCGCTGGGCTGACGGTCGAAGAGGTGGCGGCGTGAAAGCCGTCAACCTGATCCCGTCGGACGCCCAGCGCGGCGGGTCCGGGAGCGCCAAGTCGCTGCCGCGCAGCCCCGCGCTGGTGCCGATCGTCGCGCTGGCGGTTGGGCTCTTGTTCGTCACGATCTACGTGCTCACGCAGAACACGATCTCCGATCGCAAGGCGAAGCTCGCGAGCGACCAGGCCCAGCTCGCCGTCGTCAAGGTGCAAGCGGCCGCGCTCGACCAGTACGCCCAGTTCCAGCAGCTGGCGGCGGCTCGCATCCAGACGATCCGCCAGATCGCCACGAGCCGGTTCGACTGGGAAGCCGCGCTCGCGGACCTGTCGAAGGTCGTGCCCGCAAACACCTCACTGCAGTCGCTCCTCGCGACCGTGTCGCCTGACGCCAGCGTCAGCGGAACAGCGGGCAGCGGCGTCCCGACGAGCCAGTCGCTGCGCGCGGCGATCAACGCGCCCGCGTTCGCGATGACGGGCTGCACGAAGAACCACGATGACGTCGCGCGGCTGATGTCGCGCCTGCGCCTGATGAACGGCGTCACCCGCGTCACGCTCGCCGACTCCCAGAAGAGCGACTCCAACCAGAGCGGCGCCTCGGTCACCGTGGGGACCGCGCAAGGGTGCGGGTCGAATGCGCCCACGTTCGACCTCGTTGTGTTCTTCCAGCCACTGCCGGGCGCGACCGCGACAACCGGATCGACCGGCGCCACCAGCGTGTCGACGACCTCAACGGCGACGACGGCCGCGTCCTCGAGCACGCCGGCGAGCGGCACGAGCACCACGACCCAGCAGACCGCCACGACGACGCCGGCCGCCACGACGGCGACGCCGGCCGCCACGACGGCGACGCCGGCCGCCACGACGGCGACGCCGGCCGCCACCACATCCGGCTCAGGGGCCGCACGATGACGACTCGCGACCGGATCATGATCATCGTCGTCGGCGTGATCGCCGCGATCGCGGGGGCGTGGTTCCTGGTCATCCAGCCCAAGCGTCAGGAGGCCGCGAAGCTCGGAACGCAGGTACAGGCCGTTGAGTCGCAGCTCAGCACCGCGCGCGGGGAGCTCGCCTCCGGACAGGCCGCCCGTGCCGGCTTCCGCCGCAGCTACGTCAGCCTCGTCCGCCTCGGGGAGGCCGTGCCGGCCGATGACAATGTGGCATCGCTGATCGTCCAGCTGCAGGCGGCGGCAAACGCGACACACGTCGACTTCCGCGACCTCACACTTGATTCGAGCTCGGGCGGCGGCAGCACGACGATCTCGACCTCGGCAGCACAGTCGGCAACCGTGTCGCTCCCGCCCGGGGCGACCGTCGGACCCGCCGGCTTCCCGATCGAGCCGTTCACGTTCACGTTCCGGGGCAACTTCTTCCACCTCTCGGACTTCTTCGGGAAGATCGAGCGGTTCGTCGTCGCGACGAACAAGCGCGTCTCCGTCAGCGGCCGGCTGATGACGCTGAACGCGATCAGCCTCAGCGCCGGGCCGAAGGGCTTCCCGCAGATCACCGCGTCGATCTCGGCGACCACCTACCTCGTGCCGGCAGTCCAGGGCATCCTCAACGGCGCGACGCCGTCGGGCCCGGCCGCGGGCTCCGGCACTCAAACCGCATCCACCCAGAGCACGGGAGCAGCCTCGCCGGCCGCTGCCGCGGTCCTGACCCCGTCCGTGCGATGAGCTTCCTCCAAGCGATCTGGACCGACCTGCGCGAGAAGCGGCTGTGGCCCGTCGCCGTCGCACTGCTCGTCGCGATCGTCGCCGTGCCGGTGGTCCTCGCACAGTCCGCCGCGCCCACCGCGCCGCCGCCAAGCTCCACCCCGAATGCCGCCAACCCATCCCAATCCGCCAAGCTTGCGGTGATCAACGTCGAGACCACGACCGGATCAGGCGCGCTGAAGGGGGCCTCGGAGCGCGATCCGTTCATCCAGCAGGTCACCACCACGACGACGACCACCACGGGCGGCTCCACGACCGCGCCGACCGGTACCACCGGCACGACCGGCGCAACCGGATCGACCGGATCGACCGGATCCACCGGCGGCGGCACCAGCACGGGCACCGGTACCGGCGGGAGCGTCCCGCCCGCGCCGACGACCACCCCGACGCTCACGCCGAACCCGCCGTTCGTTGGACTGACCAGCGACGAGGCCTACCACGTGACGCTCGCGATCACCGACTCGAGCGGCGGCTTTGACACGATCGACCCGCTGCCCCGCCTGAGCCTGCTGCCGAGCGACCACGAGCCGCTGCTGATCGAGCTCGGCGTGCTCAAGGGCGCCCATCGGGTGCTGTTCGCCGTGCAGCCCGGGACCGTCGTGAGCGGGCCGGGGACGTGCACCCCCGGACCGATCGACTGTCAGATCCTGTCGCTGGCGGAGGGCCAGACGGAGCACCTGTCGATGCAGTCGCCGACCGGGGTGGTGTCGGTCGCACTGTTCGCTGTCACCGGGATCACGACCGACCAATATTCCTCGGCCGCCGCCGCGGACGCAGCCCGCCGTTCCGTCTCCGCCGCCGGTCTCACCCTGCTGAACAAGTCGACCCTGAACGCGCTCTCGCTGTTCTCCTACGACCCGAGCCTCGGTGCCGTGGTCGACTTGCGCAATCTCACCGTTGGAGGTAGCTGATGCGCCGGACCTGCCTCGCGATCGCGCTGACGTTCGCCGTTTCGCTGGCCGTGACGACCGGTGCGGCGCAGGCGGTCGTCGTCGACATGAGCTCCGTCGGCAATCCAAGCGTTGCGTACAACCCGTTCGCGCAGAACGGCTACGTGGGCGTCGCGATGGACATCACCTCGCCGGCGCCGTCGGCGGTCGGCGTCCCGGCCGTCATCAGCAGCCCGCCGTGCGTCGACCCGGCGCTGACGCCGGACTTCACGCTGCAGAGCTACGCGCTGTGCTCGCACGGCGGTCCCGTCATGCACGCCAACGAGCAGTTCGCGCTCGTCTGGGATCCGCCTCCACACCAGCATTGGGCGGCGAGCTACGTCGAGCAGTTCATGCGCGACGTGGCCGACGGCAGCGGCACCTTCACCTCGCCGTACCCGCTTACGACCCAGTACACCGACACGACCGGCCACGCCGGCTACACGTCGGTCTACGGTGGTGCCTATGACGATCCCACCGCGTATCCGACGCCGAGCATGTGTCCGGTGTCCGGACCCCACTACTTCACGCTCCAGAGCGGCATGATCACCACCACCAAGAACGACGTGTGCGTGACCGACGCGCAGATCCAGAGCGAGCTTCAGACGGAGATCGTCCAGAACGGGCTCACCGGGAAGCTGCAGCCGGGGTACACGCCGCTGCTCGTGCTGCTGATGCCGCCGGGCGTCGTCACCTGCCTCGACAACGCCGGTCACCTGTGCTCGGCGAACAGCGATCCGAGCCAGGTGCCGAACTCGAACCCGCCCGTCAAGCCCGCGCAATTCTGCAGCTATCACTCGCAGCTCACCGTCGGCGGCAGAGTCTGGCCGTACGTGGTCCAGCCGTTCACGGCGGAGCCGAACAACCCGCCGAGCGATTGCGATGAGCCCGACGTGCCGACGATCGACGACACGGTCACGCCCGAGAAGCTCAGAATCGACGCGGGCGCGCGACTCGTGAGCCCGCTGGCGCGCTCCGAATGGGATGCGATCACGAATCCGTATCTCAACGGCTGGTTTGGCCTCGGCGGTGGGGAGATGGGCGACAACGGATGCCTCCCGCTGCCCAAGCACGTCGACGATGTGACGATCGGCTCGAGCGATCAGAACCCCTATGAGATCCAGCACGGATTCAACAACGCCGGCGCCATCGTCAATGACCCGTTCGCGGCGGAGTGCACCGGGAACCTGACGCTCCAGCCGGTGTTTGTGGTTCCGAGCGCCGCCAACCAGGGCGACGTGATCCAGTTCGACGGCCAGAAGACGAAGACGACGCTGCTGATCCCCGCATCGAGCTACGCCTGGGACTTCGGCGACGGTAGCACTGCGATCGGACCGAGCCAGGCGCACAGCTACACCAAGGGCGGCACCTACGCGGTCACGCTGACCGTCACCGATCGTGGCGGGAACGTCGCGAAGCTCAGCCAGACGATTCAGGTGCTCGACAACGGCGGCAACCCCGTGACGACGCCGGGTTCCGGCTCCGGCGGCGGCGGCGGGACGAAGACGCCGCTGACCGTGCACATGCAGCTGATGCCGCAGAGCATGAAGGCGATGCTGAGCGGCGGACTGACGCTCGTGGTGTCCTCGAACGTCGCGGCGAACGGCATCGTGACGCTGTCGATCCCGCGGAGTGCCGCGCTGCGCGCGCACATCAACGCCGGCCGGTCGTCGTCGGTCGTGATCGGCCGCGGCACGGTCTCGCGGATCACGTCCGGCAGCGTCAGCCTGAAGCTCAAGCTCGCGCGCGGGATCGCCGCAAAGCTCCGGCATCTCAAGCATCTGACGATCACGGTTCGCCTGGCGCTCGTCGCCGCGACCGGCGATCGCAAGGCCTACGTCGCCGCGGCGCGCTACTGAGCCGGCGCCCGCGTCGCGCGCTGCGGGTCGTCCGCTGACGAGCGCCCGTAACCTACAGCGCCCATGGCGCTGCAGCTGATCACCGCCGGTGAGTCGCACGGACCCGGCCTGACATGCATCATCGAGGGCCTCCCGGCCGGGCTGCCGCTCGACCGCGACGCGATCAATCGCGATCTCGCCCGTCGTCAGCTGGGTCATGGCCGGGGCGGGCGGATGAAGATCGAGAAGGATCAAGTGGACGTGACGGGTGGGGTGCGGCATGGCCGCACCCTCGGTGGTCCGATCGCGCTACAGGTCCTCAACCGCGACTACGCCAACTGGGAGGAACGGATGAACCCGTGGCCGGTCGACGCGGCCGTCGCGGAGGTCCACCTGCCGCGCCCGGGACACGCCGACCTCGTCGGCACGCAGAAGTACGGGCTCACCGACGTGCGCGACATCCTCGAGCGGGCCAGCGCGCGCGAGACGGCCGCCCGCGTCGCCGGGGGAGCCGTCGCGAAGGCCTTCCTGGCGGCGCTCGGCGTCCGGGTCTACTCGCACGTGCTGCAGATCACGGGCGTCAGCGCGCCGCGCCGTGACGACCTCACGCCAACTGACTTTGCGCACGTCGACGAGTCGCCGGTCAGGTGCCTTGACCCGGACGCGACGAAGGCGATGGTCGCCGAGATCGACCGACTGCGCAAGGCGAACGAGTCGCTCGGTGGCGTCTTCGAGGTGCGAGCGTTCGGCCTCGTGCCCGGTCTGGGATCGCACGTCTCCTGGGAACAGCGGCTCGACGGCCGCCTCGCCCAGGCGATGCTCTCGATCCAGGCGATCAAGGCGGTGTCGATCGGCGACGGATTCGAGGTCGCCGGCGTGCCGGGCTCGCAGGCGCACGACGAGATCTTCTACGACGACGCGCGCGGGTACTTCCGCACCACGAATCGCGCCGGCGGGCTCGAGGGGGGCATGACGACCGGCGAGCCGCTCGTCGTGCGAGGATCGATGAAGCCGCTGCCGACGCTGACCAAGCCGCTGCGCTCCGTCGACATCGCCACGCACGATCCCGGCGAGGCGCTGCGCGAGCGGACCGACTCGTGCACCGTGCCCGCAGCCGGCGTCGTCGGCGAGGCGATGGTCGCGTTCGTGCTCGCCGATGCCTACCGCCGCAAGTTCGGCGGGGACCACATCGACGACACCCGCGGCGCGCTCGACGCGTACAAGGAGCGGATCGCGTGGCGGGAGCGCTGACGCTCCCCGAGGGTACGGCAGTCGTCTGCATCGGCTTTATGGGGGCGGGCAAGTCGACGGCCGCCCGAAGTGCCGCGCAGGCGCTCGGGATTGACTGCGTCGACGTCGACCGTGTGATCGAGCAGCGCGCCGGCAAGCCGATCAGCGCGATCTTCGCCGACGAGGGCGAGGCCGCCTTCCGCGCGGCGGAGGAGCGGATCACGCTCGAGCTGCTGCGCAGCCCGCAGGCGCGGGTGCTCGCGCTTGGCGGCGGCGCGATCTCGTCCGCGGCGGTCAGGGCGGCGCTCGGCGCGCACCTCGTGATCTGGCTCGACATCGACCTCGACACGGCCTGGGAGCGGGCTCGCGACACCGGGCGGCCGCTCGCTCGCGACCGGGATCGGTTTGCGCAGCTGTACGCGGAGCGCGAGCCGATCTACGCGGCGCTCGCCAATGCGACGGTCCCGGGCGCGCGCTCGACGGGGATGCGCCCGTTGCTCGCGGCCCTCGCCGGTGTGCCACCGGACACGACGCTCCTGTGGGCGACGAGCGCCTCGGGCGATTACGCCGCGTTCATCGCGAATGGCCTGCTCGCGCGCCACCGGTTCTGGCCGGCGGCGATCACCGGGCGGCGTTTCCTCGTCACCGACGGGCGGGTGGGCGGGTTGTACGGCGGCCTGATCGAGCCGCTCGAAGGTCGCGTTGCGATCATGCCCGGCGAGCAGTCGAAGACCGTCGCCCACGCGGAGATCGTGTGGACCGAGCTCGCGCGCGCCGGGATGACCCGGCAGGACCTCGTCGTGGCGCTCGGAGGCGGCGTCGTCGGCGATCTCGCGGGGTTCTGCGCTGCGACGTACCAGCGCGGCGTGCGCTACGTGCAGGTGCCCACGACGCTCGTCGCGCAGGTCGACTCCGCCTACGGGGGCAAGACCGGCGTCGACCTTGCCGAAGCGAAGAACTATGTCGGCGCCTTCCATCAGCCGGCGGCGGTGCTCGTCGACACGGGCCTGCTCGCGTCCTTGCCCGAGCCGGAGCTCGCGGCCGGGTACGCGGAGATCGTCAAGACGGCGCTGATCGCGGGCGGAGGGCTGTGGGAACGTGTCCGCGGCGGCGCCGCGCCCGCCGACGAGCAGGTGATCGTGGCGTGCGCTCGCACGAAGCTGAGGATCGTCGCGCAGGACGAGCGCGACCAGGGCCTGCGGCAGGTGCTGAACCTCGGCCATACGGTCGCCCACGCGATCGAGACGACGACGGGGTACGCGCGCTATCGCCACGGCGAGGCGGTGGGACTCGGACTGCTCGCCGCGCTCCGGCTCTCCGGTCAGGACGAGCTGCGCCAGGAGGTGGCCGAGCTGCTCCGCCGCCAGGGGCTGCCGACCGTGCTCGACGGCGCTGATCCCGATGCCGTCGTGATGGCCACCGCGCGTGACAAGAAACGCCTCGGCGAGGGTCCGGTCCCGTTCGTCCTGCTCCAGACGCCCGGCGACCCGCGTCCGGGATGCACGGTGCAGGCTCGCGATCTCATCGCCGCCGTGCGAGAGTTGGCTGCGTGAGCGCGCTCCGCAACCGGATCGAGGTGATGCACGGGGTCAACCTCGACCAGCTCGGCCGGCGCGACCCGAGCCATTACGGCACGCTGTCCTACGAGCAGCTCGAGCGCCACATCGTCGGGATCGCCGGCGAGCTCGGCCTCGTGACGCGCTTCTTCCAGAGCAATCACGAGGGGGCGTTCGTCGAGCACCTGCACCGGATCGAAGGCCTCGCCGACGGCCTCGTGCTCAACCCGGGCGCGTGGACGCACTACTCCTACGCGATTCGTGACGCGCTCGAGCTGACCGGCCTGCCGGCCGTCGAGGTCCATCTGTCGGACGTCGATGCCCGGGAGGAATGGCGGCGCAGGTCCGTGATCCGCGAGCTGTGCATCGGGCGCGTCTGCGGCAAGGGTCCCGACGGCTACCGGGACGCGCTGCTCCAACTGCAGACGGAGCTCTCGCAGTGAGGGCGCGCACAGACCGGTTGATCGCGCTGCTGCCCGACGCGGGTGCCGATCTGATGCTCATCAGCGACCTCGTCAACGTCCGCTACCTGACCGGCTACACGGGCAGCAACGGGCTCGCGCTCGTCGGCCCGCGCACGCGCACGTTCATCACCGATTTCCGCTACACGGAACAGTCCGCCGAGGAGGTCGATGCGTCGTTCGAGCGCCGGATCGCGCCGCAGGATCTCGCTGAGTCCGTCGGCGAGGTGCTCCCGGAGGGGCCGCTGCGGCTCGGATTCGAGGATGCGCACGTGTCCGTCCGCACGCACGCCCGTCTGCGCGAACTGCTCGACGAGCGCGTCGAGCTGATCCCGACGGGCGGCGTGATCGAGAAGTTGCGTGCGGTCAAGGATGACGCGGAGATCGAGCGGATCCGCGCCGCGTGCACGCTGGCTGATGCGGCGCTCGAGCAGATCCTCGCGGACGGACTGATCGGACACACCGAGCGCGAGGTGGCACTGGCACTCGAGTTCGCGATGCGAGAGCTCGGCGCGCAGCGCCCGAGCTTTGCATCGATCGTCGCCGCCGGTCCCCACGGCGCGCTGCCGCACGCGCAGCCGCGCGATGCCGTGATCGAGCCCGGAGAGCTCGTTGTGATCGACTGGGGCGCGGAACTCGACGGGTATTGCTCGGACTGCACGCGGACGGTCGCGACCGGGCCGATCGGCGAACAGGCCCAGGAGGTCTATGCGCTCGTGCGCGCCGCGCAGCTGGCGGGGGTCGAGGCCGTGCGCGCCGGACGCGATGGGCGGGAGGTCGACGGACTCGCCCGCGCGGTCATCGACGACGCCGGCTATGCAGAGCAGTTCGGCCACGGCCTCGGGCACGGCGTCGGACTCGAGGTTCACGAGGCTCCGCGGCTGTCGAAGCGCTCCGACGACACGCTCGCCCCCGGCAACGTCGTCAGCGTCGAGCCCGGCGTCTACCTCGCGGGCGCGTTCGGCGTCCGGATCGAGGATCTCGTCGTCGTGACCGAGACCGGCTGCGAGATCCTGACGGGTCTGACGAAGGACCTGCGCGTCGTCGGCTGACGTTCAGCCGACCACGGTGATCGTCAGGCTTCGTGCGCGTGAGCGGTTCCCGGCTGCGTCGGTCGCCGTGATCGTCGCGGTGTAGGTCCCCTTGGCGAGACGCTTGTGCCCGTAGCGTCCGGAGAACGCCACGCGGTTGGTCCCCGCGCGCAGATGGGCGCGCACGAGCGTGAGCAACGTCGCCTTGAAGGTGCAGTTGTGCTTCTGGCCGCGCCGGGCCGCCCGACACGGCTTCGTCCGCGTCGCGCGGTGGCCCGTCACCGTCTGCGTGATCACGATCTGCGTCCGTGCGGCCTCGCTCAAAGCGAATGTGAACGTCGTACCGACGATCTTGGGCTTGGGCTTGGTCTTGCGGCGTGCGGCTGCGGTCAGCGCGGTCGGCTTCGGACCGACCGCGAAGCGTGTGTGGGTCGCCGAGAAACGGCTGATCGTCGGTGGCGTCGTGTCCTTCGGCGGTGGCGGCGGAGAGGCCGGCGCCGGACACGCCGCGCTCAGTGCGTGCATGAATATGTGCTCGAAGTCAGTGCCGTAGCCGCCCGCCACGAGGTCGTCGGAGGACGACTGGAACGCCAGGCACGCGCCGTCACGCGCGCGCGGGCGACGGTCAGGCTGGCAGCGGGGACGAGCAAGACGATCCATCTGCGGCTCGGGTCGAGTGCCCGGGGGATCGTGCGCAGCGCCGGCTCGCGCGGCCTCACGGTCACGCTCACGGCGAGCGTCAAGGACGCCAACCGGATCAGCGCGACGACGACCGTCAGCACGACGCTCAGGCGCGCGCGGCGCTGAGCGGACCGCACCTGCGCGGAGCCGTCCATCTCGGGGCTCTACACTGGCCCGCTGCATGATTTCGACGAACCAGTTCCGTAACGGCAACCACATCGACGTCGAGGGGACGATCTTCAAGATCCTCGAGTTCCAGCACGTCAAGCCCGGCAAGGGTGGCGCGTTCGTGCGCACGAAGCTGCGTCGCGCGAGCGACGGCGCCGTGATCGACCGCACGTTCCGCGCCGGCGAGAAGTTCCGCGCGGTGCGGACCGAGGTGCGGCGGATGCAGTTCCTCTACCGGGACGGCGCCGACGCGCACTTCATGGACACCGAGAGCTACGAGCAGCTGACGGTCCCTGAGGGAACGATCGCGGACGCGCTGCGCTGGATGAAGGAGTCCGAAGAGGTCGAAGTTCTCTACATCGACGACAGCCCTGCCGATGTCCAGCTGCCGAGCGCGATCGACCTCGCGGTGACCGAGACCGAGCCCGGTGTCCGCGGCGACACCGCCTCGGGCGGCGGCAACAAGCCCGCGGTGCTCGAGACCGGCGCGCGGATCCAGGTTCCGCTCTTCATCAACATCGGGGACGTCGTCAGGGTCGACACGCGCTCGGGCGAGTACGTCTCGCGTGCGTAGGACGCAGCAGCGGCGCGCTGCGGTGTGGGCCCTGTACCAGAGCGACCTGCTCGGTCGCTCGCTCGAGCAGACCTTCCCGCCCGACACCCACGCATTCACGCGTGAGCTCGCCTCGCTCGTGCGCGCCCACCAGCCCGAGCTCGACGAGCTGATCACGAGGCACGCGAAGGGATGGTCGCTCGAGCGGATCGCGCCGCTCGAACGCTCGATCCTCCGCGTCGGCCTCGTCGAGATGCTCTATCCGGACGCCCTCCCTGGCGAGCAGGCGATCCCGCCCGAAGGGGCCATCAACGAGGCGGTCGAGACCGCCAAGCAGTTCTGCGGGGCCGAGGCGCCGGGCTTCATCAACGGAATCCTGGCGGCGGCCCTGCGCGAGCGCGACGCGGGGCGTCAGTAGGAGCAACGTAGGAACCATCACGATCCGTCGTCGCAACGACGACAATGACCGTATGAGACTGCTCGTTGTCGACGACGATCGCGCTCTGCGCGACGTGCTGCGCCGCACGCTCAGCCTCGCGGGATATGAGGTGCTGCTGGCGGAGACGGGCGCGCAAGCGCTGTCCGAGGTTTCGACCGGGGTGCCCGATGCGGTTGTGCTCGACGTCGGCTTGCCCGACATCGACGGGCTCGAGGTGTGCCGGCTGCTGCGGCGCGAGGGCAACCGCGTCCCGGTGCTGATGCTGACGGCGCGCGACGCGGTGTCCGACCGGATCGACGGGCTCGACGCCGGCGCCGACGACTACCTCGTCAAGCCGTTCGACATCGACGAATTGAAGGCCCGCCTGCGGGCGCTGCTGCGCCGCGCCGGCGCCGACAGCGACATCGCCGGCGGCCTCTCGTTCAGCGAGCTGCGGCTCGACGCGGCGCGCCACGGGGTCGTCGTCGGCGAGACGTTCGTCGAGCTCACGCGGACCGAGTACCTGCTGCTCGAGTTGCTGATGCTCAACCCGCGGCGCGTGCTGCCGCACAGCCTCATCTACGACCGGGTCTGGGGCTACGACTTCGGGCCGACGTCGAACGCGCTGCGTGTCTACATCGGCTACCTGCGCCGTAAGCTCGAGGAGGCCGGCGCCACGTCCGAGATCCACACCGTCCGCGGCGTCGGGTATTCGCTCAGGGAGCCGGAGTAATGAGCCTGCGGGCGCGGATGGGGATCGCGTCCGGGATTGCGGTCGCAATCGCGGTGATCGCCGTCGCGTTCTCGGCGTATGCCGGGACGCGCTCGCAGCTCCAGGGCCAGCTCGACAACCGCCTGATGAATCTCGCGCAGCCGATCCTGATCCGCGCGGGCGTACTCAGCCCGCCGGGGCCCGTCCAGGGCAGGCCGCAGCAGACAGGCGGGCCGGGCACGTTCGGCGGCGGGAGTGGCGGTCCTGACGGCGCGGGGGGCGGCTTCGGCGTCGGCAACGATTGCGACGGCGGGCTCGGGCTCGACATCTCCCGTGGCGGCGGCTTCGGCGGCCCGCAGGGGTACGTCCAGCTGGTGCGCCGGGGGGGCTCGATCTGCCTCGCCAGCGGTGAGACGACGGCGATCCCGGTCGGCTCCGACGTGATGGCACTCGCCAACACCGGAAGCGGTCACTTCACGACCGACGCTCACGTCGGCTCGACCCATCTGCGCGTGCTCGTCTACGGCGTCGGCTCGCGCGGAGCCCTGATGGTCGCGCTGCCGCGGACCGATGTCGACAATGCCCTGTCCCGTCAGCTCTTGTTGCTGGTCGTGATCGCGGCCGCCGGGATCGCGCTCGCCGCCCTGCTCGGCATCCTCGTCGCCCGCACAGCGCTGGCGCCGATCGCGCGGTTCACGCGCCAGACGGAGGTGATCGCGGCCAACCCGGAGCGCCTCGAGCACGAGCGCCTCGACGTCGAGGGCGATGACGAGCTCGCGCGCCTCGCGCGGACGTTCAACTCGACGCTCGACGCGCTCGAGCGGTCGGTCCAGTCCCAGCGCAACCTCGTCGCCGACGCCTCGCACGAGCTGCGCACGCCGATCGCCTCGCTTCGCGCGAACCTCCAGTTGCTGCGCGACGAGGAGCTCCTCTCCGGCGAGGATCGCGCGGCGCTGCGCGCCGACATGATCGACGAGCTCGACGAGCTCACCGGGCTCGTCGGCGACGTCGTCGAGCTTGCCCGTGGCTCCAAGCCCAGCGGCGAGATGGGAGATGTGCGCTTCGACGAGATCGTGGCGCAAGCCGTCGAGCGGACCCGCCGCCGTGCGCCGCAGCTCCACGTGCAGGCTGAGATCGAGCCGACGCTCGTCCGCGGCGAGGGCGACCGGATCGCGCGCGCGGTCGCGAATCTGCTCGACAACGCGAGCAAATGGAGCCCCCCGGGGGGCACGGTCGAGGTGGCGCTGCACGACGGCACGCTCACCGTCCGCGACCACGGTCCCGGCTTTCACGAGGAGGACCTGCCGTTCGTGTTCGATCGCTTCCACCGCGCCAAGGACGCGCGATCGAAGCCGGGCTCCGGGCTCGGACTTGCGATCGTGCGCCAAGCAGCCGAGGCGCACGGCGGGTTCGTCGAGGCACGCAACGCGCCCGGCGGAGGAGCGCTCATGCGAATCGGTTTCGGCCCGAGACTCGCGCTCGACGATCAGACGCCCGAGAGCGCGATCAACGTCTCGTAGCAGGACGGGCGAGCCGCAGGCCCGGGCACGAGCCGCGGCTGCGACCGGACGGCGCCACCGAAACGGAGATCGTCCTGGTACCGGGGCAGGCGCCGACCACGAGCGTCGAGGCACCACGGCTCGACAGGATCGCGCCGCCGCTCACCCGAACGGCATAGTGGCCCCCGTACACGAGCGCGCCCAGCGTCGCACGCACGAGGTTCGATCCACGCGGAGGCTTCGAGGGGTCGATCAGGATTGCCTGCTTGGTGCCCGGTCCGGTTGTCGTCGGGTCCTCGCAACCGCAGTAGGCCCACTCGAGCCACGGC
>Ga0335069_10005736_pt1 | contig 18197 bp, 10 predicted proteins | sample Lox_Sample_11_FD_206714 | JGI IMG/M metagenome (GOLD analysis project Ga0335069, IMG submission 206714) | Soil microbial communities from Loxahatchee National Wildlife Refuge, Florida, United States - Lox_Sample_1.1 | ecosystem: Environmental > Terrestrial > Soil > Wetlands | place: USA... | reverse complement strand
ACACCGCAAAGCCAATGGCCAGAAAGGCCAGGGCGCGTTCTTCTGAAGCGATTCGATCCACCTGCGCTTCCATGGTGCGCAGGCTGTCGACGACCAGCGTTCGATCGAGCTGGTGGATGGATTGACGAATTGCCGGAAGAATAGATTCCGGCGGCGGCGCGGTTCTCACGTACACAGCCACACCGCCGGGATGCTTCTGCTGCATGTAAGGCGAATAGACCGCTCCACCAAGCTCAGTGCGAAGATCGGCGTGCTTGATATTGCCCACAACACCGACAATTGTCCTGTCGAACTTGATGTCGTCACCGCCTCCTTCAGCGATCTGGCGGCCAATTGCGTTCTGTGCGGATCCGAAAAATCGCTTTGCGAATGCAAGGTTGACGATAGCGACGTGCGGTTGCCCCTTCCCATCAGAATCGGAGAATTCTCTTCCCACCAACATCGGTTGATGAAGCGTCGCGAAATAACCGGGCGTAACGCGCGGCTGCTCGAAGTTCATGTGCTCGTCTTCCGATGGCTTGTACCCTTGCACTGAGAAATTCGAAGTCTCAGTGTCCCCGACGAGTTCCGGATCGGTGGTTGCCGCGACCGAAACGACACCGGGGATTCGGCGCAGAGAATCGAGCACCGACGTAACAATCTGCGGGGTGCGGTCTTCGCCGTAACCCGATGACGCTGGGTCAAGCGAAAACCCTGCGAGATTCGACGTCTGAAAACCGACATCTCCACGACGCAGATTGTCGAGTGTGCGCACAAAGAGGCCTGCGCCACCCAGCAAAAGCACGCTCAGCGCGATCTGCACGCCTACCGCCAGCTTGCGAAAGAGTTGCGACTCCTTTGAAGCCGTTCCAGCATTCTGGCGAAGGGAGTTTGCCAGATCGGGACGAAGGAAATGAAAGACCGGCGCAATGCTGAAGACGAGAGTGGCCAGCAACGACACCGAGAGAACGAAGAGCAGGATGCGTGGATCCACAGTGGCCGAGTACGGCTCCGTGCCCGGGTCGGAGTTGGTCATCACGCGGACCAGCGTTCGCGCAACCACGGGGGCAATCAGGAGTCCGGCCGCAGCCCCGGCCAAACCCAGCAGGCCTCCTTCCACAAAGAGTTGCGACACGATGCGGCTTCGTCTTGCGCCCAGCGCGTATCGCATCGACATCTCGCGCGCCCGACCGGCGGCACGCAGCAGCAACAACGTTGCAACGTTGATCGCGCACAGCACTACCAGCAGGCCGCCCATGCTCATCAGGATGATGAGCGGCTTCTCGAGATCGGCGCGGTTTGGCGAGAATCCCTTTGAGTCGTCAAGCACCTTGATGTGCGTCACGTCCAGAAAGTTCTTCCGGAAGTGCTCGGATTTCGATTTGTAGAGTTGGAACTCATTCGCGCGAAGCGAATGCCAGAGCGGATTCAGGCTTGCCTCGGCCTGTTCGCGTGTGACGCCCGGCTTGAGCCGTGCCACAAGTGTCAGCCAGACGGACTGGTGATTGGTCAAATCGTTCAGCGGCGTGCGCCACGGAATGACCTCTTCCACCATTGTGACCGGAACAAACACCGCCGGCCGGTAGCCGCCGATCGCTGAAACGAAATTCTCAGGCGCCACACCAACGATCGTGAAGGAATGGCCATTCACGAGGAGGGTCTGGCCGAGAACATCCCGCGAGCCCCCGAACTGCGTCCTCCAGTAGTTGTAGCTCAGCACGATAACCGGACTTGCATTCTTCGTTGTGTCGTCCTGGGGCGAGATCAGGCGGCCGGCTGCCGGCCTGAGCCCGAGAAGCTGGAAGTAATTTCCGCTGACGATTTCCGCATCCTGGTCCTCCGCCTGGTTGCGCCACGAAATCCCAACTTGCGCTCGGTCGGCGGCGAGCACCCCGGCGAACACCTCGTTTTGATCGCGCAGGTCCTTGTACATCGGATAGGAGAAGTAATTTCTGCCATCGCCGCCAAAGCTGCTCATCGACCCCGAGAATGCGCCGGTCCACTCAAAGCGCACGAGTTCCTTCGGCCGCAGGACCGGCAACATGCGCAGCAAGACCTGATCGAACAGAGTAAACACCGCCGCGTTGGCGCCGACGCCCAGCGCAAGCGTCAGAACTGCGGTGATTGCAAACCCTGGCGACTTGCGCAACTGGCGCATCGCGTAGCGAATATCCGGCAATAAGGTCATCTTTGCATCTCTCCCTATTCGGTACGCAATGCTTTCATGGGTTCAATCGATGCCGCGCGGCGGGCAGGAATAAAGCCTGCAAACGCCGCGCACAAAGCCAGAACCGCGGCGGCGGTGCAAAGCGCGAGCGGATCGTAGGATTCCACTCCGTAAAGCTGGCTCTTCATCAGGTGTCCGGCGAGGATTGCGGCGGGAACGCCCAGTGCGAGGCCGAGACCGATCTGCCTCAGTGCCGAGCGCAAGACCATGGAAATGACGCCCTGCTTTGACGCGCCGAGAGCCATCCGGATTCCGATCTCGGCCGTGCGCCGGACGACGAAATAAGACATGACGCCGTAAAGCCCTACGCACGCAAGAACGAGCGCGAGTACGCCAAACAGGCTGGTGAGACGCGCGATCAGGCGGTCATCCGTGAAATTGTCAGCAACCTCGTCATCGTATGCCGCCATGTGCGTGATAGTCAGATTCGGATCGATTGATGCCAATGTGTGGCGCACTGTCTGCTCAGCGTCACGGCGGGGCCCGCTGAAGCGCAGGATCACGGAACTGATAAACATCGATCGCGACTCACCAGTGATTGCCTCTTGTTGCTTGTAACCCATGAAGCGCTGAGCGAGAGGGCGAAGATAAATCCGGTGTGCAGGGGAGCGCGGATCGTTCATCTTGAAGTCTGCCATCACTCCGACGATCTCAAATGCTCCTGCAAACTCCGCCCCGTTGTTCCCGAAGTGCTTTCCGATCGGGTCCTCGTTTGGAAAGAACTTCTTCACGAACGCTTGATTGACGACGGCGACAGGCCGCGACGTGGCTGTGTCCTGCTCAGTTAAGCCGCGCCCGCGCAGGATCGGAACGCCGATCGTGTCGAGAAACTTCGGACTGACACGGTCCCAGGTGGCCCATGCCTCTCGGTCTTCCGGAGTGGGAGCCGGATGGCCCTGCACCCATACGCCCTCACCCCAGTTGTTGCCTTCCATCGGGCTGTAGAGCGCGAGACCGACGCTGGTGACGCCGGGCAGCGCCGAGAATCGATCTTCGATCGCTCGATAGAGCGCCGGCAGGCGATCGATTGTATAACCGGCCCCCGCCGGATTCAGGCTCAACATGTAGCGATTGGCTGTCTGGATTCCGAAGTTTTGATTCTCCAGTTTTCCAAGCGAGCGCGACATGAGCACGGCGCTCGCGAGGAGCACGACAGATAGTGCAGCCTGCAGAATTACAAGCCCCTTCTGCGGAAGAAGCGATTTGTCATGTGTGGAGCGATTGGCGCCTCGCAATACCTCGGCCGGCTGCGCATGCCACGACAGCCATGCGGGGGCGACGCTAAACAGCACACCGGTCAGGAGCGAGACCAGAAGCGCAAACCCAAGCACGGGGAGCGAAGGACTGGGAGCGATCGGCAGATTGCGCGCTTGAGGAAAGGCCAGCGCGAGGATCGTATGCGCTCCCGCGTAGGCCACAACCAGGCCGGCAACCCCGCCGGCAAGCGCCAGAATTACGCTCTCGGTTATGATCTGCCGCACAAGGCGGTTTCTTCCTGCGCCCATCGCCATGCGGACTGCGATATCAGCCCGTCTTGCCGTTCCGCGCGCAAGCAAAAGGTTAGCGATATTGGCGCAGGCGATCAGCAGCACGACGGTCGAAAGAATCATCAGGATCTTGAGACCGCGACCCGTCTCAATCTGCAGGTTCTGGATGCCACCGCCTGCCGGCGCCAGCACAACGTGCTGCTTGGCGATCTCTGACTGTACGCCAAACTGGATGTAGGCGGGACGCGTGTAGAGGAACTGGCGGAGCGATGCTGAAAGCTTGGAGTTGAGAGCAGCGACACTGACACCCCGGCGCAGGCGACCGATTGGATACAACCAGTTCGCGTCGGCGTGGTGGAGGATGGAGTTTGGACCCTCGACGAGCGGTTCGTCATTCAACGGAATCCATAATGCCGGCGGGCGCCCTGTGACGCGATCGCCATAGAAGCCCGGCGGCGCAACGCCGGCCACCGTGAACGGATGCGTCTGAATGAAGATCGTCGAACCGACGATGGAGGGGTCTCCGGCAAAGTCGCTTTGCCACGACGCATAGCTCAGCTCCACGGCAGGCGCCGCTCCAGGAACATCATCGGCAGCGGCAAGAGACCTGCCAAGGAATGCCTCGATACCGAGGGTCGAAAACAAGTTCCCCGTAACGTATTCGACTCGGAGGTTCTGAGCCTCCGACTCGCCCCGCCGGACATAGTCGCTTTCCTGTCCAGCTTGTACGGCGGCCAATTGCTCGAATTCGGGCGCCGCATCGCGCAAGTGCAGGTAGAGGTCATACGAGAAGATCGCAAAATCCCCGTTCGAGTTCTGAAAGCCTCCGTCAACGCAGCAATCGTCGGTATCGCCGATGCGGAAGAGCTGCTCTGGATCGTTGACCGGAAGTGTGCGCAACAGGATTCCCTGCACCAACGTGAAAATGGCCGTATTGGCGCCGATGCCGAGCGCGAGTGTCACGACCACGGTAAGCACAAAACCAGGCGATTTGCGCAACTGCCGCAGGGCGTAGCGGATGTCTTGAGCCGTGTTGTTGAGGAAGATTTTCACTGCACACCGCCCTTTCTGATTCTTATTCGGTTCTGAGTGCTTGCATCGGTTGGATGGAGGCCGTGCGGACTGCCGGAATCACAGACGCGGCAATCGCCAGAACGAAGATCGCAATGGCCGCCAGAACGATGACGACCGGATCAAGCGGATTGACATGGAACAGCATCGAACGCAGGAGGCGCGTCGCAAAGACGGCGGCAACTGCTCCAATCACGCAACCAATGAGTCCAAGCCTGGCGCCCGATGCAAGCACGATCTGCACAATGCCCATGCGCTGGGAACCAAGCGCCATGCGAATGGCCATCTCGTGCGTGCGCATCGTTGCGGAAAATGCGACAACGCTGTAAATGCCCAGAAGCGCGAGCAACACCGCTGCGCCTGCAAAGCTGGAGATGAGTACCGTATTGAAGCGGTGCGACGCCTGGCTCTCCGCCACTACCTGATCCATCGATTCGATATGGATCAGCGGAAGTTGCGGGTCAATCGAGCGAACGGTCGCCTGCAGCGAGGCGATCATTTGTTCCGGCGGCAACTGGCCGCGCATCACGATGGTGCCAAAATTCCCAGTGAGCATGTCAGGGGGTGCGAACTGAGCGATATCGGCCTTGATCTGGCTGGCGGGCGTATAGAGCTGGTTCAGCGTGTCCGCGGTGGCGGAGGTCTGCTTGATGTCGCCGATCTCTCCAACAATGGTCATCCACGGTGTCTGCGATTCAGGCACTCCCACCTTCAGCCGCTTGCCGATCGGATCCTGGCCCGGCCAGTAGCGCTCAGCGAGCGTACGATTCACGATGGCCACGAGCGGGGCGGTTGCCGTATCAGCCTCGGTGAATACACGGCCGCGTAACAGCGGAATGCCCGCGGCAGCGAAGTAGTCTCCGAAGACACTTGAGGCCCAGGCAAGATTCAGGCCCGAGCCTTTAGGCGCCACGTAGCCCTCGGGTACAAAGGCGTTGTCGCTATCTCCTCCACCCTGGGGCAGCAATGTTGTCACGCCCACCGCCTGTACGCCCGGCAACTGCCGCAGCTTCGTCAGCAAGCTGGTATCAAATGCGTCGACCGAAGCCTGCGTCGAATATTGCTTTTGAGGCAGTCCGAAAAATGCGGTCAGCGCGTGATCGGTGCGGAAACCAAGGTCCACCTCGCGCATTTTTTCAAAGCTGCGAAGCAGAAGGCCCGAAGCAGCAAGCAGCACGAGCGCGACCGCGAGTTCCGCTACAATCAGCGTCGAACGGAGGCGCGCATGTGCGCCGCCCGCGGAGCCGCTGCGGCCGCCCTCCTTGAGCGCCTCATTCACGTCTGTGCGGACTGCGGCCAATGCCGGAACAAGCCCGCATGCCAAGCCCGTAAGCAGGGCCAGCAGAAACCCAAACCCTACCACCTTCCAGTCGAGACCTATCGCACTCACACGAGGCAGCGTCTCCGGCAGCAAGCTCACTCCCACGCGAAGAGCCGCTGCCGCAAGCGCCAGTCCCAGTAGTCCACCCGTGACGCTTAACAAAAGCGCCTCAACCATGGACTGACGAACAATGGCGCCCGCGGTCGAGCCCAGGGCCAGCCGTACGGAAATCTCACGGCGATTGCGGATGACACGCACCAGCAGCAACCCGGCGAGGTTCGCGCATGCGATGAAGAGCACAACAGCCACCGCAAGAAAAAGAGTGCGCACGAGCGGCCTGGCTTCGGCGACGGTAGCTTCAGAGAGGGACTGGACAATTGGGCGAACATGCAGGCTGCCCATGGACGGCGGAAAGTGACGCTCGATGTCGCGCGCCACCGGCTGGGCCGCCTGCAATACCTGCGCGTGGGACACGCCGGGCTTCAGCCTGCCCACCATGCGATAGTTCCAGCTTCCGGCGCCGTTCACCACCTCACCTTGCGAGAAACTCATCGGAACCCAGAGTTCGCTGCGGCTCAGCTGTCCCGGAACCAGGGGGAACTCGAAATCGCGTGGCATCACCCCGACAATTTCGTACGGTTTGCGGTCAAGCTGGATCTTTGCCCCTACGATGTGCGGATCGCCGTGAAAGCGAGTGCGCCAGGTCTGAAAACCGATCACCGCCACCTGGGCCTTTCCTTCGTCCTCGTCCTTGGTGAAGACACGTCCCAGTGCCGGCAAAACGCCCAACACGGTAAACACGCTCGCATTCAGCCGCGAAGCATTGACCTGCGCCGGATCCCCGCTCCCTGAGAGCTCATAGCTGGTCTGCTGAAAAGCTCCGAGGCCCGTAAACACCGGCATGTCCCGCATGTAGCTGAGAGCCCCGGCTGCGGTAGCGCCTGGCGGGTTATTCCCAATATCGACTCCCTCTGGTATGTCGCCGAACATGACCAGTCTCTCCGGATCAGGAAAGGCAAGGGGGCGAAGCAGAACTCCTTCGACGATCGAGAAGATGGCAGTGGTCGCACCGATTCCAAAGGCGAGCGTCAGCAGCGCAGTGAGCGCAAATCCGGGAGTCTTGCGAAGCTGCCGGAATGCAAAACGAATGTCGAGCCAAAGGTTCTTCATCATTCCCCCTTGAACTGACCTCACTCGGTTCTGAGCGCCTGCATGGGCTCGATGGTTGCGGCTCGCCGCGCGTGAGGATGACGGCCACGGCAGGCCCGGACGACATGCGCAGCTGTCGGGTTGCATGGCGAACATCCGTGAAAGACGTTCCTAAGCCTCCACTTCCTCAGTCAGCTTCTTGAGTTCATCCTCTGAGACCACCTTGCCGTCGAACAGATGCACCTCGCGCTGCGCATGCTTTGCAAAGCGCGGGTCGTGCGTCACCATGCAGATGGTTGATCCTTCGCGATGCAGATCCGCGAGCAGATGCATCACGGCCTCGCCGTTCTTCGAGTCCAGGTTTCCGGTGGGCTCGTCTGCCAGCAGGATCGACGGAGAACCGGCCAGCGCCCGGGCAACGGCGACACGCTGCTGCTGGCCGCCACTGAGCTGCGCAGGATAGTGACGCATACGATGCGCCATGTTCACACGCTCGAGAGCTTCCTTGACGCGCTTCTTCCGCTCAGCCGAAGGCATGCCGGCACGGTAGGTCAGCGGCAGTTCGACGTTCTCTTCGACGGTGAGATCGCCGATGAGATTGAAGCTCTGGAAGATGAAGCCTATTTCCTGGTTGCGGATTCGAGACCGCTCTCCGAAGCTCAGGTTCTCGACGGGCTTGTTGTTCAGCAGGTATCGTCCGTCAGTGGGTGTGTCGAGAAGTCCCAGGATGGACAGCAGCGTGGACTTCCCGCAGCCCGACGGGCCCGACATCGCAACATACTCGCCACGCGAAATGGTGAGGTGAATACCCGAGAGTGCGTGAGTCTCCACTTCATCGGTGTAAAAGATCTTAGTCAGATCTTCAATTTCAATCAGCTTGTCGTTTGCCATCCAATCCCCCTTGTGCGTTCGGAGTTCGTTCTTGCGTTCTGATTTTCAATCGCTTCTGATCTTTATTCCAGTCGAATGCGATCGACGTTGTCGTAGCGCGACATGTCGGAGAGAATCACCGTGTCGCCTTCCTTCAAACCATCGAGCACCTGAATGCTGTTCACCGAGGCACGCCCGACCTTTACGGGCACACGCACGGCGTTCTTATGATCCGAATCCATCTTGAAAAGGCTCAAGGTCGAGTTCTCGTTTCCCAGCGCAGGCCGCCCGACGTACAACACATCTGTCAGCCGCTCCAGATCAATCGTCCCGTCCACACTCAGTTGCGGCACTGCTCCCGCTGGAAGCGGCCCATCCAGTGTTACGTCCACGGTGCGCGTTCCGTTCACGACAGCGGGATCAATTCGGGTCACGTGACCGGGAATAACGCCATTGTGTGTGTCGATGCTGGCAGGCTGACCAAGCTGAATGTCGCGCGCCTGCGTCTCGGCAATCTGCAGCGCGGCCTTGAGTTTGTCGCGCTGGATCACCTCGGCAACCGAAGTCCCGGCCGTAACGTGCTGACCGACCTGGAGCGGAGTCGCCAGCGGGGCCAGCGCTCCCGAGATGGTGGAGTGAACCTGCAACGCCGCCTGCTGCTTCTTGTAAAGGTCAAGCAGCGCCTTTGCCTGATCGATCTTGGTCTGGGCCGACGCAAGCTGGATCTCGATGTTCCTTTCGTTCACGTCGAGTTGCTGCAGGCTGAGTTGGTGCTGCGTCGTTAATTGGTCGGCCGTGTTCTTTGACTTGTTGTACGCGAGTCCGGAAATAACGCCGAGATCATAGAGGGCCTTGTCCGTCTGCACCTGCAACTGGTCCTGTGTGTAGTCGGCATTCACCTGGGCAGCAGCCGTCTTCTTGTCCATCAAGGTGCTCTGCAACGACGCCTGCAGACTCTTGTAATCCGCCTGAGCGGCTTTTAAAGCCAACTCCGCGTTCAGCACCTGCTGCTGAAGTTGCGGGTCGGCAAGATCCATGATGATTGTGCTCGGGGTAACCATCGCTCCGGGCAGAACCCGGATCCGGACCACGGTGGCATCGGTCAAAGCGGGGATCAGCTCAATCGAGTCCTCGCGCGGCACCAGCAGGCCCGTTGATCCGCGCACCTGGCGGATCATGTTTCCTCGTTTCACGGTGTCTGGCCACACGGTCGAGGCGTCCACGGTGGGTGCCGCCGGCTTAAGCCGGGCTACCGCGACAGCAGCCGCCGCAAGAACCACAACCCCCACGCCGGACCAAATGATCATCCGGCGCCTTTTCTGCTTCTTAATATCTGGGCGTGCGATATCCATCACTCCAGATAGTGAGCACTTGCCATGCCAAAATTGGCGCTGCTCCTGATCACTGAGACGGAAGGAGTTACCGCAAGCAAGGGCTAGATGCAGCGAGACTTACACTGACCGATCGGCTGGCTGATTGTCCGATATCGGACACTTCCCCGGGGCTGGCAAGGGGCATGGCTCGACATTCAAGACCGGCCACCAAGCCAAGCAGGCGTGCGAGGCGATGTCAGCGTATCGCGAATCAGCGATGCGGAGATCTGCTCGTTGACCTTTGTCCGCCCGGCTAGACCCGCTCAACAGCCAGCGCAACGGCGTTTCCGCCGCCGAGGCACAGCGCTGCAACCCCGCGCTTTGCCCCGCGATGCGCCATCGCGTAAAGCAGAGTCACCAGCACCCGGGCGCCGCTCGCCCCGATCGGATGGCCGATCGCCACGGCTCCCCCATTCACGTTGACTCGCGCAGGATCGAGGCCGAGCCCCCGCATCACTGCCAGCGCCTGCACGCTGAAGGCTTCATTCGACTCGAAAAGGTCGATAGATTCGGTCGTCCATTCAGCCTTTGCGAGCACCTTGCGCACCGCATCAATCGGAGCGAGGCTGAACCACTCGGGCGCGCGGCCTGCGGTCGCCTGCGCCCTGATGACTGCCATCGGTGTGACTCCCAGTCTCCTCGCCCGCTCCGCGCTTGTGACCACGAGGGCAGCAGCACCATCGCTGACCCCCGGCGCGTTTCCGGCGGTTACCGTCCCGTCCTGCTTGAACGCGGGCTTCAGCTTCGCAAGGATCTCTGCCGTGGTCCCGAGCCGGACCGTCTCGTCGGCATCGAATGAGCGCGGCGCTTCGCCCTTTCTCGCCGGCGGCAGCTCAATGGGAAGAATCTCGTTGCGAAACCGGCCCTCCACGGTCGCTGCAGCGGCGCGGCGATGCGATTCAGCAGCAAAAGCATCCTGCTCTCCGCGTGAGATACGGCACTTCTCGGCGACCATTTCCGCGGCTGATCCCATGTGGAACTGGTTGTACACATCCCAAAGCCCGTCATGGATCATCGCATCGATAACGTTTCCGTTCCCCATCCGGTAGCCTGACCGCGCTTGCGGCAGCAGGTACGGCGCGTTGGTCATCGACTCCATGCCGCCCGCCACTACGATTTCGGCATCGCCGGCCTGAATTGCTTGCGCAGCAAGCGATACGGCCCGCAAACCTGAACCGCAGACCTGGTTCACGGTAAGCGCGCCAGCTTCAGCCGGCAGCCCGGCAAAGATCGCCGCCTGGCGTGCGGGGTTCTGCCCGAGACCTGCCTGTAGAACGCATCCCATGATGCAATCGTCGACTGATGCCGGTTCCACGCCGGCGCGCCGAACCGCCTCTCGCACAACCAACGCCCCCAACTGCGGCGCGGAAAAAGACTGAAGCGAACCCTGGAACTTGCCCACGGCTGTCCGAACTGCAGAAACAATCACGACATCTGACATGAGGGACACCAGACATTCACGATGGCTTCGTTCTGCCAAGAGAGAACATACCACCACGCCCCGGCACCAGGCACTGGATCCTCGGCCGGTAACCGGGGTGCAGGTACTGTTGGATCAATTAATTAGTACCAATGATTCGTTGATGGCCCGTTTGCCTGGTGCTCAAATCTGAATAGCTCCGCCGGGCCTAGTGCGCTTCGAAGCGATTGTTTCGCTGCCTCTCTTCTTCCAATCCCAAGGTCCTGCGCGCCCGGAATTCCAGGCTCTCTGAGGCCAAAAAGGGTAAGAACAATGATCAATCCAGGTCAAGGCTCCAAAAGGCAAGGCGCTTGCACATCGCTCGCCATCCGGTTACTTGGCTGTGTTGTTTCCAGCAGCAGCGGCGGCGCGCTTGTAGAGATGGCCCTCGTGGTCCCCATGATGTTGCTCATGGTGACTGGGATGTTCACTTTCTCAGTGGCCCTTTACCAGAAGCTCCAACTTTCCGAGGCTGTCAGCAATGGCGGGCGTTTTCTCGCCGCTGATGCCGGCGACACCGATCCGTGCGCCGCTACGGCTGCGGCGATATACGCGGCTGCGCCAGGGCTGTCAAAAAGCAACCTGACCGTCACATTTGTCATTGGCGGCACCAACAGCGGCGGCACAGTTACTGGCGGCACAACGTATACCGCAGCCAAGGGTTCCACACCTTCCTGCACCGCGGTTGGCAAGAATGGCGCGACCCCGATGCAATCGGGCTGGCCGGCTCAGGTCCTCGTCACATATCCCTCGAGCCTCTCGATGTATGGAACAAGCATGACGAGTTTCAACATCTCCTCGCATATCACGGAGGTCGTCCAATGAGTAATCGGCACACCTTCCTGCAGTCGCGCGTGTTCACTGAAGTGGACGGGCAGATCGTTCCCTGGACGCTGTTTTTGATGATTCTCTTCTTCGGAGCAGCCGGGATCACCATCGACCTGGGTCATGCCTACGTCTGCTATCGAGATCTTCAAGCCTCGACGGATGCGGCGGCTCTTGCAGGCGCTTATGCGCTCAGCGGCAGCACCGCAACCACCGCGTCGGTCTCGAATATGGTGACTGCCTACAGCTCTGCCACCAATGGCGCAAACGCGTCAAGCAATCTCCCCGGTGACACGATCACAACCACGTTCCGTTGCGTGACTGATGCACCCTCATACGTTGTTGCGCCGTGTTCGGCTTCCCCAACAGGCTACAACGTGGTTCAGGTTGTGCAGCATGCGACGGTGCCGACGTTTTTCATCAAGGCGCTTTCGGTCATGGGTCTCCATGCGGCGCAGTCCCTCACGCTGTCTGTCACCTCGACCGCCACCATGATGAACGGGCAAAACCAGCAGATCAATCTGGCCATCGTGCTCGATTCCACAGCCTCGATGGGACAGTCCGATACGAGCTGCGGCGCAAGCATGATCAAGATGAAATGCGCGCTGAAGGGCGTGCGAACCCTTCTCGGCGAGTTGGCGCCTTGCACGGCATCCAGTGTCAATTCCACTTGCGTTCCCTACGACCAGGTCAGCGTATTCACCTATCCCAATGTGCAGGCCAACACCGCAAAATACGACTACGACACCTCATCTACTAACCCCACCATCCTGCCGTACTACGTCCCCGCAGAGCCGACCTCTTCCACGACAACCTGGACAGCGCCCACCGGCGCATTGCCAACCTACCAGATCACCGGATACCAGAGCGACTACAGCTCGAATAACCAGCGCGGAGGGTCGCCGAACGCGAGTTCGGACCTCTACAACGCGACTTCCACATCGTCGAAGAACACCGGGATTCAGCCAATCGGTGGCCAGGGAACCTACTTTGCGGGAGCCATCAACGCCGCGCAGACGTCGCTGATGGCCGCGCAACTCGCCAATCCCAGCTCTATCAATTACATGATCATCCTCAGCGACGGTGCGGCAAACAGCACCACCGCTGAGATCGCGGGATCCAGCAGCAAGAGCTTTGGCGCCTATGGCTCAGCTGGAAACGAATGCCAGCAGGCCGTTACTGCCGCCCAGAATGCAACTGCATTGGGCACCACTGTCTACACGATCGCCTACGCGGCAAGTAACAACGCGTCTGATTGTTCCTCGGACTACACCACGACGACAGTCAAGGGCAAGACCACAAAGACCTACACCATCTCTCCGTGTCAGACGCTTCAGCAGATGGCAAGCAAGCCGGAAGACTTCTACGCCGATACCTCTTCAAGCTGCGGGACCACCGGCTTCGGCATCGACACGATCTTCGGAATGATCGCATCAGAATTCACAAGGTCTCGTCTCATTCCCAACGGCATCACATAGAAACAGGCTGGAAGATATGCAAAGCACAGGCCGGGGATGCACACCCCGGCCTCAACTTTTGGGCGGTATTCGGTTCTCCCGTCAATGCCGATGTGACCACCCGGATACTTTGGTCAGACCATCACGCCTTTGTTGATAGAGCAGAACTTAAGCAATCGCACAGGTTCCAGTCGGGCCTTTTGTACCCTGTACGGCTTGCGGTGAGGATGTTACCTTTCCGAGACGGAGTAACTCCCGTGAGAATTACGGATGCGGCACGCCAATGCTGCTAAGTCGTCATTGAATCAACTGGTTCCCGGAGCTACGTTTGGATTCTCACCTTCCCCTGGGTGAGTCCTGTCGGGACTTTCAATGAACACCCGCCCGGATCTGCTTTGACCGTCGGATGAAGTACCAGGATCAGGAAGCCTGGATCATCCACGAATCATTCGATGAGGGCACGAATATGAATCTCTTGGTTTCCTTGGTCCAATTCTCCTTCAGAAAGGACTCTGACGGAGACCGCTTTCCACTTCCGCTCCGTTCGGGCGAACGAGGAAGCGCGCTCGTTGAATTGGCGCTTGCACTGCCCGTCCTGATGCTCATGTTGACGGGAATTTTTTCGTTCTCTGTGGCGTTGTATCAGAAGCTTCAGCTCGCCGAGGCTCTGAGCAGTGGTGGGCGCGTTCTCGCCGCATCCCGCGGAGAAGCGGATCCATGCAGCACGGCAACCGCGGCGATCTACGCAGCGTCGCCCAGCCTCAACCCGAACAGCATGACGCTGACCTATAGGATCGGCGGCGTAAGCTACCCCGCCGGAACCACGTCCTGCCCGGGCCCATCGGGCGCCGCCAATCCCAACATGACCGCCGGCGGAAGCGGACAGATCATTGCGACATATCCCTGCACCCTGAGTGTTTATGGATTGAATTTCGCGAGCTGCAGTATTGGCACGCAGATCACGGAGAACATCCAATGAAATCGAACGGCGATTTCTTTCTCGCACGTCTTCTCGCCGAAACGAGCGGCCAGATTCTGCCTTGGATGGCCCTCCTCGGCGCGTTGATCGTTGGCGTCGCCGGGCTCACGGTTGATCTCGGACACGCATACGCTTGCTACCGCCAGCTTCAGGCATCCACAGATGCCGCGGCTCTCGCCGGCGCATATGGGTTGGGGCTTCCGGGGGCAACGGCTGCTTCGGTCACGGCGCGCACGCAAAACTTCAGTTCGGTGACCGGAGGCGCAAACGCGACTCCAAACCTCCCAAACGTTTCGATTTCAACGACGTTCAAGTGCATCGCTGACTCTCCCATCGTCGAAGCGCCTTGCAGCGCCTTCGGCAATAACGTGATCCAGGTCGTGCAGAGAACGACGATACCCACCTACTTCATCCGTGTCCTCAGTTTCATGGGCATCAACTCGGCGCAATCTCTCACCCTCACCGCAGCGTCGACCGCAACCATGATGAGTGGGAAGGCCACGCAGGTGAATGTTGCCCTTCTGCTTGACACAACGGCCTCCATGGGCACCTATGACTCGGACGCGAATTGCAGCGACTCGCGAATTCATTGCGCGCTGGCCGGCGCTCAGACCATGTTGAAGGCCCTTCAGCCCTGCACCACGTCGAGCACTTCAACGAGCTGCACGCCTTTCGATCAGGTCAGTATCTTCACCTTTCCGAACGTTCGGGCAAACACAGCTTCGCATGACACAAGCTGCCCGACAAGCAATCCAACAATTGTCCCGTACTCCACACCCACACCCGGTGCAACCTGGGTCGCCCCAACCGGCTCGGCGGCCACTTACCAGATAACCGACTACCTCAGTGATTACAGTTCTACCAACAAGCAGGGTGGCTCACTCAGTTCGTCCTCGGCCCTGACCATTGCTACCGGCGGCTCCAACTCGACGAATTGCGGCGGCATGCAGACCCCGGGCGGCGATGGAACCTACTACGCGGGCGCAATCTACGCCGCTCAATCCTCGCTCATGGCGGCCCAGGCTGCGAATCCAGGCTCGCAGAACTTCATGATCATCCTCAGCGATGGAGACGCGAACGCCAGCAGTTCCAAGATCACAGGAAGCGGCATGCTCTCCGGCAACGTCTACGGGTCCCCTGACGATCAGTGCCACCAGGCGATCACGGCGGCGAACTTCGCCACAAGCCAGGGCACCACAGTCTACACAATTGCTTACGGAGCATCCAATTCCGGGTGCTCGACTGACAAGGGGGGACTGGCAATCTCACCATGCTCGACACTTCAGCTGATGTCTTCCGGCTGGGCCTCGGGCGATCAGTCGCATTTTTATTCGGATGCTTCTGCAGCTCAAAACAAGGGGCAGTGCACGGGACCCAACGACTTTTCGCTGGACGGAATCTTTGCAGACATCGCTGCAAAATTCACCCAGGCGCGCCTGATCCCCAACAACATCACTTAGAACTCGGTCAATCCGAACAGAAGCATGCGGGCCGGGGAGAGTCTCCCTGGCCCGCAGTTTTCGGGGCCTTGGCCATCGCCTCGGCTCAGTGCGAGTCCGGCACGGGAATCGGTGCCGACGGTGTCCAGGGTTGCTCTAGTTCCAGCTTGATTACAGTGTCAATGGGTTCGATGGACGCGGCAGGAATTTCGATCTTCAATTCCCGTTCAGAGTCTTCAAACCTGAGCTCCGAGCCTCCCAGAACAGACGCCCTCTTCACGCGAACAGGCAGTCCCGGCAGAAGCACTGTCGAATTCTCCGGCGCATGCAGGAGATGGAGATAGACAAGTCCACCATGATGCGTCGACACTCCGTACCGACCCGGTAGCCAAGGCCCGCCGCGCGTGTCGTAGACGCTCTCTCCATGCGCGCTCAGCCAGTGGCCGATCTCGCGAATCCGCTCCGCCTGAGCAGGATCTATCTGTCCATCGGGTCTCGGCCCGACATTGAGAAGAAAATTGCCGTCACGTCCTGCAGCCCCGACAAGCAACTCAATAAGCTGGGCAAGCGACTTGACCTTCGAATCCGGTTGGTAGCCCCATGCTCCTTCGGTAATCGTGGTGCACAGCTCCCAGGGATACCGATTCTCGAAAACGCCCAGCGCACCATCGCCTTCCCGCGAACGAAAATCTGCCGGAGCATTCGTCCGGTCATTGATCACGATATCTGGCTGCAGCTTTCGGAAGTGCGAAACAATCTCCGCATCGTGCCAGTCGAATGCACCGGTGTAGGGCTTTCCCCTGGGACGGGTTCCCCACCCCGAGCTCCCGCTCCACTCAAGGCCGCCGAATCCCAGCCATTCGTCTCCTCCGCCGTCAAACCACAGAACGTCGAGCTTTCCATAACGCGACCCCAGTTCATCGATCTGACGCTGATACTGTGCCCTCAACTGCTCCGCGTTTTCGCGGTAAATGCCCGGGAGAAAGAACCCCGGGAAGCGCCAATCAAGCGGTGAGTAATAAAGCCCCACGCGCAGTCCGGCACTGCGAACCGCCTTCACGTATTCATCCACAAGGTCGCGATGCGCAGCAGATTTCATGGCGGTGAACTTGCTTTCAGGATCGTCGAATAGCGCGAACCCATCGTGGTGCCGCGAGGTCAGCACCATGTACTTCATCCCGCCCTCCCTGGCAATCTGAGCCCAGGCATTCGGATCAAAATGCTCCGCATGAAACTGGTCCGCGAGTTTCGCGTATTCGCCAACCGGAATCTGTTCGTTCCACTGCACCCACTCTCCACGGCCGGGAATCGAGTAGACGCCCCAGTGAATAAACATTCCGAATCGTGCCTGCCGCCACCAGCCGACCCGGCTCTCTGCCTTGGGATCCGTCGCCAGAGGCGCCCATTGTGCAAACGCCAGGGAGCCGCCGCACAGCCAGAGCAGAACTGCCGCTATGATTCTGAGTCGATACGCGAGAGACATGTCGCTCCAATCTTGAATATGGATTCCCGAACCCACACCATCCTGAATCCTCTCCAACTCGCGAGGGCAACGTTCATTCCCCTCGCACTTGATCGAATAAATCGCTTTACAAGTTCGCCGCCAGGCGATACGCTGCGTGATTGGCAAACGTTTTCTCAACCGTAGCCAAAGCTCGAAGGAGAAGAGAAGATGAAGACGGTGACGGCGCACGTAGTACTGCTGGCGATGGCAGCATTGCCATTCGCGGGCGCGGCAGCAAATGGCCAGAGCGCAGACACATCGGTGCCGCAAACACTTGTAGCCAATATCAATGCGCAGCAGACAGCAGAGCCGGTTTCGAAGTATGAGTTCGGCATGTTCATTGAGCACATTGGCGCCCTCATCTACCACAGCCTCTGGGCTGAAATGCTCGACGACAGAAAATTCTACTTCACGATCTCATCGAAAGATCCCGAGGCGGCGGCGCGGCCGCAGGGCCCAATGCGCAACATGCAGCTTCAGAAATGGCGTCCCGTCGGTCCTGACGAAGGCGTCGTCATGGACAAGAACCAGCCGTTCGTCGGCGAGCAGAGTCCGCTGATCAAACTCGATTCCTCCACTCCGCACGGGATACGGCAGTCGGGGCTTGCCCTGGTCAAGGGCAAAAGCTATATCGGTCGCATATATCTCCGCGGCACCCCTGGCAGCAAGATCAAAGTCGCGCTCATCTGGGGCGACGGCGCGCAGGACCGCCAAACTGTCTCCTTTGGGGCGCTCACTAGCTCATACACAAAGTTCCCTCTCCATTTCATCGCACCGGTGGAGGCGAGCAATGCGACTCTCGAAATCTCCGGGACAGGCAGCGGAGACTTCCACATCGGAACCGTTTCCTTGATGCCGTCCGACAACGTCGAGGGATTCCGGCCCGAAACGATCGCTTTGCTGCGTCAGCTCCACTCCGGTATCTGGCGATTGCCCGGTGGCAATTTTCTTTCCGGCTGGAGCTGGTACGACGCGATCGGCGATCCCGATAAGCGCCCGCCGGTCTTTGACTACGCGTGGAACGCCATGCAGTCCAATGACATCGGCATGGACGAGT
>Ga0335069_10005735_pt1 | contig 18198 bp, 14 predicted proteins | sample Lox_Sample_11_FD_206714 | JGI IMG/M metagenome (GOLD analysis project Ga0335069, IMG submission 206714) | Soil microbial communities from Loxahatchee National Wildlife Refuge, Florida, United States - Lox_Sample_1.1 | ecosystem: Environmental > Terrestrial > Soil > Wetlands | place: USA... | reverse complement strand
TGCCGATGCAGATGCGCGGACGCGCCGACAACCCCTACATCGGCATCGTCGCGTTCATGGTCATACCGGCGGTGTTTTTCGCCGGTCTGGCGCTGGTCCCCCTCGGTGTAGTCCTGGGGAAGCGGCGGATCCGGAAGCGTCTCGAAACGGAAGCCGTCGACCCGCGCCTCGCCGCTCGCCAGTTCGTCATCTTCCTGTGCGTGACCGGCCTGGTGAACATCGTGATCGGTACGCAGCTGACGTATCGAGCGGTCGACTACATGGAAACCGTGCAGTTCTGCGGTCAGTCCTGCCACGTCATGAAGCCGGAGTTCATGTCGCAGAAGGAATCTCCTCACGCCCGGGTGGCATGCGTCGACTGCCACGTCGGAGAGGGAGCGACGGGGTGGGTCGAGAGCAAGGTCGCCGGGACACGCCAGCTCGTCGAGGTGGCGCTCAACGACGCTCCCCGGCCGATTCCGCCCGCGCTCGAGGCCAACAGGTTGGTGCCGGCGAAAGAGACCTGCGAGACCTGTCACTGGGTCGAGAAGCTCGGCTCCGTCCGCTTGCGGCTCATCCGCGAGTTCGGCGAGGACGAAGCCAGCACACCGACGGACACCGTGCTGATGATGCTGATCGGCGGCAGCATCATGCCCGGGATCCACGGGGCGCACTTCGGTCCCGGCGTCGAGATCCGGTTTGCCGCCGCGGACAAGGGGCGCCAGGCGATTCCCTGGGTCGAGTATCGCAACACAAAGACGGGGGCGTCGCGCACCTATCTGGCACCTGGGACGACACCCGATTCGATCAAGAAGCTGCCGACGTACCAGATGCAGTGCGTCGACTGCCACAACCGCCCGGCGCACACCTTCGACCTGCCCGACCGCGCGCTCGACAAGGCCTTGATGACCGGCCGCCTGCCCGCCGGGCTGCCCTTCATCAAGAAGAAGGGCCTCGAGCTGCTGAAGGCGAACTACTCGACGAGCGAGGAGGCGTCGCGCAGGATCCCGGCCGGCCTGGACGAGTACTACCGGCAAAACTACCCGGACGTGTACGCGAAGCGAGCCATCGACGTCATGGGTGCCGGAAGTGCGCTCCTCGGGATCTATAACGACAACGTGTTCCCGGACCTGGGGGTCGGTTGGGGAACCTATCCCAACAACCTCGGGCACATGGACTTTCCGGGCTGCTTCCGCTGCCACGACGGGTCTCACGCATCGGCGGATGGCACCGCGACGATCACCCAGGACTGCACCACCTGCCACGTGCCCCTGTCGGTCGCGGAGACTGCGCCAGAGGTACTGAAGACGCTCGGGCTCAGCGACCGCCTCGACGCCCTCAAGAAGCCTTGAGATGCGCGGGGCGCAGGGACGCGGAGCGCTTTCCGGAGGAACGACTGGCTCACCGAGGAGCGGACGGCGCAGGAGGCGCAGGTAGCCGCGCTCCGGGAGGCCGGTACGGCTCTCGCTCGCCCGGTAGGCCAGCGGGGGCGCGAATCGTTCCGCTGAGCCGCGCGCGACGGAGGAAGACCGATGGATCCCGCCTACATTTCGGCTCTTGCAGCGCTTGCCGGATCCGCCATCGGCGGTCTGACGTCCCTGACGACGACGTGGCAGACGCAGCGCGCACAGTTCGCGGCGCAGCAGCACGAGCACGACCTGGACATGAGAGAACGGCTCTACAGGGACTTCATCGAGGAAGCCTCACGGCTGTATGCGGACGCCTACGAGCACGACAAGGCCGAGGTCACCAATCTCGTCAAGCTGTATTCCCTCGTCAGCAGGATGCGCGTGCGGTCGTCCGCGGCGGTCATCGAGAACGCGGACAAAGTGGTGCGGCTGATCATCGAGACGTACCTCGGACCGAACAGGACCTTCCAGGACGTCAAGGATCTCCTCGTGCACGAAGAAATGGACCCGTTGCGCCAGTTCAGCAACGCGTGTCGTGAGGAGCTACAGCGCCGTAGATTCCGGTAGTGGCTCGGCGTCTGCAGCCGTGCGATCGTGAGCGCCGACGAACGTCCGGTGGACGCCCGGCCGCCTGGAGCCGACGAGGCATCGCCACGCGCACGTTGGGCGTCCTCGGAATCTGCCATCGAGCGCGCTCTCAGCGGCTGCTGGTGCGCAGGTTGATCTCCCCGGCGATGCTCGATGTCTTCTCGATCGCCCGCGCGATCTGGTCGAGACAGCGGGCGATCACCGCGGGTCGCCACGGATCCACCTCCGTGCCCGGGACCACGTCGCCGGCCGCGTCCTCCCAGCGGCCCGATACATCCGGCTCCCAGCGGACCGGCTCCATGCGCGCTGCGCTGGCCGGGGGCTGCTGGAATTGCCGGGCCACCCGCTCCAGGTTGCTTGAGGCCTGCGCTGGATAGTCGGCGATCACCTGGAAAAAGTGCTGCCGGAGCGGGTGCTCCTTCTCCAGCCCGAGCAGGAAATGCACGTACTCGAGGTTGGCATCGATCTCCTGCAAGCAGCCGACGATGCCGTCGTACGCCGAGTCGGTGTGCTCGGGGCCGGGGAGGTAGCGGGCGTCGTCGAGCAGATCACGTGCCCGAATGACCACGTCGTCCAGGCTCGGTGGCGGGCCTTCCCACGTGGATCGGGGACCGGCGAACAGCTGCCCCAGCCTTGCGGCCGTGTCACGCAGAGCGGCGGCGATCGACGCACGCAGTTGGCGCATCGGCAGCACCGGCCAGAGATACGCGTGGACGACGACCGCGCTGAAGCCGGCAACGACCAGTCCCCAAAAGCGCGTCGTGGCCCCGGAGAAAGAGCCCCACTCCGGCCCGGTCGTCGCCAGGTAGGCGAACGGCAGCGCGAGCCCGCCCTGCAAGCCGGCGGCGCCGTAGCGCGGCAGCCTCTGATAGGCGAGGCTGGCGAGGAACTCGCCCAGGAACACCAGCGCCAGCAGGAGGGGGAACTCGGGCAGGCGGCTGGTGAGGAACGCCGCGACTACGCCGAAGACGAAGCCCCCCAGGAGCCCGGCCAGGCCAACCAGGTCGGTCTTGTTCTGCCGACCGAGGTTGCCCGTGCTCGCAAAGAACGTCGCGAAGAAGGCGACCTGTGAGCCCCCCGGAAAGCCCAGCCCTCGTTCTTCCGCCAGCAATAGGAGAAGGATGAGAACCAGCTTGACTCCGGCACGCACGGAGTCGACGTCGACGAGCCGTCGTCCGCTCGGGAACGCTCGCCGCGCGATCAGCTCTCCTGCCAGGCCTGCACGCAGGTTGGCGAGAAGTGCATTGTGGCACGTCGTCAGGGTCTGGAGACCCTGGATCAACCGATGCAGGATGGATCGATCGATGCCGTGGGCGAGCAGAACGTCGCCCTCGCCCCGTTGGAGGCTGGCTTCGAGACGAACCGAAGCGGCCTCCTCCAACAGGTCGGTGTCGACCGGCGGGACCTGCTTCCGGCGCAGGATGCCGTCGAGCAGCGCGTGCAGGTGCTCGGCGCATCGGTCGAGAAGTCTCGCCATCCGGAGGCGCACGCCCACCGGCAGCGCCGCGGGCGCCAGCGGAGCGATGACCCGGCTGAAGAACCAGAGCCGTAGGTTCAGGGACCGGCAAGCGAGAATCATCCGGGCAAACGGGTTGGCCGTGTCCCGGCCACGACGCAGCTCGGGCGCCAGCAAGTGGCGCAGCGCCCGGAAGGGGGCCCACTCCTCTGGGGAGGTCTCCATCGACACCGTCTCGCTGGATCGCATCCACCGGGCCGCGTACCGGCACTCCTCTTCCAGACGGCCGTAGACCGCGGCCAGGCGCTCCAGAAAGACCCTTCGGGTGTTCATCTCCCAGACGAGAGTGTGGACGACGACCACCGAGAAGCCGGCGACCAGGAAGTTCACCCAGTAGGCGACGTAGAAGCTCAGCGCGCCCCCTACCCCCCCCTGGATGAACACGAATATGCCGAGCGCGGAAACCATCGCGCCGAGGGTCGCCGGCAGGGGAATCCAATTCGTGAAGAGCACGCAGACGAAGATCCACAGGAGTGTGAAAGCGAGATGGAGGAAGGGCGCGGCCGCGAACGCGACGAGAACGAGAGCCGACACGGCGGCGCTGCCGACGAGGACGAGCTGCGTCAGCAACCAGTTGAGGCGCGGGCTGGGCATGCCGATCGTCATCAGCAGGTATGCGAAGACCGGCGCGAACTGGCCGCTTGGCAGGCGGAAGAAGAGAGACAAGGCGGTGGCCAGACAGCAGCTCAGCGCCGTCTTCACCGCGTGCCTGACCTGCCCCTGACGCAGCGATGCATCGTAGAGGCGCTCGCTCTGCGCCGCGGTCGAAGCCATGGCTGTATTCCTGGCGCTCAGCTCAACGGAGGTAGTCGAAGAGGGCAACGATCCTCTGCCAGGCTCGTGTCACCCCGTTCAGCCAGTAGTAGTCCCGCACGTAGACGGCCACGCTCGCCGTCGCACCGACCCGGAGCGGGTATCCTTCCGGCAACTGCGGGGTGATCCGAACCTGGAAGCGCTGGGCGAGCCGGATCCAGTTCTTCGGCTCCTGGACGGCCGGCAGGTTGCCCGAGGGGGATCCCTGTCCCTCGTCCACCCCCCACCCGACGCTCTCCACCACCCCGGGGAAGATGCGCCCAGGATACGTGTTGAAGGTGAGGCCGACGCGTTGTCCCGACCGGAGGTTCTCGAGGCTGTTCTCCCGGTAGTTGGCGACGACCCACCATGCATCCCGGTCGATGCAGGTGATGACCGGCGTGCCGACGTGCACGTAGGCCCCCTCCCGAAGCTGAAGGTTGGTGACGTATCCGTTGGCCGGGGCGTAGATGCGCGTCCACTCCAGGTCGAGCCGGGCCTCCGCGAGCTGCGCCCGGACCTCCGCCACCAGCGCATGATCCTCCCCGATCCGCGCCGCCAGCGCATGCTCGGCCTTGGCGGTCTGCGCGAGGCCCCGCTGCCGGGCTGCCTGGGCCGCGTTGTACTTCTGGACGGCGTCCAGGAACTTCCGGTCCGTGGTGGCCTTCTGCTTGTAGATCTCCTTCTCCTGCTCGTAGACCGCGCGGGCGTAGGTCTCCTCGGCAGCCAGTCGGGCGTCATCGGCCCTGGCGGCCGACAACTCGCTCTCCATCTGTGCGACCTGCTGGATGACATCCACCTGCTTCGCCTCCAGGAGGGCCACTCGGTATTCGAAAGGCCTGGGGTCGATCTCGAAGAGAACCTCCCCCTTTTCCACCGCCTGGTTCTCCCGGACGTGGACGCGCACCACCTGGCCTTCGACGCGAGCGGCCACCTGAATGACGTAGGCCTGCACGTAGGCGTCGGTCGTGAAGGGCGTGTGGCGATCCGACAGCGCGTAGTAGACGACCAGGGCCGCGATCACCGACAGGACGACCAGCACCCAGGCTCGCGCCGATTGCAGGCGCCCCCGGCCGATCGTTAGGAGGGAGCGCAGCGCCGCCATCGAGGTCGCCCCGAGTCGGCGCAGGAACGAGCGGAGGTGAGGCCCGAGATTGGCCACTCGTCTATCTCATTTCCGGCGGCGTTCCGCCCTGGCGCCGGCCCACGGCGTAGTCCAGACGAGCCAGGGCTGCCAGATAGGTGTAGGTGGCCGAGAAGAAGCGCTGCTGCGACCTCGTGAGGGCGGCTTCGCTGTCCACGATGTCGGTGGGGGTGGCATTGCCGTTGCGATAGCGGACTCGAACCAGGCGGAGGTTTTCCTCGGCCTGGGCGACGGCGGTCCGCGACAGATCGATGCGCTCGCTGGCGGCGACCGCGCTGCGGTACGCGAGATTCACCTGGAGGCTGATCGCGTCCAGGATGGTCTGGGCGTCCGCGAGCGCAGCCTCGACATCCGCCTCGGCCGATCGGAGCTCGCCTGTGTGCCGCCCGCCGGCGTAGAGCGGGGCCTCCACATGCAGACCCGCCCCCTCTTGCCAGCCGGTGATCACGTTCCTCCCCTCGGTACGTCCCACGGCGGCCCGGACGTATATCTTCGGCAGGAACTCGCCGCGCGCAGCCTGACTGCCCTCCTCGGCCGCCGCCACCGCTTGCCGGGCCAGGGTGACCTCTGGACGCTCGCTGGCGGCGCGCTCGAGGAAGTCGGCCAGCGCCGTGGCGAGTCGCGGCTGGACCTGCAGGTCGATGACCTCCAGAGGCCAGGCGGCGTTGCGTCCCATGACGTTGTTGAGTCGGGCCAGGGCGTCGAACTGCGCTTCTCGCGCCAGGACGAGCGCCTCACGGCTCTCCGACAGCTGGACCTGCGCGCGCAGCACGTCCTCGCGGAGAGCGACCCCTCCGGTACTCCTGGCGACCGCGTCGTCCAGGGTCGCCTCCGCCCGGCGGACGGCGTCCACCTGTACCCGGTGGGACGCACGCGCCAGCAGGACGTCCAGGTACGCGGTGGCGACGTCGAACTCCACGGTCTGGTCGGCACGAAGAAGCTGGAGATCGGCGATGCGCCCGCGCGCAACGGCCTGGCGGTAGCGGCCGCCGGTTCGCCCGAAGTCGTACAGGGTCCATTGCAGCCCTACTTCGGTCTGGGCATAGCTGCGCGTCCCGGAGCCGCTCGCCAGGAGGAAGCCCGCGTACCCGACTTTGCCCGGAGCGAGCGTGTCGGAGACGACACCGTACTGCCCCAGGAGATCGACCTGCGGTAAGAACGGGGCGAAGGCGACTTGCTCCTGGCCACGCGCCCGTTCGATGGCGGCACGGGCCGACCGCAGCCGGGGGCTGCTCCGCAGTGCGAAGGCGATGGCGTCCGGCAGCGTGAAGGTCGTCCGCTCGGACTCGGGACCGTGGTTCGCAGAAGGCTCCGCTGCCGGAGTGCCGGGCTCGACAACACTTTCGGAAGGGTTGACGTTCAGGTCGCGGGGAACCACGACGCGATCCGCTACGCCGGCCTGAGTGATCTCGGGCGGGATGGGCGCCGGCCGGTCCCAGGGCGCGCAACCCGCGACCAGCAGCGGGGGCATCAGGACACGCATCCAGCCAAACGGCCCCGGCACGGCAGTCGTCAGGGTCGAGGGCGAACGATTCGCGCCATAGCGGAGCCCTTCTCTCCCAGATTCCTGCATGGGCCACAACCTTGTGACGGGCTCCCGGTCGGGTAGGTGTGGGGGCGCGTGAAGTCGCCCGCCGTGGGGCGGGCTTTCATCAGAGCGGGTGCGTCATGTCCCCCGGCCGTACCCATTCGTCGAACTGCTCCGCCGTGACGAAGCCGAGCTTCAGCGCGGCGTCGCGCAGCGTCAGGTCCTCGCGGTAGGCTTTGAGCGATATCTGCGCCGACTTCTCGTAGCCGATGTGCGGGTTGAGCGCGGTCACGAGCATCAGTGAGCCGTCGAGGTGCTCGCGAATCCGCCGTTCGTTCGGGGCGATGCCGGCGGCGCAACGGTCGTTGAACGAGCGCGCACCTTCGGCCAGCAATTGAGTCGACGCGAGGACATTGTGCAGGATGACCGGCTTGTACACGTTCAGCTGGAAATTCCCCTGCGACCCCGCGAAGGCCACCGCATGGTCGTTCCCGAACACCTGCACGGCGACCATGGTCAGCGCCTCGCACTGCGTCGGATTGATCTTCCCCGGCATGATCGACGAACCGGGCTCGTTCTCCGGAATCCGGAGCTCTGCGAATCCGGCGCGGGGCCCGCAGGCGTACCAGCGCACGTCGTTCGCGACCTTCATGAGCGCGCCCGCGAGCGTCCGGAGTGCGGCGCTGACGTTCACCATCGCATCGTGCGCCGACAGTGCGGCGAACTTGTTCGGCGCCGAGACGAAGGGTTTGCCCGTCTCCTCGGCGATCTTCCGCGCGGCCACCTCGCCGAAGCGTGGGTGGGCGTTGAGCCCGGTGCCGACCGCCGTGCCACCGATCGCGAGCGCACACACGCTCGGCAGGGCGCAGTCGATCCCCTCGAGCGCCTGATCGAGCTGCGCGACCCAGCCGGAGATCACCTGGCCGAGGGTCAGCGGCGTGGCGTCCTGGAGATGCGTCCGCCCGACCATGACGATGCTCGAGGACCGTAGGGCCTTGGCGTCCAGCGTGTCCCGCAACGTCCGGATCGCGGGCGTCAGCACACCAGCGAGCTGCTCGACCGTGGCGATGTGCATGATGGTCGGGAAGGTGTCGTTGGACGACTGGCTGTGGTTCACGTCGTCGTTCGGATGGATCGGCTTCTTCGACCCCACCGCCCCACCGGCGAGCTGGATCGCGCGATTCGCGATCACTTCGTTCGCGTTCATGTTCGTCTGCGTGCCCGACCCGGTCTGGAACACGACGAGCGGGAATTCGCCGTCGAGCTTCCCGTCGATGACCTCCTGCGCGGCGCGGACGATGAGGTCTACCTTCTCGCCCGGCAGCTGGCCCAGCTCGCCGTTGGCGAGCGCCGCGCACTTCTTCAGGATGCCGAGCGCGCGGATGACGGGGCGGCCCCAGCGGTAGCGGTCGACACCGATCGGAAAGTTCTGGTGTGACCGTTCCGTCTGGGCGCCCCACAGGTGATCGGCCGGCACCTCCACGTTGCCGAGCGCGTCCTCTTCGATTCGGAAACCGGACGCCGTTTCGTTCATGGGGCTCATTTCCTGCTCAGGCGGAGTGGTGATCTCGTGGTTGTGGTCTTTCATGGAGGGTCCCACATCTTCCATTCACGTCGTGTCCGGCTCGTAGCGGAAGGGGTTGTTCTGCACCCGTGTCCGTCAAGGCGGTTTGGACTGCCACCTTCTCGTCACCCTGGCCGGCGCCCAACGCGCCCAACGCAGGCGACGTCTTCTCAGCCATCAGCAGCATGAGCAGGGCCGGAAGGTAGATGATCGAAGCGAATAGCAGGCGGCGTGCCGTCGCGTTCGATCTCCGAAGCGCCAGCTGGGCTGCGTACCAGGCAAGCCCCGAGGTGAGCAGGAAGGCTCCGGGCAGGTACGCTCGATCCGCATGACCGAGGAACGTTGGCATCAGGCTCACCGGGAACAAGACGACCGCCGGCAATACGCACTGCCACCCCATGAAACGGCCTCGGCAAGCGCCAGCCGGAAGGACCACGTACCCGGCGCGATCGTAGTCCTCACGATACATCCAGGCGATCGCCATGACGTGCGGGAACTGCCACAGGAACAGGATGCCGTAGAGTATCCACGCCTCGGCGCTCAGCCGTCCCGACGCGGCCGCCCATCCGATCACTGGGGGCATGGCGCCCGAACACGCGCCCAGCAGAGTGCAGAGCGGCGTCTTCCGCTTCAGCGGCGTGTAGACGGCAAGGTAGGTCGCCACCGTGAACACGCCGAGCACGCTCGTCAGTGTATTGACGGCCGCCGCAAGATACAGCGCACCCGCAACCGTCAGCACGACGCCGAAGCGCAAGGCCGCCGCCGGAGCCAACCGGCCCGCAGCCAAGGGCCGCCGCGCCGTTCGCCGCATCCGCGCATCGAAGCGCCGCTCGACGTACTGATTGAGCGTTGCGGCGCCGCCCGCCACCAGCAGAGTACCCAGCACCGCCTGAAGGCATCGCATCACCGGGAAGGCATCGACGTAGGTCGGACAGGCCAGGTAGAAGCCCGCGCCGGTTGCGACCACGATCAGGACGTTCACCTCCGGCTTGGTCAATGTCCAATACTCGACGGCGACCCACGGGCGCACCCGCGGAATGCGTGCTGTGCCTACCGTGCCCGCCGTCGCCGCAATGGTTCTGGTCATGGCCATCTCAGCCGACCTGTGGTTCCGCTGCACGAGACCAACGCAACGCGATCCCACGTACTACGCGGCGCGGGTACATTCGCGGCGGCGATAAGATCTGGAGCGTGACCACGACCGCCGGCACCACGTAAATGAGCGTGACGGACACCCACATCAGTGCGCCGGCGCACTCCTGGTCGCCCAGGGGGGAAACGTGCAGGAGCCGCGGGGCCGAAAGGTAGGAGGGGTATACGACGCGGTCGCAACATACCAGAAACGCAGACAGCGCGTCGCACGGCAAGGTCGCCGCGAACAGGTACAAGGGGATCGACCAGCGCGGTGTCGTCGCCGGACTCCTCCGCCACTGGACGACTGGCGTCCAGAACAAGAGCCCCGTCGCGAAGAAGCTCGCGGCCTGGACGTCATGCCACCAGCGCGAACGCACGCCCAGCTCAAAGGCGGCGGGAACATGCCATCCGATCAGGGCCACCACCGGGGCGAGCCAACAGACCACGGGGTTCGTGAGGAGCCGTCGAAGCGATCTCGTGCGTAGCGAACGGAGGACCTGCCAGAACGCGCGGCGAGCCGGACGCCAGGGCAGTCCGTACCGAAGTGGCAGGGCCGGCGCGCCGATGAGGATCAACGGCGGCGCAACCGCCATCAGCAAGACATGCTGCACCATGTGAACCGAGAGGAGCTCATGATGGAATGCCGTGAGCGGAGACCCGATCGCGGTCCACACCGACAGTAGCCCGATCACGAAGGCACCGAGCTGCCGAACCGTCGTCGCGCTCGGAACCCTTCCCCGAATGCGAAACCAGCCGCGCGCATACACCAACGCCACGAGAGCCGCCGAGAGTGTCGCCGGCATCTCGCATGTCGCGTGGACCGGATGCACCATGGGTGACCCTACGGCCGCAGCGAGGACGCTCCGTCCCCGCCCGTGCTCAGCGCGACCGCCCGAGAGGCATCGCGTGCCGGCGACTGCCCGGCGGGATGCAGTGTTTCGAGGAACGCCACGAGCGCCGTGGTCTCCGCAGGGCTCAGGTTCTTTCCGTACGCGGGCATGTTGCCGCCGCCCTGGATGACTTGGCGGATCAGTTGATCCTGCGTGAGCCGGACGGCGACGGAATCGAGCGCCGGTCCGCGCTGCCCGCCGCGGTCGTCCAGCGCATGGCAGTTGTGGCACTGCTTGACTTGAAACACGAGCGCTCCTTGCCGCTCCAGCGCCGTGCTGCCCTTCAGATATCGCGGAGGAATCGGCTCGCTGCTCCACGCATCCATCGCCGGACTCCACGGTGCATGACCGGACAGATGGGTGAAGGTCCCGAGCGCGACCGCCACGAGCAGGATGGTCAGCACCGCGATCGGGCGCCGCTGCCAGCTCTTCTCGCCCTCACCGGACACGAAGGGAAGTCCAAGCAGCACGAGCAGCACGATCGCCGGTCCGATCAACAACACGGGAGTTTCCAGCGACGGCGGGAGCAACGACAACACGGCATAGAGCCACAAGAAGAAGAAATCGGGGCGCGGCGCAGTCTGGATGATCGTCGGGTCGGGCGTACCGCCTGGACCGAAGGGGCCGAGCATTGCAGCGCACGCGGCAATCGACAGCAGCATGCAGCCGGAGAAGAAGATGTCCTTCCACACGGCGGCCGGGACGAACGGCACCCCCTGCGCGCCATGCGTCAGCTGATGATACTCCTGGAGATACGTCGCGCGGCGCACGACACGCCCCGGCATCGGCCATTCGTTGACGCCGAGCCTCAGCACCAGAAGCAGATGCACGGCAATGAATGCGATCAGCAGTCCGGGGATGACGAACACATGCAGCGCGAAGAAGCGCGACAGCGTCGCGCCCGCGATGATCGGACCGCCGAGCAACAGGTTCACCAGCCACGGCCCGAGCACCGGGACCCGGCTGGAGATCGACGCGCCGATCCCGAGTCCCCAATAGGCATCCTGATCGAACCGCAGGACCTGCCCCGTGAACGCCATGCCGAGCGTCATCAGGAGCAAGAGGACGCCGACGATCCAGGTCAACTCTCTGGGGAATTTGTATGCCCCGAAAAGGAAGACCTGCACCATGTGGATGAGGACGATGGCGATCATGAAATTCGAGCCCCATCCGTGCAGCGCGCGGATGAACCAGCCCATGGAGATTTCGTGATTCAGGAGCTGCAGGCTGTTCCAGGCCTCGCCCGCCGACGGCACATACACCAGGGCGAGCAGAATGCCGGTGACGATCTGCAGGACGAAAACGGTCAGCGCGGCACTGCCGAACACGTAGAACCAGCTCGCGGTCTGGCGCGGGATCGGGTGCGCCATCGTCGCCTGGATGGGGGCGGCGAGTTGGAGGCGCTGATCGAGCCACTCGCTTACACGCTGGATCAAGCGCACGACGGCTTCTCCGCGGCGACGGCCGCCAGGCGCCCGGGCGTGGGGAGTTCACCGGCTTTGATGAGAAGATTTCCCGCTTCGATCTTGTAGCGATACTCGAACAAGCCACGGTCCGGTGGTCCGGAGGCGCGCGAGCCGTCCGCGTAGTACGCGCCACCGTGGCAGGGGCACATGAACAAGTCGGATTGCGGGAACCAACGGACGGGGCACCCGAGGTGCGCGCAGTTGACGGCGAAGACCTGAAAGTCGTCACCTGCAACGTGGCGCACCCAGCAGGCGATTGTCCCCGTTTCGCCGTCCCACGGGTTCACCACCGGGTTGCGATAGGTCGCGAAACGCGTCTGACCTTGGGGGAACTGATCGAGAGAGCCGAGTGAGAGCCACGCCTCGTATCCTGGCCGGCGCTCACGCGTGAGCGGGGACAGGATGTAGCGCACGATGGGTACGCCCATCAGCGTCGCGACGAGCACGTTGAAGCCGACCCCAAGCCTGACGAGCAACGCCCGTCGCGACAGTCCCTCGGTCACGGTCATTGAAGTCCTCCCACGGTGAACGCCTCACGCGCGTCTCGGCTACTCGAGTCCGGTCGTGAAAGCCGCGGCCGTCGCGCCGCCAGCCAAGCGACGACGTCGGAGACATCCTCGGACGACAGCGGTGTGCCCGGCACGTTGCCCCGCCAGTCTGGAGCGCCCATTTCGGGCCGCCCGACGATGACGGTCGTGCGCAAGCCCTGGTCGCTCACCAGGGCGAGATACGTACCCTCGACGATCGAGCCGGCGCGCTGTCCTCCGCGCCCGTCGGCGCCGTGACACGAAGAGCAATAGCGGGCGTACACGTCCGCGCCCCGCGCGGGATTGCCGGCCGCCGGCGCAGCGTAGGGCGGAACGTCCGCATCGCCGAGGACGTTCGGCTTGCCCCAGCGCGCGCGGATGCCCTTCACGATGACGTCGATCTGCTCCTCGGTCAGCAGACCTCCGGCGCCCTGCGCGAACGCCGGCATGGCGGTTCCCGGAACACCGTCGCTGGTGACACGGCGGATCGTCGCGTCGTCCGCGATGGCGAGATACACGGGGTCGGCCAACCCGATCGCCGCTCCCCTGCTGCCGTTCGCCCCGTGGCATCCGGCGCAGTTCGTCGCGTAGAGCAGGCCGAAGTCGACGACCTTGTTGGGCGCAACCACTGCGGAGTCCGCCGCCGGGCGTCCAGGCGCACCGTCGCACCCGAAGGCCGTGCTCACGAGGGCGGCGAGCAGAAGGACCCGATAGCTCATTCCCCTCGATCCTCCGGGTGTTCATGCATCAGCCCGGGCGCTTCGAGGCCGGCGCGCACGGCGAACGGCAGGCGCTGCCAGGTACGGACGCGCTCGTGCCGAGACACGACGATGCCCGCGACGACTCCGAATCCCACCTGCGACAGCACGAACCAGAGCCAGTTGATCCGTGCATTGAGCACCGGATTGATGATGCCGAGCGCGCTGTACAGGAGGCCGGACCACATCAGCGGCGCGATGAAGCCTCCCAGCAGAATGGGCCGGCGCGGTAACATCGGCAGCATCGCGCCATAGAGCACCCCGACCAGCAGAGACGTCAGGAGGTGAATCAGCACCCCGACGAGGAACGCATTGAGATGAAACGCGGCGAGCTGCTCCGTGCTCGCCGTTACTGCGGCCGGGAAGAAGCCGGCAGCGAGCAGATTGATCGGATACCAGACGCTGCGCTGGCTCAGCAGCCCGTACAGCATCGCCAAGACGGCCATGGCGACGGCGCCAGCCAGACCGCCCCTGATGCCCGCCGAGACCGGATAGGTCTCCAGCGGCAGCCACGCGCGGGGCAGTTCGCCGGCGAGCTCGATGCGCGCCACGTTGCGCCGCGACGTCACCGCCGCCGGCAGTTCCGGCCGTACGGGCACGACGTCGTGTGCCTCCTGCGGCAGCACGTCTCGGAACCAGCCAACGGCGCCCGCGATCATGAGGAGGGCACCCAGAACGCTGAGCGACTCGTTCGTCACCAGTCCGGCGAACAGCAGCGTGGTGCCGAACGCGAGCACGAGCGGCCATGCGGTCGGGGCTGGAACGTCGAGGGTGTTCGGCACTCCTGCCCGGGCGTTCGTGGGTGCGTCAGTGGCCATTCACCTGTCCCTGCCTCACCGCCCGATGACGTAGACCACGGTGAAGACGACGATCCAGACCGCGTCGACGAAGTGCCAATACAAGGACAACACGTCCAGGCGCTCGGTATGCTCCTGTCCGACACGTCCGCCGAGTCCGAGAAGCAACACCGTCAGGAGCCCCAGCAGGCCGACGGTCACGTGAAACGCATGCAAGCCGACCAATGAGTAGTACGACGTTCCGAACAGGTTCGTGCGGACGGTGAGACCCTGATCGTAAATCAGGTGATGCCACTCACGGGCAGTGCCGCCGAGGAACACCGCTCCGAGCGCGATGGTGAAGGCCCACCACAGCTCGAAGGTGCGCATCCTCGCGCGGCGCAGCGCGGCCACCGCACGGTGGATGGTGAGGCTGCTCGAAAGCAGACAGATCGTGAGGAAGACCGGGGCGTGCAGGACCTCGTTGGGCAGAGGACCCACCAGGCTCTTGCCCACGTAGAAGAGGTAGGCGACGACGAAGATCGTGAAGATCGCCGCCTCCGCGGCGATGAGCCCGTACATGGCGACGCGACCCCGGTCGGGAAGGGGCCATGCGACCGTGTCGGGGACTGCCGCGGCGCCGATCACTGCTCGTACTTCCAATCGGGATCCTCAGGATGCTTGAGATCCCATAGCGGCCGCCGGCTGCGCACGACCGGCAGCGCCGCGAAGTTGTAAACCGGAGGCGGCGATTCCGTGGACCACTCGAGCGTCCACGCATCCCAGGGATCGCTGCCGGCCCTGTCCCCCTCGAAGTAGGACCAGACCAGGTTGCCGACGAACACCAGCGTGCCGAGCCCCTGGAAGACCACACCAATCGTCACCCAGAGGTTCCACGCGTCCCACCCGCGCCCGGGCTCGTAGGTGTATATCCGGCGCGGCATGCCGAGAATCCCGGGTACGTGCATGCAGTCGAACGTCAAGTGGAAGCCGATGAGGAATAGCCAGAAGTGCAGCTTGCCGAGCGTCTCGCTGCACATCCTGCCGGAGACTTTCGGGAACCAGTAGTAGAACCCACCGAAGAGCGCGAAGAGGATCGCGCCCACGATGACGTAGTGAAAGTGGGCGACGAGGAAGTACGACCCCCCCAGCTGCCAATCGAACGGCGCGCAAGCCAGCATGACGCCGGTGAGCCCGCCGATGAGGAACTGGAACAGAAAGCCCGTGCAGAACAGCATCGGCGTCCGGAACTGAATCGTGCCGCCCCACATGGTCGCGAGCCAGTTGAATATCTTGATCCCGGTCGGCACGGCGATCGCCATCGTCGACAGGACGAAGAACCCGTTCGCAGCGGGGCTCATGCCCACCGTGAACATGTGGTGCGCCCATACGCTCATGGAGATGAACCCGATGCAGACCGTGGCCGCCACCATGACCGGGTAGCCGAAGATCGGCTTGCGCGAGAACACCGGGATGATCTCGGACACGACGGCGAAGGCGGGGATCACGAGCACGTACACTTCCGGATGGCCGAAGACCCAGAAGAAGTGCATCCATATGACCGCCGAGCCGCCCGCCTGCGTGTCGAAGAAGTGCCCGCCCAGGTAGCGGTCGACGAGCAACATCATCTGCGCCGCGGAGAGCGGGCTCACGGCCAGGATGACCAGTCCCGCCATGGTAAGGCTCAGCCACGCGAACAGCGGCATTCGCCCGAGGCTCATCCCCGGGCACCGCATGCACAGGATGGTAGTCAGGATGTTGATGGCGGTTCCGATGCTGCCGAAACCCGATACCAGTAGCGCCAGCGTCCAGTAGTCGGTGCTGTGTCCGGGCGAAAAGGTCTTCGCGGTCAACGGTGCGTATGCAAACCATCCTACGTCTGGTGCCGTGCCCGCCCCGTACAGGCCGCTGCCGCCGAGAAAGCTGAAGTGCAGCAGCACTCCTCCGAACGCGGTGAGCCAGAAGCTGAAGGCGTTCAGCCGCGGGAACGCCATGTCCCGGGCGCCGATCATCAGCGGGACGAGGTAGTTGGCGAACCCGAACACGAGGGGCATGGCGACGAAGAAGATCATCGTGGTGCCATGCATCGTGAACATGCGGTTGAAGACCTGCGGCGACACGAAGTCGTTGTGCGGCGCCATCAACTGTATGCGCATGATCGCCGCCTCGATTCCCGCGACCACGAGAAGAACGAGGGCATAGACGATGTACAGGACGCCCAGACGCTTGTGATCGACGGTGGTGACGCAGTCGTGCAGTCTCTCGACGAGCGGACGCCGCGCCACGTCGCTCTGCATCCACGGGATCGAGGCGGTCGTCATCGAGGGCCTCTCCACGCTAACGCAGGGACTCCAGGTAGTCCGCTACCGCGTTCACGTCTGCGTCGCTCAAGTTCATCGCCGGCATCAGCGATCCGGGCTTGAGGGTGTCGGGGTTCCGAATCCACAGCCGGAGATTCTCCGGCGTGTTCGCCGCCGCGCCCGACGCGATGGTGTCGCGGCTCATGAAGTGCGTCAGATCCGGGCCGAAGCGGCCTCCGGCAGCGGTGCCGGCGACGGCGTGACAATTCACGCAGGCAGTCGTCTCGAAGACGTCCCGACCGCGTGCGACGGCGCCGTCGGCCTGCGCCGGTCGCCGCTGCGCTTCGATCCAGCGGTCGAAGTCCTCGCGCGAGTCGACGTATACGCGCAGGAGCATCTTGGCGTGCTGCGTTCCGCAATATTGCGCGCACTGACCGAGGTAGAGTCCGGTCTCGTGCGGGTCGATCCACATCGAATTGGGGTGGTTCGGAATCAGGTCGGTCTTCCCGGCCAGGCGCGGCACCCAGAAGCTATGGTCGGTATCGGCGGAGAGCAGCGTCAGGAACGTCGGCGCCGGGTCCGCGGCGTCGCTGACCGGCACATGCAGCTCGTTCGCGGTCACGACGTCGAACGCCGGGTATCGATACTCCCACCAGTACTGGTGACCGATCACGACGACGTCGAGGGCGTTCCGTGGCTTCGCCGGGTGCTGGGTACTGGCGATCATGCGGGCGGTCGCGAGAAACAGCGCCACGACGATCAGCACGGGGATGATCGTCCACGCCAGCTCCACCTCGTAGCTGCCATACACCTGCGGCGGCTCGGTACCGTCGTCGTTCGTCTTTCTCCTGAACCGTACGGCCGCGTAGACCAGCAAGCCGAAGACGGTCACGAAGATGGCCGCCGTCACCGCCAGCACGAACAGCGACAGTTCGAAGATGGAGTCGGCGGGCGTGGAGACGGGAGCGAAGATGCTGGTCGGGCTGAGCGGCTGCGTCGCCGATGCCCCCGAGGGGGCCGTTGGAGAAAGCAGAGCGGCCAAGGCCGCCACTGCACGTCTCGACGTGCTTGCCATCTCAAGGCCGGTAGGCAGGCGCCCACTGCGCCGCTGCCACGCGCCGGCGAAGCTCGTCCCCGGACATCTTCGGAGCGAGCCCGGCCCTTTGTGCCTCCCGACCAATGGCCGCGGCGATCTCCGCCGCCACCCTCCGAATGTCGGTCAAAGCCGGGAGCAGCGACGCAGAAGCATCTTTGAGGGCCGGCGAATTCGCCGCGAGCTCCCGGGCCGCCGCGAGCATCATCGCATCGGTGACGCGCGAGGCGCCGGACGCGACGACTCCAAGGCCGATGGCCGGGAAGATGTAGACGTTGTTGCACTGGGCGATCGGAATCGTGCGCCCGCCATGGCTGACAGGGGCAAACGGCGAACCCGTCGCAACCAGGGCGCGCCCGTCGGTCCATCGAATCAGATCGGCGGCTTGCGCTTCCGATTTGGTGGTCGGATTCGAGAGCGGGAAGATGATCGGCCGCTGGACCTTGCGCCCCATTTCCCGAACGACCGTCTCCGTGAACGCCCCTCCCACGGTGGAGAGACCGATCAGGATGGTCGCCTCGATCTTTCCGATCACATCAGTAAGTCCCACTTGGCCCGTCGAAGTTCGCGGCCATCCGGACACGCGGTCCGCCGGCTGGGCATATATCCTCTGTTCCGGGGTGAGGTCCTGTCGCCCCGAATGCAGAAGACCGTCTTTGTCGACCACCCAGAACCGGCTACGCGCCTCCTGGTCGGACAGCCCTTCGCCCGTCAGCGCCGCTCGCAACCCATCG